>Ga0137372_10006319_pt1 | contig 11493 bp, 11 predicted proteins | sample SagtaG_6_FD_104911 | JGI IMG/M metagenome (GOLD analysis project Ga0137372, IMG submission 104911) | Vadose zone soil microbial communities from Sagehorn Ranch, Mendocino, California, USA - Sage1_R_60_16 metaG | ecosystem: Environmental > Terrestrial > Soil > Vadose zone | place: USA...
GAGCGCGTTTCGGGCCAGCGCAGCACGCCGACGATGTCGGTCGAGCCCGAGAGCTGCCCGGCCATGCGGATCGCAGCGTCCTTGCGGTCCAACGGCACGAAGCCGCGATCGACCGGCACCAAGCCGTCACGCGTTCGCGCCGGCGCAAACACCCAATAGCCGGGACCGCTCACATCGGTCCGCAACGTCGAGCCCGTGGTATAGACGAGCGCTTCCCGATCGTGGCGAAACTCGCCGGCAAAACGCACGCGGCGGAATTCCCACTCGGAGCGGTCGAGGCGAGCCCAACCGGCGGCCGGCGGCAGATCGACCGGCGCTGCCGCAAGCTTGCGGCCGATGGCGTCGATCAGGCCTTCCTTCCAGGCTTTGCGCTCGAGCTGCCAGGCGCCGAGCCCGATCAGCACCGCGAATGCGGCAAGCGCCGCAACGGCAGGGCCCAACAAACCCTTCCGGCGCGACTGCACCCGCACTGCATTCAAGTCCCCTCTCCGGGATGCAACCGTCCCTCCGCCGCCTTGTGGTGATACTGCAGCGCGATCAGGACTCCTTTGAGCAGACGCAGCGGACCGAGCGTGACGATCAGGATCAGCGGCGCCCACAGAACGGCATGCAGCCAGAACGGCGGCTGGTAGGCGAACTCGACGATCAGCGCCGCCGCGACGACGATGAAGCCGCCGATGAACATCGCGAACACGGCGGGACCGTCGCCGGGATCGGCAAAGGCATAATCGAGCCCGCAAGCCTCGCATCGAGACCCGAGCTGCAGGAATCCGTCAAACAGCTTGCCCTTCCCGCAGCGCGGGCAACGGCCGGCAAGGCCGGTCATGATGGGAAAGGAAAGCGAAGACTTGGCGTCGGCCATCGAAATTTCTGCTGCCACAGGATTTGAGATATCGGCGACGTTGGTTCGGCGCGCCGCAGCGGCCTACGACGGCCCGCTCACTCGATCCGCGCTGCCGTGCCGACCGCCCTCTCCCCGCATTGCGGGGACAGGGTAACGTCAATGCACCACGGCTTCGGCATGCACGCCCGCGCCCCAGACGTAGATGCAGGTGAACAGGAACAGCCAGACCACGTCGACGAAATGCCAGTACCAGGCGGCGAACTCGAAGCCGAGATGCTGGGTCGGCTTGAACTGACCGGCAAACGCGCGCAACAGGCATACCGCGAGAAAGACCGTCCCGATGATCACATGCGCGCCATGGAAGCCGGTCGCCATGAAGAAGGTCGCGCCGTAGATGTGGCCTTTGAAGGCGAAATGCGCGTGGCTGTACTCGTAAGCCTGGATGCAGGTGAACGAGATGCCGAGCAGGATCGTGCAGATCAGGCCCCATTTGAGGCCCTGGCGATCGTTCTCGAGCAACGCATGATGCGCCCAGGTCACCGTGGTGCCGGAGGTGAGCAGGATCAGCGTGTTGAGCAGCGGCAGGTGCCAGGGATCGAACGTCTCGATCCCCTTCGGCGGCCACGTCCCGCCCAAGAGCTCGGTGCGCATCACGTCGTGGACATCGGCCGGGAACAGCGCGGTGTTGAAATAGGCCCAGAACCACGCGACGAAGAACATCACCTCGGAAGCGATGAACAGGATCATGCCGTAGCGGTGCGAGAGCTGCACCACGCGCGAATGGTGCCCCTCGTACTCGGCTTCGCGGACGACGTCGCGCCACCAGCCGATCATGGTGCACACGATCCCGAGCGCGCCGAAGGCGAAGACGATCGGGGCGGCGGCGAACATGTGACGCATCCAGACGATGAGGCCCACCGCCAGCAGGAAGGCCGAAACCGCTCCCACGGCCGGCCACGGAGAAGGCTCGACCAGATGGTAAGGGTGCTTTGCTTGCGCTTCGGCCATCGTCCTCGTCTCCATTCGCTTCAGAAACTCAGGGATTCGCTTCGGCTCGCGTGCAGCTAGCTGCGGCCCGGCCCGCTGTCCGCCACAGGCTTGGGCGGTTCGCGGACCGGATACATGGTGTAGGACAGCGTGATCGTGTTGAGGTCGTCGTCATCGGGATTCTTCGCGAGCTCCGGATCGACGAAGAACACCACCGCCATCTCGCGCCGCTCGCCGGGCTTGAGCCGCTGCTCGGTGAAGCAGAAGCAGTTGATCTTGGAGAAATACTGCCCGACCGTCGGCGGCGTGACGTTGTAGGAAGCCTGCCCGACCGTCTCCCGCGCCGCTTGGTTGATGACGGTGAAGATCACGGTCACCACCTGGCCGAGCTTGACCTCGACCGAGTTCTGCTCCGGCTCGAATTTCCACGGCAGACCGCCGGTGACATTGGCGTCGAAGCGCACGTTGAGCTTGCGCTCGAGCACGGCGCCGGGCGCGACGCTGGCCACCTGCGTGGTGCCGCCGAAACCGGTGGCACGGCAGAACCAGCTGTAGAGTGGTACCGACGCATAGGCCATGCCGACCATGACCGCGACGAACATTCCGCAGGCCGCCGCGACCGCGAGATCGCGCCTGCGCGCTCTATGCGGCGCTTGCTTGGACTCGTTCACGAAAGCCTCTCTTCCACCTCCCCCTGGAGGGGGGAGGTCGGCGAGCCTGAAAGGCGAGCCGGGTGGGGGTGAAGCTGAATCACCCCACCCCGCGCGCTTCGCGCGCGACCCTCCCCCTCCAGGGGAGGGTGAAGCGCGGGAGATGATTTGCCGCAACCAAACAATGGACTCTCTCACAGCGGCCGGTTCAGCACGCCGGGCCCGAGCTTGACGATGGTGACGATATAGAACAGCACCACCAAGGCCCCAAGGGCGAGCGCAATGGCGATCGAGCGCGCACGCCGCCGGCGCTTCTGCTCCTCGGTGAGCACGACCCCGGGCTCGGGCGTCCGATCATCCATGGCGCTCATCCGATGCCGATACCGCCGAGCCGCGGTCCGCCGGTGTGCTCGATCAGCAGCGTCGCGAACAGCACGAAAAGATAGAGGACCGAGAAGGCGAACAGCCGTTTCGCGGTCTGCTCTTCGTCCGCTCCGCCCTGACCGCGCAGTCGCAACGCCAGCAGAATCATCATGCCGCCGCCGGCGCTCGCAACTGTCGCGTAGGCGGGTCCCGCAAATCCGAGCAGCCACGGCGCGAGCCCGAGCGGGGCCAGCACCAGCGCGTAGAGCAGGATCTGCCGGTGCGTCTCCGCTCTTCCGGCCACCACCGGAAGCATGGGGATGCCGGCGCGGGCGTATTCATCGACGCGATAGAGCGACAGGGCCCAGAAATGCGGCGGGGTCCAGAAGAAGATGATCAGGAACAGCAGGATCGACTCCATCCCGATGCCCCCCGTTGCCGCGGCCCAGCCGATCATCGGCGGAAAGGCGCCCGCGGCGCCGCCGATGACGATGTTCTGCGGCGTCGAGCGCTTGAGCCACATCGTGTAGATCACGGCGTAGAAGAAGATGGTGAACGCCAGCAGGCCGGCGGCAAGCACGCTCACCAGAAGCCCGAGCACGACGATCGAGCCGCCCGCCAGCGTGAGACCGAAGGCCAGGGCTTCGCCGGGGAGAATGCGTCCGCGCGGGATCGGCCGGCCGGCGGTGCGGGTCATCAGCGCGTCGACGTCCGCGTCGAACCACATGTTGAGCGCGCCCGCCGCGCCGGCGCCGACCGCGATGCACAACAGCGCCGTGAAGCCGATCACCGGGTGCAGGTGGCCCGGCGCCAGCACCAGGCCGACCAGCGCCGTGAACACCACGAGCGACATGACCCGCGGCTTCATCAGCGCAACATAGTCGCCCACGCCGGCGAGGCTCGGCTCGACCTGCGCGAAAGATCCGGTGAGATCGTTGCCTTGGCTCAGCGACATGAATTTCTTTCAACTCGCTTTGTCTTGCCGTCTGCCGCCGAAACGGCTGCCGGCGAGTCGGCCGGCCAGCCGCGTCAGCGGATGCGCGGCAGAACTTCAAACTGGTGGAACGGCGGGGGCGACGACAGCGTCCACTCCAGCGTCGTCGCGCCGGCGCCCCAAGGATTGTCGGCGGCTTTCTCTTTGCGCAGGAAAGCCTGGGCCAATCCGAACAGGAACACCAGCGCTCCGCATGCCGAAACATAAGACCCGATCGAGGACACCATGTTCCACGGGTGGAAGGCGTCGGGATAATCGACGATGCGGCGCGGCATGCCCGCAAGCCCGAGGAAATGCTGCGGGAAGAACACCATGTTGACGCCGATGAAGGTGAGCCAGAAGTGCAGCTTGCCCAACGTTTCCGAGTACATGTAGCCGGTCATCTTGGGGAACCAGTAGTACCAGCCGGCGAAGATGGCGAACACCGCGCCGAGCGAAAGCACGTAATGGAAATGCGCCACCACGTAATAGGTGTCCTGCAGCACGCGGTCGACGCCCGCATTGGCGAGAACCACGCCGGTGACGCCCCCGATCGTGAACAGGAAGATGAAGCCGATCGCCCACAGCAGCGGGGTGCGGAATTCGAGCGATCCGCCCCACATGGTAGCGATCCACGAGAAGATCTTGATGCCGGTGGGAACCGCGATGACCATGGTGGCGGCGACGAAATACGCCTGGGCGCCGGTCGACATGCCGACCGTGTACATATGGTGCGCCCAAACCACGAAGCCGATGCCGCCGATGGCGACCATGGCATAGGCCATGCCGAGATAGCCGAACACCGGCTTGCGGCTGAAGGTGGCGACCACCTGGCTGATCATGCCGAAGCCGGGCAGGATCAGGATGTAGACTTCGGGATGACCGAAGAACCAGAACAGGTGCTGGAACAGAATCGGGTCGCCGCCGCCTTCGGGGCTGAAGAACGTGGTGCCGAAATTGCGGTCGGTCAGCAGCATCGTGATCGCGCCGGCGAGCACCGGCAAGGCCAGCAGCAGCAGGAACGTCGTGACCAGGATCGACCACACGAACAGCGGCATCTTGTGCAGCGTCATGCCCGGCGCGCGCATGTTGAAGATCGTGGTGATGAAATTGATGGCGCCGAGAATCGAGGAGGCGCCGGCAAGGTGCAGCGACAGAATGGCGAAATCGACCGCCGGGCCCGGATGACCGCTGGTCGACAGCGGGGCATAGATGGTCCAGCCCGCCCCCACGCCGTTGCCGCCCGGCTCGCCCTCGACGAACATCGAGCTCAGCAGCAGGGCGAAGGACGCGGGCAGCAGCCAGAACGAAATGTTGTTCATGCGCGGGAACGCCATGTCCGGCGCCCCGATCATCAGCGGGACCATCCAATTGCCGAACCCGCCGATCATCGCCGGCATCACCATGAAGAAGATCATGATCAGGCCGTGCGCGGTGGTGAACACATTGAATGTGTGGACGTCGTGGAAAATCTGCAGCCCGGGATACATCAGCTCGAGGCGAATGCCGATGGACAGAACGGCGCCGACCACTCCGCCGACCAGGGCGAACACGAGGTACATCGTGCCGATGTCCTTGTGGTTGGTGGAATAGAGATAACGGCGCCATCCGGTGGGATGATCGTGCGCATCGTGCGCGCCGTGGGCCGTCTCCATCGTCGTTGCCATGTCGTATTCCCTCGATCTCGTTTGCCGGACCGCAGCGCGTCCGGTCTGCTACTCGATTTTCGCGGATCCTCTCGCGGCGAATGCCGCCGGCGCAGCATCATCGCCGCGCGCGTATTTCTTCTTGGCCTCTTCGAGCCAGCCGTTGAACTCGCTTTCGCTCACTACGCGGACGGCGATCGGCATGTAGGCGTGGTTCTTGCCGCAAAGCTCGGAACATTGCCCGTAGTAGATTCCTTCTTTCGTGGCCTTGAACCAGGTCTCGTTGAGCCGCCCCGGGATCGCGTCGATCTTGATGCCGAATGAAGGCACCGCAAAGGAATGGATCACGTCGGACCCGGTGACCTGGACCCGGACGACCTTGTTCACCGGCACGACCAAATCGTTGTCGACCGAAAGCAGCCGCGGCTGGTCCGCCTTGAGATCCTTGTCCTGGATCATCAGCGAGTCGAACTCGATTTTGCCCTGATCGGGATAGCCGTAGCTCCAGTACCATTGCTTGCCGGTCACCTTCACGGTGATGTCCGCCGCGGGGATGTTCTGCTCGAGGAACAACAGGCGGAACGACGGCACGGCGATGAACACCAGAATGGCGATCGGGATCACGGTCCAGGCCACTTCGAGCGAGGTCCGGTGCGTCGTGCGGGACGGCGTGGGATGGGTGCGCTGGTTGAACCGTACCATCACCCAAACCAGCAGCGCGAGCACGAACGCGGCGATCAGGGTGATTACGATCAGCAGCAGGCGGTGGAACCAGATGATGTTTTCCATCACCGGCGAGCCGGCGTCCTGGAACCCGGTCTGCCACGGCGTGGGATAACCCATCGCGGCAAGAGCAACGCTTGCGCCCATGAGCACGACCAGAGCCGACACGCAGGCAATCAACCGCGACAACACCAGCATCGTTCGACTAGCTCCTTACGACGGATTACCGGCGGGGCCGGTCGCGCTCGCTCGGCTACGAGCGCTCAGGCTTGCCCGCTCGGGCTCTCGGTGCCGCGGGATGTTGGCGCGAAGGTGAAGCTGTCCGGGCGGAGGCCAAGCCTCTCAAACCACAATTCCGCCCCACTCGCAATGTGGCTTCTCGCGCCGCCGAAGCGCGGCTCGCAGTGCGCCGGCACGGCTCGAACCGGCCTCGCGGCACGCTGCGGATGTTTCTTGACAGAAGCAAGGCGCCATGGTCCGAGGGCGGCCCAAGAGGGCGGCACGAGCCGCGAATCGATCCAGCTGCGACATCGTTCGCGGGCGAGGCCGGTCTGAGGTTTAAGCTGATGGGCATGCTCCGCCAGGCAAAGCCGCGGCGCGCCGCGAGTTGGGCTTTCGCGCTCGCCGCCGCGCTATCGGCCGCCGGGTTGCCGGAGACCGCCACAGCACAGGGCGTCGTCAAATCCATCTATGGCGACTGGCAGATCCGCTGCGACACGCCGCCCGGAGCGCAAAGCGAGCAATGCGCGCTGATCCAGAGCGTCACCGCCGAGGATCGTCCCAACGTCGGGTTGACCGTCATCGTACTCAAGACCGCCGATCAGAAGAGCAAGCTGATGCGCGTGCTGGCGCCGCTCGGCGTGCTGCTGCCCTCCGGGCTCGGGCTGAAGATCAACCAGGCCGATATCGGCCGGGCCGGGTTCGTGCGCTGCCTGCCCAACGGCTGCGTCGCCGAAGTGATCATGGACGATAATCTGATCAAGCAATTGCGCACCGGCCAGACCGCGACCTTCATCATTTTCCAGACCCCGGAAGAGGGCATCGGCATTCCGATGAGCCTAAAAGGCTTCGGCGACGGGTTCGACAAGCTGCCGTAGACAGGGGCGGACATCCGAACTCAGCGGTCGGAGTCGGCCTAAGCCGACGATTTTGCTCCTCGATCCCGGACTTCTGATTTCTCAAGCCCGGCCCCCTCCCCGCCGCGCCTCGCCGGCCTTATGTTCCGGACACCATCCATCGGAACGCCCATGACCCAGGTTCCCACCGGCTCACTCATCGACCGCACCGGGCTCGACCGAGACCGACTCAAGCGCCATCTCGCCCGCGGCTTCGAAGGCGCCGACGACGGCGAGCTTTTCCTCGAATACCGCCAATCCGAGGCCCTCGTCTTCGATAACGGGCGCCTGAAGCAAGGAACCTACGACACTGCCCAGGGCTTCGGGCTTCGCGCCGTAAAGGCCGATGCGGTCGGCTATGCCCATGCCTCGGATCTCTCGGAGGCGGCGCTCGCACGCGCCGCCGAGGCGGTCCGCGCGGTTCGCGGCGGCTATTCCGGGACCTATGCCGCGCCACCGGCGCGCAGCAACGTCCGGCTCTACGGCGAGGACAATCCGCTCGGTGCGCCGAGCTTCGAGGCCAAGGTCAAGCTGCTCGAGACGATCGACGCGTACGCGCGCAAGAAAGACCCGCGGGTCAAGCAGGTATCGGTCAGCTTCGGCGCGACCTGGCAAGTGGTCGAGATCGTGCGCGCGGACGGCGGCACCTATCGCGACATAAGGCCGCTCGTGCGGATCAATGTCTCGGTGGTCGCCGGCTCGGGCAATCGCCAGGAAACCGGCAGCCACGGCTACGGCGGACGCGAGGGTTACGAGGGGTTCCTGGAGAGGGATGCCTGGCAATGGGCGGCCGACGAGGCGGTCCGGCAGGCGCTCACCAATCTCGAATCCGTGCCGGCGCCCGCCGGCGAGATGGACGTGGTGCTCGGGTCGGGCTGGCCGGGCGTCATGCTGCACGAAGCGGTCGGTCATGGCCTCGAGGGCGACTTCAACCGCCGCGGCACTTCGGCGTTCGCCGGGCTGATGGGCCGGCGCGTCGCCGCCAAGGGCGTCACCGTCGTCGACGACGGGACCATGGCGGGACGGCGGGGTTCGCTTTCCATCGACGACGAGGGCACGGCGACCAACCGCACCGTGCTGATCGAGGACGGAATCCTCGTCGGCTACATGCAGGACCGGCAGAACGCGCGGCTGATGAACATGCGGCCCACCGGCAACGGCCGGCGCCAGAGCTACGCCCACGTGCCGATGCCGCGCATGACCAACACCTATATGCTCGCGGGCGACCGCGATCCGGCGGAAATCCTCGCCTCGGTCAAGAACGGCATCTATGCCGTGAGCTTCGGCGGCGGCCAGGTCGACATCACGTCCGGCAAGTTCGTGTTCCAGTGCACCGAAGCCTATCGGGTCGAGAACGGAAAAGTCGGCGCGCCGCTCAAAGGCGCGATGCTGATCGGCAACGGTCCCGATGCGCTCACGCGCGTGAGCATGGTCGGCAACGACCTCGCGCTCGATACCGGCATCGGCACTTGCGGCAAGAACGGCCAGGGCGTGCCGGTCGGCGTCGGTCAGCCGACGCTGCGCATCGACCGCATCACCGTCGGCGGCACCGGGTAGCGGACAACCTTGTCGTCGCGGCCAAGGCCACGCAGTGGCCGCGAGCCGTGACCCATGGCCACGGACCTTCCAAACTCGCACGACCGTGGTCATGGGTCCCCGCTTTTCGCGGGGACGACGCGTGCTGATAACGCGCTACCGCACCACGCCGGAGATGCAGCAAGGCTCGTGTCGCGGCAACGTCACGCGATCCTTGAGAAAGCAGCGCGCGGCGTGCCCGCCGTAATATCCCGGACGCGAATAGGTCCAGGCGCGGCAGCGCGCATCGGCCTGGCAGGCAGCGCCGCAGGCCCTTCCGACCGGATCGGTCGGGATCTCGAAATTGCGGTAGTCGCCGCCGACGCGGTCGATCGAGAATTCGATCGCGGGATTGCGCGGTCCGATGACGCCGGCACCTTTGACCCCCGACACACAGCACGGATTGGGCCGCCACGGCGTCACCTGGCTTTTCAGCCAGCAGATCGCGTTGGGAAAAGGGCCGGTCGGGTAGGAGAAGCTCCAGGCCCGGCAATGGGAGTCGCGATCGCAGCGCGACGCGCAAACGGCCGGATCGCCGAATCCCACCACGAAATTCGCATAATCGCCGCCGGGACGATCGAAGCCGACCTGGGCGCCAGCCGGAGCGGCGAGGGCGAGCAGCAATAGAAGAGCGCCGCCAAGCCGCCGCGGATCGGGACGCCGCCGGGACCGGTCGCGCCAGCTTCGATTGCGGAATGCAAGCGCGATCGAGAACGCCATGGGTGACCCGCTTGCCTTCGGTTGGATGCGGCTCGTGCCGCGCCGCTATCATGCTAAAGGACGCGGTCAGTCAAGGCGATACCGGGCCCCGACCGAGATGCGAGCAGGTCGCAACGGTCTGTTGCCCCCCACGCATGATGGATGCGCCCATGAATCCCCAGCCCGCCGAATTCGGCTTTCTGTCGCTCGCGGTCGTGCTGCTCGCCACCGCGGTCATCAGCGTGCCGATCGCGCGCCGCATCCGTCTCTCCGCCATCGTGGCGTATCTGGCGGCCGGCGTGCTGATCGGTCCGTGGGGCATCGGCATCTTCCGTGCGCCCGAAACCATCCTGGCGGTCGCGGAGCTCGGCGTCGTGCTGCTGTTGTTCCTGGTCGGGCTGGAGCTCGATTTTTCCCGCCTGTTCGCCATGCGGCGCGATATTTTCGGTCTCGGCGCGGCGCAGCTTGCCCTCACTGCCGCGGCGATCGCGGCGCTGGCGCTTGCGGCGGGCCTTCCCTGGCGCGGCGCCCTCATCGCCGGAATCTCGCTCGCGCTCTCGGCAACCGCGATCGCGCTGCGGATCCTCGAGGACCGCGGGCATCTCCAGCGCACCTACGGCCAGCGCGCGTTCGCGATTCTGTTGTTCCAGGACATGTCGGCGGTGCCGCTGCTCGCGCTGCTGCCGCTGCTTGCGCCGGGAGGAGACAGCCGCGGCGGCGATTGGGGTGGCGATCTGCTTTCCATCGGCCGCGCCGGGGCGGCGATCGCGGCGCTCGTGCTGGCCGGGCGCTATCTGCTCAATCCGGCGTTCCGGCTCTTGGCAGAGACCGGCGCGCGCGAGGTGATGACCGCGGCGGCGCTCTTGATCGTGCTCGGCGCCGCGCTGCTGATGCAGGCCGTCGGCATGTCGATGGCGCTCGGCGCGTTCTTGGCCGGCGTGCTGCTCGCCGGCTCCAACTATCGCCATGAGCTCGAGGCCGACGTCGAACCGTTCCGCGGGCTGTTGCTCGCGCTGTTCTTCATGGGCATCGGCATGACGATCGATCTCGCGCTGGTGCGCGAGAAGCTCTGGCTGATCCTTGCCGCCGCGATCGTGCTGACCGCGGTCAAGACCGCGATCGTCTGGCTGCTGTTCCGCGCGACCTGCTCGCGCTGCGACGCGCTGCGTGCCGGCTCGGTGCGAATTCGCCTTCGTGCTGCTGCCGCTCGGGGTCTCGCTCGGCGCGCTGAACGGCGCGGACGGCAGCCTGGTCACGGCGATCGCCGCCATGACCATGCTGTTCGGCCCGCCCTTCGCCGAGCTGACCGAGGCAACGCTGCGGCGTTTCAAGCAGCCGATCGAGCGCGAGCCCGACAATTTCGACGGGGTCACGGGCTCTGTCCTGGTGATCGGCTTCGGGCGCTTCGGGCAGATCGCGGCGCAATGCCTGCTCGCCGAGGGCATCGACGTCACCACGATCGACAACGACGCGCAGATGATCCAGAACGCCGGCCGCTTCGGATTCAAGGTCTATTATGGCGACGGCACCCGGCTCGACGTGCTGCGCGCCGCGGGCGCCGGAAATGTGCGGCTGATCGCGGTCTGCGTCGACGATCCGAAAGCGGCGACCCGCATCGTCGAGCTCGTGCGCGCGGAGTTTCCCGGCACCAGGCTCTACGTGCGCTCCTACGATCGCGGCCACACGCTCGAGCTGATCGCCAAGGGCGTCGATTTCGAGCTGCGCGAGACCTACGAGTCGGCGCTGGTGTTCGGGCGCGAGGCGCTCACCGCGCTCGGGCTCGATCCCGAGCGTGCCCGGTCGGTGGAGGCACATGTGCGCGAACGCGATCTGGCGCGGCTGGCTCTGCAGGAAGCCGGCGGGCTGTTGGCGGGAGCCGAAATGCTCGCCCTGCCCGCGCCGCGGCCCGAGCCGCTGA
>Ga0137372_10006322_pt1 | contig 11490 bp, 11 predicted proteins | sample SagtaG_6_FD_104911 | JGI IMG/M metagenome (GOLD analysis project Ga0137372, IMG submission 104911) | Vadose zone soil microbial communities from Sagehorn Ranch, Mendocino, California, USA - Sage1_R_60_16 metaG | ecosystem: Environmental > Terrestrial > Soil > Vadose zone | place: USA...
GACCGCCGAGCTCAACCGCTTCCTCGGCGAGCTCAAGGAGGCGCGCCAGGCCCCGTCGAAGGGCGTGCGTCGCCTCAACCTCCTCTACGGCGCCCAGGTCACGACGCGGCCGCCCCGGTTCCGCTTCACCGTCAACGATCCGGGGCTGGTGACGCGCGACTACGGCTTCTGGGTCGAGAATCAGCTGCGAGAGCGGTTCGAGCTGGAGGGCATCCCGGTGGCGATCGACTTCCGGAGTCGTTAGTGAGGGTCGTGGTCGTGGGGGCAGGCGCCTGGGGCACGGCGTTCGCCCATCTGCTCGGCGAGCGCGGCCACCTCGTCACGCTCGTCACCCGCGCGACGCTCGACCAGGCGCCGTACGAGGAGGCCGAGCTCGTGGTGCTCGCCGTGCCGAGCAGCTCGTTTCGCGAGGCGAGCGGCCACGTTCGCGGCGGCGCGCCCGTGCTCAGCCTGACGAAGGGCCTCGACCCGCAGACGGGCGAGCGGCTGTCGACGCTGCTGGGCGGCCGGCCGGTCGCCGTGCTCTCCGGCCCGAACATGGCCGAAGAGGTGGCCGCTGGGCTCCCGGGCGCAACGGTGATCGCCAGCGAGGACGAGGCGCTCGCGCTCTGGCTGCAGGAGGCGGTCAACTCGAGCGTGTTCCGCGTCTACGTCAACACCGACCTCACCGGCGTCGAGCTCTGCGCGGCGGCCAAGAACGTGATCGCGCTCTCCGCCGGCGGCGTCGACGGGCTCGGGCTGGGCGACAACGCGAAGGCTGCGCTGATCACACGCGGCCTGGTGGAGATGGCGCGCCTGGGCGAGGCCTGCGGTGCCGAGCCGGAGACGTTCTCGGGGCTCGCGGGCATGGGCGACCTGATCGTCAGCTGCTGGCACCCCAGCGGGCGGAACCGGCGCGCGGGCGAGCTGATCGCGCGCGGCTCGACCGCCGAGGAGGCAAAGGCCCAGATCGGCCAGGTGGTCGAAGGACTGACCACGGCGCCCGTGCTGCGCGATCTCTCGCACCGGCTCGGGATCGAGCTGCCGATCACGGAGGGCGTCTGCGCGGTGCTCGAGGGCATGCCGCTGCACGAGCTTCTCGGCTCCTTGATGGGCAGACGGCCCACAGAGGAATAGGATCGATGCGATGCGTTTCCGCTTCGCAGCCGTCGCGCTTCTCGCCGTCCTCGCGGCCGGTTGCGGCGGGAGCGGCTCCAGCTCGTCCGGCGCCGCCGACCTCGTCCCGCCCGACGCGCTCGCCTACATCACGCTCAACACCGACCTCGGCTCGAGCCAGGACCAGAACGCCGTCGCGATCCTGAACAAGTTCCCGATCAAGGCGACGCTGCTCGCCCAGATCCGGAAGCAGGTTTCCTCGAGCGGCGTCGACCTCGACGCGCTCAAGAGGTCGGTCGGCCCGGAGGTCGACATCGCGATCCTGACCGTCGCCGGCAAGACGACGGCGGTCGGCTTCACGCAGCCGAAGGACGAAAAGACATTCGACCAGCAGCTCGACGCCGGAACGTCCACGCATCCGGTGCACACGACGATCAACGGCTGGACGGTGTTCACCAAGGACCAGTCGGCGCTGGACGCCGTTCGCAACCGCAGCGGCAAGCTGTCCGACGAGCAGGGGTTCAAGGACGCCACCGGCTCAGTCCCGTCCGCCGGCGACGCGCTGGCGACCGCCTACGTCGCGCGGAGCGCGATTGAGCAGGGCGCGTCTGCGCTCGGCTCGCAGGGCGGCCTCTCGACCGGTTCGCTCGGCCTTGAGCAGGCGAAGTGGGTCGCAGCCGCCGCGACGTCGCACGACGCCGGCGTCGAGCTCGAGGTGCACGCCAACGGCCTCGGCGGCAGCTCTCCGAACCAGGGCTCGACGCTGGTCGACCAGATTCCGTCCGGCGCCCTCGCCGTGCTGAGCTTTGGCAACGCCGACTCGCTGCTCACGAAGCTGTCGAGCACCGTGCCGGCGGGCACCCTTGGCATCGCGACGACCGCGCTCGGTGTCAGCCTGCAGGACATCGGCCGGGCGCTCGGCGGCCAGACGATCCTCTTCGTCCGCGCCGGCACCCCGATCCCGGAGGCGACGCTCGCGTCGCTGCCGTCCGACCCGCAGGCCGCGCTCACGACCGTCGGCACGCTGATCTCCAAGGTGACCAAGGGCGCGACGCCCCAGGCGACCACGATCGGCGGGTTCGCGTTCCACAAGGTCTCGCTCGGCCCGGTCGACATCCTCTACGGGCTGATGAACAAGGAGCTCGTCGTCACCGACAGCACGAACGCCGTCGCCGAGCTGCAGGCCAAGGACAACCGCCTCTCCTCCGACCCGGTGTTCTCGGCGGCCAAGTCGGCCGCGGGGATGCCCGACGCCAACCAGGCCTTCCTCTACGTCAACCTGAAGGACGGCGTGCCCGTGGCCGAGAGCTTCGCGCAGCTGGCCAGCCAGACGATCCCGCCGGCGATCGACGCGAACCTGAAGCCGCTGAAGAGCCTCCTGCTCTACGGCTCCCACGACAACGCGGTCGAGACGATCGTCGCCTTCCTCCAGACGTCCTGACCTCCGGCGGCGCACGCCCAGCGACGAGCCGGAGACGTCAGGGGTAGGTAACCTAGGCCGCTCGATGGCCGCGCGCTCGTTCCTCTTCACCTCCGAGTCCGTCACCGAAGGGCACCCGGACAAGGTCGCCGACCAGGTTTCCGACGCGGTCCTCGACGCCGTCCTCACAGACGACCCGGAGAGTCGCGTCGCCTGCGAGACGCTGATCACCACCGGCCTCGTGATCGTCGCCGGCGAGATCACGACGTCCACCTACGTCGACATTCCCCGCATCGTCCGCGATCGCATCGCGGCGATCGGCTACACCCGCGCCAAGTACGGGTTCGACGCCGAGACGTGCGGCGTGATGGTCGCGATCGACGAGCAGTCACCGGACATCGCGCAGGGCATCGACACCGCCTACGAGGTGCAGCACGACCCGGGCGACGACGACCCGCTCGACCGCGTCGGCGCGGGCGACCAGGGGATGATGTTCGGCTACGCGTCCAACGAGACGCCCGAGCTGATGCCGCTGCCGATCATGCTCGCGCACAAGATCTGCAAGCGGCTCTCGGAGGTGCGCAAGGCGGACGTGCTGCCGTACCTGCGGCCGGACGGCAAAGCGCAGGTGTCGGTGCGCTACGAGGTCGACGCCGACGGGAACCAGCGGCCGGTCGCGATCGAGCGCGTGCTCGTCTCGACGCAGCATCGCGAGGGCCTCGACGCCGACACGATGATCAAGCCGGACGTGATCGAGCACGTGCTGCGGCCGATCTTGCCGCACGCGTTCGTCGACGAGCGCCGTTGGGACGACAAGGACTTCGTCTATGTGAACCCGACCGGCAAGTTCGTGATCGGCGGGCCGATGGGGGACACGGGCCTCACGGGGCGCAAGATCATCGTCGACACGTACGGCGGCGCCGCGCCGCACGGCGGCGGCGCGTTCTCGGGCAAGGACCCGACGAAGGTCGACCGTTCAGCTGCGTACGCGGTCCGGTACGTGGCAAAGAACATCGTCGCCGCCGAGATCGCCGACCGCTGCCAGATCCAGGTGGCGTACGCGATCGGCGTCGCGCATCCGTTCTCGATCCTCGTCGAGTGCTTCGGCACAGAGAAGATCCCCGTCTCGCGGATCGAGGAGCTCGTGCGTGAGCACTTCGACCTGCGTCCGGCCGCGATCCTGCACGACCTCGACCTGAAGCGCCCGATCTACACGAAGACGGCCGCGTACGGCCACTTCGGCCGCGACGACCACGACTTCACCTGGGAGCGCACCGACAAGGCGGACGCTCTCCGCGAAGCCGCGGGTCTCAGCGTGCGCGAGGCGACGACCGTCTAGCGCTCTCAGGCCGGCCGCACGAAGAGCCCGGCCGCGGCCTTTTCGCCGATCGCCTTCTCAGTGCCGTCCAGGGCGACGCGGAACTGGCCGGCCTCCGGCTGCGCGGCGCGCAGCTCCAGCTCGGTGCCGGGCACCAGCCCTTCGTCGTAGAACCAGTGCAGGAGGTCGCCGTCGTGCTCGGCGAGGCGCACGATCGTCGCGCGCGAGCCCGGCGCCAGCGCCGACAGCGGCTCCAGCTCGCGGTTCTCGGCCTGTTCGACGTCCGGGTCGACCGGCCAGCCGTGCGGGCAGCGGTCAGGGTGGCCGAGGCGCTCCTCGATCCGCTCGACCATCTCGTCGCTGAACGTGCCGCCGAGCTCGTCGGCGTGCACGTGCGCCTCGGCGGCCGTGTAGCCCATGAAGTCCGTCAGCAACCGCTCGATGATCCGGTGCTTCCGTACCACCTTTTCGGCCTGGGCGCGGCCGCTCGCTGTGAGGATCGCCTCCTTGTGCTCCCCGCGCTCGACGAGGCCTTCGCCCTCGAGCCGCTTCAGCATCTCGCCGGCCGAGGCTCGCGAGACGCCGAGCATCTCGGCGACGCGGGAGGCGAGCGTCGGCGACCCGGTCGTGCTCGGCCGGTACTCCCCGATCGGAAAGGCCAGGAAATAGATGGTTTCCAGGTAATCGTCGGTGGAGTGGCCTTGCGCCATTGCCTTGATCCTAGATGCGGGTACTCTCTGTAAGGCAACCCTTACAGCATGAGCACAGCCCAAACCCTCATCCTCGGCGCCGTCGCCGGCTTCACGATCTACGTGGGCCTGCCGCTGGGACGCATCCGCAGCACGCACCCCGCGCTGCGTGCGTCGCTCGGCGCCGTCGCCACCGGGATCCTCGTCTTCCTCTTCTGGGACGTCGTCTCGCACGGCGTCGACCCGGTGGACGCCCGCCTGCAGGCGCATCGCTGGGGCCCGTTCGCGGGCTACGCGACGCTGCTCGGACTGGGCTTCGCCGCCGGGCTGATGAGCCTCGTCTACTACGACGCCTGGCTGAAGAGCCGCCGCGCGACGCCGCTCGTCGGGCCCGGCGCCGCCGCGGTCGACGAGTTCCGGCACCGCAGCTGGTTCGAGACGCTGACCCCCGGCCGGCGGCTCGCGCTGCTGATCGCGACCGGGATCGGCCTCCACAACTTCGGCGAGGGTCTCGCGATCGGGCAGTCGGCGGCGGCGAACGAGCTGTCGCTGGCGCTCGTCCTGATCATCGGCTTCGGCCTGCACAACGCGACCGAGGGCTTCGGCATCGTCGGCCCGATGTCCGGCGAGGCCGAGATGCCGAGCTGGGGCTTCCTCGGCCTGATGGGCCTGATTGGCGGCGGGCCGACCTTCCTGGGCACCCTGATCGGCCAGGCCTGGGTGAGCCCGGCGCTCGAGACGGTGTTCTTCGCGGTCGCGGGCGGCTCGATCCTGTACGTCGTCATCCAGCTGTTCGAGGTCTGCCGGCGCTACGCGATGCCGACCCTCGTCGCGTGGATGATCCTGCTGGGGTTGCTGCTCGGATTCGGCACGGATTTCGTGCTGACCGCCGCCGGAGCCTGATCTACTCTGGCCCGTCTTGGGCCACTTCTTCCACGCGGTCGGCGTCTTCTTCCACCACCTGGCGGCGGTGAAGTGGGAGTTCCTCGGCCTCGCGCTCGCGTGCCACGTCATCCGGCTCCTGTTTCGCGGCTGGGCGTGGCGGGCGATCATCCTCGCCGCCTATCCGGGGAAGCGCCTCAAGTTCCGTACCGCGTTCGGCGCCTACGTCGCCGGTGTCGGCGTCAACTCGATCGTGCCGGCGCGCGGCGGCGACATCATCAAGCTCTACCTCGTCAGGCACCGCCTCGAGGGTGCGCGCTACGCGACGCTTACGCCGACGCTGATCGTCGAGACGCTGTTCGACTCCGTCGTCGCCGGTTGCGTCCTGATCTGGGCGCTCGCGAGCGGCGTGCTCCCCGCGCACCGCGTCTATTCGCGGCTTCCGAGCGTCGATTGGCGGATCCTCCTTCGCCACGAGCAGTTGACCCTGATCGTTCTGATCATCCTCACGGTCGCAGGGCTCGGCGCGGCCGTCTGGGCGCGCTACGAGTGGAACGGCTTCCGCGAGCGGGTCGGCCGCGGGTTCGCGATCCTGCGCGACCGCCGGCGTCTCTTCTGGCAGGTGATCGTGCCGCAGGCGATCTCATGGGTGCTGCGCATCGGTTCCCTGCTCTTCTTCCTGAAGGCGTTCGGCGTCCCCGCGACGCTGCACAACGCACTGCTCGCGCTCGTGGTCGACTCGCTGGCGACGCTCTTCCCGGCGACACCGGGAGGCGCGGGCACGAAACAGGGGCTGACGGAGTACCTGTTCCGCGGCCGCGGCGTCTCGCACACGCTGCTGCTCGCGTTCAGCGTCGGCATGAACATCGCGCTCGTCGTCACGAACCTGGTACTCGGTCTCATCGCGATCGGCTTGATGGCGAAGACGCTCTCGTTCAAGAAGATGCGGCTCGCCTCGCGCGCAGACCAGAGCGCGGCGTAATGCGCTACGCGTCGGTGTACCCGCTGGTCACGACGCGCGCCGTGGCCCGTGAGTTCACGTACGAGGTCGGGGACGGTGTCGGCGTCGGCGCGGTCGTCCGCATCCCGTTCGGGCGCTCGCGGGCGCGCGGGATCGTCGTCGGGCTCGACTCGACCCCGCCCGAGGGCGTCGACGTGCGCCCGGTCGAAGGCGTCATCGGTGAGATCCCGGCTGCGCTCGTCGAGCTCGCGCTCTGGATCGCCGACTACTACGGCTCGACTCCGGCCCGCGCGCTCGCGCTCGTCGCGCCGGAGACGCCCAAGCGCCGCAAGGTGCAGGCGCCGCCGGCCGAGCGGCAGTCGCTCGGCGGTGAGGCGGAGCCGCTCGCGCTCGCCGACGAGCAGCGCACCGCCGTCGACCGGATCGTCGCGGCGATCGACGGCGGCGCCGGTGGCAACTTCCTACTGCACGGCGTGACGGGGTCGGGCAAGACCGAGGTCTACCTTCAGACGTGCGCCGCGGTGCTCGAGCGCGGCCTCGGCGCGATCGTTCTCGTGCCCGAGATCGCGCTCGCCCCGCAGACGGTCGGACGCGTCCGAGCCCGCTTCGGGGAGCGGGTCGCGATCCTCCATTCGGCGCTCACCGACGCCGAGCGGCGGGACGAGCGCGCGCGGATCGCGAGCGGCGAGGCGCGGATCGTCGTCGGCGCACGCTCGGCGGTCTTCGCGCCCATCCGCGGCCTCGGCCTCGTCGTCGTCGACGAGGAGCACGACCCGTCGTACAAGCAGGACGCCGACCCGCGCTATGACGCGCGCACGGTCGCTGCAAAGCGAGCGGCGCTGGAGGGGGCGGTCGCCGTCTACGGCTCGGCGACACCGCGACCCGAAAGCTGGGCGACGCTCGAGCGGCTCTCGCTCGGCGGCCGGCTCGGCGCCGAGTTGCCCCCGGTGAGGGTGATCGACCTTCGCCGGGAGGCCGGCTACCCGCTCTCAGCCCCCCTGCTGCGCGAGCTGCGCGGCGTCGCCGAGCGGCGCGGCAAGGCGATTCTCTTGCTCAACCGGCGCGGCGTCGCGCCCGCCCTGCATTGCCGCGCCTGCGGCTCGACGATCCGCTGCCCGAACTGCGACGTCGCGCTCGTCCTGCACGGCGACACGTCGCTGCGCTGCCATCACTGCGGCTTCGTCTCGGCGGCGCCTTCGGTGTGCTCCGTCTGCGGCTCGCCCGACATCGCCCGGCTCGGCGCCGGCACACAGAAGCTCGAGCGCGAGCTGGCGCGCGAGCTGCCCGGGCTCGAGCTGATCCGCCTCGACGCCGATGCCGTCGCAAAGCCCGAGCAGATGGCGGAATCGCTGCGCCGGTTCTCGGAGACCGAGGGTGCGATCCTGCTCGGCACGCAGATGGTCGCGAAGGGCCACCACTTCGCGGGCGTGGAGCTGGCGGCGGTCGTCGACGCCGACACCGGGCTCGGCCTGCCCGACTTCCGCGCGGAGGAGCGAACGTTCCAGCTGATCACCCAGCTCGCGGGCCGCAGCGGTCGCGACGCGCCGGGCCGCGTCCTCGTGCAGAGCTTCCAGCCCGATGCGCGCCCGATCGCCTACGCCGCGCGCCACGACGTCGGCCGCTTCCTCACAGAGGAGCTCGAGCGCCGGCAGGCGCTCGGCTACCCACCGTTCTCCCACCTCGTGCGGATCGTGGTCGCGGGCCCGGAGCTGCCGCCGGTGCTGCGGGCGCTCGAGGAGTTGAAGGCAGGAATCCGCGGCGCGGAGCTCCTGGGCCCGGCGGCGCTGCTGCGCCTGCGCGGCCGTCATCGCGCGCAGCTGGTGGCGAAGACGAAGCAGCCACGCCGGATCGCGTCGCAGGCGGCCCGGCTGCTCGCGGCGGCGGCGCCCGCGATGCGCCGCGCACGCCTGACGGCGGTCGTCGACGTCGATCCGCAGTCGCTCTAACTCACGAGAGATACGTCTCGGCGAGGGCGCGCAGCTCGGCCGCCTTGTCCTCCAGCTCACGGCTCTCGAGCCGTGTGATCTCGAAGAGATGAGGCAGCCGCTCGTACAGCTCCGGCAGACCGAGGTTCTCGGCCACCTGCTCGCGAATCCACTTGTCATAGGCGATCGGGTACGTGCGCTTGGAGATGTGGAGGGCGAGCAGGAACCAATGGAAGGCGCCGTGCAGCCGCGCGAGTGCCTGAAACCAGAGCTCGCGGTCCAGAAACCACGGAATCCGCTCCAGGTAGCCAAGACAGGCCGCGTGCGCAGCAGCGAGGCGTGTGGCGCGAAGGTGCTCGTCATAGAACGGGAGCCATTCAGCTCGCAGTTGGGCGAGACGCCCGCCACGCTCGAGCAGTGGAACCGAGTAGGCGAGCGCGTTGCCAACCTGGACCTCCAACCAGTCGAGCTCGTGCTCAATCGGCCGTACCTCGAAGCTGCCGTCGACCACGTCCAGATGCACATCCGACCACCGGCCCGCAGCTGCAAGCGCGCCGATGTCGCCACTCGCGGATTCGAACTGCTCCCACAATGCGTCGAGCCTCGCGACGGCATTCGTCGGCGCGAGCACGAGCAGGTCCAGGCAACTGTCGGGTGTCGCCTTGCCCCGCGCACACGAGTTCGTCAGCAACACCGCTTGCGTCTCGGGCCGCCGCTCGAAGAACGACGCGATCGCCTCGGCCGCCCGCTCGTGCTGCGGCGTCGGATAGTCCATGGACAGACAGTACGCCGTGTCGTTTCGGCCCTGCTGGCACGATGGACGCGTGAAGCGCCGGCCCGAAGAGATCATCGGCGAGTGGGGAGTGCGCGACGTGACGCCGCCGTCGGCGCGCGAGCGCGCGCGGCTCGAGGGCGACCGCGACCTGAACCCGCTGATCGGCAAGCCGCTGCGGCGGCGCATCCGCAACTTCAGCCCCGAGGCCGACAACTACCTCGCCTCGCTGGGCGGCCCGCTCCCGTACATGCAGCGGCTGCGCCAGATCGAAGCCGAGACCGAGCGGCAGCTCGCGCTCCTCGCCGAGGCCTACGAGGAGCACCGTCGCGACCCCGACGCGTGGCGTGCGCTCGCCGAGCGCTGGGACTTCGGCGAGGTCAACACGCTGATCGAGAAGCACAACCGCTGGTATCCGGCCGAGTCGCGCCTGCCGATGGACCCCCGCACACGCGACTTCGTCAAGGTCGGCGGCAAGCCGTACCGTCACGACCCGCTCGACGCCGCGTGGATCCTCGAACGGTTTCCGCCAGACCGTCTCTAGACTGCCGCCGATGTCAGAGCACGACCACGACCACGACCACGAGCCCGAGCTCACGGACGAGGAGGCGTGCGCCGAGGCGGAGGCCGAGGCCCGGCGCCGGCTCGCGCTTTCCCAGATCCGCCAGTACGGCGATCCGGCCCTCCGGCTGACCGCGCACGACGTGGCCGAGTTCGACGACGACCTGCGCCGGCTCGTCGACCGTTTGACCGACCTGATGCACGACGCCCAGGGCGTCGGCCTCGCCGCGACGCAGGTCGGCGTGCTGCGGCGCCTCTTCGTCTTCGAGCCGGACGAGGAAGGCCCGCGCGCCGTCGTCAACCCGCGCATCGTCGAGCGGGCGGACGAGACCGAGTCGGACGAGGAGGGCTGCCTGTCGCTCCAGGGCGTGCGCGTCCCAGTCGAGCGCTCGACCGGCATCACGCTCGAAGGCCAGGATCCGAGCGGCGATGACGTCCGCTTCGAGCTCGACGCGTACGGCGCGCGCATCGCGCAGCACGAGCTCGATCACCTCGACGGCGTGCTCATCATCGACCGCACGGACGAAGAGCATCGCAAGCAGGCGCTCTCGATCCTGCGGCCGCGCGCCGTCCTGCGGTAGTTATGCGCCTCGCGGTGGCCGCGACCGCTCCGTTTGGCGCCGACGTGCTGGAGCTGCTCGCCGCGTCGCACGAGATCGCCTTCCTGGTGACGCGGCCGGACGCGCCGCGCGGCCGCGGCCGCAAGCTGGCGCCGCCCCCCGCGAAGGGGACGGCCGAGCGGCTCGGCATCCCGGTGTACCAGCCCGCGAAGCCTGACTTGCCGGAGGAGGCCGACCGGGTCGTCGTCTGCGCGTACGGCCTCTACATCCCGCCGCGGCTGCTCGAGCGCTCGCTCTGGCTCAACGTGCATCCGTCGCTGCTGCCGCGCTGGCGCGGCGCGGCCCCGATCGAGCGCGCGATCCTGGCGGGCGACGAGGAGACCGGTGTCACGATCCATCGCACGGTCGAGGAGCTGGACGCGGGGCCCATCGCCGTCCGGGAGGCGTTTCCCGTCGGCGACCTCGATGCGGGCGCGGTCTACGCCCGTTCTGCCGAGATCGCCGCGCGCCTGCTCGACGGCGTCCTCGAGCACCCGGTCTTCGAGCCGCAGCCCGAGGAGGGCGCGACCTACGCCGAGAAGATCACCGCGGCCGACCGCGAGCTCGATCTCTCCGATCCGTTCGACTCGTGGCGGCGGGTGCGCGCGCTCTCGCCGCACATCGGCGCTCGCGGCACATTGAACGGTCGTCGTGTCACCGTGTGGAACGCGCGCCTCGAGGAGGGCCACCTCGTCCCGGAGGTCGTGCAGCCGGACGGGCGCAAGCGGATGACGTACGACGAGTTCCAGCGCGGGCTGCGGACGTGATCGCGCCGGCGCGGCGGGCGGCGTTCGAGGTCGTGCGCCGCGTCTTCGAGGAGGAGGCCTACGCCGACCGTGCGCTCGCCTCGGCGGTCGCGGGCCTCGACGACCGCGACCGCGCACTCGCGCAGCGGCTCGCGTACGGGACGGTGCAGCGCGCGCGCACGATCGACCTCGGCATCGAGCAGCTCGGCAAGCGTCCGCTGCGCAAGCTCGACCCGCCGGTGCGAGCGTCGCTTCGCCTCGGCGCCTATCAGCTCGGCTGGACCGACCAGGCCGAGCACGCGGTCACGGACGATGCCGTCGAGCTCGTGCGTGCCGCCGGCCGCGAACGGGCGGTCGCGTTCACGAACGCGGTCATGCGCCGGCTCAGCGCTGGTGTAGCACCGCTGCTCGCCTCGCTGGGCGAGGGCACACCCGTCGAGGCGGCGCTGAAGCATTCGTATCCCGACTGGGTCGCCGAGCTCTGGTGGCGAGAGCTCGGCCCGGAGGAGGCGCTCGCGCTCA
>Ga0137372_10006326_pt1 | contig 11487 bp, 10 predicted proteins | sample SagtaG_6_FD_104911 | JGI IMG/M metagenome (GOLD analysis project Ga0137372, IMG submission 104911) | Vadose zone soil microbial communities from Sagehorn Ranch, Mendocino, California, USA - Sage1_R_60_16 metaG | ecosystem: Environmental > Terrestrial > Soil > Vadose zone | place: USA...
CGGTGGACCGGAGGTTACGGCATAAGAACACCTCGCCTCTGGTGACCGGTCCCGACCTGCGGCTTCCGATCGCCCGGCAGAAGTCCCGGTAGTAGTTGTAGTAGTACAAGATCATAGATGCGGCTCGGACGAGTCGGATGTTGGATGGCATCCATGCGTCGTCGTGTCGTTGCTGTAGACCTGGGTACATTCCGGAGGTCGTCGCGGATTGACCGGGCGGCGTTTGCACTGCCCTGCGTTCAACCGTTGGCTGCTGCGCCGCTGCGGGTCATTGGTGCCGCATGAGTACACGGGTCGGCACGAGGTCGGTGGCCTGGCCGGCGTACGCCGCCGCCTCATGGGCGCTCGTGTTCGCCCTACCGCACGTGTACTGGGGCGCCAGCGGCCGCGCCGGACTGGCGGCGGCGGTGTCGGTGCAGCTGGCGGCCGGCCGTTCCAGCGCGTTCCAGGTACTCAACTGGGGCATCGCGTTGTTCTGCGTGGCTGGCGGTTGCGTGGCGCTCGCGGCGAACCGCGTTTCCGCAACTGGCGCGGTACGGCGGCTCGTCCAAGTGTTGCTCTGGTTCGCGTTCACGCTGCTGCTGCTTCGAGTGGCCGACATCGTCGTCGAGCTGGCGGTCGGTCTCGCCACCCTCGACCGGGCGCCCCAGACGACCCGCACGCAGTTCCTCCGCCTCGCGCCTTGGTTCGGCCTGCTCTGGCTGCCGTGGTTCAGCCTCGGAACTGTCCTCTTTGGACTTGCCGCCCTCCGGGTCAGGTCGGGTGGGCGCGTGCCTGCGTAAGCATGTCGGCGGGTCCGCATTGCGCGGCCAGGCTTTCGCGGCCCGCCTTGTGCGGCATAGCGCCACCGCGGTCGTCGCTGCACCGGCAGGGGGCCGGCGTGCGCCATCGAAATCCTCGATCGGCTCCGCGCTCTTGGCCACAGCGAACGCATGATCTGGATCGATGCAAGCCCAACCCCGCCGCCATTAACACCAACGCGAGCACGAAGAGCAACCGCAGTAGGCCGCAATTCGGACCATGCTCGTCGGAGGGGTTACGAGGCGTAGTCTCTCACGAGCTCGGTTTCGCGCAGACCTGATGTGGATCGGAGGGGCTCGAACCCGGTGGGCCGGAGGTTACGGCATAAGAACACACGCCGAGGCTACTGGCCCTGAACTGTGGCTTCCCGTAGCCCGGGAGCGACGGGTCAGCCGGCGGTAGACAGCTGCTCGCCGGACAGTTCCGTTGGGCTGTAGTGAGCACGGCGGTAGTTCAGGATCATCGTGGCGAGTAGGTTTACGGCCTGCCGATACTGGTCCGGGGTGATCGCGGATCGGTGAGCAGTCACCGACACACGCTAACGCCGATGAGCGTGCAAATGCCTGCCGGGTCATCGGTGATGCGCCGTTACCTGACGGCGAGGATGGGCCCGGGCGAGGTCTGTACTCGGCGTCGGGCCGAGCCTCATCGAGGTCGCGCCCCGGCCACGGCAGTAGGTGTAAACCACTCGGTGACACGGCTCGCTAGTTCTGGGGCGCCGGAGATGACCAGCGTCCCGTCGTCGATGGCTTCTGCCCAGTCGCGCCTGCCCCGCGCCAGCGCCAGCAGGGTGGTGATCGCCGCCCGGACGTACACATAGCGAGTCTCGTCCAGGAGCGGGTCCCGCAGGCAGCCGTAGGGCTCTGCGCCCCGCTGCAGCACCAGCCACCAGCGGTGTTCGTGTCGGTGGCGCGTCGTGAACTCCATGACGACCGGACGGTCGGGCAGCCGTCCCGGAGCCGCGCGCTGGGCCAGCCAGGCAAGCACGACGTCTGGGTCACGCTCGGCCATGTCCGGATCGTCCGGTAGCCAGGACTCTGCCCAGCCGCGCAGCGACAGGATCGTTGGGATCAGTTCGGTGCCGGCCGCGGTGAGCCGGTACGGCGTCCCGCTGGCATGCGTGACCAGACCGAGGCTTTCCAGCTTGCGCAATCGATCGGCCAGGACCGACCGCGAAACCCGGCCGGGCAGGCCGGTGGCGAGATCGTTGAAACCCTGCGGCCCGAACATCGAAAGCTCGCGCAGGATGAACAGGGTCCACCGGTCGCCGAGGTGTTCGATCGCCTTGGTGAACGAGCAGTAGCCGGTGAAGTCGCTCGAGCCCACGACGCCAAGTCTCTCACCCGATGAGCGCCGCACGGAGTTCGAAGTTCGAACTAGCCGATCGTCGAGGCGCTGCAGATCGTGATCACATGGCCACACAAGCAAAGACCGTCCCCTTGCCGGAGCACTCGGCCGGGATGCGCGACGTCTACGCGCGGATGCTACGCGCTGCCGGAACCCGCGGCCGCTTCGTCACGCTCAGGACCGGCAGGCGGGTGCATGTAGTCGAGGCTGGCGACGGCGTGCCGGTCGTTCATCTGCACGGCAACAACACCTCGGCGCTGTCGCACCTGATGCTGCTCGAACACGCGACCGCAGTTCGGTCCTACCTCGTTGACCGGCCTGGCATGGGTCTCAGCGACCCCAGCGACTTCCCGCGCGGCAAGTTCCGCGACTTTGCGGTGCGGTTCGTCGATGACATATTGGATGCCCTCGAGTTGGGGACCGCGGTGCTCGCCGGGGCCTCGGGCGGCGGCATCTATGCGACGTGGTACGCCCTGGAGCATCCGCAGCGCGTGCGTGGACTTGCCATGCTCGGGTCGACGCCCACGCTGCCCGGCGGTTACCTCCCCTTGCCGATCCGATTGATGGCGATGCCGGTGCTTGGGGATGTCATGACCCGGGCCGTGAGGCCGGGTCGGCGGATGCTGCTGCGCATGATGGCCTCGGTTGGTGAGGCCGACACCATCACGCGGCACCCGGACCTGCTCGACTCCCTTGTCGCCGGAGCAAGCGACCCGGTCGCGGTCGCCGCCAACCGGGCGGAGTTTCAGGCGCTCATCTCGCCGTTCGGTTACCGCCCCGCGACGCGGATCCGGCCGGAGGACCTTCGCCGACTGTCGGTCCCGACCTTGATGGTCTGGGGAGACCGTGACCCGGTGGTGCCCATCGAGGCTGCCCGGGCCGCGGCGCTGCTGGTCCCAGACGCCCGCCTGGAGGTGCTACACGCCGGACACGTCCCCCAACTGGGCCACCCTGAACAGGTAGCCGAGCTGCTGACAGACTTTGCGCGCGGCTAGCGCGCCGAGACTGCCGGACTGCACCTCGACCCCTCCGCGGGCTGACGACGCCTAGCCTCCCGTCTTTCACTAAGGTCGGGCGGCCGCGCGCACGGTACAACGCACGTGGGGCCGAACGCTCGTCTTCCATAGGTCGATGAAAAGTGGGACGCTCAGGCGTGGTCCCCGACATGGGGTAGATCGCATCTGAGTCAAGCCCGGCGCCGCGGGTCGCGACGACACTGGGTTTGAATGGAGGCCCGAAATGGGCGAGCAACCGCTACGCCCGCGCCGTGTGGGTGCATTGTGGTGGTGCCTCGTTCCATTTTTCACCTTTGGTTTGTTCACCTTCGTGATGATTCTCATCGCTGGAACTCGTCTCCGTCATCGACCGACAAAGATAATGTCAATTGTCTACCTGGCCGCCTTTGCGCTGTTCTTTGTTGGCGCGCAGTTCAGCGACCCAGACAGACCCGGTTGGATCGATATCGTCATCTTTCCTATGCTCCTCCTCAGCTGGCTGGGCGGGACCATCCACGTGTTCCTACTGCAGATTCGGCCGATGCCGACTGAACTGTCAACATTGCCACCACGATCCAAGGGAGGAGCTTTGGCAGCCGACGTGGTGTCGGTGCCGCCACCGGCCGAGGGCATGTCGCTGCCCGGTTCCGATCAGCCGCTCCTCCCGAAGGCACCACCAGTCCAGCCCGACCAACAGTTTCTGCCGGAGGTACCGCCGGGCCAGCCCGAACAGGCTCGGTACTTGCAGGACGACTCGGCGAGGGGTCAACCCGATGGCGGCGAAGGTGCCGGGCGCACGCCGCAACCACAGGGTCCGACTCCACCGGCCCCCCGGCCAAGCCAGACGGGTAACATCGTGGCCATCGCCGGCGCGATCGTCCTGGTCGCGGGGTGTGCTGGCTTGGTCGTGCTCGTAAAATATGTCGACGGCCTGAACGCTAAGGGTGAGGAGACCGAGGGCTACGGTTTTCTGACCTTGTACCTGCTTCCGATCGTGTGTCTCGGCATCGTGCTAATGATCATCGGATTCATGGTGCAGGCGAGTGCTCGGCGGGGCGCCGCGGCCAGAACGGCGGCCAACCCTCGCAGATGGCGAGCGTGATCATGGTGAGGACGATGTGGCGCCGCAACGCGGTGTAGAGGCGGACCTGGCTGTGGTCGAGTCCAAAGTGGCCTTTGCCGGTTTGGAAGTCCTCCTCCACCGGCCAACGCATGCCGGCCACGCGGACCAGGGTGGGCAGTGTGACCGGCCGGCCCTGGGGGACCCAGGTGTAGAAGTAGGCCCGCTCGGTCGGGTCGGTCAGGCTGCGGCGCACGAGAAGGTGGTGGCGTGGGCTGGTGGTGGCCAACCAGGCCCAGGCGTAGTCGCGTTCGCCCTTGGAGCCGGGACAGGCGCTGCGGTGGTTCCACGCATCAGGTGGCAATAGCTTGATGGCGTGGTCGGCGCGGACGCTGGCACCGCTGGTGAGCTGAACGCGAAACGAGCAGGCGACCCGGCCAGTTCCGCCGCGTCAACGGTCACCTACACCTGCCCAAGCTCCGCAACGCGCTGGAACGCGCCACTTCCGCGCCGATGTCACACCCGTACGCCAGAATCAAACCAAGACCGCGGCCTGACGATACGGGCCGCCACCGAGGTTCCACGGAACTCGGGACATGCTCCCCGCCCACCTGGTAGATCGGATTGTCGCCGGTGCCGTACTCAACGATGACGTGCGGCATGGCCAAAGCGAGCTCGTGCACGTCTTCGACCCTGTCGGGTGCCAAAACCCGCTTACCTGGTTGACCAGGCGCAATGGCCGTGCTGTCGGCAAGATGATTACTCGTGTCGATACGCATGCTCTACCTGATGTTCTGCCGCCTCGCCGAATGGCTGACTCTGATCGCCGCGACCAGTGCGGCCAAGGACGTGGAGATCCTGGTCCTGCGCCACGAGAACGCGGTGCTACGCCGGGCCAACTCGCGGCCACGGTTGGACTGGGCCGACCGGGCCACGCTCAGCGCCCTGATAAGACTCCTCCCCCGCGCGCTGAAGATGCACCGGCTCGTCACGCCTGCCACGGTCCTGCGTTGGCATCGGCGACTGGTCGCCCGTCACTGGACCTACCCGAACCGGCCGGGACGTCCACCGATCGACCCGGCTCTCGCCACCCTGGTTGAGCAAATGGCCCGAGACAATCCCGGCTAGGGTTACCAGAGAATCCAAGGCGAACTACGCGGCCTGGGTCACCGCATCGGTGCCTCGACAATCCGTCGTATCCTCAACCTCCTGGGCATACCACCGGCGCCGCAACGCCGTGACCACACCACCTGGCGCCAGTTCCTCCGAACCCAGGCGCAGACCCTGCTGGCGTGCGACTTCTTCCACGTGGACTGCGCGCTCACCCTCAAACGCCTGTACGTGTTCTTCGTGCTCGAGGTCGGCAGCCGCTACGTGTACATCCTCGGTGTGACCGCCAACCCGGACGGGCCGTGGACCGTCCAACAGGCCAGGAATCTGCTGATGGACCTGGGCGACCACGCCGACCGCTTCAAGGTCCTGATCCGCGACCGGGCCGGGCAGTTCACACCTGCATTCGACGCCGTGCTGGCCGACGCCGGCATCACCGCCCGCAAGATCCCACCGCGCAGCCCACGAGCGAACGCCCTCGCGGAGCGGTTCGTCGGCACCGTACGCCGCGAGGTCACCGACCGCATGCTCATCGTCGGACAACGGAACCTCCGGCGAACACTCGATCAGTACGTCGGTCACTACAACGGGAGGCGACCCCACCGAGCGCTGCAGTTACAGGCCCCGCGCTCTGACCGCCCAGTCGTCAACATGACCCACGAACGGATCAAACGTCGACCCCTCCTCGGCGGCCTCATCAACGAATACGAACGCGCCGCGTAGAAACCCAGGTCAGACCAGTCGGCGGGTTTTTGGAACCCCACAGGCTACCACTTGAGGCGACAGCCAGGAGCGGCATTGCCGGGTGGAAACGCGAGCTGACCGACCGTGGTGTGCGGTACGACGCCAAGACCATCCGCAACGGTACCGTGATCGGCTACCTGCGGAAACAGCTGGGATGTGAGGTCGGCACCGAGCGCCGTCGGCTGAGTCGCGCAATGTTCCGACCAGAGGCTTTGAGTCGCGACGCTCCCGGCGACCGGTCCGGCTCCGTGGCTTGGCGGGGCGGAGCCGGACCGGTCGTGGCGTGTTGTCAGCGGGTCAGTTTTTCGCTGTGCTCGCGGACCCGCTGCACCACCGATGGCAGCACTGCGCGGTCTGCCAATGTCGCGGCCAGACGGTCGGTGAGCCCGGCGGCCTCCCGTCGCTGGCCGGCCTCGGCGAGCCCGGTCGCCACCCGTTCGACCTGTTCGGTCAGTCGGATGTGTCCGAGGGTGTCGGCGGCGGCGTTCAGGTCGCCGTACGCCCGTTCGATCATGGTTTCGGCGTCCTTTGGTGCGGGTTGGGCCAGCTCGAAGCGGCGGTCCGCGTCCGTCCTGTCGACCAGGACCCGGCCGGGTGTCGCGGCGATGTTCCCGAGGGCGGCGGCGGCGTGTGTGGCGATCGGCCGTTGCGACAAGCGCTCCATCGCCTCCTTGAGCGTGTTGTTGGCCTCGTTGAGCACCCGGCTGCCACCGAAGGCTAGTACGCGCCCCACCTCGTCGGTGAACACGTCGGGCGCGAGCCGCTCGTCCTCGCGCGAGGCGGGTGGGTCGATCTGTAGGTTGAGCGGCGCTGATAGGGCATGGCCGGCTGGGGTGCGCAGCGCCGCGTATACGTGGTAGCGGCCGGGTTCGGTCAGGTACCAGCCGTCGCGTCCGGCGGAGAGGAAGCACTGCGCGTACAGCGACTGGCCCGGCTGCAGGATGTGCGGCTCGGCGCGGTAGCAGTACCGGGCGTACGGCAGCCATTGGCGGGCGGGTGCCCGTTCCGGGTTGATGATGATCGCGAGGTCATCACTGTGCAGGCAGTAGCGGTCGACGACGACCGCGACGGTACTTGTGTTCTTGAGCTTCAGCTCGGCGATGACGGGCTCAAGCGACGCGTAGCGGGTGGTCGTGCGGTTCACCCGCAGGGTCAGCTGCAGCGCACCGGTACTCGCCCGGCGGGCCTCCTCGAACCCGTGGTGATCGAACCAAGCGGCGTCGCCCTGGCGGACGAAGCGCGTCGGCGCGTGCCGCAGGAACAGCAGTTCGTCGTCGCTGAAGCGGTAGTAGAAGTTGGCGAAGAACGCGTTGGTCCCGCCGCTGACGAAGTACGGGTAGTTCATGAAGCTGCGCGCCTCGGGCTCGTCGGCGAGCGGGATCCATGGCGTGCCCAGCGATTTCTGCCAGGCGTGCGCCAGGTTGAAGGTGTGACCGATCTCGTGCACGGCCGTCCAGAACCGCATCCGTTGGACGGACGCGGCCGGGTTGGGGTCGCCGGCCGGCGGTGGGTCGGAGATGAACGACTTGGAGAACACCGCGCAGCCCTGCCGTTGGGCGGTGCCGATGTCGTCGAACATGATGCCGCCCAGGCCGTGCCCGAACTCGTGCTCGCCGGCGAAGAGCGTCCACACCTGCCACTGCGCCTGATCCTTGAATCTGGACCAGTGCACCTGCATGGCGTCGTGCATCTCGATGTCGGACCACTTCTGGTCCGTGTCTGCCTCGCTGATCGGGATGATGTCACTGCTGCCGATGTTGCTCATCCGGATGCCCTGACGGCTGAACGTGTCCTCGATCGTCAGGGTCGCGTCCGGCAGGTCGGCGGGGCGGTTGGGGTGCGCGCCCAGGTTGTACGACGTCACTGCCGTCGCGTCGCTGGCGCAGTCGTACTCGATCCCCACCTCGCGGAAGTGGCCACGGTCGTAGGCGTACGTGCGGTGCAGGTCCGGCTGGCCACCGCCGGTGTACGTCACGTGCGCCTTCATCCCGCCGGTGAGCCACGATCCGGTCAGCTTGACCCTGATGTCCGTATGTGGCACCAGCGCGGACACCCCATCGCGATAGCTGATCGGCCCGACGTAGGCTCCCGCCGCCTGGTCCCAGGCGACCCGCGCGATCCAGGTAAGGTTGCCGCCAAACAGCCGCAATATCGCCCCGCTGACGGTCATCGTGGGGTACAGGCCATCCACGTCCACCCGAAGCTCTTCCCGCAGCAGCGAGAGCGCCGACTCCTCCGACACCACCGCCGCGTGCGGGGCCTCGGCGACCGCCCCGCTGACCACCGCCGTTTCGGCACCGCCCGTCACCTCCGGTCCGGTCCCTTCGACGGCGCGCGCCGCCGCGGATTCCTGACCGGTCGCCGTCCCCCCAGGCAGGGGGGTCGCCGGAAACGCCGGGCCCGACGGGAACTGGATGCCCCGCCGTACGTAGACGCCACTGCGCCGCACCCGCTGCGGGATGCCCAGCCGCGCCTCGAACTCCCGGTCGAAGTGCGGCAGCTCGGCCGCCACGTGCTGAACGAGTTCCTCAAATGTCCGGTCGAACTCCTTCCGCTCCGTCGCCTGGGCCCGGCCCGGCTGTGCCCGGCCGGGCATGTCCGCGCGGCCCGATTCCGCCGCGCCCTCGATCCTTGTCGCGTCTCCTGCTCCTGCTCCCTGATTCGCGGCCACCTCTGGCCTCCTGTCTGCCATCGTGCCCAGTGCTCCAGGCACGAACAGGCGGGTTCCTCCGCCCGGTCCACAGGGGTGTCAGGCGTGCCGCGGGATGTCCGTCGGCTGCAGTTGAATGCGCTCGTCCCTGACCGACACGCGAACGGTCGGTGTCCGGGCAGCATCGATATCGAGAGCCGACTCCAAGCCGCGCTCGGGCAGCGCTACACCTACCCGGGCGACGCCGGCAGGAACTTCGGTAGTGACCTCGCGAGCGAGGCTGATCTGATAGCGGGTGCTGACCTGCCGCTCGTCCAACACCACCACGCCATCGACAACCACCACAACGTGATCTTGATCGAAGCCATCCTCAAGGGAGACGGTCAAACTGCTCACCGGGACACCTTCTCCGCAAATGGCCCCTGTTGAGCGCGGAACCCTCAATTCTCGTTCTATACCCCTGCCCGCGCCCCACGCAAGAAGCCGTCAGTGCCATTCCAGAGCGTGCTCAACCGGCCGGTTCGGATCGAAGCCGCAGCATCCAACGTCCCGCTTACCAGCACCGAACGTCCCGCTCACCCGGACGACGTTCGTCGCCCACGCGACCCGGCGACTGCGAGCGCGCGGGTTCGGCAAGCTACCACTGCCCGTACGCCTGATCTGGCGACTGACCGGGTGGCGCCGATACACCCGCTACATCAGCGCGGTCCGCGGCAGCGGCCGCTAACGCGGTGGAGGTGCTTGTGCTCCACCATCCAGGTTGCAGTGTTGCGCCGACAGGTCCGTCGCCTGGATTTGGAATCGGCCGACCGGGCGGTCTCCGAACATGAACGCGTTCAAGCCATCAGGCACGGTTCCCTGAACGTGTTCAGTTCGATCAGGCCGGTCGATCGAGACGGGAGACGGAGCGCCAGGTCACGGCCTCGGCCGAGTCCTGGCACCCCACAGCGTCGGCGTGACCTGCGGCAGGACACGGCCGCGGCGTACGAGGGCGACGGCCTGCTCGATCTCGGCCCGTTCCTGGGGCGTGAGGTCGTCCATCTCGGCTTTGATCCGGTCGACCAGGCGCCGCACCCGGGTGATCTCCTCGTCGGATGGGAGTGCTTCCCGGCGGGCCCAGTCGTCGGCGTCGACCATCGCGGCAAGGATGCGTTCGCGGTTACGTAGCAGGTCAGCCAGGTAGGCTTCCAGGTCGGGCAGGTATGAGGCGTCGGTGCGGAAGTGGCCGCAGCCGGCGCACTGGAACCGGATCGGGCAGGCTTTGCCGCCGGCCTTGACGTTGCTGGGTTCGCGGCAGTTGCCGAACGGCACCGACACGGACTTCAGTTCGTAGGCCGCAACGGATCCGGCCGTGGCTGGGGCGCCGGTGCGGTCGCGGACGTAGCGGCCCATCACCGTGATGGCTTCCCGCTTGCGTTTCAACGACACCGAGTAGTACCGCTGGGTGGTGCTGATGTCACGATGGTCCATCAATTCCTTGAGGACCTCGACGGGGACGCCGGCGTCGGCGTGGCGTTGGGCGTAGGAGAACCGGAACGCTTTGGGGAAGATCGACGACCGGTCGAACGGCAACGGTGTCCCGTCCGGGCCGGGCACGTCGCTGTGCAAGGCGGGGATGGTGTCGATCCAGGCCCGCATGAGCGCGGTGAGCTTGTTGGTGGCCAGGTGTCCCTTGCTGGTGCGGCCGGTCATGGCGGGGAACAGCCACGGTTGGGTTGAAGTTGGTAGGTCCAGCCCGGCGCGGCGACGCTTCCAGCTGCGGATCTCTTCAGCGGTAGCAGCGGTGATGGGCAGTCGTCGGCGCAGCCGCTGCTTCTTGAAGTTGTGGTAGACCAGGCTGTACTCGCCGTCCTGGACCTCTAGGCAGTCCAGCGGCAGGGCGCACACCTCCAGCGGGCGGCGGCCGGTGTCGCGCAGCACGATGTACACGGTGTGGCACATCGCCTGGATGTCGTCGTGGGCCCAGTCGCCGTAGCTGCTGTTGCTGCCGAAGAGGTCGACGTGGGCGTCGAGTTGGGCGATGACCGGCTCCGGGATCGCCTTGCCGATCTCATCTTCGTTGTCCTCGGCTACCTGGATGCGCAGGTCAGGGTGGCGGCCGAACCCGGCGGACAGGCCAGGCAGCATCTCGTTGCTGCGGCCGAAGTCCAGCACGGTCAGGAACAAGCCGAGCAGCGTGGAGCGGTTGCGGTCGCGGTAGGGCCGGCCTGCTGGTGAGGTGGCGCGGCGGAAGTCGTCGACGACGGCGCTCATGTCGGCGAACTTCAACGTGGCGAGGTCTGCCCCGCTGCCGGGCCGCCGCGTCAGGGTACGGGAGGCGATCGTGGCCGCCCAGATGGTCTGCTTGAGCCGTTGGCTGACTGGCCGCAGGTGCGGGCCCATTCCATCGTCAGTTCCCGCAGCCACGGTTGGCTGATCGGGGTGAAGTCAGCGCTGGCGTGCGCGTTGTTGGTACGGGCCCGTGACAGATCGTATTGCGACGGGACGCCCACCGCGATCAGGTCCCACACGGGACGGTGGGTGGGATCCACGCCGCGGAAGGTATCGAAGGCGAGGTGCACGTGGCGCAGGATCTCTCTGGCGTGTCCGGTCCCGACCCGCAGAGTCCCGAACCGGGGCGTCAGGCCCGGATTCAACCGGTGGTCGCAACACTGTTGGTTTGCAAGGAGAGTAGCAGTTCGTTGAGTTCTTCGGCTGGCGTCTTCCAGTCGAGTGTCTTGCGCGGCCGGCTGTTGAGCGTGGCGGCCACGGCGTCGAGGTCGTCCCGGTTCCAGCGGGCC
>Ga0137372_10006330_pt1 | contig 11478 bp, 9 predicted proteins | sample SagtaG_6_FD_104911 | JGI IMG/M metagenome (GOLD analysis project Ga0137372, IMG submission 104911) | Vadose zone soil microbial communities from Sagehorn Ranch, Mendocino, California, USA - Sage1_R_60_16 metaG | ecosystem: Environmental > Terrestrial > Soil > Vadose zone | place: USA: California...
GCCGGGGACCTCGAGGACCCGGCGTGACGTCACCAGGCAGCGCAGGCGCGGCAGCCGCTCGAGCAGGTCCAGCACGACGGCCGTACCGTCGACGACCAGTTGCTCGAAATTGTCCAGCACCAGCAAGACGTCCTGCTCACCCAGAAAGGCGCACAACTGTGCCAGCGCATCCTCGTGCGAAGCTTCCATGCGCAGCGCGCTGCGGATGCAATCCGCGATCAAATCGGCATCGCTGCATTCGCTCAACGGCACGAACGTCACGGCGTCGAAGTCGGTTGCAGCGCGGGCAGACTCCACCGCCAGACGCGTCTTGCCGAAGCCACCCAATCCGGTGAGCGTTACCAGGCGGTGCTGCGCAAGGGCATCGAGGACGCAACGCTTGTCGCTTTCGCGGCCGAAGAAAACGCTCACATAAAAGGGCAAGTTGCGCAATTGCGGCCCACGTTCAGCGGCTTTCACGGGCACCGCATCGCGCCGGCGTGGAGGCGGTTCATGAGTCCGCGCCTTCTCGACCGCGCCACTGTCTCGCGCGAGCGCGCGTTCGTACAGCGCACTCAAGCGAGCACGTTCGTCTTCGATCCACTCGTCAAGGAAGCCCGGCAGCAGATCGCCGCGATAGCAGTCCAGCGCCTGGGCAATGGCGCCTTGCCGAAGGAGCTGCTCGAACTCGCGCACGTCACAACTGACCGCGTCCGCGGTTAGTCCAATCGTCTGACGATCCGCATTCAGGACCGAATACGGCGGTACGTCGGGGGGCTCCAGGAGTCGGCGCAGCGTCGAGAGAACCTGGCGAAGACGATTGCGGCCGACGTCCAGTTCAACGTCAGGCCAAAGCAGCTCGATGAGCTCCTCGCGGGCGTGGCGCCGTTGCGGCTGCAGCGCGAGCCGCGCCAACAGCATCGCGATGGGTCGACTCGGAAACTGCGCGATCACGGCGTTGCCGTGCGTCGCGCGCAAGCCGCCCAAAAGCTGTATTTGCCAGACTGCCATCCGCACGTATTCCGCCGGGTGACCGCTGATTCCGATGACGTCGAACAGGCGATCGGGTGCGGTGCGTGGTCGTCAGATTGTACCGTGGTTGAATGCTCCTTTCGCCGCTCTTCGATCTCGCGATCGAGCTTCGGGCGTGTGATCTCGTTAAGCTACGCATTGTCGATGCGGCCAATGGCGATCGCAGCCTCTTCGATCGTGCGGCCATGCCGGAGGTTCGTCGGACGCATTGGCCGCATGGCGCGCCAACGATCGTTCAGCGTGGCGAGCAAGCGTCGCCACCGCGTAGATCGGGACCTCTTCGCGTAACGCGCGTCGGCCGCAGCACCGCGCGTCACGAAACGTGCAGAGGCAGTCGATGGCCTCGACGCCGGCCGCCCGGCATTCCACAACAAACCGCGCACGCACACGCGTGCCCACACGCACGATCTGCAGCGTGCGGAGCAGGCGCTTATCGGATTAGCGCCGAGGACGATCAAGCAATGATGCAAATGGGGGCTTGCATTCGAGATGGTGTTATGGTACACTATAACACTAATACTTGAAATCAAGGGGATCCTAATGACCAAATCTTTGAATAGATTGAAGAAGACTTCTAGCCCGGCGCGCTGTCGGTCGAATCCAGGCTATCGGCGAACGCCGGCCTTTAATTGAGGAGATATCGATGAACGACTACCAACCATCTACCCCGCGTGTCGCGCTCGCTATAGCCGCGGTCGCTATAACGATGATCACCCTCGCCGTAGGGGTGATTCTGCCAGCGCAAATGGACTCCGGCAGTCGCGAGCCTCGGATGCTCGCGGCGTTGAAGGTAACTGCACCGGCGTTCAAGGGTCTCGCTACCGTCACAAGAATCGACGTCGTCTCCGCACGCGAACCAGGGTCGTCCACGCTTTCCGTGCGGATCGGCGAAGCCAAACCGCTCTCCGGACGGCTAACCAAGACGACCTCGCCCGCAATCGTCCGCGTGTCCAGCGACTGACCAATAGGCGGTCAGCTATCTGGAATCCATCATGGATCGAGAGTGGAACGACAGTCAGCCCATTTACCGACAGCTTCGCGATCGTGTCGTCGCGATGATACTCGACAGGGTACTCAACGAAGGCGATCCGCTGCCGTCGGTGCGCAATGTCGCAGCCGAATATCGAGTCAATCCGCTCACGGTTCTGAAGGCCTATCAACTACTGGTCGACGAGCAGCTTGTCGAGAAGAAGCGAGGTCTCGGCATGTTCATCAATGCCGGCGCGCGCAATCTGCTGCTGCAGGGCGAGCGCCAGAAGTTTCTCGCGGAACAGTGGCCCGCGATCCACTCGACCATTCAGCGGCTCGGCCTGACACCGAAAGACCTGCTGGACGCTGTCGCAACCGGAGGGAACCCGTCGGCTGCTGAAAAGGAGCGCTGAAGCGATGGCAACCATAGAAGCACGCGGCCTGCGCAAGGCTTTCGGCACGACTATCGCGCTGGACGGGGTCGACTTGCGTGTCGACGAGGGCCATATCCTCGGACTCATCGGTCCCAACGGTGCGGGCAAGACCACCGCGCTCAACGCGATTCTCGGACTTACGCAATATCAGGGGGAACTGAAAGTGCTCGGCCGCGACCCCTGGAGCGAGCGCGATCAGCTCATGCGCGATGTCTGCTTCATCGCCGATGTCGCCGTGCTGCCGCGCTGGATGCGGGTTTCGCAGGCGTTCGATTACGTCGCGGGCGTGCATCCGCGCTTCGATCGCGCGAAGGCCGAAGGTTTTCTTGCGAAGACCACCATCAAGCGCGCGAGCAAAGTCAGGGAATTGTCGAAGGGCATGGTGACCCAGTTGCACCTCGCTCTGGTCATGGCCATCGACGCGAAATTGCTCGTGCTGGACGAGCCGACGCTCGGCCTCGACATCCTGTATCGCAAGCAGTTCTACGATTCCCTGCTGAACGACTACTTCGATCGCACCCGCACCATCGTCGTGACGACCCATCAGGTCGAAGAGGTCCAGCACATCCTCACCGATGTGATGTTCATCAACCGCGGCCGCATCGTCCTCGATTGCAGCATGGAAGAATTCGAGTCGCGCTATCTGGAAGTGATGGTGCATCCGCAGCATGTCGCCGCGGCACGTGCGCTCAAGCCGATTCACGAGCGCCAGGTGTTCGGCCGCAGCATTCTGCTGTTCGATGGTGTCGATCGTCACCAACTCGCGGCACTTGGCGAAGTGCGCACGCCCGGTATCGCCGACTTGTTCGTTGCGGTGATGGGCAATCAGGCCGGCGCGGCACAAGGAGCAGCTGCATGAATACTCCATCGAACGCCGTGCCCCAGTCTCCCCTCGACCCGCGGGCGGTCACGCCAACCACCATGTCGGAGACTCGCCCGCTGTACTGGTCGATCCGACGCGAACTGTGGGAGAACCGTTCGATCTATATCGCGCCGCTGGTCGTCGCAGGCGTCGTGCTGCTCGGCTTCTTGATCGCCACGATTGGTCGTGCCGTGGCGATGGCCGACCCGGCGCAAAGGGCGGCCGTGCTCGTAGAGCGGAACAACTTCGCAGCGGGTGTGATCATGGCGACCGCTTTTATCGTCGGGGTGTTCTACTGTCTCGACGCGCTGCATGGAGAACGGCGCGATCGCAGCATCCTGTTCTGGAAGTCGCTGCCGGTTTCGGATCTGACCACCGTGCTCTCGAAGGCGAGTATTCCACTCGTGATTCTGCCGCTGCTCACCTTCGCGATCATCGTTGTGATGCAATTGGTCATGCTGCTGCTGAGCACCGCAGTACTGCTGATGAGCGGTCTAGGTGTCGCGACACTATGGACACCGTTGCCGCTGTTCCAGATGTCGCTCGTGCTGCTCTATCACCTTGTGACCGTGCATGTGCTCTGGCATGCGCCCATCTACGCTTGGCTGCTGCTGGTCTCAGGCTGGGCGCGGCGCGCGGTATTTCTATGGGCTGTGTTGCCGGTAGTCGCGATCCAAATCGTCGAGAAGATTGCGTTCAACACTTCGTATATCGCCTCCATACTGGGGCACCGCTTGGCAGGTCCGGAGGGTTTCCACTTCACGGCGCCGGGTAGCGCCCCGGTCCATCCGCTGATGACATTCGACCCGGCGAAATTCCTGAGCACGCCGGGTCTCTGGATCGGGCTGGCATTCGCCGCGGCGTTTCTCGCCGCTGCGGTGCGGCTGCGCCGTTATCAAGGACCGATCTGATCACATGCGGTCTTGCTGCAATCCCTCGCGTAGGGAGAGACGAGTATGAGCTCAGCAGTAATGATGGAGCGAATCGCAGAAACGTCGCGGCGCTTCAAAGCCAAGACATGTGGCCACCCCGTATCAGAGCGTAGCTGGCGAGCGCGCCAAAGCGGTATGGGTTGCGCTTCATGACCTCATCGCAGTCGGCGCGTCAGGATCCACTTCGGGCCCGGATCGGCGTAACCTAACCCTCGGAGTTTCCAGCCGGACGACGGCCCCGGAGAGTGGCCGCCCTTACTGAGGGGAAAACCATGACGACGCTTCGTCGCACGGCCTGTGTCCTGCTCGTCGCCGCATCTTTTCTTGCGTCGCCTGCTTCCTCCACGTCATTCAGCATCGACCAGAGCGATCTTTACTACATACGGGCTGAATCGGGATGGGGGATTCAACTCGTCCAGCGGGGCTCGGTTATCTTCGGGACCATGTTCGTCTACGGCCCATCGAACACGCCGACGTGGTACGTCGCAACGATGCAATTCGCCGGCAATTTTACGTGGACCGGCGATCTCTACGCGACGACCGGGCCCTACTTTGGAACTGTCCCATTCAACCCGGGGAATGTCGTGGCGACCAAGGTTGGAACGATGACCTGGGTGGCGCAGACGGTCGAGACGGGCACTCTTAGCTACGTCGTTGACGGGGTCGCGGTGACAAAAAACGTTGTTCGCCAAACCCTCGTGTTCGATGACTACAGTGGGACGTACTTGGGCGCCATCCACTTTGCCATTACTGGCTGCGCCAACGCTGCTGACAACGGGTCGGGGGAGATCCCTATTACCACTATCTCAGTGGTTCAAGACGGACAGACTCTCAGGATCACGATTTCGGCCCTCAGCACGACGCTTGCTGCCATCGCCGGGACGCTTAGCCAAAGTGGACAGTTTGGCACGGTTCTCGGCACCTATTCCGATGACTTTGGCGATGCGGGCGCCGCCAGTGTCTCGGCCCTCAACGTTCAAGTGAATGCACTGGCGGCGTCGTATTCGCTTAACAGCACCAACAACGGCTGCCAGAATGTCGGCTACTTTGCCGCCATGCGAAGCCGATCCTGACGAGTAGCCGGCCTTGCCAAGTGGTGGATGTTATGGTGTGTGCGAGTGCTCGCCGCCAGAGAAGCTCGAGCTAGATCATGCGACCGCGCCGCTGTTCGAGCAGGCGCTCGAGCAGGTCGATGTTGCGTCTGACCCCATCCATGTTCGGATTGACCTCCAGCGCGCGGCGCGAATACTCGAGGGCACGGTCGTAATACTCGAGTCGAATGTAGATCAGGGCGTAGCCGGAGAGCGCGCCAAAGTGGTATGGGTTGCGCTTCATGACCTCGTCGCAGTCGGCGAGCGACTTGCGCAGCTCGCCGCCAAGAAAATACAGGGTAGCGCGCTTGTTCCAGCCTTCGGCGAAATCGGGCTTGAGTTCGATGATGCGGGTGAAGGTGACGATACTCCGTTGCAGGTCGCCGGCATTCATTTGCTCGATACCTGTCTGGTAGAGCTTGTCCACTTCCGGGTCGCCGGAGCGTGCCCAGATGCGCCATAATGCCTGCTCGGCCTGATCGCGCGTGTCCTCGTCGGGATCGCGCAGCGCTTTTACGAGCAGCGCCACGTCGGCCATCGAACCGACTTTACCCAGGCGAGTGGCGGCATCGCGGCGCGTCTGCGCGTCGGCGCCGGAAAGAGACTGCACGGCCTGTTCGCGGCTGAGACTCTGCGATTGCGCAGCCGTGAAGGTAAGCAATAGAGTCGACACAAGAGCAGCTAACAGGGCGCGCACCTTCGACGCTCCTTCGCCGGTTTCACTGTCAGCAGAATGTCAGGCGGGCGCGAGAGCTTCCCCCCGCTCTTGCCCACTGACCTTAGATCGAGAATAAACACGGCGACCCTACGCCCTCGCCTTTAGAGGGTCAAGGATTGCTTATGCTCGCGTTTCACAACCGACTACACCGGTTCGTCCGCTGGTATTCCAATCGTCATCCTTGGCGTACACTCTCGTCCCCTTTCAGCAAAGATGATTTCGATGCGCAAGATCCTGGCGAGCCTGGCTGCGTTGAGCGCGGCACTCCTCCCAGCAGTCCCGTTGCAAGTTCAGGCACAGACCAATGGGACCTCTCTCGCGAGTGGCGCTGCGCGCGTGATCGTCAAGCTCAGAGCCGACTCGCCCTTGTTGCCCAAGGCGCTCTCGGGTACCGCGCAGAAACCCAGTCACGCCAAGGCGCTCGGCGGTCGGCTGGGTATGGCGATGGACGACGGCGCGGCCGTTTCCGAGCGCGCACAGGTGATCTTCGCCAGCGGCATCACGTCGGTCGAGTTGGCACAGCGCCTGGCGCGCGAGCCCGATGTCGAATACGCAGTGCCCGACGAGCGCCGGCGCCTCCTCACGGCGCCCAATGACCCGCTGTACGCCGACGGCGTCTCCGGAACCGGCCCCGCCGTCGGTCAGTGGTACCTGCGGGCGCCGAGCGGTGCGTTGACCTCGTCGATCGATATCGAACCCGCGTGGAACGTCACGCTCGGAAGTCCGGATGTAGTGGTCGCCGACCTCGATACCGGTGTGCGTTTCGAGCATCCCGACCTGCTCGCCGCGGCGGAGGGGGGCAAGCTGCTGCCGGGTTACAACATGATCAGCAATATCAGCGTGGCCAACGACGGCGATGGCCGCGATGCCGATGCGTCGGACCCCGGCGACTGGATCACGGCTGCCGAGGCCAACAATCATCTCGGTTTTTTTTATGGATGCACCGTGCTGAATCCGAGCACCGGGAAGTACTCGGCCGAGGATAGCTCGTGGCATGGCACCCAGGTCTCCGGCATCATCGCCGCGATCACGAATAACGGGATCGGCATGGCCAGTGTCGGACCCAGCCTGCGCGTGCTGCCAGTGCGCGTGCTCGGCAAGTGCGGCGGCTATGACTCCGACATCATCGCCGGGATGCGCTGGGCCGCCGGCCTGCCGGTGCCCGGCGCGCCCGCCAACCCGTACCCCGCGCGCGTGATCAACATGAGCCTCGGCGGACCGGGAGCCTGCCATGCCGGCTACGCCGACGCCATAAGCGAGATCACGGCCGCCGGGACGGTCATCGTGGCTTCCGCCGGCAATTCCACGGGGCATGCCGCGGGCACGCCGGCAAATTGCAGCGGCGTCATCGCCGTGGCGGGGCTGCGCCATGCCGGCACCAAGGTCGGGTTCTCCGACCTCGGGCTCGACGTAGCCATCAGCGCGCCCGGCGGCAACTGCGTCAACATCACCGCGGGCTCGCCTTGCTTGTACCCGATTCTGACCACCTCCGACGCTGGTACGACCACGCCGATCGGTCCGATCTACACCGACAGTTTCAAGCCTTCGGTCGGCACGAGCTTCGCGGCGCCATTGGTGTCGGGCACGGCCGCGCTGATGCTCTCGGTGCAGCCTGCGCTTACGCCGCAGCGGGTGAGGCAGGTGCTGCAAACCACCACGCGACCGTTCCCGACCACCGGCGGCGACAATGGAGACGGCACACCCGTGCCCCAGTGTACGGTGCCGCAGTACGACAGCTTCGGCAATCCCGTCGACCAGTTGCAGTGCTATTGCACCGCCTACACTTGCGGTGCGGGAATGCTCGACGCTGGAGCGGCGTTATCCGCCTTGGTGAATAACGTGCCGGCGATTGAGGTCATCGAGTACTACTGGCCCGCGCGCGATCACTATTTCATCACGGCGAATCCGGCCGAAATCGCCGCTCTCGATGCGTCCGCGCCCGGCGGCTGGGCCCGGACCGGACAGAGTTTCGGCGCGTACCCGCAAGCCACCGGAATCACGAGCCGGGCGTGCCGTTTCTACATCCCCGCGGCCTACGGTGATTCGCACTACTTCTCGGCGTCGCCCGAGGAATGCGCGGCCGTACAAGTGAAATTCCCGGTGCTTTTTTACGAGACGCAAAACGCTTTCTACATCGCGCTTCCCGACCTCAACACCGGCGCCTGTCCGGCGGGCACGGTGCCCGTTTATCGGCTCTGGAACAATCGCGCGGACAGCAATCATCGCTACACGACGAGCCTGACGATCCGCAGCCAGATGCTGGCGAAGGGTTATCTCGCCGAAGGGTACGGACCCGTTCCGGTGTCGATGTGCGCAGCTTGGTAGCAAGGACGAAGGGACGATGCTACGGCAGCTTGGCGAAGCTTCCGCACAAATGAGGACCGATCCCAGTGCGGACCTGCTGCCGGCAGAGGAACGCTACCCGGTCGAGTTCACCGCGTCCGCGGGCGAGTACTTCCGCATCTGGATCGTCAACCTCGGACTGACGATCGTAACGCTTGGCATCTACTCGGCGTGGGCCAAGGTGCGCAAGCGGCGCTACCTCTATAGCCATACGCTTATTGGCGGCGAGGGTTTCGAGTACCGCGCCAAGCCTTGGCCGATCCTCAAGGGGCGGCTGATCGCGCTCGGCTTCGTGATCGCTGTCTTCGCTGTCGGCAATTTCGTTCCTGCCTTCGCGGCACAGCCCCTGCTCGGGAAGCTGGCGTTCGTCGTGGTTGCCGTCATCGTCGGGCCCTGGCTTGTCGTCCAATCATTGAAGTTCAATGCCTACAACACCGCGTACCGCAACATCCGGCTGCGCTTTGGCGCCACTTATGGAGCCTGCCTCAAGATCGTCGCCAAGTACTTGTGGGTGCTGCTCCTCCCGATCGCGTACCCGTATTTCAAGCGTCGACTGGTGCAGTTCGCGGCCGAAAACCACTTCTACGGCGCGACGCGATTCACAGTGCTCGATTTCAAGAAGCCTTTCATACACGCGTACGCAGTAGGGTACGGGCTCTTCATCCTGGCTGGCCTCGGCCTGGCCGCGTCGGGTGCGATTTTCGGGAAGGCCGCGGCGGATCAATACGCGCCGCAGATCCTCTCCGTTATCGGTTTCTACCTCGCTGCCCTGCTGATTTACGCCTATATTCGCGCCCGGACGATCAACGCCGTGTGGAACAACATCTGGATCGGTACCGTGCACTTCGCCTCCACGCTTCGCGCGCGCGATCTGATCTGGCTTTACATGAGCAATCTCGCGGCGATTGTGCTTACCTTGGGACTCGCCACGCCGTGGGCCGTGGTGCGCACGCATCGCTACCGCGCTTCGAAGACGACGGTAATCGCCTCCGGCTCGCTCGACACTTTCGTGCAAGCGGAAGCGCAACAGGTCAGCGCCACCGGTCAGGAAGTCGGTGAGATGTTCGACATCGACATCGCGCTGTGACCGAATTCGATGCCGTCTACTACGACGGCAAGACGTCAGCGCGCAACGTGGTGCGTGTGCGTGCGGCGGATGGCAGCCTGCACATTGCAGGCGAAGCGGTGAACCTCAACGTGCCGCTCGCCTCGGCGAGCGTGGATTCGCCAGTCCCGGGCGGGCGTCGCGCGATCCATCTGCCTGGCGGCGGGCAGCTGCAGACCAACGATCACGGCGCGCTGGAAGCGCTGTTCCCAAGCGCCAATCGCTTCGAAAGGTGGGTGTACGGCCTCGAACGCCACTGGCGCCATGCGCTGGCGGGATTGGTTGTCGTCGTCGTGCTCAGCGCATGGTGCGTGATTTATGGGCTGCCGCTCGCCGCGAAGCTCGCCACCGGATTCGTGCCGCCGGAGCTGGAGGCCAACCTGGGTGACCAGGCACTCGCCTCGGTCGACGCCACTCTCTGCAATCCCAGCAGGCTCGACGTCCAGCGGCAGCAATCGCTGCACGCCGCCTTCGACATACTTACCGCCGGGCTCGACGACGGCCACCGTTACCGACTGGAATTGCGCGCCTGCGGCGGGATGGGACCCAATGCATTCGCTCTACCCGGCGGAGCGATCGTGCTCACCGACGACCTCGTCAGACTGGCGCAGAACGACGCGCAGGTGTCCGCGGTGCTCGCGCACGAGATCGGCCATGTCCGCCACCGCCACGGTCTCCGCCAAGCGTTGCAGGCGGCCGGGCTCGCCGCGCTGATCAGTGCGCTCGCCGGCGACGCAATCTCGATTACGAGTCTCGCCGCTACTCTGCCGATGATACTGCTGCAAAGCGGCTACTCGCGCGAGTTCGAGGATGAGGCCGACAGCTATGCCTTCCAGCGGCTCAAGGAGATCGGGCTGTCACCAAGAGTCTTCGCCGAGATCATGACGCGGCTCGACGAGTTTCGCACCGACGGAGGCGGCGCAAAGAAGTCGGCGTCCGGCGAGCACACTTTGGATTATCTCTCGACCCATCCAGCGACCGCGCAGCGCGTAGAGCGCGCTCTAGCCAATCAGTGAGCGTTGCGCTCGCTTCGCTCACCCGCGCAAACGGCCGAGCCCGTCGGCGAGATCGGAGAGCAAATCGTCGACGGTTTCCAATCCGACGTGCAAGCGCAGGTAAGGTCCGCCCGGTTGCCAGCGGATCGTGCGCTTCGCGCGCTCGACATTGGCGGGAATGATCAGGCTTTCGAAGCCGCCCCAGCTCCAGCCCATCCTGAACAGCCGCAAGCCGTCGAGCATCGCATCGACGCGCGCCTTGGCAACGGGCTTCAGAACCACGCCGAAGAGCCCGCAGGCGCCGGTGAAGTCGCGCCGCCACAACTCGTGGCCGCGCGAGCCGGGGAGCGCGGGAAAAATCACCTCCTGGACTTCCGGCCGCTCGCGCAACCAGCGGGCGATCGTCAACGCGTTTTCCGTATGACGCTCGAGCCGGACCGCGAGCGTGCGCAAGCCGCGAAGCGCGAGAAACGCGTCGTCGCTGGAGAGCGCGACGCCCAACTCGGTCCACCAACGATGCAGCGCCGGGAATGTCGCTTCGTTGCAGGTGATCAGTCCGACCAGGACGTCGGAGTGGCCGCCGATGTATTTCGTGCCGGCGTGCAGCGAGATGTCCGCGCCACGTGCAAACGCAGAAAAACCCAGTGGCGTCGCCCACGTGTTGTCGAGCATCACGAGCGCGTCCTTGGCGTGCGCGACTGCCGCGATCGCGGGCACGTCCTGCACTTCGAAGGTGAGCGATCCCGGCGATTCGGTGAACACGACGCGCGTGTTCGGCCTGAACTCGCGTTCGACCGCCGCGCCCGCCAGCGGATCGTAGTAGCTCACTTCGACGCCGAAGCGCTTGAGCTGGTCGTCGCAGAAGCGTCGCGTCGGACCGTACACCGCGTCGGTGACCAGCACGTGATCGCCGGCCCGCGTCGTGCCCAGCAACGCCAGCGTGATGGCGGCGAGTCCCGACGGCACGGCAAGCGCCGCGTAGCCGCCCTCGAGCGCAGCCATCGCCGCCTGCAAGTCA
>Ga0137372_10006333_pt1 | contig 11476 bp, 13 predicted proteins | sample SagtaG_6_FD_104911 | JGI IMG/M metagenome (GOLD analysis project Ga0137372, IMG submission 104911) | Vadose zone soil microbial communities from Sagehorn Ranch, Mendocino, California, USA - Sage1_R_60_16 metaG | ecosystem: Environmental > Terrestrial > Soil > Vadose zone | place: USA...
CGCCCGAATGGTGCCGAAGATACCGCTCATGGTGATGACTTCGTCCCCCACGTCGAGGCCCTCCACCAGCGCGCGCTGGGCCCGTCGTTGCCGCTGCTGGGGGCGTATGAGCAGCAGGTAGAAGATGCCGCCCATGACCACGAAGAACAGGAGGAGCGAAATCCCTCCCCCGGAGCTGGAATTTCCCCCCTGAGCGATCAGTGGCATGAGCGAACCGAGCACAACGAACCTCCTCCGGGCCGAAGCCCGGCTTCGGGGTCAGAACCCCGCGCAAAAAACGGCGGCCTGCGGCCGCCGCACACCTCAATTTTACATTTTATTGCGGATGGCGGGCACTCGCAACGATTTCTACCGTCGGAAGATCAGGTTCAGGAGGATCGTCAACACCACGGACAGCACGATCGACGTGCCGAGCGGGATGTACACGCGCGTGTTGCCCTTGCCGAAGGTCAAGTCTCCTGGCAGTCGAGGGATCACCCCCTTGCCGGCCAGGAGGAAGACCAGCCCCAGCACGACCAGCGCGACGCCGGCCACGAGGAGGAACTTCCCCATGCCCGACAGGTCCACGACTCCACTGTATCCGGCGGACCAAAGGGGACGAGACCGATTCAGAAGAGCCCGGGAGAAGTCTCGGGCGCTTGCCCGAGATGGGCGTACGCCGCCGCGGTGGCCACTCTCCCCCGCGGCGTCCTTTTGAGGAAGCCAAGCTGCATAAGGTACGGCTCATACACGTCTTCCACGGTGTCGGTCTCCTCGCCCACAGCCGCGGCCAGTGTGGACAGCCCCACAGGACCTCCCTGGAACTTGTGGACGAGTACTTCCAGGATCGAGACGTCGAGCTTGTCCAACCCCCGCTCGTCCACCTCGAACAGCGCCAGGGCCTGGGCGGCAGCCTCCAGGGTGATCCGGCCGTCCCCCCTCACCTGGGCAAAATCCCGGACCCTTCGGAGGAGCCTGTTGGCGATCCGTGGCGTCCCTCGAGACCGTCCCGCGATCTCGCCTGCGCCCTCGGAATCGACCTCCACCCCCAGGATGCCGGCCGACCGGCGGACGATCTTCGCGAGATCCTCGGGCGAGTAGTAGTCGAGTCGGGGCGAGAACCCGAAACGCTCCCGCAGGGGCAACGTGATCAAGCCCGGGCGGGTAGTGGCCGAAATCAAGGTGAACCTCGGGAGATCGAGCCTGATGCTCCGGGCAGAGGGTCCCTTGCCGATCACCACATCGAGCTTGAAGTCCTCCAGAGCTGGATAGAGGATCTCCTCCACCGCCCGAGGCATCCGGTGCACTTCGTCGACAAACAGAACGTCGCCTTGCTCCAGGTTCGTGAGGATCGCGGCAAGGTCCCCGGCCCGCTCGAGGGCGGGTCCCGAGGTGGGCCGGAACCCAACCCCGATCTCGTTTGCCACGATCCCGGCGAGGGTGGTCTTGCCCAGACCGGGCGGGCCCGAGAGCAGGACATGATCGACCGGCTCGCCCCGCTGACGTGCTCCCTCGATCAGGAGGCCGAACTGCTCCTTCACCTTGTGTTGGCCGACGAACTCCGAGAGCCAGCGCGGCCGCAGCGCCGCGTCGAACTCCTGCTCCTCCTCGGTCGCCTCCGGGCCGACCACCCGGGGTACGTCCTTGGCCTCCGGTTCTTCGCGCACTTCGGTCATCGTCCCACGCTCCGCAGGGCCTCTCGCAGCAACTCCTCGACGGGGCGGTCACCGTTCGGGGTCACGTTGGCGAGCGCTTCCCGCGCCTCCTGAGCGCTCAGGCCCAGGGCCAGCAGGGCCCCCCGAACCTCAGCGATCGCGCCGGTGACCACATCCTGCCCCGCCAGGCCCAGCTGGTCCTTGAGATCCAGGATCACTCGCCCGGCCACCTTCTTCCCCACACCGGGGATCGCGGTGAGCGCGGCCACGTCGCCCGTGGCGATGGCCCTGCGCAGGGCGTCCGCAGGCATCGACGACAGGATGGCCATCGCCACCTTGGGCCCCACCCCGGTGACGGTGATGAGCTGATCGAACAGCACGCGTTCGTCCCGAGAGGCGAACCCGTACAACACCATCCCGTCATCCTTCACCTGGAGCCGGGTGAACAGCCGAGCCGGCTTGCCCTGGGGCGGGAGCTGCGCCAGGGTGTGAGCGGGAACGGCCACGTCGTAGCCAACGCCGCCGACGGCCAGCACGACCCGGCCAGGGCTCTTCTCGGCCAGCTTCCCCTCGAGGAAGGAGATCATGTGGTGGCCTCCCGGACGATCTCGCGCATGCGGGATTGCCGAAGATGGCACAGAGCGACAGCCACAGCGTCGGCTGCGTTCGGCTCGGTGGGCACGGCTCCTTGCCCGAGGAGCAGCGTCAAGCCCCTTCGGACCTGCTCTTTGGATGCGTTGCCGGAACCGGTCACGGCCATCTTCACCTCCAGCGGCGCGTACTCCTCCACCTGAACTCCGGCTTCGGCTGCCGCCACCATCACCGCGCCCGACGCCCGAGCGACTTCCATGGCGCTGCCGATGTTTTTCCCCCACATCAGCCTCTCCAGGGCGACGGCGTCCGGTCGGTACGCCTGGATGGCCTCGCCGATGGCCCGGTAGATCCGCTGAAGCCTTTCGGCGCCGGGCTCGGTGGGCCGCGTCCGAACCGTGCACGACCAGGTCAGCCTGACCCGCGTTCCATCCCCAGCCACGCATGCCAAACCGATCGCACTCGTGCCCGGATCCACCCCCAGGACGGTTCGCTCGAACATATGTTCCCAGCAGCCTACGACGCCACCGGGGGCGCCGCAATCACACCTGTGTAATTTAGCCCATGGCTGAGACCGAATCGAAGCGACGCAGTCGACGGATCGGGCCTCAGCCCGCCTGGGCCAGGATCTCCTCGGGAATGTCGAAATTCGAGTAGACAGCCTGGACGTCTTCGAGATCCTCCAGCCCCTCGACCAGCCGGAGCACCGATTCGGCCTTGTCGCGACCGATGGGGATGCCTGTCTGAGGAAGCATGGTGAGCTCGGCCGAGACGATGGTCATGCCTTCGTTCTCCAGCGCCTTGCGCACGGAGACCAGAGCCTCGGGCGGGGTCACGACTTCCCACTGCTCCCCCGAGTCGCGAAGGTCCTCCGCCCCCGCCTCCAGGATGAGCTCGAGCAGCCGGTCCTCGTCGGGCGCCGAGGACTTGGCGATGGTGATGAAGCCCTTGCGGTGAAACATCCAACCAACACTCCCGGGGTCGCCCAGGCTCCCGCCCAGGCGGGTAAAGGCGTGTCTGACCTCCTGGCCAGTGCGATTTCGGTTGTCGGTCATGGCCTCTACGAGGACGGCCACGCCACCGGGGCCATAGCCCTCGTAGACGACTTCCTCGTAGTGCGCGCTACCCGATTCGCCGGCGCCGCGCTTGATGGCCCGCTCGATGTTGTCCATCGGCACTGAGTAATCCCTGGCCTTCTGGACCGCCGAGGCCAGAGTCATGTTGCCCTCGACGCTCGGGCCGCCGTCCCGAGCGGCCACCTCGATCGCCCGTAAGAGCTTGCCGAACATCCGACCGCGCTTGTCGTCGGTGGCGGCTTTCTTCCTCTTGATCTGTGCCCACTTGGAATGGCCGGACATCGACGACTTCCCCCTTCCCTCTCAGGCCGCCAGGCGCAAGAGGTGCTCGTGTAGCCGCGGGTCGCCGGCCATCTCCGGGTGGAAGGCAGCCGCGATGATCTTCCCCTGCTTCACCACCACGGGAGCGCCGCCGTGCTCGGCGAGCACCTCGACCTCCGCCCCCATGTTCCCCACCTGTGGAGCGCGGATGAACACGGCGCGGACCGGCCCGATGCCACGGACCTCCACATCGGCCTCGAACGAGTCCACCTGGCGGCCATATGCGTTTCGTCGCACTGTTACGTCCAGGAGCGACAGGAGCCGGTCGCCTCCTTCCACCCGCTGCGCCAACACGATCATCCCCGCGCACGTACCGAAGATGGGTAGGCCCTCCGCTGCCCGGTCCCTGATCGGATCGACGAGTCCGTACTTCCTTGCCAGCTTGCCGATCGTGGTCGACTCCCCTCCGGGAATGCAAAGGGACGAGACTCCCGCCAGATCCTCGGGCGCGCGAACCAGAACGGGGGTGGCGCCGCACTCGGCCAGCATCTGTGCGTGTTCTCGAAAATCGCCCTGCAGGGCGAGGACTCCGGCCTTCATGACACGAGCAATCTTAGCGAGGGAGGCTCACCCTGCTACCAGCCGCGGGTCTGCAGGAGCTCTTCCTCACTCATCGTGGCCACGTCCAGGCCGCGCATCGGCTCGCCGAGCCCCCGGGAGACCTTGGCCAGGATGTCGGGGTCCTGGTAATACGTAGTCGCCTCGACTATGGCCCTGGCCCTGGGGGCCGGGTCGTCGGACTTGAAGATCCCCGAACCAACGAAGTTTCCGTCGGCCCCGAGCTGCATCATGAGCGCGGCATCGGCCGGGGTCGCAAGACCGCCGGCTGCAAAGTTCACCACAGGGAGCTTCCCGGTGGCGCCAACCTGTCGAACCAGTTCCAGCGGAGCACCGAGCTCCTTGGCCGCGTGGCCAAGCTCGTCGCCCCGGAGCGTGGCCAGATGCCGGATCTGCCCCTGGATCTTCCGCATGTGGCGAACCGCCTCGACGACGTTACCGGTACCGGCCTCGCCCTTCGTCCTGATCATGGCCGCGCCTTCAGAGATGCGCCGAAGGGCTTCGCCCAGATCCCGGGCGCCGCACACGAAGGGCACGGTGAAATCCCACTTGTCGACGTGGTGCTCCTCGTCGGCGGGGGTGAGCACCTCGCTCTCGTCTATGTAGTCCACGCCCAGCGATTGGAGGATCTGGGCCTCGACGAAGTGGCCGATCCGGCACTTGGCCATGACCGGGATCGAGACCACCTCCATGATCTCCAGGACCTTGGTCGGGTCGGCCATTCGGGCCACCCCGCCCTCCGCTCGGATGTCGGCCGGCACGCGCTCCAAAGCCATCACCGCGCAGGCACCGGCATCCTCGGCGATCTTGGCCTGCTCGGCCGTGGTGACGTCCATGATCACGCCGCCCTTCAACATCTCGGCAAGACCGGTCTTGACCCGAAGCGTGCCGGTTTCGTTGTCCATCGGTGACCTCCTCGACGCCGGCCGATCCACCCCGTCGGCGTCCCCCGCTAGTGTACCTGCGGCCGCCCGGCTCCCCTTGGACGAAACGGCCTTCCATCCGCGACGGATCCGTACCATCGGTGGGGGAACCTCACCATGTAACCTGAGCCGATCATGCGCATCTTCTCCGGCATCCAGCCCACCGGCCGAAAGCACCTGGGCAACTACATCGGGGCCATCCGGCAATACGTGGAAGGCCAGGACCGGGGCGAGGCCATCTACTGCATCGTCGACCTCCACGCCCTCACGGTCGCCTACGATCCGAGCGAACTGCGGGAGCGCCTCTACGACACGACGGCGATCCTGCTCGCGGCCGACCTGGATCCGGACCGATGCATCCTGTTCCGGCAGTCGGACGTCAAGGAACACACCGAGCTCTGTTGGCTGCTGGCGAACGTCACCGCCTACGGCGAGCTCGGGCGCATGCATCAATTCAAGGAGAAGTCGGCCGAGCAGCGAGAGTTCGTCTCGGCCGGCCTGTTCTTCTATCCCGTGCTCCAGGCGGCCGATGTCCTGGCCTATCAGACGAACGAGGTTCCGGTTGGCGAGGACCAGAAACAGCACATCGAGCTGATGCGCGACATCGCCACACGGTTCAACTCCCGCTTCGGCGATACGTTCGCCGTGCCCGAACATCGGATCCCCGACGTGGGTGCTCGGATCATGGATCTGCAGAACCCGGAGAGGAAGATGTCCACGACCGGCGGGACCGAGATGGGGACGGTCTACGTCCTGGAGGAACCGGGTTCGATCCGGCGCAAGTTCAAAAGCGCCGTCACCGACTCGGGCCGTGACATCGTGCGTGGGACTGACAAGGCCGGGATCACGAACCTCATCGAGATCATGTCGGCTGTCCGAGGGACCACCCCAGAGGCGGTGGAAAAGGAATTCGCTGGCGCCTCGGGATACGCCGAGTTCAAGCAGGCGGTCGGGGAAGCCGTCACGGCATGCCTGGCCCCCGTCCGGGAGCGTTACGGACGTATCCGGCCCGATCAGGCAGTCCTGGAAGCAGCGCTCTCTGCGGGCGCGGAGAAGGCCCGGGCCATCGCCTCTGAAACTGTGACGAAGGCCAGAGCGCGGATGGGGATCGGCTCAGTTACTTGATCGTGACCGGGATCTTCTCCGGCACCAGCTCGACCCAGGTGTTCCCCGGTGTGAGCGGAATCTCGTCCCCGTTTGCATCCACGTACTTCGTGAGGTCGGCGGCCGAGTCCCGTTCCCACGTGCCCTTGATGACCTTGCCATCGCGGAAAACATAGGCCTTGCCCGTACCAACCGAGATGATCAACGGCGAGCGGACCCCGTTCGCGTCGACGATGTCCGTGAGCCGGGTCTTCACTACCTGAACCACCACGTTCTTGGCGGAGAACTGTGTCCCGTCCGATGACACGTGGGGAATGGTCCCGTGGAACCGCAGCCATACTTTCTTCGTCTTGCTCCACTTCCAGAAAACATCCGAGGAGGACGAGAAGGGCACGTGGACCTTGCGGGCCCTCACCGCTCCTTCGGGAGGCGCGCCCGAGTACGTGAAGATCGGATCGGGCGCCATTGGCTCGAAGAGATCCTTCGCCGACGAGTAGAGCTCTTTCGTGCTCGTGTACAGGTTGTGCGGGGCCCTGCGATTGACATCGCGGTGGTAGGCGCGGGCGACCCGTGCCACGTTGTAGTTGATGTCGATGATGCCGGCCCGTCGCACGGCCTGGATGACGCTCCGCCTCGCTCCTGCGTAGGCGAACAGCGGGCGGCCGAACTGGACTAGGATGTTCACGTCGGTCAGCCGGCCGCTGCGGACCGGCTCGATCCGCGATGCGTTCTGGCACTGGTAGATGGCGATGAAACGGGTGATCCCGCCCTCCACCGGCTCCTCGTAGACGATGTCGGCCCATGACAGCCCGGTCTGTGGCCGGGCCGCCGGCAAGTTCTCCACCTTGACGGCGAGCGCTGGACGCGAGGGGACTGGGGACTTCGGGTTGAGGCCCGAGAGGGGGCACTCGGGAGGTGGAGGAGGGGTCGTCTGCCCACCGCTCGACCCGCCGGGCGACCGCCCGCCTGCAGATGGTCCGGTTCCGCCGCTGCCGCCCAGCGCAATCACCGCACCCACGCCGCCGGCGATCAGGACGAGCAGGACGAACAAGCCGAGCGTGATCCGGCCGCGTCTGGTCAGACTCATTTGTGGGGGATCCTCATCGGAACTCTCCTGGTCTGAAGGGGAAGACCGGGCTGCATGCTACCAGCGAGGCAGGTAAAGCCAGCGATCTTTGTGTCACTTTTTCGTGTCACATCTCCTCGAGTATCCGGATGCGGTCCCGGATCGGAGGGTGCGTCGAGAACAGGTTTTCCCACCAATGGTTGCTTTCACCAGGGATCCGCGAGGGCTGATTCAGCCACAGGTGGGCGGTGGCGTTGTTGGCCACCCGCATCGGGGTGTTGTCGGCTGCAATCTTCCGAAGCGCGCTGGCCAGCCCGGGTGGATACCGAGTGAGCAGGGCTCCTTCGGCATCTGCCAAGTACTCGCGCCTGCGGGACATGGCCATCTTGATGACCTGCGCGAAGAAAGGGGCCAGTATTGCGAAGACGATGCCCAGAGCGAACAGGATGGCGAACCCCTCCCCACCATTACGGTCCCGGCCGCGCCCGAGACGCCCGCCTCCCCACCAGAACCATCGAAGCATGAATTCGGCAATGAGGACGACGGCCCCGACCAGGGTGGCCACGACCGTCCCGAGCAGGATGTCCCGGTCTCGGATGTGGGACATCTCGTGCCCGATCACGCCCTCCAACTCCACCCGGTTCATCTTCTCCAGGAGGCCCTGCGTCACTGCGATGGAGGAGTGCTCCGGGTCACGTCCAGTGGCGAAGGCGTTGGGGGCCGCTTCGGGCACGACGTAGACCGTGGGCTTCGGAAGCCCGGCGGCCAGAGCCAGACCCTCGACGATGTTATGGAGCCTGGGCTCCTCCTCATGCGTCACCGGCCGGGCTCTGGAAGCCCTGAGCACCAGTCGGTCACCGTACAGATATGAGTAATAGGAGAGACCAGCCGCTATCAGGAGGGCCACAATGAGCCCAGCGATCCCAACTCTCAGCAGCAGCCCGAAGAGATAGCCGAGACCGCCGGCGAACACGAGCGCTCCGAGGACGATCAAGACGGTTCTGCGCTTGTTGCGAGCGATCTGCTCGTACAAGGTGGGTTAGTGCTCCTCGGAGGCGCCCCGACTTCGGTCGGGTCGCCTCGCGAGCCAGGGGGATACGCAATTCACTCGCTTCGCTCGCATTGCTACTCCCCCTGGACCCCCTAGAAGCGCACCCCCACAGGGCCACGGGCGGGCTCCTCGATGTCGAAGAACTCTCGCTGCTCGAACCGTCCGAGCCCGGCCACGATGCTCGAGGGGAAGCTCTGGATCAAGGTGTTCAGTCGCATCGCCTGATCGTTGTAGAACTGGCGGGCGAAGGCGATCCTCGACTCCGTGCCGGTGAGCTCTTCCTGCAGGGCCAGAAAATTCTCGTTGGCCTTGAGCTGGGGGTAGTTCTCGGCCACCGCGATGAGACGGCGGATGCCCGCGGTCAATTGGTTCTCGGCACGAGCGTGGTCCTGGACCCCGGATGCCGCCTGGGCGCTGGCCCGGGCGTTCGTGACCTCCTCGAAGACCTCGCGCTCGTGAGCCGCATAGCCCTTGACCGACTCGACCAGGTTCGGGATGAGGTCATACCTACGGCGCAGTTGGACGTCGATCTGGGACCAGGCGTTCTCGCAGCGAACCCGCAGTCGGACCAGACGGTTGTAGGTGAAGACCCCGTAGAGGAGGATCAGCCCTACCAAGCCCAGGACGATCCACAGGGCAAGCATCAGCTCATCTTACAGCCCGCTCCCCCAAAGCCTCCTTGTACGCGGCTTCGATCTCCTCGATCACCACGTCCCAGCGGTAGCGTTCGGCTCGGGCCTTTCCGGCCTCCGCCAGCCGGGCGGCGAGCGTCGGACCCGAGAGCACCCGCCGGACCGCTCCGGCCACCGCATCCGGATCGCCAGGCGGTACCAGGATCCCGTCGAGATCGTCTCGGACGACTTCTCTGTACCCGGGAATGTCCGAGGCCACCACCGGAACACCGGCCGCCATGGCCTCGACGAGCACGATCCCGAAGCTCTCCTGGCCCAGAGCGGGCGCTACGAAGACGTCGGCTCCGGCAACGTATCCGGGCAGGTCCCCGTGTGGGACGGAACCGGCCAGGAGGACCCGCAGGCGAGTTTCAGGGTCAAGTGTCGACACCGCAGTCCGATCCCGACCGTTCCCCACCACCACGAACGTCAGATCCGGGACCTCGGCGGCCAGGGAGGCGAATGCTCGAACGGCCACGGGGAACCCTTTCTGCTCGTCTAGCCGGCCGACCCAGAGCATCCGAGGCCCGGGGGGGAGGCCTTCCCGTGGCTGGCTTCCGGCGAACAGTTCGACGTCACACCCGTTCGGGATCACCCGAACGCCGTCGCGGAAGCGCGACCTCACAAACCTCGCCGCGGCCTCCGAGACTGCCATGCGCACGCGGAGCTTCGCCCAAACCGGCCGCAGGAAAGGGGCGGCCACCGAGTACAGAGCCGACCGCTCGGTAAAGGCGTGGAAGGTGGCGACGACGGGAGACTGTGCCCGCAGCGTGGCGAGCATGGCCGTGGAAGGAGAGAACGGCTCGTGGGCATGGATCAGGTCCGGGGCGAAGGAGCGAAGCTCCGACCCGATGAGCCGGGCCGATCGGACGGAGAAGCAGATCGGGGCCACGGTTCCCTGATACGGCACTCGAGCGGCCCGCCCCACCAGGCGTACCCACGGCTGGGTCGACGCTCGCCGCTTCGCTGGGGCGAGGACGAGGACTACGTGCCCACGATGCTGGAGGTGCTCCGCCAGCTGCCCGACGTGGACCTGGACTCCGCCGGGCGCGTCCCAGGCATAGGGACAAGCCAGGGCGATCCTCACAGGGAGGCCGAGCCCTCCGATCCGTCCGGTCTGCCGGACCCATCCTCTTCCCAGGCCGGCTGAAACATGTGCCAGTCGACCGGGGCCGAGGCGATGTAGCGCTCGAACCCGGCCGCGATGACCTTCGTCAGCGTGGCGACGTCCTCGCGCATCACCCCGGTTCTCTGGATCTCAACCGGGGGGCCGATCTTCGTGTGCCATCCAGTCGGGGTTGTGAACACGGCGCACACGGACAGCGGGGTGTTGGTGGCCAGCGCCAGGTACGCGGGCCCGGCAGGCAGGCGCCGGGGCGCCCCGAACATGTCCACGACGACCCCTCGCCCGGTGAGGTCGCGATCGGCCACGAGCGTGATGATTTGATTCTCCGCCAGCAGTTCCAGGAGCTTTCCCCCGATGTTGGCCGCGGTCGACAGGGGCACGATGCCCATCCCCAGCGCTCGTCTGTGACGAAGGAACAGCTCGAAGACAGATCGGGGTTTGAGCTCCTCGGCCACCGCGCTCATTCGGTATCCCTTGATGCAGAGCCAATGCCCGGCAGCGTCCCAATTGCCCATGTGCGGCAACGTGAGCACGACGCCCCGGCCCTTCTCCAGTGCACGATCGACATGCTCGAGGCCCTCCACCGAGAACCGCCGGTCTACCTCCTCCGGGGGCATGCTCCGCAGGGCAAACGTCTCGTACCAGTACCGGCCGTACAGGGCGAAACACTCCTTCGTGGCCGCCACCACCAGCGGAGAGTGAGGTGGGTGACCGAGAACCCGAGAGAGGTTGCCTGCCACCACGTCGCCCTGACGGGAGCCGTTCGCGTAGAGGAATCGGAAGTACGCCTGCGCAGCGGGGAGCCCGATCCATCGCGGCAGATGCATCCCGAGCCACTGTGTAGCCCGCATGGAGAGATAGGTCAGGTTGCCCGAGAAGGATTCTCGTGGGGGCGCGTCCTTCTCCGCCTCCAGGACCTCGACCTCGGGGCTCACGGTGGCGACTCGGAGGTGGAGGTGGCGCGGCGCTCCTGAAGGACGATGTTCCAGGCCCGGGTGACCGCGGCGGCCGCCGCGACAACCACGAATGCCCACAGAGCCCCGGCTACCCAGCCCGTCAGCAGGCCGAACACGAGCAGGGCCTCGCGCGTCACCCGATAGCCCAGGCTCTCCGATCCCGCATAGCCAAGGGCTTGTCCCCGCGCCCGTTGATATGAAGCGAGGTAGGCGACGCCGAGTCCGACGATGGCGAGGATAGCGTCCCAGTTGGACCCCGCCCGCATCACCCAGGCTAGCGGGACCAGGATCGAAGCATCGAAGAGCAGATCCACGACTCGTTCGGCGAGGTGCGCACGCCCACCGATACGTTCGGAGCCTGAAGGATCTCGCCGCGCCAGGACGCTGCCCGCCGCGAGC
>Ga0137372_10006336_pt1 | contig 11474 bp, 14 predicted proteins | sample SagtaG_6_FD_104911 | JGI IMG/M metagenome (GOLD analysis project Ga0137372, IMG submission 104911) | Vadose zone soil microbial communities from Sagehorn Ranch, Mendocino, California, USA - Sage1_R_60_16 metaG | ecosystem: Environmental > Terrestrial > Soil > Vadose zone | place: USA...
AGCGCGAGCGCCACCGGCCCGTCCTCCACCGCCAACTTCACCTCCGACCCGGTCGCTTCCGCCATTGCGAGGGATTCTCCCTTGTCGCGGCTCCCTCCGGTTCACTCGCTCCGCTGGTCGCTGATCAGTCCGCCTTCGGGCTCCTCTCGCCCAGTACGACGGACTACCTCCCGCAGCGGTGCCGGCTCGGTTGAGCCGGGGATTCGCGGGGTAGACGCCGCGAAACGAAAACGAGAGATGTGAGCCTGATGAAGGCGAAGCTAATTGCCCGACGCGGGCGAGATAACCGGAGGGACGGAGGTCGAGATTGCGTCGCGCGCCGGAACGAACGACGATCGGTCCGACGAAGATGTCGGAGGACGGGGCAAGACCGTCGCGCCGGTCTACGAGGTGACCGACACGGAAGGACACGCCGAGAAGGTCGACACGCGAGACCTCAAGCCGTTGCCGTAGCCGGGATCCACGGGTTACTCACGTCGTCGGGCCAGTTGCTCGAATCGGTCGAGCAGACCGCGTCGCCTCCGTGGCGAGATCAGTCTACGAGACCCAAAACCGACCAACGTGGCCTGCGCCAGTGTTCAGGATGTTCCCTGAGCGGCGCTATACCGCGACTCGAGCGGCGCGGTACTCGTAGAGGCCGTCCTGCCTGACAGCGAGTCGAATGCCCCATCGCTCGTAGCGGCGGTGCGTCAGACGGATTCGGCGAGTGCCGCAGCCACCGCGCCGGCGTCCGGCATCGCGGCGTCGCGGAAGAGGCGTATCGCGAAGCGATCGACGCCCTCGGCCAGACAACCATGCGCATGTTCCTCGCCCGCGCACAACTGCTCTACGGCGAGTGGCTGCGCCGCGCCAACCGGCGCACGGACGCGCGTGCGCAGCTGGGAGCGGCGCATGAGTTCTTCACTCGCGTCGGGGCTGAAGGTTCGCCGGACGGGCCGCACGCGAGCTGCTGGCGACCGGCGCGACGCAGCGCAAGCGGAGGGACGAGACGCGTGCGCAACTCACCGCGCAGGAGGCGCAGACCGCGACGCTCGCTCGCGACGGGCATACGAATCCGGAGATCGGCGCCCAGCTCTTCCTCAGCCCGCTCACCGTGGAGTGGCATCTGCGCAAGGTCTTCATGAAGCACGACATCAGCTCGCGAAGAGACCTCCGCAGCGCGCCCCGCGTGCCGAGCGGGTGCCGGCAACCATCTGACGTGCCTCAGGGCGAGAGGGCCGCGGACGCGGCCCTCTCGCTGTAGATCGACTGCTTTCCGTCGTGTCACCTAGGAGGGTCTAGCGATTCGTCTAGCGAAACGCATCCGGCGCAGTGATTGCGAGACTTCACGTTCGCGTCTGGCCTGCTCACAGAGGCACCGCGATTCCTCAACCGTCCGAGCCAGGTCCACTCGTAGCTCTGCTGCCGTTCGGCAAAGCTCGGCGGCAAGGACAGTTGACGGAAGCGGACTCTTGATGGTGGGGGAGCGTACCGCTTACGCGGCAAGCGGTACCGCTCGCGCCCTGGCGAGCGCGGAAGCGAGCGTGGCGAGGATGCAGAGGTCGGCGTGAAGCTGGATGCGTTCGATGCCACGTACACGGATCGGCGCGAGTCCGGCCTCGTTCTTCAACCGGCCGAACGCGCGCTCAACCGAACCGCGTCCACGGTAGAGGTCGCCGAACCGCTTGCTTTCGCGCGGGATCAACGGGTGCAGCCGATCAGCCTTGATCCAGCGCGACGCTGGTTTGCACTCGCCGGTCGGGCAGCGCCACTTTGTTGCGTTGCGCTTCCGCGTCGGCCCCGGCGAACGTCCACGTGCCGTGCTCACACTCGGGCGCGCGATGGTCGCCACGCTTGACGGCGGGAGTCTTGCGAAGCGGGATGATCGGCACCGCTCCGGCGCGCTCGCACGCGTCGTAGACCTGGGACACGTCGTAGCCCTTGTCGAGCGTTGCCGTCTCGGGCTTGAACTTGCGCTCGCGTACACGCTGCAAGAGATCGTCGGCGAGGCTCGACTCGTGCGCGCGTGCCGTCGCGACGCGCCACGCGATGGGAAGCTCGGTCCGAGCATGCTCGCCGTCGACTTCTTCACGGTCGAGACCGTTTCCCTGCGGCGGTTGTACGTTCTCTTCTTCATCGAGCTCGGCAGCCGCCGGGTGCATCTCGCGGGCTGCACTGCGAACCCGAGCGGTGCCTGGGTCACGCAGCAGGCCCGTCAGCTCGCTTGGGGATTGGCGGGGCGTTCGACGTCGGTGCGCTTTCTGATCCGGGATCGCGACAGCAAGTTCACGCGTGGCTTCGACATCGTCTTCCGAAGCGAAGGGATCGAGATCGTCCGCACGCCGGTGCGAGCGCCAAAGGCGAACGCGGTTGCCGAGCGCTTCGTCCGCACCGTCCGAGCGGACTGTCTCGACTGGCTGCTGATCCTCAACCGCGCCATCCCGAACGGGTGCTCCGCGTCTTCGTCGAGCATTACAACGGCCACCGGCCACACCGAACGCTCAACCTGATGCCGCCCGATCCGCAGCGGCAACTACTCCGGCTCACGACCTCATCGGGACCAGACGACCTCGAGCGCCGAGATCTATTTAGGCGGGCTGATCCACGAATACGGCTTCGCAGCATGAGAACCGGATCCGCGCACCCCACAGATCTCTTTCTTCCTGCTGGCGTTCAATCCGCTCGTTGTCCTTCACCAGCGTCTGCTGCCGCAACTCTTCGGCATCGGTCTCTTCCGCACTGGTCAACGGGCCTGTCGGCGGTCGGTGCCCGCCGGGCAAGCGTTCGAGGAAGGCACGCAAGCGCTTCATGCGGAGAGCGTGCAGCGCTTACTTTTGCGCAGCTTGTTCACCGTGCCCCACTTTCTGTGCAGAGTTGTCATCGCGCCGCAGGACCCGAGGCGCGCGCACGTAGATCTTGGGCACGCAAACAGGACGGAGACGCGTTCACAGGGCACGGAGGGCGGGTCAAGGAACCGTGCTAGGCTGTTGCTTCAACGCTTTGCTGAGTGAACGGCGTGCTCGCAAGCGTGATCGGGGCAAAAGTCCCTCTCGCGTTTTCGACGCGAATTACCATCCGGCGAGGCCGATCCCAAGAGAGGGAGAGTGTCATGGCCGAAGGACTTCTAGCTGCTCACCCGACTGATGAGGCGCTTGCCGCATCCGTCCCGACACTGGTTGACACGACAAAGCAAAAGCTCGCGGAGATGCTCGAGGTGAAGCTCGGGCAGGGCTACCGGATCGAGTCTCAGGGCGATACGGAAGCCGTCCTCTTCATCCAGGGCCGCCGACGCTGGTTCGGCCTGTTCGCCGGAAGCGGCGAGGGCGTTCGCGAGATCATCTCGGTCGACGAGCAGGGCACGGCGAAAACACGAAAACTCTCACCGAGCGCGACAGGTGAGTCGGGACGACGTGAGAAACCTCCTGGCGGTTGAGGTGGATCACGCCGCCAACGTAGGTCGAGTTATCCGCGCCCGAACCGTCGAGGCGGGGGCCGGCAGGCGCTACCTGACCAAGGCGCGCGTCCAAATGCGGCCGTGCCTGTACACACTTGTTCCTGCACCGCCCGCTGATCCGAGCGTCCCGCAGCGACTTCCGGTGACGGTGCGGTGCGACCGCGAGCTCAGTCTCGGGCACCAAATCTGGGTCCAGCAGGAGTGCTGGGAAATCGCGGCGAGGCACGCCCCGCTGGACGACACTCCACAGCGCTCTGCGTTCCTCTGCGCGACCTCGCCGCTGCCGCGCGCTCGCATCCTCGCCGGCGCACACGAGAGCTGGCTGTACGAACCGGACCTGCTCGACCTTGCCCACGCAGTACGACTCGTGCACGCAGATGAGACGCCCGCAACTCGCACGATTCAGGCGGCGATCCGCGCCGCACTTCACGGTGGTTCCGTGGAGGCCAACCTCGACGGTGACGCCTTGCGTATTCTCGCGCAGGCGATCCGCGGACTCGAGATCAGCCGCGGCCTCTCGCCCGCGCTCCACGAGCTGGGCCGGAAGCTGAACCAGCACTTCGACGAACTGAAACAGGTTCCTAGCTCAGGCGGTCGGCGCGCTCGCGCCTGAGTTCGTCGTATGCCGCACTCGCGATCCGGGGCGCCCTTGTTCTTCGGCGATGCGCCCAGGCGCAGCAGCTTGGCGCGGTTGATCGGTGGAGTGGTCGACGGTTGCTCTTCCATGTGCTCCTCCCCTCGCAACGGCTTCCCCGACGATTCGATCTCCGGGCGCTCCCGGCGGACGAAGCCGAGGGGAGTGGCCGGTTACGAACTCAGCCGGCGCGATACGAGAGCGCTAGCCTGCATGCGGCTGCAGATCCGCCGGCCCGGACCGCGTGATCGTGCCCGAAGACGGATCCAGAGTAGGATCGCGTCGAAGGAGGTCGGATGCCCGGGATCTGGAGCCTTTCGAAGAAGGACGCGCACTACGGTCCTGCTCGGACGCCAGACGTGCGCTGCGACCACTGCAAGTTCATGTTCCCGCCGCTCGCGCTCGGTGGCTGCCGTCTCGTTCGCGGCGTCATCAGCGGCTCGGCGAGCTGCAAGGAGTTCGTGCCGCGCAAGCCTGCTCGGGTTGAGCCCGAGAGTTAAGGCTCAGAGCAGCAGACATGCCAACATAAGGTTTTGCGGGTCAACCGGGCCTGTGGTAGACGACCGAGACGCCGCAATTCGCACAGCCCTCGTTCAAGCACCGCAGCCCGTAGCCGCCGAACGGCCTCTGCCGCACCTCCACCGCGCCGACGGCCTGGTCGCACTCTGGAGACGGCACCTCTACCGCCAGCGCGTAGGGTTCGCAAACTCGTCCCGGCCGCAAGGCTCACCAAATGACGCCCACCCTGCGAAAATGGCCCTGGAGGAAGCCCGCGCGTGGCAGTTCAGCGTCGTCCGCGTAGGACGCGCCGCAGAACTTTGTCGTATTCGACGAGTCCCTCTCGGTAGAGGCGCGCCTCAGGTCCGGCCGCGATGCCAACGCGTTCCGGGACCACCCCCCAAACTGGGATCTCTTCTGCCCTCCACCACGCGATCGTCTCATCGAGGTCGTTCGTGCCCAACCGTGCGGAGCAAATAACAACGCCGCGCGGCGTCCTCGCAGGGATCAGGTCGAGCGTTACGACCACGCGTGAGAACTCGACTCCTCCGGCTCGCGTCGGGACGACGACCGCGTCGGCTGAGCCGAGCGCCGACTGCACGAGTCGCTCGTCGCCAGGCGGTGTGTCGACGATTGCCAGACCCTCGTGACTGTTCATCGCTCGAGCCAATGTGCGTTCGGACGGTGCTTCGACGATCGTTACGCCCTCGACGGGCCGCTCCTCCAGCCATTCAGCCAAGGAAGCCTGGCGGTCGGCGTCCACGAGCACTACCGGATTGTGTCCCCTCGCCACGGCAGCCGCCGAGAGGTAGAGAGCTGTCGTCGTCTTCCCAACGCCCCCTTTGAGATTAGAAACGACAATGTTCACGGGCGTGGATCTTACGCCTGCCCCTGAACCGAATCCGGAGCTGAGGCGTGGTTGGCGGACACGCGCGCAGCCCGCGGCTCCCAGGCCCTCGACCATCTTCGCGCCGCCCGCCCGCTACGCTCGATGTGACGCCCTACGACGGTGACGACCGGGCCAGCCCTGCGCACCGTGAGCTCTTCGGCGAGAAGAGCCCCGCAAGCTCAGTCAGCGCGGGGGAGGACGAGTTCAAGCAGTTCTGGCTCCACGGGCACGAAGCCCGAGCGGCGGTAGAAGCTCCGGGCCTGCTGGTTGCCCTCCTCGACGACGATCTGGAGCGAATGCGCGCGCTCCGCGATCGCATAACCCTCTGCGTAGGCGAGCAGCCGGCGTCCGATGCCACGCCGCTCGTGCCCAGGTGCGACGAACAATTGATCGACCACGATCGCCTCGCCTTCCTTGCGGCGCAAAGCGACGTAGCCGGCAGGTTGGCCCTGTTCGCGGGCGACGAACGTCACATCGCGCGTCAACACCTCGAGCACGCGCTCGTCGCTCCAGCCGGGAAGGTCGACAAACGCGCCCTTCGCCAGCCCGAACAGCAGCGGAAGATCGGCCTGCGTCCGCGGAGCGATCTCGACCCTCGAAGCCAGCGGGACCTCCTTTGGCTTCTATTGCCGGCACGAAAAATGCCATCTCGAGCCGCGGCAAACCTTACAGCCCCACCGACCCCCGCCTGCAGCCCGGAGTGAGAAGAAGCCGAACGCCCGCGGAAGGGCAAGCCGGCTTAGAGGAGCGAGCGGGTCGGCAGGCGATCGACGGCGGGAGATCCGTGAAAGGTGGTGCGTACCGCGCGCTCGCAGACGAGCGGCGTCGACAGCCCCCGCGTCGGCTCGCGACGTTCAGCGCTTCGTGGGGGGTGCCAAGACTCGGTGCGCCACCCGTACAAATCAGCAATCGGCAGGCAGGACGATAATTTCGGAACTCCGCGCGTGTTCGAGATGACAGGCGTCGCTGGTGGCCCAGACACAGTGAGCCGTCTCGCAGGTGTGCGGGCAACAGGGCTAGCTCGTGTCTCTGAGCCCGAGGGAGCGGAGCCGTAGCTGGAGTTGGCGTTGCACCTCGGCCCAGAGCGTCGCCGGTTTCGCGCCGTAGGCCTCGGCGAAGTCGCTGGCTAGCTCTGGGGAGGTGCGCTCGAGCAGGTGCTCGCCGAGGGCGTGGAAGCCGTCGACGAGCTCGGTGATCAGCGCACGCGCTGGTTGGCCGTCGCGGGCGATGCGGCGGCGTGCGTAGGAGACGCCGATGCCGATGTGGCGCACCTCGTCGCGCACCGCGAGCCGCTGCGCCTGGCGCAGCCCGGGGAAGGGACCGACGCGATCGAACTGCGTCGCGACGAAGGTCTGGTTGGCGCGTCCGATTGAGCCCTCGGCGAGCAGGTGATAGGCGACCACGGCTCTCAGGAAGGTGTCCTCGTCGCGGTTGCTCTCGAGCGCGCGCACGACACCGTCGAGCGCGTCGTAGAGTGTTGCTGCGACGGGATCGAGCTGGGAATCGGCGAGCGCCTTGACCGCCTGGATTCCGCCCTGGAAGCCGAGGACCTCCGAGTAGACGCGGAGCAGCGACTCGATGTGCCGGTGCTCGTCGGCGACCTGGGTCGCCAGTAGCAGCTGAACGTCGTAGTCGGGGGCGGCGAGCAGGAACGGTGCGAGCAGGGCGGCGACGTTGAACTCGGCGTGGAAGCGGTGCGCGAATACCCAGACGAGTCGGGTGCGCGTCTGCTCGTCGAGCGCCGCGAAGCTGTCGGCGTCGACGGAGAAGTCGATCTCGAACGGCGACCATTGATGTCGCTCCCAGTGCTCGTACAGCGCGCGGAAGGGTCGTGGGTCTGCCACGAACTCCTCGATCTCCACCGCCTCTTGGTCGACCCGCACGCGAACCGGAACCTAAAGCAACCGTCAGACCGGCGCGGCGAAGAGCACTAGCTTCGAGGAGATTGTCCAGCCGCACCGTCCGAGGCAAAGCGAAGATCGGCGGCGCCCTGGTAGATCTGGGCTGCCAAAATACGGGCCGCCCGCGCATCAGGCGTGTTCGCGTACTCGACCAGGCTGTCAGGCTCGTCGACGAGTACGCCGCCGAGCACACCGTCCAGAACTCGCCGCTCGAAGCACGTTAGCCGTATCCCCTTACGCCAGACGGCGCAGGACCGAATTTGCGGACCTAGCGGATCGGCTCATGGCTGATACAGCTTGTCCGTTTTCGCCGCCATGATGAAGTCGTTGCGATGTAGGCCCTTGATTTTGTGCGTCCACCAGGTGACCGTCGTCCTACCCCATTCGGTCAGCAGCGCCGGGTGATGCCCCTCGTTCTCTGCAAGCTCGCCTACTTTCTTGGTGAATTCCAACGCCTGCGCGAAATCGTCGACGGAAAAGACGCGTCTCAGGCGTTTGATTCCATCGAGCTCCACGATCTCCCAGTCAGCGAGGTGGCGATGAAATTCGGCGATCTCGGCATCCGTCAGGGTCGGTGCGTCCTTGCGGCACGCGACGCACTTCATCTGCGTCAGTGTCTCCATCTGCCTGTCTCCCACCTTGAATCGGCTGCTGGGCAGCGGCTTCTCGTCGGGTCACCGTACCGTCCGCGTTAACGATCCGAGCCGGCTTCGTCCGAAGTGCGCTGGTCGGGGATCGTGAGGTTCACGCTCGCGTCCGAATGACGTGGTTCTGTGGGCTGGGTTCTCCGCGGCATCAGTCAGCGCCCGATCGCCGGGCGGCTGAACTCGTGGGAGTACGCTTCTAAGGGAGAGTCTATGACCCCACTGACCCCCGCTGAACGGGACGCGCTCCGGCTTCGAGCCGAGAAAGCGGACGAAGTGTTCAGTGGGCGAACCGTAGGCGAGCTGATCCTAGACGTGCGGCAAGCGCACGCCGATGCAAGCGCGGGGCTGCTCGGCGCCGCGTTGGACGCGATCCTTGCGCAGTGCATAGCCGAGCCGTTCGAGCCCTGGCCCGGCTCCCTCGTGGCCGCGCTCGTCGCGCCCGAGCAGCTGGCCGAGCCACGCGTCCCGTCGGCAGTGATCGAGCTGCAGAAAGAGGTCAACTGTCTCGACAGCGTCAACAGAGGAAAAAACCTCGGGGACCTTTCACGGGTCAAGCGTGGGAAAGCGAGCGGTTGGCAACGGTTCGCGGCTCGGTGGCATCCTCGACAATTCGCGAGCCGCCTACACCTGGACTGGCTCGACGGGCACGACACCCGCCCCGGGCGAACGCCTCCCCGTAGACGGCGATAAGCAACCGCGTCGAGCAGGCCTCGATCTCCTCCCGCCGCACGCGGATCTAGCGGATCTACTGGATCCAAGACAACCTCTCCTGCCACTGGACTCAACCGTCAGGCAGAACACCACCTCCGCTGGCCGGTTGGACAATGCTGCGTCTTCGTGAGGGCCTCCCGCACATACGCGAGTGCGAGGAACGGTGCGCGGCCTTAGCGTCACCTCGAGCTCGGCGAAGCGGTCGAAGAAGCCGTCGCGGTTAACGCCAGCGGCCGTGTGCGTGTCTTCCGACGTCGGAATGCGCGCCGGCTACCAGCTCACGCCCTCGTGCTGAGCGAGTCGCCGGACGAGGTCTTCGGCGAGAGCGAGGGTCGCGTCGCGGTTCACGCGAGCGGCGGCGAGTGCGGCGCTCTTCGTGTCGCCGTGGCGGATCGACGTCGCGGCGTCCGTGAGTGGTTGGAGTTGCTCCTCGCTCGTCCCGAGCGCGGCGTGCAGCGGCGGCCAGACGGGTGTCGTCTCCGTCGCCGAGACCTTGTCCGCATGGAAGCGGCGCGCGTTCTCCACGGCCCGGTAGGCGTAGAGGAAGGCGTCGTCGCCGCGGTCGTGGAGGCTGAAGCCGAGATCCTTGAACGCGAGCCGCAGCGTCGGTTCACGGACGAAGCGCCACGCGGCATTCGCGGCGGTCGTGAAGTCGCGGGCGCGCGGGCCGTCCAGCTCCCTGACGGCGCCGGCCTCGTAGCGCTCGTGGATCGTTCCGACGACGTTCGCGCGAGCCTCGACGCCGCGGACTTCAAGCCAGGAGTGAAGCTCCGCGCGCAGCCGCAGCGCTTCGCGCCTGTCGCCACGGTCGAGGCGGATGAGCGCGTAGATCGCGAGCGTCACGTCGAAGACGTCCTGGACGAACGCGCGCAGAGTCAGCACCTCCTGCTCCTCAGCGATCGCCCAGTAGGCAAGGGCATGCCCGAGGACTTCCAGCGTCGAGTCGTCGTCGAGCTGGATCCCGGACTCGACACCGAACGTCATCAGCTCCTTCGGCTCCACGTCGGCGAAGAAGAAGTACGTTCGCCGACCCTCATACGGCGGGATCGCCATCGCCCCGAGAACGTTAGTGGCGCCACGCGCCTCCACAAGCCCGAGGCTCCGATTCCGCGCGCAGACGCCGCGTTTTTGCGGAACCGCGACACGCTTCTTCCTTAATGCCAAACCGCCCTCAGGGCACCAGGAACGTCAGAGGGCCGCCCGAAGGCGGCCCTCTGATGGCGTTAGCCAGGCCTGGTTTTAGGCGTGGGCGAGCTCAGGAACGACGCCAAGCTGCTGCATCATCCCGAACGTGTCCCAGTTCGTGTACTCCTCGACGACCTTGCCGTTCGCAAGGCGGGAGAGGGTGAGTCCCGAGACCGTCACCTGCTTGCCGCTTGGGGCGACGCCCATCAGGTCACCGTCGTGCGTGCCGCGACCTGTCCAGCGAGTCACGACTTTGTCACCCTCGGCGCCGCATGCTTCGAGTGTTGGTGCGGCCACGACTGGCAGCCGGCGGCTGGGCACGCCAGTGTTCCTTCACTCGTAAAGAAGACACCAGCAGCGAATTGGCGTCGCACAAACGCGGCCGCGCGGCCCCGTACACTTGTCAGGGATGGCGCACACGCGAACTCTCGAGCTCGGCCCCGCGGCACGGCCCGTGGCCGTGCCGGACGACTTCGGCAAGCCGTTTCGCCCGAAGGCGAGCGGGCGAGTCGAGCTTCCGCTCCATATTCGCTGGAGCGGCCCAACTCTTAGCTACGACCTCGACGACCACGCCGATCGGGCCCGCGTCTACGAGCAGGTCCTGCGCGAGGGGACCGAAGACGACGTGCGCTTTTTCGTCAACGCCGATCAGTTGCTCGAGCTTTGGGACGAGCTCGTGTTGCCCCCGCGTGTGCGTGGTGCGTGGAGCGGCTGGGTCGAGCGTCATCGCCGCGCTCGGTAGGTGCTGAGCCCGCTTCAGGAGCAAGTCGCTGCGATCATCGCCAGTCTTGAGGAAGCGGAAGGCTTCGCACTCGCCGGCGGCGCCGCACTGATTGCCCGGGGCGACGTTCACCGACAGACGCGCGACCTCGACTTCTTCGGTCCCACGACCGATGCCGTCGACAGGCTCGTTCCGGCCGTCGACCGTGCCCTCCGCGACGCGGGTCTCGCCGTCCACCACATTCAGGAGAACCCCGGTTTCGCTCGTATGGTCGTCGAGAGCGGCGACGATCGCACCGAGCTCGACCTTGGTGCGGACGCACGGCTCTTCCCGGCCGATCCCGGGCCGCCAGCTCCGATGCTCAGTGGCGAGGAGCTCGCGGTCGACAAGGTGCTGGCGCTCTTCGGGCGCGCGGAAGCTCGGGACTTCGTCGACCTGATGGCGCTCGAGCCGCGCTATGGGCTCGAGCGACTGTGCGAGCTCGCGTTGCAGAAGGACCTCGGCTTCGACCCTCGAGTGTTCGCCGACGTGCTCGCGAGGTTCGATCGACTTCGCCGAGATGAGTTCGAACTCGACGACAACCAGTACGAGCGGCTTCGTGGTGAAGCCGCGCAATGGCGCGAGCGCACGATCGAGCTCGCGCGCCGACAGGAGCGGGCGCGAGATCTAGGCGAAGGGCGAGGCCCGAACCTCGGACGCGAGTTCTGAGCCCGGCGCCGACGACCGAATCAAGCTGCTCCAGACGCGCTCAAATGCGTCAAACGTGACCGTTCGTGCGCACGGCGTGCCCCCACCGGTGCACCCACGCGCGCAAGAAAAGTGCGATTAGCAGGTGTGTTCGAATCCAGGCGGGCC
>Ga0137372_10006342_pt1 | contig 11469 bp, 6 predicted proteins | sample SagtaG_6_FD_104911 | JGI IMG/M metagenome (GOLD analysis project Ga0137372, IMG submission 104911) | Vadose zone soil microbial communities from Sagehorn Ranch, Mendocino, California, USA - Sage1_R_60_16 metaG | ecosystem: Environmental > Terrestrial > Soil > Vadose zone | place: USA: California...
AGTTGGGACTGCGCATGTGAGCGGCTGAAACTGCGGGACCTCTAACGCATGAGGCTGATTTGGCCGCCCCAGGATGCCCGTAGAATCGCTTTGATTGAGCGGCGATTGTTCTCTATTTGGAGCAAGACTCGATCTGGAGTCTTACATCGCGGTCAGCCAACGCTTGAAGCCATGCGAAGCAAGGCGATAACTTCGTGCATCGGCAACGCATGATTTTCTCGCTTGGACCTGATGCTTTGTCGTACGATGCTCGCAAAGTCGCCGCTCGTCTCGACGTCGCTCGCGAATCTCACGATCGACGAAAGTCCTAAAGCTGTCCCCGACCTGATCCACCCGACCGATTAAGAGAAGTTCGCCGAAATTCATTATGTTGCCTCCCAATTATTCGATAGTAAGTACGGTTTCGGTTGCACAAAATAGATCGCAGTTGCTTCAGCATGTGGATGTCGCCGACTCTGGGAACGGCGGAGGTTAAGCACGCAAAGCGATCACTTCGTCCAGCAACCCAACATGATCGCTCACCACTCTTTGCAATCGCCAGAGTGCTCGTGCCTCTGAATCACGTCGCCAGCTTCATCGTAAACCCGGATCACAACATTATGTAAACGGCTGAAACTGCCGACCTCTAGCGCGTGAGGCTGACTGTGTCAGATAACGGCTTGGTGCCGAGCGCTCAATTTACGACACGCCACGTATGACGCTGCCCTTCCTTACGTTCGATGTGGCCGTGCTTGCTGCACAAGTCTGCGATCCGGGATTCGGGCAGCCTAGTTACCGTAGAAATCGCTTCCGAGCTCCGAAACATGTACTGCCCATCTTTAGCGCACCGGCGAAGAAATTCATAAATCCGATTGCTATCGCGCCGGTTTTTGACGTTCTTGATTGCCCGCAAAATGAAAACTACTGCAAAACCGCCCACGATCGCAGATAGGAGAACGCGATCGGTGATCAGATCGCCCATCACAATAAGGAGTTTTGAATACATAGGAAAGAGAAGTTATTAACGGTTATTAGCAATTATTCATAACCGCTGCAAGACAATTTTTCAGCTTGCCAAGCGCGAGCCTTTCGCTACCGCGACAAGGTTTTTTATAGCGGCGAAGTGGGCCGAAACAGCTCCTGCTCGATCACGTGCGTGGACCTGATGCGAAACAACGCGCTCACGACTCCCTGAAATCGCCTGCCTGCTTGTGCGTTTTGATCACGTTGCCAGCCCCATCGTAAGCGGGAATCACGGCATCGTGTGAGCAACTGAAAAACTTGGCGTAGTAGATTGCATTAGGGATTGCCTTTGGCTCGCCTACCACAAGCGACCGAATGCAGCACATCGGAGATTAGATCAACGCCGTACTTATCGCCGCGTGGCCGAATCTCGTAAACATGCATGCCTCGTTCCGGTGATTTCATCGGAACGCTATGAACGTTGTATTTTGATCGTTACCCATCAACAACGTAGGGGCACATACTCCGCGTCTACGACGCGATGGTCGTCATCAGCAAACATTATCAGATTTCCTCGGATCCGTTCTGCCTCTCGTTTGAGTGCCAGATTTTCGGATCGTTCACACGCTCTAAGTTGCGTTGCGTGAGGAGCGAGCAAAGGGATGAACCGCGACCCTCACGACTAAGTTACTACGAACAACCGGTCACTTAAATTCAATGGGAATCCTAACTGTGGAAACAGTTCCGGGTTTAAATCGCCACTTTCGGAACGTCCGGACTGCGGAGTCATCCAGTATTGGATTTCCAGTGCTTTGTGTCATTGAAACTTCAGTTACTTTGCCGCTCGCCGGATCAACGTCCACGATGCAAACTCCGCTACCGGTGATGTGGCGCGTACGTGCCTCAGACGGGTACACGGGCTTCGGCGCGTAAGTTGCCGCCCTCGACGAAGAGATCGACATCGTGCCGCCGGGGGAACCTGCGACCTGTGGCGTCGTGATTGCCGCAATTGCTGCAATTTTCTGCCGCTTCGGTTGCCGCGGCGGAGGTGTCGTTTCTTCGACATACTCCGGTTTAATTTCTGGCGGCGACGGGGCATGGGTAGGTTTTTCAAGCGGCGCTGCAAACGACGGGGCAGGGGCAGGTTGTTCAGGTGTCGATGCGGCGCCCGGTTTAATTTCCAGCGACGGGAGAGGAGTAAGTTGTGGTACAGGCGCCGATGCAACGCCGGGACTTTCCGAAGATTTGGTTGCTGCCGCTCCTTCTTCGATCCGCTTTTGCAGAGAAGCGATCTCGTTTTGGTCGGCCTCCAGTTTAGTTTGCAATTCTGTTTTCTCGTACTGTAATTGCGCGACTTTAGTTTGCAATTCTGTTTTCTGGTTCTGTAATTTCGCGGCTTCTGCTCCGGCTTTTGCGGCCTCGTTTTGTGCCTCGTAACCAGTACGCAGCCCCAAAATCGCCGCGCTCACCAAGCATAGAACGGAAAATCCTAAGAGAATTTTGGGCGTGACGGCAGAGGTTGTGGATTTCGAACGCCGCATAGGGCAACTTTAAAAATAGGGAAGGAAGAGCGATTCGCAATGCCGAGGCCGTTTCGCCACATTTTTTATCCGCAGCGTTATTGACGGTATGGGGGGAAGCGACGGTTTTCCACTTTGCCGTCTATTGCGATGGAATGCGGTCAGCGCTCTCTACAAATTTCGACGTTGGCAACGGTTGCTTAACAAGATAGATGCAAATCAGTAGGCGCGACAGCGCACAGATTTTTTACTGCGGTGGCAATGTTGAAACGCTTTCCTGGAGAAACGAATCGAGCATGTTTAGGTCGATCGGCTTGACCAGATGATGCTTGAAGCCGGCCTCGTGACTTTTACGAATATCGTCTTCCATTCCGAAACCGGTAAGCGCAATTCCAAGAACTGGTCGCTCGGAGCGCAACGTTTGCATCAAATCAATTCCACTGCCATCAGGCAGCCCGAGATCGCTAATCAGCACATCAAATTCTTTCTTCTCGCTTAAATCGCGCGCAGATTTGACGTCGCGAGCAGACTCCACGTGGTAGCCGCGTCGGCGAAGTAAATTCGTAAGCGATCGGTTTGTATCCTCGTGATCTTCGACAAGCAAAATTCGCAGCGCCTGGCGTTCCGCTATTCTAGGTGAAATAGCTGGCGCGGTCTGAGCGTCCACCATTTTGCAGGTGGCAAAGGTCAATGTGAATTTGGCGCCCTTGTTTCGACCCGCGCTTTGCGCCGTGATCGTTCCGTTATGCGCCTCGACCAGCGTTTTACTGATGGCAAGCCCAAGTCCCAATCCCCCCAATTGCGGCAATCCGCCTTGTTCAAAAGCATCGAAAATTTTCGGCAACGACTCAGGCTCAATCCCCATGCCGGTATCGGCAATTTCAACGCGTAAGTGATTCTCGCGATCGTTACTCGTGGAAATAGAAATCTGGCCGCCCCTGGGAGTAAACTTTACTGCGTTTTTGATGAGGTTCCAAAAGATCTGCTGGAGTCGCGCGGAGTCCGCTCGCAGATGAACCTTCTGGGCGGCGAAATCGACGCGAAGCGCGAGATGCTTTTGCTCGATTTCCGCCTGGCAAATTTCGATGGCATTACGCAGCAGGGTATGAGCATCAACGACTTCGAAATTGAGTTGCACCTTGCCTTTGCTAACTCGTGTTAGATCCAGCAGATCATCGATGAGTCGAGCTTCCAACTCCACGTTGCGACGAATCATGTGCAGAGATTCGTGAACACTTTCCGGCAAGCCCTGCTCACTCTCCAGCGCGAGAGCAGACGCGAGCACCGGTGTAAGCGGAGTGCGTAACTCGTGGCTGAGCATGGCGAGAAATTGATCTTTCGCGAGATTAGACCTGGCCTTTTCCTGCAACTCCTCGTTCGTTTTCTGTAACTCCGCCGCGAGCGACTGTGATTGCTTGAGCAGGTTTTCCGTTCGTGTGTTTGCTTCGATCGTATGGAGCACAATCCCAATGCTCTCGGTCAATTGATCGAGAAACGCCTGATGGGTCGGGTTGAAGCGCTCGAGTGATGAGAGTTCCATGACCGCTTTCACTTCTCCTTCAAACAAGATCGGCAGAACAACGATGTTCATCGGACGCGATTCGCCCAAGCCCGAACTAACTCTCACGTAATCACTGGGCACATCAGTCAGGAGAATGCGTTGTTTTTCCAGGGCTGCTTGCCCGATCAGACTCTCCCCCAATTTAAAATGGCTCTTCGCGCCTTTTCGCTGGCGGTGTGCGTAGCTTGCCAGGAGCTTGAGTTCAGGCTCTTCCACGGAGTTACTCATGATATAGAACGCACCGTGCTGCGCGGAGACGACCGGAGCTAATTCTGACAAGATCAATTTGCCAACCGTCAGAAGGTCTCGCTGTCCCTGCAACATGCGCGAGAACTTCGCGAGGTTGGTCTTGAGCCAGTTCTGCTCCTCATTGCGGAGCGTTGTGTCTTTCAGATTACGGATCATTTCGTTGATGTTGTCCTTCACGAATCCAATCTCGCCCTGTGCTTCTATCTGGATCGATCGCGTCAAATCGCCTTTCGTGACCGCCGTCGCGACATTGGCGATGGCGCGAAGCTGCGTAGTCAGATTCGCTGCCAGCCGATTCACATTGTCGGTCAAATCGCGCCACGTGCCGGCGGCGCCGGGGACGCTGGCCTGGCCGCCTAGCTTTCCTTCGACACCGACCTCGCGGGCCACCGTAGTAACTTGGTCGGCGAAAGTGGCGAGCGTCTCCGTCATACTGTTAATCGTGTTGGCCAGCTCCGCGATTTCACCTTTCGCTTCGACAAGGAGCTTTTGTTTCAGATCGCCGGTCGCCACTGCGGTAACAACCTTTGCAATGCCACGTACTTGGTTGGTGAGATTAACCGCCATGAAATTTACGCTGTCGGTCAGGTCCTTCCAGGTTCCTCCAACGCCTGTGACCATGGCTTGGCCGCCTAGTTTTCCCTCTGTGCCGACCTCGCGCGCTACGCGGGTCACTTCCGATGCGAAGGAGTTGAGCTGGTCCACCATGGTATTGACGGTGTCTTTCAGCTCGAGAATTTCGCCTCTCACATCGACGGTGATTTTCTTCGAAAGGTCGCCACGGGCCACAGCCGTGGTTACGCCGGCAATATTGCGCACCTGAGCAGTGAGATTTCCGGCCATCGAGTTCACCGAGTCGGTCAAATCTTTCCACGTGCCCGCAACGCCGCGCACGTCTGCCTGGCCGCCCAGTTTTCCTTCGCTGCCCACCTCGCGCGCCACCCGCGTCACTTCCGATGCAAACGAGCGAAGTTGGTCGACCATCGTGTTAATGGTGTCTTTGAGTTGCAAGATCTCGCCGCGAACATCGACCGTGATTTTCTTCGACAAATCGCCATTTGCGACCGCAGTGGTGACCTCGGCAATGTTGCGCACTTGCGCCGTGAGGTTGCCCGCCATCGAATTTACTGACTCAGTCAAATCTTTCCACGTACCGGCGACGCCTTTGACGTCGGCCTGACCACCGAGCTTTCCCTCCGTACCGACCTCCCGCGCCACCCGGGTCACCTCCGCTGCGAAAGAACTCAGCTGGCCGACCATCGTGTTAACCGTGTTCTTGAGCGCCGCGATCTCGCCCTTCACATCAACTGTGATTTTCTTCGACAAATCGCCATTGGCGACGGCAGTCGTGACGAGGGCGATGTTGCGCACTTGCGCGGTGAGGTTACCAGCCATGAAGTTCACTGAATCGGTCAAATCTTTCCATGTGCCGGAAACGCCCCGGACCTCAGCTTGGCCGCCGAGAATTCCTTCGGAACCTACTTCGCGTGCGACTCGAGTGACCTCCGAAGCAAACGAGCTAAGCCGATCAACTAGTGTGTTGATTGTGTCCTTCATCTCAAGAATCTCGCCCTTCACGTCGACCGTGATTTTTCTTGAGAGATCGCCATTGGCGATCGCAGTCGTGACTTCGGCGATATTGCGAACCTGCGCCGTGAGGTTGCCCGCCATCATATTCACGTTGTCGGTCAGGTCCTTCCACGTGCCGGCGACGCCGCGCACGTCCGCCTGGCCGCCAAGCCTGCCTTCTGTGCCTACTTCACGAGCCACCCGCGTCACTTCCGCCGCGAACGAACTAAGCTGATCGACCATCGTGTTGATCGTGTTTTTTAGCTCTAAAATCTCGCCTTTTACGTCGACTGTGATTTTCTTTGAAAGGTCGCCATTCGCGACTGCGGTTGTTACTTCAGCAATGTTTCTCACCTGGCCGGTCAGGTTGCCGGCCATGAAATTGACGCTGTCGGTTAGGTCCTTCCATGTGCCTGCGATACCCTTAACATCAGCCTGCCCGCCCAGTTTTCCTTCGGTGCCTACCTCACGCGCCACACGTGTCACTTCCGATGCAAACGAGCTGAGCTGATCGACCATCGTGTTGATCGTGTTTTTCAACTCGAGAATTTCACCCTTCACATCGACCGTGATCTTCTTCGACAGGTCCCCCCTCGCAACAGCCGTCGTGACGGCGGCAATGTTGCGCACTTGTCCTGTCAGATTGCGCGCCATGAAATTAACTGAATCCGTCAGATCCTTCCATGTGCCGGAAACGCCTTGGACGCGGGCTTGTCCGCCCAGAATTCCTTCCGAGCCTACTTCCCGTGCCACACGCGTCACCTCCGAGGCAAAGGAGCGAAGCTGATCCACCATCACGTTGACTGTATCTTTCAGCTCAAGAAACTCGCCTTTCACATCGACTGTGATTTTCTTGGTCAAGTTGCCGTTTGCTACGGCAGTCGTGACCGTCGCGATATTGCGGACTTGGGCCGTCAGATTGCCGGCCATCAAATTGACGTTTTCGGTTAGATCTTTCCAGGTGCCAGCAACGCCTTTGACTTTTGCTTGACCGCCCAGTTTGCCTTCCGTGCCCACTTCACGCGCCACCCGCGTGACTTCCGACGCGAATGCGCCGAGCTGATCGACCATCGTGTTTACAATCTTTGCCGTGCGCAAAAACTCTCCTTTGAGCGGCTGTCCTTCGATCCTGGTGGCCATTGTTTCGGACAAATCGCCCTTCGCGACGGCGCCAATCACGCGCGCCATTTCACTCGTAGGACGGACCAGATCCTCGATCAAAATATTGACGCATCCGATAGCATCGGCCCAACAGTCGGCCACGTTGTTCAGCGATGCCCGCTGTGTGATTCGGCCTTCTTGTCCAACCACATGCACGATCCGTTCTAATTCCTGCGTCATGCGTTCGTTGGACCTGATGACGTCGTTGAATGTGTCGGCGATCTTGCCGGCCACACCTGTCCAGTCATCCGGGAGCCGCGCAGAAAAATCGCCACGTTTGAATGCAACGAGGGCCGTGAGCAGCTGCCTGCTATCGACGCCGTCGCCGTTGAGGCGCGAACCATTTTCAGAGCGCGCCCTGGGGATGGAAGTGTTTTTCTTCATAAGTGATTAGAGGAGTGGCTTGTCTTCGCCGTCGCGAATTCGACGCGTAAAATCAGAATGGTCATATTCCAGCGCCGTAAGAGAATCGCCCAAGTAATCGCATTCAGTTGTATTTTCTTCAACACGCAGTTCGTCAGTTGGTTACGCAGAACTACAAACTGAAATGCGGTTCCTTGTCGTTGCCTCGGTCAGCGACCCATCGTTGATTACCAAATGCGCGCGCCCGGTCATGAAGCTACGCTAAACATAGCAGCCGTGTCGGCACGAGCCGGTCAACTGCTCTCCGACTTTTGCAGCGCGATCGCAGGCTTGCGGCGTGAGCCCGGATTTCGAGGCATCGGTCGACGTGGAATGTTTTTCTTTTACGCCACCGTCTGGCCGTTGGCTCCGAGGCAAATCCTGGAATCGGGTCGGATGCGCGGTGGAAGCACCCTCATGCTGGCGCGCTGTTTCCCGCAAGCCCGAATCGTAAGCGTCGAGCTCGATCGCGATCCAATCCATGCGGCCATCGCCGAGGCGAAGCTAAAACCATATATCAACGTCGAGCTTCTCTACGGTGATTCCCGCGAGATCCTGCCCGCGCGACTCCAAGCCGGTGACGCCGTCCTCATTGATGGGCCAAAAGAGTTTCGCGCGCTAAAATTAGCCTTGCGGCTTCTGCGCACCGGGAAACCGTGTGCGGTGCTTATTCACGATTTTCACCCGGGTCAACCGGCGCGAAAGTTTGTCGAGCAATTTTGGCCCGGCGCCTTTTTTAGCGACAATCCGGCGTTTGCGGTCCATTTGCGTGAACTCAGTTTGCGGATTGGCCGCGATCCGAATTCCAAACACGCCGTTGCGCCTTTTGTGTGCCTGCCGGGTGGTTTGCCCGCGCCTTATTCGATCTTGTTGCTTCGGATAGTTTGGGCGCGAGCGGTCTCGATAGCAGTCGGCAAGATCAAAAGACTGCCCCGGCTTCGTCGCTAGCACTTGTGGTCGCCAGCGCTTTCGGGGACGCGCCTAAGGCAAGTTCAATAATGGTGTAGCCGCATAAAGCGCCATAGGCGCGGAAGAATGTAGCCCCAGGCGTCAGCCCGGGGTTTTCGATATTAATCAGAGGCAGCCCCGGAGGGTGTAAGGAGTGACGGAGCTATTCGGTGTATTCTGTCGCCCCTTCCGGGGCTGATTCGCACGGAGACGCCAATCCCCGGGCAACCGCCCGGGGCTAATATCTGTCGCGCCTCTGGCGCTTCGAGCGGCTACAGGTTTCTTTAGACCGCTCTACAGTTTAGAAAAAATCTGGTCTGCTTTCTCCAAGGACTCCTTGCTTCCGATATCGAGCCACTTGCCCTTGATCTGAAAGGTCTTCACGGGCTTGCGCGCGTAAAGCCATTGCACAAAGCGGCCCGGCTGATCCGGATTATTGCCCGCGGCGAGATATGTCGTTAAAGAAGAAAGCACCTCGGGGGAGTAATAGTAAAGAGCGATCGCCGCCAGGGTCCCCCGGGGTTTCTGCGGTTTTTCTTCAAAATGGGTGATGATTCCCTCAGCGTCGACCGCGATGTTCCCGTATTTCTTGATTGCCTCCATATCGCCGACGTCATAAACGCCAACCGTTGCTTCGGTTTCTTTCGCACAGGCGACAAAGCCAGTCAGCGATTCAGTAAACAGATTATCGCCCGCAATAATGAGCAGGCTGTCATTGTTCAAATTTTCCCGGGTAACGACGAAATTGATATCTCCAATCGCACCGAGCTTATCTTCGTCGCTTTGGGAGCCGTCGTTGACGATTTTGAATTTGAATTTCGGCTGTCGGCTCTGATATCGCTCGCTCCACGCTTGGAAGTCGGGCGCGAACTTGTCATTCGTGACGACATAAATCGTTTCCAGGTTTGGAACGTCTGCGAGGTTATCCATCACCCATTCGATAATCGGTTTGCCCCCGACAGCGAGCAGGGGCTTCGCTTTGTCGAGTGTCAGCGGATAAAGGCGCGTTGCATATCCGGCGGCGAGAATAAGTGCATTCATGAAATCAGGATGAGCAGCGAACACCGTCGGGCGCGCGCTCTTTTGGTTACGTTGCTTTCGCGGTGGCTCTACCCAGAATCGTGCTCGTAAGGTGTTCGCGAATCGTCCTGATGCGATCGCGATCGGTAATCTTGGCAGCCGTAGAACGATCAACGACATAAAAAGTATCGATGGCTGCGCCACCCTGCGTATTAATCCGAGAAAGCGCGATCGAAACACCCTCGCGATCAAGGCACGTCAGAATATCGTAAAGCAAGCCGAGCCGGTCGGAAGCCTGGATCTCAATCAGCGTGTAAGCCGGATGCGTCTCGTTGTCCACGGAAATGCGCGTCGGAAATTCGATCGCCGGCGCGAGACGGCGGCGGCTCTGGCGCGTCGCTTGTTCGATTAACGGACGGAAATCGAAGCTGTCATCATCGAGTGCGCTACGCAAAGTCTGTTCGACCAGTTCGAAAGCCCGCGGGTCGGCGACAGCGCCTCCTTTGGTATCGCACACGCGAAAGACGCTCAGCACGACGTTGTCTCCCCGGGGAAAAACATCCGCGCTCAAAATATTAATCGGCACGACCGAAAATGATCCGGCAATTTTGGCCAGCAATCGCTCGCGCTCCCACGTGCAGAAATTGACAACGCTGTGTCCTTGCTCTGGAAGAGCCTTCCATTGCACCGCCGCAGCCAGCGGATGCCACCCAGGGCTGGAGAGGTGTTCAACGAACGAACGAAATAATTTCAGATGCTCGACAATTTCGGGGACATCGCTGCCGCGAAAATAATTGTCGGGCATGAAGTCAAAATGCGCGTCGATTTCATCCGCATAATCGGGCGAAAGATTCTCCGTCACGGCGAGCTGCAGGCTTTCACGCTCGATTCGCGTTTGTTCGTAATAAGACTTCTGGTCCGCAAGATAACGGGAGGTCTCGTGGAACAATTGCCAGACAAGCGACTCTTTCCAATCCGACCACGCCTCTGCGCTTGTGCCCTGACCATCGGCCAGGGTAAGCAGCATCAGTGCGTTGAGGTTTTTCTGGTTCTTCACGATGCCGGCCAACTCGGCCACCGTCGTGGGGTCATCAAGATTTCTCTGTTGCGCGATCATGGAGAGGGTGAGGTGGTGATCGACCAGCAGAATTAGCGATTTGCGCTGCTCGGATGATAACTGCAAGCGGCTGGCGACGCGCTGGGCGAACAGCGCGCTTGCTTCTGAGTGCCGCCGCGCGCCGACGGCTTTGCCACTGTCATGCAGAAGCAGCGCCAGATAAAGGACGAACGGATCGTCGAGCTGCTCAAAAATCCTGCGATATGCGATCAACTTCGGATCATCCGTCGTCGCCAGAGCATCCAGTTTGTCGATACATACCAGAGTATGCTCGTCTGCTGTGTAACGATGGAGAAACTCGTGTTGGACCAGGCAGGTGAGCTGGCCGAATTCGGGAATGTATCGTCCGAGGAAATCAACCCGATGCATCATTCGAAGGACCCGGCCGACTTCTCCTTTCCGGGATAGAATCGCCTTAAAGATGTCCCGCGGTTCGCGCGCATACTGATAGGTGCGGGTAACCTCGCCGAGGCTGCGGCTCAATAGATCCGCCAGTTCGGGACTAAGATCCAGGTCGCGTTCTTGCGTAAGCTGAAACGCTTGCATCATTTGCTCGGGATTTTTTCGAAAAAGATCGCGTCGTGCCGGATACAATTGATTGTTGCGAACAAAAAAAGAGTCGCCGATCGGAGCTTTGTCCGAACGGATCAACGGAAGAAAACTGAACAGAGAACGGGTCCTGCTTGTGACGTGGCCGCTTACAAATTGTTCCGTAATGCGCTCCGTCACACGAAAGATATTGCGCGTGTGTTCGTAATAATCCCGCATAAGCGTCTCACTGCGAAGCTGGCCATTTCGAGGAGAATAATTGAGCCGTTTTGCGATTTGTTCCTGTAAGTTCATGTGCAGGATGTCGGTGGCGCGCCCTGTCGCGTAGTGCAAATCAGTCCGCAAGCGCAGGAGAAACTCGTAGGCCCTCTCGATTTGCCGCTGGTCGCTTTCACTCAGCCAATCTTTCCCCACCAGTTGGTTTGTACTTA
>Ga0137372_10006353_pt1 | contig 11459 bp, 8 predicted proteins | sample SagtaG_6_FD_104911 | JGI IMG/M metagenome (GOLD analysis project Ga0137372, IMG submission 104911) | Vadose zone soil microbial communities from Sagehorn Ranch, Mendocino, California, USA - Sage1_R_60_16 metaG | ecosystem: Environmental > Terrestrial > Soil > Vadose zone | place: USA: California...
ATCGGCGTGACGTCGGGCGGCGCCTCCAGTCCGGCCAGCGCGAGCGCTGCTGAGCGCGTCGAAAGGGGCGCGGAATGCTGGCGCTGGTTGAGTTCGGCGGCGACGTCGCGGCCCGCGAGCGCGTAGCCGACGCGCGCGCCGGCGAGCCCGAACGCCTTCGAGAAGGTGCGGATCACGATCACGCCGTCCTCGATCAGGCCGGCGGCAGTCTCGCCCGAGTACTCGAAGTACGCCTCATCGACGACGAGCGGACGTGCGTCCGGTAGCTCGCCGAGCTCGCCCGTCGGGTTGTTCGGGCGGCAGCAGATCGTCAGCACAGGATCGACGCCGCCGGTCTCGGCCCCGGCGACCCAGGCTGCGATCGGGAACATGGGATACGTCGGGTCGTTGGCAATCGCAACGGTGTCGCCGGGCCCTGCGAACGAACGTGTCAGCAGCAGAATCAAATCGTCGGCGCCCGCGCCCAGGACGACGTTCTCCGGCCCGACACCTGCGTAGTCTGCGATCGCGCGCTCGAGCCGCGGATAGCCCCCGTGCGGGTACGTGTGGATGCGCGCGAGCTCCTCTGTGAGTGCCTCCGCCCGAGACGACGGCAGCGCCTGCGGCGACGTGTTGCCGTCGAAGCGGACGATCTCGGAGACCGGACGTCCGATGCGCCGCGCGATCTCCTCCGTCGAGGGTGCGTCGTGGGAGGCGATCTTGCCGCCGAGAGGTCTCACAGGGAGAAGAATGCAGGCCGGGCTAGCTGGAGGCCTTTGGGAACCAGATGGATCGCCGGCCGACGTCCCCCGATCCGCCAGGCCTCTCCGCCGGCGACCTGACGGTTGCGTAGCCGCGGGCGTCGGTCCAGATCTCGCCGCGGTAGGCGAACCATGCCGCCGACAGGTTGAGTGAGCGAGCCATGCCGCGACCGTCGCCGACCGGGGGTAAGACGTCGGCCACGTTCCGCGATCGACTGCGACGAGCTCGCTAGCACGGCCATGGAGTTCCAGGCGGACAGGGCTGCCCGGCGTACTGGGCCAGGTTGGCCTCGGTGATCGTGAGCAGCTGGCCGAGTCGCAGCTCCTTGTTGTGGCCGAAGTACTGGACGGTGCCGACGGGGCCGCCGATGTCGTAGCTTCCCGGCGCGAAGGTATGGCCACTTGCGAGATAGTCCGCCGCCCAGACCGTCAGATAGCCGAGCTTGGCCGGGTCGCCAGGGCAGACGATCTCCTCTGCTCCAAGCCGAACGGAGGTGAGGTAGTTGTCGTCGAGGGGTGGACAGTCGCCGCCGTTGCCGGCGGTGAAGACCTCGCCGACCTTGTGGGCCTTGACGAGGAGCGGCGGCTGGTTATCGGCCTCGCCCGGGCACAGGAAGATCAGGCCGCGCAAGTGCGGGTGTGCCCGCATCAGGCGGTTGAACAGGTGCGTGTCCACGTCGCCGTTCCCGAGGTCGCCGTAGGCGACTCCGACCCGGTGCATCTGCCGGTAGCGCCGCTGGATGTAGGCCTTGGTCAACTTCAGGAAGGTGCCGACGATCGGGTAGGCACCGGCTGACCGCAGGCAGGAGACGATCACAAACTGGCCTCGCTGGTTCATCTGTGAGGCCAGCGCGTCGGCGAGCGCCCGCGCGAACTGTGCCGGGGCGGCCTGGTTGACCCAGACGCTGCCGGGAAAGCGCAGTTCGTAGGACAACGTCGCGATGCCGGCGGCGCGCGCCCGTACGAGAGCCGGAAGAACCTGCTTCACGGTCGCTGGATCGGGATGGATCGCGATCGCCGCCGCGTGCTGTGCGACCAGCGACTTGATCGTGCGGATCTGCGCCGGCGCGCCGTTCGCCTCGGTGATGGCGAGGTGATCCCCGAGCGCTGTCGCCGCAGACTTGCCGCCGGTCTCGAAATGATCGACGAACCCACCCGCGCCGCCCTCTGTGATCAAGCCGATCGTGCGCTGCGTCTGGCGAGCGCCGCTCGAGCCGGCGGCGAGCACGCCCGCTGCGACGCCGGCGAGGACGAGCATCAGTGCGATTGTTCTGCTCATTTCGACTCCTCCTTTCGGCGCCTGATCCGCCAGGCGACCTTCACGTGGGGTTGGTCGGTCGCGATCGTGAAGCGACCGTTGTGAAGCTCGGCTGTGACGCGCGCGCTGCTCGGCGGATCGAGGTCGCGTAGCTCGTACTCGAACGGCGGCAGCAGCGCGTCCGCGGCAGGGAGCTCGACCGTCGCGTAGCCGCGGCCGTCCGTCCAGACCTCGCCGTGGTACGTGACCGTTTCCGCTTGGGCCGGGTGGGATGAGCGAGCCACGCCGCGATCCTGTCCGACGGCGGTAAAGACGCGGTGCCAACCGAGCTAACGCAGCGGCGCGATCCGCCTCCGAGCCCTTCCAATCCGGCTCGTGAAGCGGTAAAACGGCTCGGTGGAGTTTCGGATTCTCGGGCCGCTGGAGGTGCTCGAGGGCGGCCGCCCGCTCGCCCTCGGCAGGTTGAAGGAGCGCGTCGTCTTGGGCCTTCTCCTCTTGCACGCGAACGAGTTCGTCTCGCGCGAGCGCCTGATCGACGAGCTCTGGGGTGTGTCGCCGCCTCCCACCGCAAGGAAGGCCGTCAACGTCTACGTGTCCAAGCTGCGCAAGACGCTGAGCCGTAACGGCCACGTCCCGATCGCGACCGCGGACGGCGGCTACCGCCTCATCGTCGATCCCGAATCGCTCGATGCAGAGCGGGTGCGAGGCCTGCTGGCGAGCGCCAACGAGTGCGTCGCCGCCGGTGACGCACCGGCGGCGTCACGGCTGCTGCAGGAGGCGCTTGCACTCTGGCGCGGTCCGACCCTGGCCGGCCTTCCGCTCGAGTCGTTTGGGCGCGAAGAGGTAGCACAGCTCGACGAGCTGCGGCTCACGGTGCTGATGGATCGGATCGACTGCGACCTCGCGCTCGGACGGCACGAGGCCGTGCTCGGCGAGCTGCACGTCCTCGTCGGCGAGCATCCTCTGCGGGAGCGTCCTCGTGCCCAGCTGATGCTTGCGCTCTATCGCGCCGACCGTCAGGCAGACGCGCTTGACGCATACGCCGAGGCGCGGCGGACGCTCGTCGACGACCTCGGCATCGATCCGAGCGAGGCGCTGCAACGGCTACACCAGGCGATCCTCCGCCACGACCCCTCCCTCGCGACGCAGGAGGGCACCGCAGCAGTGAACGGACTCCCGCCGAGCGCGGCCGGGCCGCCGCCGACTCCCACGGCCGGGGTAGTGGAAGACCGCGCCCCGCGGCGGCGGTTCCGTCCTCGTCGCTGGCAGCTCGCGCTCGCCGCCGTCGCGATCCTCGCGGCATCTGCAGCGGCGGCGGTGACTCTCTCGAGCTCCGCCGCGGCGACACCGCACGTCATCCCGAATAGCCTCGTCCGACTCAACCCGCGCAACGGCAAGCCCACATTGGTGGTGCCCGTAGGGGTCGAGCCCGGCCCGATAGCGATCACGCCCACCGCGATCTGGACATCGAACTACGGCGACAACACCGTCTCCCGCTACGACCTCCGCACTCATACTGTCGAGGCCCGCGCCGGCTTTCCCGCGCAGCCCTTCGATACCGTTCTCGACGGCGATGGCAACGCCTGGATCACGAGCTCGTACGAGGACAACGCGCCGGCGCAGAACGCGTTCCTCACCCGGCTCGAAACAGGCCCCGGCGGCACCTCCCCGGGCACGCTGTACCCATCCCACGCCCAGACGATCGACCTCCCCCTCCCGATGGCCGGTTACGAGACGCTCGGCGCCGGCTACCTGTGGGTGATCGTCGGCGGCCACGGCCCCCTGGACGGAGATGACCGCGTCGCGCTCGTCGACCTCCGCACCAACCAGGTCGCCTCTGTGAGACGCCTGCGCGAGAGCGCGACGTCTATCGCGTTCGGCTACGGCTCCGCCTGGATCGGCACCTACACTTCCGGCGGGAACAGCTGGGTCGAGGCGATCAGAGCCGGCGGCAGCAAAGTCACGAAAGTCCTCCTGGAAAGGGGCGTCAACTGGGGCCCGGCCTGGATCGCCGTCGGCGAGGGCGCCGTGTGGGCCCTCACGGCAGCGCCGTGGGCGTCAGGGCATGCGGGGCCCGGGTTATTCGAAATCGACCCGCAAACGCTGCAGGTGCTCCACCGCCTCGATCTCTCCGCCGAGCAACCCGGCGTCCTCGCGGTCGGCGCCGGTGCCGTCTGGACGACCGGCGGGATCGGCGGGACCGGAAACTCCGTCACGAAGATCGACCCGCGCACGGACCGAATCATCCGCACCATCCCGCTCGGTGAGCGAACAAGAGTCACCTGCGGCATCGCAGCAACGCCCAGCGCCGTCTGGGTCACCGTCGGCAACACGGCCTGCGACACCATCGGCCGGTAGCCCTCGTGGGGACGAGCGCGGGCGCCCCAATATCTCGCGCTGGCAGGGTGGCCGAGGGCTAGGCGGGTCGTCCAGGTTCCCGTAAACCCCTTTTCGCTAAGTGTGCCCATGCGCGCAGCGAACTCCTTGACGTAGCCCTGATCGAGGCGATCCGACACGACCAGGACGTCGTCGGCCATCAGCTAGGAATCGACGACGGAGAGTGGACAAGGGAGCATGCCGACGCGATCGCACGCTGAACGAAGTCGCCGAACACCTCGGCCACGGCGACCCCGGCTTCACCGCGCGCACCTACGCACACGTCATGCGCGACGCCGCTCGCCGGCGCATCACGATCAGTGAAGCGATCCGCAAGGGGCGGCGCGCCGCCGCTCGCCGTAGACCCCCTGGTAGACCCCTCCGCCGCCGAACCCGGGATTTCCGCAGCCGCCTCGCGCGAAAAGTCCCTGGAAATCGAGAGAGCCGACGCGCGGATTCGAACCGCGGACCCCTTCATTACGAGTGAAGTGCTCTACCAGCTGAGCTACGTCGGCGAGGGCCCTACTGTATCGGCTTGCCTTCCCGGTTCCTGAGGCCGACAGGTTGAGCCCGACGGCACCCGGTGGCATCTTCCGGGGATGGCAGTAGCGGAATCGGCAGCCGCTCTCGGACGCGACGCCGAGCTCGAACGGCTCGACGCGTTTCTGGGCGGCGACAGCGAAGGGCTCGCGAAACTTCTACTCGAAGGCGACGCAGGAATCGGCAAGACGACGCTGTGGCGTGCAGCCCTCGTGCGGGCCCGGGAGCTTGGGTTTCGGGTGGTTGACTCGCGACCCGCTGCGGCCGAGCGCGAATTGTCGTTCGCCGCGCTCGGTGATCTCCTGGGCGGCCTGCACGATGAGATCGGCGGGTTGCCGGCACCTCAGCGTCGCGCTCTCCGAATTGCACTCGCCCTGGAGGGAGCGACGGGCGAACCTCCCGACCCCGGGACGATCGCGGTTGCCGTCACGGCGCTCCTGCGGCGGTTGGCGGACGGCCAGCCGCTCCTCATCGCGGTCGACGACGTGCAGTGGCTCGACGCACCGTCGTCGGCCGCTCTCGAATTCGCAATCCGGCGGCTCAACGACGCGGGGGTTCGCGTCATTGCGACGTCGAAGACGAACGAGGAGGCGCCGATCACCTTCAACGCGGATGAGCGGATGTTGATAGGCCCCCTTTCGCTCGAGGCGCTCGGTCGGCTGGTCCGCGAGCGCCTCGGTGCGCAAATCCAACGACTGCTCTTGCGACAACTCCAGGAGGCGTCGGGCGGGAATCCTTTCTACGCCCTCGAGATCGCAGCGAGCCTCCTGCGCTCCGGACGCCAACTGGAGCCGGGGGAGCATCTGCCGATACCGGCGCACCTCCGCGAGGTCGTCCGAGCCCGGCTCGAAATGTTGACGCCGGACGCCCGCGACGCGGCGCTTGCGACCGCGGCGCTTGCGCACCCAACGGTGGCGGCCGTGCAGTCGGCGATCGGCGGTGGCGATGCTGCGATCGCAGAGGCGCTCGCAGCCGGCATACTCGAGCGCGACGGTCAGGCGCTCCGCTTCACCCACGCGCTCTTCGCGGCGAGCGTCTACGACGACAGCCCCCCGGCCGACAGAAAGGCCATGCACAAACGGCTCGCGCAGGTCGTCACAGATCCTGAGGAACGCGCGCGCCAGCACGCGGAGGCCGCAGACGGGCCAGACGCCACGGTCGCAGCATTCCTCGAAGCCGCGGCCTCGAGCGTCGTCGCACGCGGGGCGCCGGACGCCGGCATCGGACTGGCCAAGCTCGCCGTCGTCCTCACGCCCCCCGACCGTCGCGCGGCGCTTCACAAACGGCGGCTCGACTGCGCACGGTACTGCCTCGCAGCCGGAGACCCCAAGCACGCCGAGGAATTGCTGAAACGGCAGCTCGAGGTATCCGCTCCGGGCCGCGAGCGCGCACAGGTCGAGCTCGAACTCGGCCGGGCGGAGCTCACCACGCACGGCATCTCTGCCGCGACGACGCGGTACACGCGCGCGCTGGAGGAGGTGGCCGACACCGAGGAGCTGGAGCTACAAGCAACGATCCTGGTCGAGCTCGCCGACATGCACCTCGGCGATCTGCTCACGGGCTCGGATGCGTCCAGGCGCGCACTGGACCTTGCTGAGAAGGTTTGGAATCCGAACCTGCTGGCTCGTGCGCTCGCCTTGCACGGAACAACTCTCAGCGTCCGAGGGCAACCACCCGCGGAGGATTACTGGGAGCGAGCGTTGGAGATCGAGCGCGACAGCGGCGAGCTTCGCTACGGCGGACCGGCCTACGCCTATGGAGACCTGCTTTTCTCGCGCGGAGATCTCGAGGCGGCGGAGGCACGTCTCCGCGAGGTCGCGGATTCGATGCGCCTGCGCAGCGACCTCATGCTCCCGAGGGTGCTTCTACGGCAGAGCGACGTCGCGCGCGCAGCGGGGCTGTGGGACGACGCCGCAGGCTACGTCGAGGAAGCACACGGCATCGTCGTCCAGACGGGGCAGGAGTCGATCGAGCCCGATTGTCTCCTGTACGAGGCGCGATTCGCTCTGCTGCGCGGTGATCTCGATCGCGCGAAGGAACAGGTCGACGACGCCTTGGCCGCGCTCGAACGCCTGACGACGCTCGAAGGCCGGAGGGCCGCGTTCGATGGTCCCATGATGGAGGGGTTTGCAAGGTCGCTCCTGGGGCGCATCGCGGCGATGGGCGGGCGGGCGGCCGACGCGCATGAGTGCTTCAGAGCCGATTTAGAAACCCTTCGGCGGTTGGGGCTTCGTGAGCTGCTCGTGGAGGCACTTGTCGAAGACACTGGGGCGCTCGTCGCTCTCGGCGCCCTGGACGAGGCGTCGAGCGAGCTCGAAGAGATCCAGGAGATTGCTCGAGCCCTGGAGCTTCCCTGGCTTCACGCCCTCGAGGCCCGGGCGCACGGGATCGTCGCCGCCGCGAGGGGCGACCTCGATGGCGCGCTCCGAGAGTTACGGCGCTCGCGTGACTTGTTCGAAACGATGGATCCGTCGTGGGTCTTCGAGCGCGCGAGGACGCTGCTCGCCCTCGGCGCGAGCCAGCGACGCGCGCACCAGAAGCTGGCGGCACGCCGCACGCTCGACCAAGCGTTGGAGATCTTCGAGCGTCTAGGTGCTCCCCTGTGGGCTGAGCAGACCCGTACGGAGCTCCGTCAGGTCAGCGGACGCCCGTCGAGCCCCGGTGCCCTGACCGCCACCGAACAGCGGGTCGCGGAGGTCGTTGCGGCCGGATGCTCGAACGCGGAAGCGGCGCACCAGCTCTTCATGAGCCCCAAGACAGTCGAGTGGAACCTGTCGAAGATCTACAAGAAATTGCACGTGCGGTCGCGGGGAGAGCTCGCGGCCAAGCTCGCGCAGCAAGCGATTCAGCTGTAACGGATTCGCGGGTCGAACACGCCGTAGAGGATGTCGGCGATCAAGTTGAACGTGATGACCATCGTCGCGACCACCATCAACCAGGCCATTACCGGATACGGATCGCTCGCCTGCAGCGCGTTGATGAAGTAGTAGCCCATCCCGTCGAGCGTGAAGATTGTCTCGGTCACGATCGCGCCCGCGAAAACGTCGCCGAGCCCGAGGGCGACGATGGTTATCAGCGGAATGAGCGCGTTGCGGAACGCGTGTTTCATGATCACGCGATGCTCGAGCAAACCCTTCGCACGGGCGGTTCGGATGTAGTCCGACGTCAGGACTTCAAGCATGGACGCGCGTACGTATCTGCTGTAGGCGGCCGTGCTGATCAGTGCCAGCCCGATGACCGGCAGCGCAAGGTGTTGGGCGCGGTCCAACACGAAGTGAAACCCGTGTCCAGCGTTGGTCGGTGAGGAAAGCCCGGAGGTGTAGAAGACACGCACGTGCCACTTGAGGAAGATCTGCACAACCACGACCTGGAGCATCAGCGCGAGCCAGAAGACAGGCAGCGAGAATCCGATGAAGCTGAGCATCGTCGCCGCGTAGTCGAAGAGCGAATACTGTTTTAGCGCCGAGTAGACCCCGATCGCGATTCCGAGGATCACCGAGATGATGATCGCGCTGAGGACGAACTGGATCGTATGGCCGATGACACGCTTCAGATCAGGCCAGATCTTGCGGTTGCCGAACAGCGTCGTCCCGAACTTGTTCGTCGCAGCGTCCCGGATCCAGTAGCCGTAGCGGATGACGACGGGACGATCGAGCCGCTTGGCGTGCTCGATGGCGTGGAGTTGTGACTTCGTGATGTTCGGATTGGCCCTGACGCGACCGAGCGGATCGCCCGTGACCGAGACGAACGTGAAAATGAGGAAGCTCGTCGCGATCAGCACCGGGATGCTGTAGAGGATTCGCCGGATGATGAAAGCGAGCATCGCTCACAACATGCGGGTGCTTCTCCGGGGAAATCCCCGGATTTGAGTTCAGGTCTTGATAGCGGCTGCGCCGCCGCCGCCGGGCAACGCGTTCGCGCAAGCGATCGCGCCGCCCGTGTCAGCACCACGGCGCAGCCGCCTCTTCCACGTATCCGCGTCTTGCTCCAGGCCCTGAGCTAAAGCGCGGCGAGCGCGGAAGATGAGGGTCTCTACGGCGGCCTGAGAGAGACCCAACTCGGTCGAGATCTCGCGATACGTCAGTCCCTGCCACTCACGCAACAGAATTGCGCGGCGCTGGGTCTCGGGCATCGCTTCGAGGACGTCCGGCAGACGGATCAGCTCGTCTGCGACCTGCTCGCGGCCCGGGACGACTTCCTGCAGAACCTCGAAATTGTTCGGCGCCTCGATCTTGCCGCGGCGCCAAGACGAGCGTCGGCGCGAGAGGCACACGTTGTGCGCGATCTTGAACAGCCAGGCGGATTCGAGCTCGGGGACGATGCCGCGCTGAAGCCCCCGGAAGGCGTTCATGAACGTCGTCTGGACGGCGTCCTCCGCCTCCTCGCGCGAACCGAGCTGGTGCAGGCAGTAGCCAAGGACCTGTCCCGAATAGCGCTCGTAGAGATCCCCGGCGGCTGCGGCGCCGGGAGCGACGGGTCGCTCGACACGGGTCGCTCGACCTATGGACGAGACTGCGGCCACCTGTTGGTTCTCCTGACTGCGGGTACGCGCGTCCTGCGGGTACGCACGTAGTGCGAATGTCGGCCGGCCGTGGCTGAGCTACAGCCCTAAAACGAGGGTCTTAGGCCAGAACGAGCGTGGAGCCGAGCTCCCGCCGAAGCCGCACGAACAGCGCTTCCAGCGCCAGAGGTGGGCTGAGGTTGAACTCCTCGAACGCCCGCCAGGTCTCGCGGACGATCTCGCAAGCGCGCTCGGCGGCCGCCAGCCGCTCGGTAGTGCCGTCCTCCGCGAGGACGGAGAGACGGTCGGCGTGGACGACGGCGCGCTCGGCACCGACGGCCACCACCACGAGGTCGCGATACCAGGAAGCGAGCTCCTCGAGCGCAGCCAGCAGTTCGTCGCGCTCGGCGCCCCGCGCGGCCCGGCGGACGCGTTGCTCCGCCTCGCGCGTCGGTAGGTCGAGCAGCTCGAGCTCCTGTTCGGCGGCCGTCTTCGCCTCGGCCGCGCGCTCGCGGGCGCCGTCGAGGATCCGCTGCGCGGCGTCCCCGGGCTCGAACTCCGGATCGGCGTAGACGCCGCGCGCGACCTCGAGCAGCGCCTCCCGCCGCTTCGCCGACTGCGGGTCGAGCAGGCGTGCGGCGCGGTCGAGTCGCCCCGCGGCGAGCCGGGCGAGGGCCGACGCCTCGGCGGGGTCGAGGCCGGGCGCGCGGGCGGCGATTTCCTCACGCACGGCGCGCTCGGAGAGCCGCGTGAACGGGACGAGCTGGCAACGCGAGAGGATCGTCTCCGGCAGCGGGCCGAGGTCGTCGGCGACGAGCACGATGACCGCGTACGGCGGCGGTTCCTCCAAATCCTTGAGCAGCGCGTCGGCGGCGTCCTCGTTCATCGTCTCCGCGGCGTAGAGGAGGTAGACGCGGCGCTCGGCTTCGAAGGGCCGCATGTGGAGATCGCGGCGCAGCTCGCGGATGTCGTCGATGCGGATCTGGTCGCCGACCGGCTCGAGGAGGTACACGTCGGGGTGCGTGCCGCGCTCGACTCGTCCCGGCTCGCCGATCAGCTGCGCGGCGAAGGTGATGGCGGCGGCGCGCTTCCCGACGCCCGGCGGTCCATAGAAGAGGTACGCATGGGCGGGGCCTTCGGCGAGCGCTGCGCGGAGCAGCCGCTTCGCCTCGGCCTGCTCAGGAAAGGTCTCGAAGACGTCCAAAAATCTCCTCCGCGATCGCGTCGGCGGGGCGGTTGCCGTCCACGGTCGTGATCCGGTTCGGGAACATGGCTGCGAGGGAACGGTACGCCTTGTCGACGGCGCGGTGGAACTCCTGCCCTTCGCGCTCGATCCGGTCCGAGGGCGAGCTGCGCCGGAGTGCCACCTCCGGGTCGACGAGAACGAGAAAGGTGCGATCAGGGAGCAGGCCGCGCGTTGCGTGGAGGTTCAGCTCGAGGACGCGCTCGACGCCGAGCTCGCGTGCAATGCCCTGGTAGGCGAGGGACGAGTCGATGTAGCGGTCGCAGACGACATCCTTCCCCGCCTCGAGGGCGGGCTCGATAATCCGGTGGACGAGCTCGGCGCGGGCCGCCGCGAAGAGCGCGGCCTCTGCCCAGGCGCTCATCTCCAGCCCGTCGAGAAGCAGCCTGCGCACCTCCTCGCCGAGCGGCGTCCCGCCGGGCTCGCGCGTGCCGACGATGTCGCGGCCCTGCGCGCGGAGCGCCTCGGCAAGCAGCTTCGCCTGGGTCGTCTTGCCGGACCCGTCCAGGCCTTCGAAGGTGAGGAACACCGCCGCCGTACGATACGGCGCGTGCGGGCGGTCGTAACCGGAGGCGCGGGCTTCATCGGCTCGCACGTGGTGGACGGGCTACTCGCGCGCGGGGACGAGGTGCACGTGCTGGACGATCTCTCCAGCGGGAAGCGGGCCAACGTCGCCCCCGGCGCGCGCCTGCACGAGGGCGACATCCGACAGGACGCGGGCGGGCTGTTCGCCGAGGTGCGGCCCGAGGTGTGTTTCCACCTCGCGGCGCAGATCGACGTGCGCTTGTCGGTTGAGCGGCC
>Ga0137372_10006355_pt1 | contig 11456 bp, 9 predicted proteins | sample SagtaG_6_FD_104911 | JGI IMG/M metagenome (GOLD analysis project Ga0137372, IMG submission 104911) | Vadose zone soil microbial communities from Sagehorn Ranch, Mendocino, California, USA - Sage1_R_60_16 metaG | ecosystem: Environmental > Terrestrial > Soil > Vadose zone | place: USA: California...
CCGTGCTTCATCTCGCCCGCTGGATAACCTTCGGCGTGAATGTAGGAAATCTCCTTGAGCTTGAGTGCGCCTTCGAGCGCGATCGGGTAGTGGATGCCGCGCCCAAGGAACAGGAAATCCTGCGCGCGGATATAAGTTTTGGCCAGTTCGTCGCAAGCTTCGTCGTGCGTCAAGATCTGTTCGAGCTTTCCCGGGATGCGCATCAGTTCCTGCACCGCAACCTTCGCCTGCTCCTGGGTGATCGTGCCCCGCACTTGCGCCAGATACAAGGCGAATAGGTAGAGCGCCGTCAGTTGTCCTGTGAAAGCTTTAGTCGAGGCCACACCTATCTCCGGCCCGGCATGCGTGTAAATCGTCCCTGCCGCCTCGCGCGTGATCATCGAGCCCACCACGTTGCAGATGGCGATAGTCTTCGAGCCTTTCGCCTTGGCCTCGCGTTGCGCGGCGATCGTGTCGGCGGTCTCTCCAGACTGCGAGATCAGCATCGTCAGTTCATCCGCCGCCAGGATCGGATTGCGATAACGCCATTCGCTCGCGTAGTCCACTTCCACCGGCACACGAGCCAGGGTTTCGATCATGAACTTCCCCGCCAGCGCGGCGTGCCAACTCGTGCCGCAGGCGGCGATATTGATCTTGCTGAGAGCCTTGAACTCGGCTTCGGCTACCTGCATCTCGTCGAGAAAGATCCGCCCGCTGTCCTGGGAGACGCGCCCCAGTGTTGTATCGCGGACAGTGCGCGGCTGCTCATAAATTTCCTTGAGCATGAAATGCTTGAAGCCGCCCTTCTCCGCCATGATCGGGTCCCAGGTCACATGTTGCGCAACCCGCTCCATCGGCTTCCCATCAAAATCCGTAACGCGCACTCCTTCCTGCGTGATGATCGCCAGATCGCCATCGGCGAGAAAGAACAGATCGCGCGTGTGATACAGGATGGCAGGCACGTCGGAAGCGACGAAATATTCGTCCTTGCCCAGACCAATGACCGCGGGCGGCCCGTTGCGCGCGGCCACAATCTTATTCGGCTCGTCAACCGCGATCACCACGAGCGCGAACACGCCAGTAAGTTCCTTCACCGCCTGGCGCACCGCCTCTTCCAGTTTCGGCTGCTGTCCATTCCCGCTCTTCAGGTAATACTTCTCGATCAGGTGGGCGATGATCTCCGTATCGGTCTCGGTCGTGAACTTGTGGCCTTCCTCCGTCAGCTTGCGCTTGAGCGAGAGATAGTTTTCGACAATGCCGTTGTGCACCACCACAATCCGGCCGGTGCAATCGCGGTGCGGATGCGCGTTCTCTTCGGTGGGACGGCCATGCGTGGCCCAGCGCGTGTGCCCGATGCCGTAGGTGCCGTCGAGCGGTTTCAGCCGGATCGCTTCTTCCAGATTGCGCAGTTTGCCTTCCGCGCGCCGGATCTGCAATCCCTCGCCATTGCCCGCCACCGCGATGCCGGCCGAATCGTACCCGCGATACTCCAGCCGCTTCAATCCATCGATGATTACGGGCACGACCTGTTTCTTGCCCACGTAGCCCACAATGCCGCACATTGACTTATTGGCTCCTTAGGAATGATCGGTAGGGAAACGGCGGTTTTTCGGGCACAACCTGACGCCCCCTCTGGCACGCTACCGGAGACGCTATTCTTCGAGGGAGAAACGGAATTCCTCAATCACCGGGTTGGTCAGAACTTCACGCGCGATCCGCTCCACTTCCGCTAGCGCTTCCTCTTTCGACACGCCGCCGTTGAGGGTTATTTCGAAGTACTTTCCTTGCCGCACTTCCTGCAAACTCTTGTAGCCGATCTTTGTGAGCGCGCCGTGGATGGTCTTACCCTGCGGATCCAGCACGCTTTTCTTCAAAGAAACATACACGTAGGCTTTCATGAGCAGGCTCATTATACGTTAGGCCGGGCTGAATCCGACCCCGGTTTTCCTTATGGGCGCTATACGTTTGGACCACGCACTTCAGAGGGTGTGCCGGAGCTGCAATTTATCCAAGAGAAGCCAGTTGACGGTCCAGGTCGGCGAGCGCCGCTTCCAGCATCTGGCGGTGGCGAGGGTTGCTGGCAGCCTCCAGTTGCTGAGCTAAACGCTTCCGGGACAGGGCCAAACCTTCTCTCTTGCGATTGCACTCCCGTTGCTTGGCCGAGACCACCGGTCGCGCCCCCTTCGGCTGCGCTTGGCGTTCTTCCTGCTGCTGTTCGACCGACTTACTCTCCCAACCGCGGGCCATGGCAGGAGTTTACAGCTTCTTGCAGCCTAGACGTTCGCCATGATCCGATGTTCCGTAGGCTATGGGACGTCCGGCTTGACGGATTCCGCCCGAGTTCAGCGCCGTGGAGTAGGGATTCCCATTCTCTCGGCCATTCTTACCAGCTCGGGTAAAGAGTCCGCACCCATCTTTCGCATGAGCTGGCCACGATGAACCTTAACCGTGGTTTCGCTGGTTCCCATTTCGGCGGCGATCTGCTTATTGAGAAGGCCGGAAACCACCCGTGGCAGCACCTCTCGCTCGCGCGGGGTCAGCGAGTCAAAGCGCTCCTGCAGCGTGGCGATTTCCGCCTCCTGTTGGCGTCTGGCCCGGTCGCGCTCCAGTGCGACTTGGATCGCATCCAGCAGATCCTGGTCGCGGAACGGCTTGGTCAGGAACTCGACGGCTCCCGCCTTCATGGCCCGGACCGACATGGGGATGTCACCGTGCCCGGTAATAAAAACGATCGGAATGGGAATGTTGCCCTCAGCCAACTTGCGCTGGAAATCGAGCCCACTGATTCCAGGCAGTCGGATATCGAGGACCAGGCAACTCGGCCCGTCCGGCTGTTTCCTGTGCAGAAACTCCTGCGCCGATTCGAAAAGTTCGACCTGCAATCCCACCGAGCGGATCAGGCTCTTGAGCGCCTCGCGCACCGATGCATCGTCATCGACAACGAACACAATGGGTTTCGCTTCCGTCATGCACTGCTGTCTGCCTTTGGCAAGATCAACTGAAACACTGCCCCGTACGGGGACCCGGGCGCAGCCCACAAGCGGCCGCCATGAGCTTCAACAATGGAACGGCTGATCGACAGTCCCATGCCAATACCCTGGGGCTTGGTGGTAAAGAAGGGTTCAAAGATACGCCCGGCTTGCTCCAGATCGAGTCCTCTTCCGGAATCCTGAACTTGGATCAGCACACCCTCGGGGTCCACCGACGACTGGATGAGCAGATCGCGGGGCCGATCGGCAATCGTACTCATCGCGTCGATGCCATTCATGATCAAGTTCAGTATTACCTGTTGCAACTGGACCCGATCGCCGGACACCGTGGGAACATCGGCCGCCAGCTTCGTCCTCACGGTAACCCCGCCTCTTAGAAGTTCGTTCTCGGCCAGAAGCACGACTTCCCGGATCACTTCATTTCCATCCAGTGGCCGCAGTTGGGGCTGCTCCTTCTGGAGCAGCGCACGAATCCTCTTGATCACGCCGCTGGCGCGACTCGTCTCCTGGATGGCCCTTCTCACGGCTTCCCGCGCCTCGTTCAGATTGGGCGGTTGTACAGCGAGCCAGTGCAGGGTGGCGCTTGCATTCGTGGCCACCGCCGCGAGCGGCTGGTTGATCTCATGGGCGATGGATGCCGTCAGCTCACCCATGGCGGCGATTCGAGTCACCCGAGCCAGAGCGGCCTGAGACTCCTGTAGTGCCTGTTCCGCCTGTTTGCGCTCTGTGATGTCGCGGGCCACGGACACCAAATAGATTCGGTCAAGATGGACCTGTTGGATGCTGATTTCCACCGGGAACATAGATCCGTCCTTCCGGCGGTGAAGACTCTCTAAGATTGTGGATCCAGAGATGCGCAACTCGTTTCTAACCCTTGCGTACATGGATTCGTCGACATTGGGAACGATATCGTAAACGGACATGGAAAGAAGTTCGTCGCGGGTGTAGCCCAGGTCTAGGCAGGCTCTTCCATTGATATCGATGAAGCGGAGCGCTTCCGGATCGATCACCTCGATGGCATCATTGGACTGGTCTATCAGCATTCGGAAGAGCTGCAACGATTCCTCCGCCCGCTTGCGTTCAGTGATGTCGGTTACCATGCCTACAATCCGAAGCATTCTGCCGTGCTCGTTGAAGTGCGCTCGACTTCTCCTATCGACCCAAATCACACTACCATCGGGACGAAGCATGCGATAGCTGATTTGAAGGTGGGGCTTCTCAGGACTAAGCTCGGCAACCGCGGCGCTGAGTTTTTCCCGGTCGTCTGGGTGGACCTTAGTCAAGATTCGCTGACCCGTGAGGCGGGTCGCTTCATCGATCCCGAGAATCTGGGCGGATTCTGCCGAGCGTACGACCACATCGGTAGCAGCATCCCATTCATAGGCGAACATCTTTCCGGCTTCAGCCGCCAGGCGAAACCGTTCTTCGCTCTCGCGTAGGGCCTCGTCCGCCCGCTTGCGTTCGGTAATATCCTGGACTACGCCCGCCAGCCGGTAGATATTCCCCTGGGCGTCGCGTATGGGAAACCCCCGCGTCCCTACCCAGCGGATGGTCCCGTCCGGACGGGTGATGCGAAACTCCTCGTCGAACTTGCCGGTCCTCGACGCTTCATCCAGCCGGCTCAGAACGCGCGCGCGGTCGTCTGGGTGGATAATTTCATGATAGGAAAGGGGAGCCTCCTGCAAGCTGGCGCGGGTGCGGCCGGTGATCTGTTCGAAGGCGGGATTTACGTAAATCGCCCGCTTGGTAATCGCATCCACCATCCAGAAAATCTCTTGGATGTTATCCGCTATTTGATGGAACTTAGCTTCCGCCCCTTCCGAAGCCTTCGCGGTTTGAACCAGAGAAAGTACTCGTGGAACTGTGAAGGGAAGCAGCACGGCCGTTGCCACCGATACCAAGGCCGTAACCACCTTGAGGCTTGCGGAAAGCACGTAAACCGGAACCCAAACGGTAACGACCTCCATGAAATGCGTGCCACCACAGGCCACGATGAACGAACCGAACGCCAGGAACATCCAGTGAAAAGGGATGTCGCGGCGTCCTTTCTGAGCCAGATAAGCAAGCGTTCCGGAAATCATGACGTAGGACAGACCAATGAGCGAGTCGGCAATCACGTGCGTCCACACCAATCCCGGTTTGCCAAGGTAGCAATACAGATGGGGCAAAAAATTCGACGCCAGAATGCGATTCGCAAGAATCGGCCAGTTCAGGAAAGGAACGACTGCAATCGCCAACAGAACGGCCATCCAAGAAAGCACTTGACGCGTGGGAAATTGCGGCGGTTTAAACAGTGCAGAGTCGATTGCGGGCGTTGACATATGACCTCCTGCAGATAACGCGCTCGGCCGGTCGCGCCTCCAGCAGTTTCATGCACAAAGAGTTGACGAAAGCGATCGGTTCTGGCTGGGAACGCGTCCCGCAAGATCGAGCGAAAAGCAGGACGCGGACACTGGGTAGAGTGCCGCCTCCAGGCGGCGGTAGGAACCGGTCATCGGCACGCTTACGGAGACTGTCAAAGAGAATCTCCCATACCGGTTTAGGGACGACTCCAAACTCAAAGCGCGAACCAACCAACTGAAGGATCGGAATCCATGAACTGGCCGAGAGTTTCACCACTGCGAATCAGAGTGTACAGGCCGGGCAGGCTTGCGCATCTGCCGCTCGCGCGTGGCGCTGACACGTCAACCTTCAGGAATACGCAAAGCGACCGAGTGTTCCCCCGGGATGTGCCGCTAATCTACACTTAAAGCCCGAGTTGTCAAGAGTTTCCTCTCGCGATTAATGCCTTGCTTAGGTCGGCGGGCGACGTCTGCATGACTAACCGCGCGCGCCCGGAAGCGCGGGAAAACCAGCTAGTTAGGGTACACGTCGAGCCGACGGGACAAGAATCCCGCTACAGCTCATACCTTAGTAAAGTTTTTCCTGACTAACGTAGAACCAATCTGTACGAAGGCAGAATAGTTTCGCACCACTCGCGGTGCTATTTTCGCAATTTAGTCGCAAACGGCACCAATTCGGAAGAACGGACCGCAGAACCTGAGGGGGGCCTCCCGTCCGGGAGAATGAGATCGGTTCCCAAGTTAGGGAACCGGTGCCTGCGCTCCAGAGTGGCAAGTTCCTGCAGCTTGGCAGAGCTGCGTTGCGCCCCAGTTCCTGCTCAATATAGGCTGCCCGACATATTGTGCGCCTCGCCTCCGGTGCAGGAGTTTTTCGCATGCCGGAAAACAGAGTGGAACTCGAGGCAGGTCCCTCGCCTGAACGCAGCCGGTACCGGGTGCTACTTGAGATCACTGACCAGATAGCGCGAGCCCCAAGCTTGCCCGACGCGTTCAGGGAATTCGCTCTCCCGGTGCTGGACCTGACCGCAGGCGAATTGTTGAATCTTTCCCTCCACGACCCGAGCCGCGATTGCATGCTGAATCGCTACTGGAAGAGGAACCGGGAGAGTGGAGAATTCGCCGCTGCTCCCGTGGAGGAAGCGGCGAGCGGCTGGGCATGGAAACATCAGGAGACGATGGCGATTCGCGATATCGAGCGCGAGCAGCGCTTTCCCGGCTGCGTGCCCGTGTTGCTCAATCACGGCGTCCGATCGTTGACCGTCCTTCCCATGAGCACGCCTTCGCGGCATTTTGGAGCACTTGGCCTGGGCAAAAGGGTTCCAGAAGTCTTGGGTGGCGAGGACGTCGAATTCCTCTCGCGCGTCGCGCTGCTGGGAGCGTTCGCGCTGGAGAAGGAGAGAGCGTTTCACGCCTTTGAAGAACAGCAGAGCCTGGTCGCGATCAGCCGGGAACTGAGTTCCAGCCTCGAGTTGGACAAGCTGTTGCCGGCCATTCTTTCCAGCGTTCGGAGCATCGCGCGCTACGACCGGGCCGTCCTCTCGTTGATCGATAAGGATGCCAGGTACCTGCACATGTATGGAGACGCCCTGGAATGGGAGAACTTCGTCCACCACGGTACTGTGATCCCCCTGGAGCAAGCCCTGTCGGCACGAGCCATCCAGATCCGCAACATTGCCTTCTTCGCTGCAGACGAATTGCGCGACATGCGCGACCCGCTGGCGAAAGCCATGCATGCACTTGGGATTCAGTCGGTTTGCAGCGTGCCCCTGATCGCGGGCAATCGAGTCTGGGGAGCGCTGAACACGAGCAGCATGATCGCCAACGCCTTCAGCCCCACGGGGGTTGAATACCTTCAGCAAGTCGCCAATCAGATCGCCGCTGCGCTGCAGAATGCGCACGCCTATTGCGAGATCGCAGAACTCAAAGACCGGCTTGTCCAGGAAAAGCGCTATTTGGAATACGAAATCCGGAGCGCGCACCAGTCCGACGATATCGTCGGCGCCAGCGCGGCTTTGAAACGCGTTCTGGACCACGCCGCCATCGTCGCCGACACCGATTCCACCGTTCTCCTCACCGGCGAAACCGGGACCGGCAAAGAACGCATCGCCCGCTTGATTCACGGCATGAGCCGCCGCAAGGACCGCAGCTTCATCAAGCTCAATTGTGCCGCGATTCCCACCGGACTCCTCGAAAGCGAGCTCTTCGGCCACGAAAAGGGCGCCTTCACGGGCGCGGTCAGCCAGAAAGCAGGCCGCCTCGAACTGGCCGACCAGGGCACTCTGTTCCTCGACGAGGTGGGAGAAATTCCGTTGGAGTTGCAGCCCAAACTGCTGCGCGTTCTCCAGGACCAGGAATTCGAACCCCTGGGAGGCATGCGCACCATTCGGGTCGACGTTCGGCTCATCGCCGCCACCAACCGCGACCTGCTCAACGCAGTCGAAGCCAAGCAGTTTCGCAGCGATTTGTACTACCGTCTGCACGTGTTTCCGCTGCATCTTCCCGCGTTGCGCGAACGGCGTGAAGATATTCCTCGATTGGTTCGGCACTTTGTGGAGAAATCCGCGGCCCGTTTGAACAAGCGCATCGAGTTTATCCCCGACGAAGCCATCGACGCCATGTTGAAGTGGAAATGGCCGGGCAATATCCGCGAGTTGGAGAATTTCATCGAGCGCTCCATAATTTTGTCGGAGGGCAACACACTGCGTCCGCCGCTGTCTGAGTTGCGGCTGGAGATCCCCGGTGAGCAGGCCGGCGACGACGGTACCCTCCGGCAGAAAGAACGGGCGCACATCGTCGAAGTCCTGCGCCAGACCCGAGGAGTTCTGTCGGGTCCGGCCGGTGCCGCCGCGCGCCTCGGCCTGAAACGGACCACGCTCCAGTCCAAACTGCAAAAGCTCGGCATCTCTCGCATGGATTACCTCAACTGATGTGATGATTTCATGCGATGATTTTCCTGTGATCATTTCCTGTGATCGTTTCCTGTGACCATTGCCCAATCTTCGTCGGAACCGCCGACCCTCCGGCGAATTCGTCGACCGGACTCTTCCCCAAAACTCCAGAACTATTTAGCGCACCGTCACTTAAACGAAACGCCCATCTGGCACGCCACTTGCACTGTCGGTTCGCTCGGCACCTACCGCTCAACTCAGTTAAACGACTCTGCCAGCCAAGAGCGTGACGAGCCAGGAGTTCTCGATGGGCGTGCCGCGCCGGTTCGCAATACCGAACGATTGTCTGAGCTGCACGCTGAGGCGTGAATGTGATTTTTGTAACCTGCCCCAGGACTTGCTGGGCGAATTGAACGCTATGGGACATCTCACCCTGTTTCCCGCCAACGCTACCCTCTTGACCGAAGGCCAAGTCCCGCGCGGAGTGTCCATCCTGTGTTCGGGCCGCGCCAAACTTGCCGTCCAGGCCCGCGACGGCAAGACCGTAATCCTGAAGATAGCCGGAGACCGCCACCTGCTCGGACTCAGTGCAGTCGTCTCCGCGCGTCCCTCGCCGGTCACCGCCACCACGATTGAGCTCTGCCAGATCAAGTTCATCGAGCAGGCCGGCATCCTCCACCTGCTCGAGCACAACAGTGTTGCCGCCCTGGCGTGTGCCCGGATGCTCGCCCGCGAAGTCGGAACGACCTTCGATGACGTCTACGATCTCCTGCTCGCGCGCAGTTCCACCGAGAAGCTCGCCCGGCTGTTGCTCTCCTGGGTCGCCGGCGAGCCTCGCAATCTCGAACTGCGCGTGGCCACCGACTTCACCCACGAAGAAATGGCGCAAATGATCGGCTCGTCACGCGAAACCGTAACCCGCTTGCTCGGTGATATGAAGCGCAAGGAACTGATTCGCCTGGAAGGATCGACCCTGATTATTCCGAACCGCATCGCTTTGCAAGCCATTGCCTCGTAAGTTCCCTCCCCGGGCGGACGTTCGGCAAGTTTCTCGGCGTCCGCCCTTTTTTCGTCGTGTGAAACAAATGTGGCGCGGACACTCCTGTCCGCGAAAAGGCCCGGCATTGTGCACGCCGGTTCGCTGCCAGCAAACGATTGCTCGGAGATTCCTTACAGGTTAAACAGTTCCCGCAGGCGGCGGGTCTGCGCGCGGCTGACGGGTATTTCGGTCTGCCTCTTGTCGTCCATGCGCAATTGGTAGGAACTCTTGAACCACGGCACCACTTCGCGAATGTGATTGATGTTGACCAGGAACGAACGATGCGCCCGCCAGAACAGATTGCTATCGAGGCTTTCGAACAGTTCTTCCAGCGTCCGGCAATTCGACTGGCCTTCCATACCGGCATTCCCGCCCGTGACCACCGTGATCACGCCATCTTCGATGGTCGCGTAGCAGATGTCCTTCGGGTCGGTCAGGAATAACCTGCCTGCCGTCTTGATCAGAATTTTCGCCGCCTGCGGCTTCTGCGACTCAAGCATACGCACCAGCGTTTCGAATTTCTCATCCGAACCGGCGCCCGCTTCCATCTTCGCTCGCGCCCTCTCGACCGATTGCGCCACCCGCTTCTTGTCGAACGGCTTCAGGATGTAATCAACCGCATTCACCTCGAAAGCCTTCACGGCATATTGATCGAAGGCGGTGGCAAACACGATCTTGGGCAGGGGGACCTTGCGGTCGAGAAGCTTCTTGATCACGCCGAAGCCGTCCAGCCCCGGCATCTGCACGTCGAGAAAAACCAGGTCCGGACTGTGCTCCTTGATCAGGCTGACCGCCTCCAGACCATTCTTGCCCTGCGCGACTACGTTCACGTCGCCCAGGTTCTTGACCAGGTAGGCAAGCTCGTCGCGCGCCGGTTGTTCGTCGTCCACGATTACCGCAGAGAGGGGCATAGAGTCACTGTGAGTATTATACTGACGCGCGACCGTCCGCCTCCGGCGGTCCCGCAAGATTCGTACTGTGTCGCCCGCGATGCGATATGCGGCGATGTAGGGTGTGCGCTGGATCACTAGTTCCCATGTTCCGGCTAGGCGACCGGGGCGGCCGCTCTTCGGAAACTGCGCGAGGCTCTCGATCTGCACTCGGATGCGGTCGTCCACAGTAGCGGCGGCGCTAGGGCGGTCCTGTTCGATGTAGTCGAAGATCGCGTCGCGATCGGCCTGCGCGTAAATGGACCATTCCAACCGCACGATGGACGCACCGGCGACTACCGCGATCTGCGCAGGGCGTGGGCTCGCCGTTTGGCGAAGTGAGCTTCGACCTTCTTGTGGGGAATGCCTGGGCGCGGGTCTCGCAGCGCTTCCTGCACTTTGGCGCGGAACCACGCGTCGTGGGCCGCGTTATTTGTCTGAATCAGCGCGAACGGGAGCGCACCTTCGTTGGCGGTCCGCGTCAACAGAATGCGCACCGCATCTGACACGGTGATGCCCAGCTCTTCGAGCACCGCTGCCGCACGTTTTTTGACCGCGGGATCGATACGCGTTTGCACCAACGAGTTTGCGGGCATGAGAAGCCTCCGTTATGTCCCATTGTACTTCAAACGAATTACAGCAGAGGGCAGCGTTTTCGGAATCGACTCAAACGGCCGTGGAATCCCAGGTCTCGAAAGGCGCGAGACCTGCGGCAGCCGGCAGTGGACACGCGAGGTCTGAGTTGTCCACGCGCTCGCTGTAGTCCAATAAAACAACTCTGCCCTGTCATCCTGAGCGAAGCGAAGGATCTATGCATTCCGCCGGCTGATAGGGATGCCGTTCGTACCATTCCTCGCTCAGATCGCGCCACGTGGGATTCATCGAAACGATCAGCTGAATCTTCTTGATTCGTAGCAGACCTTTGAGCTGCTTCTCCCGGTTGATTGCCTTGATGACATCGTCGTAGCTTTCGTAATAAACGAGCCGGTCAATCTTGTAGCGGCTGCAAAAGTCCGATCCGTGCCCCTGCTTGTGTTGCCACACACGACGGTGGAGGTTGCCGGTCACGCCAACATAAAGCGTCTTCGAGCGGTTCGTCAGGATGTAAACATAGTAGTGGCGGCGTTCGTGAAAACGCATAGGGACCTTGCGCTGCCGGTGAAATGCATAGATCCTTCGCTTCGCTCAGGGTTTGTGACTTTCTTCGATTCGAGCTAATTTCGAGCTCATAACCGTCTTGTTTTCAGCATCGGTCTCTGACAGCGCACAAAAAATCACAAACTCTGAGG
>Ga0137372_10006365_pt1 | contig 11444 bp, 8 predicted proteins | sample SagtaG_6_FD_104911 | JGI IMG/M metagenome (GOLD analysis project Ga0137372, IMG submission 104911) | Vadose zone soil microbial communities from Sagehorn Ranch, Mendocino, California, USA - Sage1_R_60_16 metaG | ecosystem: Environmental > Terrestrial > Soil > Vadose zone | place: USA: California...
GATCACTTGCTATTTCAAGCGGACATATCATGTGCTACCAACACCCGCTCAGATTAGGATTGACTGCCCACTGGAATGCGATTATTCTCCCGACCAAGATTAGAGACGGTACGGAGAAGGGCCGGAGCGATCTGGCCCTTTTCTTTTAATTAATGCTCTACGTGAGACGTTTTTTCGGCTGCATCCGGTGCAACTCCTCCAACAGCCCACGCATGATTGTGTCAGACTTCCGCGTCCCGCTCTTGCCCAATTCACATAGGAAGCTATCTACTCCCAATCGATAGACTTTGTGATATAACACCCGCTGGTTTTAGCCCCGCTGATGGAGGTGCTCTCATGAAAAACATGATGCATGCCACGCTCTGCATTGCCCTCCTGGTCTTGGCCGTGCTTCAAATCTCTCACGCAGCGGTAATCACAAACGTATCGGTTCCCGTGAATATTCCTGTGTTCATTCCCTGTGCAGCAGGTGGAACCGGGGAGTGGGTTGTTTGGAGCGGTGATCTGCATGTGCTCGCGAGGTTCACCAGGAGCAAAAGCGGCGGTGTTCATGCTGCTGCTCACTTTCAGCCGCAAGGGATTAGCGGCGTCGGCCAGACAACGGGTGAAAAGTATCAGGCCACGGGGTTACCCAGGATGAGTTCAATGCAAGAATCGGAGTGGAAGAAACATTCGTCAACAATTTTCGTATCATTGGGCAAGCAAGCGGAAACAACTTTTTGATCCATGAAAACTTTCACATCACGATCAACGCCAACGGCAGAGTCACCGCGTTCGTTGATAACTTCAGTGTCGATTGTAGGTAGTCCCGGAAGATTGCCCGCCTCTAGCATCCAGCGACTGCAATGATGACCACTCCAGCCAGGTTGGGAATGCGGTTACCTTCCGTTTAAGCGTCCGTCACGCATCGCGATTCGTCCACGGCCAGTCGATCCGCCACGATCCGCCCACCACTGGCGTGGAGAAAAAGTCGTTGTGGAGTAGTTCTTTCCACTGCACGCGGGCGTTCCTTGCGGTAAATGAGAAACGCGGCAGGTCGGAAGGCCTGGGGCCTCCGACCAGTGCCAAAGCGCTAGTCCGGCGGCTTTGCGTTGAGCGCCTTGCGCAATCGTCGGCAGTCGCGAGACTCCAGTCTGCCAGAACAAAGCACAATTCAAGGAGTGAGCTCTCGTTGTTCCTTAAACGTAGCCTCGACTTGTTTCAGGCAAGTCATTGAAAATGGCAACCCCGACGGGATTTGAACCCGTGTCACCGCCGTGAAAGGCGATGTCCACTGGGTGTCTCTTAGGAGCTGAAGACGGGTGGTTGGCATCACTGTTTGCATGTTGGGAAATACAGGAGCAAACTCACCGTACCTTGAGGTCGGCGCTTTCCCATCTTGGGGAGGACTTTAAAAATTGACGATAACATCTCAGGAGATTAAGGCACCACGTTGGCGAGACTGGATCGCAGCCCTTGTGCTGTTTTTCGCGACAGCCCTCGTGGTAGTTTGGCAAAATTTTAGACTTGGGGTGCTCTGGGATCTCAGCTACATCCTGGAGAACTCATACAGAATATCTCTCGGCGACATCCCCTATCGCGATTTTCCCCTTGCCCATGCGCCAGTAACCTTTCTGATCCAAGCGGCACTGATCAAGCTCACCGGCCGAGTGTTCTTTCACCATGAACTGTATTGTGCGGCTGTCGGCGGGCTGGCAACGTTGCTCACCTGGCGGATTCTTCTTAACCTTCTGCGTAGTGTCGTGCGTTCTGCCTGGTGGGTGGCGTTTTTCCTGAGCGCGCCGCTCACTGTACTGGGTATTTACTGCATCTTTCCCCACCCTTTTTATGATCCCGACTGCACCTTCGCCCTTCTCATATGCATACTTCTGCTCCAACAATTAGACCTCAAAGGGGTTCCCCCGCTCCGCAGTTTTGTCACTGGGGCGGCCCTGGTCGTTCCGCTGTTTATCAAACAGAATACTGGGCTGGCGTTTCTTGCAAGTGCGGGGCTGATGCTGGCAATAGTCATTGGCCGCGAAGCCTGGCATCATCGGCCCGTTGTTGGTTACGTGTGGCTGTTGGCCGGGGCCGCGGCCGGATTGATATGGGTGCTCCTGTTCATCCACCTGACCTCGGGTCTGGCGAACTATGAGCATTGGACGGTCCAATACGCGGTTTCACGGCGGATGCCCCGACTCGCGGATTTACTTTCCGTGTACCAGGAACATGCGCAGGTACCATGGTGGGTTGCAACATTCATGGCGGGAGCATTGCTATTTTGGGTAAACCCGCGAGGCAAGCTTTCGCTGGTGTCCCTGTCGGTTTCGTTGATGGCATTGCCTTTCGCCTGGACCTGCATTTTTCAGTTCGCGGGAGAAGACTCGTCAGATCGAGCCGAGCTGCTGCTCGCCATGTGGCCGTTTTTGTTAATCGTGACCTTTATATTCGCGTTGTTTCGTGTCAGGGAACGCAGGGGAATCGCGATGGCCCTGCCTTTCATTGTAATCGGGACCATACTTGGAGGCTTTCTCTCGCAGCAGCTCTGGGGATCTACCTATGCGATGTGGCCCCTGCTACTGATTCTGGTCGGGACTGCATTCGCTCCGGCAAAGCAATCGTGCGAGTGGTCTCTGCCAGTGCTCACCTACGTGGTCTCGGTCTCGTTATTAATTGCGGGCGGATTTTATGTAGGGAGTCATGAGCGCTTGGACTACGCCAAGCTTTCAGGTGAAGTGGTTCGGCCGGAATTGCCGGCACTGGCTGGACTGTCGATCCCCGGTCCGTGGATTCCCCAGTTCGAACAACTGGTCCATTTCACGGAACGCGAGGTCCCCTGGCAGGAAGGACTGTTGATGATTCCAGGCGAAGATCTCTTCTATTATGCAACCGGCCGGCGTCCGCGATTCCCGGTACTTGTGTTCGACCACACCGTCAATCCGTATGATCCAGAAGAAATCCTCGAACTCAGCCGGTCCAGAAGGATCGGCTGGCTAATAGTCAAACGCAACGTTCAACTCGAGCAGGACCCAGTGGAGGACAAGGACCGGTTGCTTAAGTTGCTAAGCCAGGAGTTCAAGCCGGTGAAAAGCCTCGACAACTACGACGTGTATCGACAAACGGCGAGTGGCGGCCCGTCTCCTGCTTCGCCCCGGAGATAGCGAACAGGATTCTTGTCTTCCCCCCTGGTGGGGTAGGGGACCTGGTATGCCTCTGGAGGAGGCGTTACAAATAAGTTCATTGGCGGTTCGAAGGCAGAGCTCCAACCGAAGATCGATATTGAACTTCAACTCCCATCTCAGCACTCGGATGCCGAGTTGAAAGTCTATGCGCAGGCACTCAAGCTCGGCGACATCGAACTTCTCCGCAAGATGCTAATCGTATCGGAAGCAGTCCTGCGCGCGGGAAAAAGCGCGCAGCAACGCGGGAACGAATAAGCGTGTGCGGTAGTCCTGAGACGTGCGAATGCATATCGGCAGCCGATTCACCCTAGCTTGCCGACAGCATCGCTCAGTTGCTCAGTCAGGGCTTGCGCGGCGGCATGGAGCTGAATGAGGTGTCCGGTCTGGAACTTGACCTCGCTACTTGTCAAATCTATTTGTATCGCTTGGCAAAGCTGGTAGGCAGCGCGTACACGTTCTCCGGCCAGGATGGTCAGCACACTACCTGAATCTTGGTCAGTGGCTTTGAGCGCGATATATTGTTGTGCCGACCATGCGGTGTTGCGAATTCTGTTCAAGGCCTCGCGGAAGTCAGTCAGAATGCGGGAATCTAAGCCATCACCGGAGAGAAGCAGCTCCTGCAGTCCCCGAAGTTCAGTTATGGCCTTCTCCAGGCGAGGCGAAACATTGACGGCACCCGCTGACCCGGAATTCACCGCTCCTGCCTCAGGCATAACTCAGCAGATCATACCGACCGCAGGCTCAAATACAGACTCTCAGAAGGGCCATACCCTTGGTAATGTGAAATCTACTAAGGACGCGTGCTCGGCTGCAGTGAATCAGCTCAAGGCTGCACGGGCTGTGGCTACGGGCTGGCTGCAGTGCGAACAGCGACGCGCGTCGACTGGAATCTCGCTCAGGCATTCCGGGCACTTCTTTGTGGTGGGATCGGCCGGGGCAGGCGCTTTGCGCATGCGCGAGACCAGGGCGTTGATGGGCGTCACCACAAAAAAGTAGACCGCCGCGGCGACCAACAGAAACGAGACGGCCGCGTTGATGAAGTCTCCGATCGGAAACAAGGCGCGGCTCGTTGCTGTGAACAATGGAAAAGACACAACGCTAGACCTCCGCTCGGTCACGATAAATGGGCGCAGTTATCTGATCACCGTCGCTGGAAAATCGAGCTCCAGTGGGCTGGGCGCGAACAAGCGGACGGCCAAGTATGTAGGCGGCGCCGCAATCGGCGCTGTGTTGGGAGCGCTCCTGGGCGGAGGCAAGGGAGCTGCCATCGGAGCTCTGGTAGGCGGTGCTGGTGGTGCCGGAGCGCAGGTCTATCGCGGCCGAAAAAAGGAGATTCCTGCCGAGACCGAGCTGAGCTTCAAGTTGGCTGAAGTTCTTCAGCTTCGTCCCATGAAAAGTCGAGCTAGCGCACGGCGCTGAGAGGAATCGCCGAGCCGCTCATTGTTCGTTTGCGCCTGACGCTTTTTCCATAAGGTTCTTCTTTTGTGGTTGGGTACAGCATTCCCAAAAAACACCGAATTATTAGCGCGAGAAGGTGGCCAATGCCCGCAGGTCATGGCAAGTCTTATCGATAGCGACCCTATCGAGGAGGACCGGGACCTCAGGTACCAGCACGCCTCCGAGATAGAGTGGAGTACACGGCAAAGCTCTTCCACGGCCATAGGTACCGCTTGGCCGGTGACGATCTGGAGTTCTATTCCTCCGCGTTGTAGAATCAGGCAACGATTAAGTTTCTTCGAAAATTTTTCAATACCGCATAATTCGGATGATGTGGCGATTAGACACCCTTGCTTTACTCATGGTTGTTTTGACTTCAGTAAATTCCGTTCACGCGGATACTGCGGCTTTCGACTTATCCGGGCCTCGCATCGACGTGAGGGTCACTCGCGGGGACAAGACCTTGCCAATTTCGCAAGTTCCGAACCTGCAGCCTGGCGACCGGATTTGGCTGCATCCGGACCTGCCCGAGGATCAGTCTGCTCATTATTTATTGGTCGCAGTATTTTTCCGCGGGTCCACGAATCCCCCACCGGACAACTGGTTCACCAAAGCCGAAACGTGGAAAAAGAGGGCACGTGAAGAAGGGATCATCATTACAGTGCCACAGGGCGCACAACAAGTTCTCCTGTTCTTGGCTCCAGAGACGGGTGGCGACTTCAGCACCCTTCGTTCTACCGTGCAGGGCAAACCCGGAGCTTTTGTAAGAGCCTCGCAAGACTTGAATCAAGCAAGCTTAGACCGTTCGCGGCTGGATCAATACATTACCGCTGTTAAACAAACCTCTGACAGTGATCCCAAAGCATTGCATGAGCGTTCAGTCCTACTGGCCCGAAGTCTGGCGATCAAGCTGGATCCGCAGTGCTTCGATAAACCCGTTGAACAGCAGACTTCCTGCTTAACGCAACATACCGATCAATTGGTGCTGGACGACGGACATAGCCAATCGATGGTGGCAGCTCTCACTTCGGGCACTTCCTCTGACCTGATCGGGCAGCTCAGCAACACAAGATTGGCTGGTGGTGGCTATTACAGCCCGTACGTTGGAGCGATTGTCGATCTTGCACGGATCATGGGCAGCCTTCATACCGCCACCTACCAGTACATTCCCGCGCTCGCATTGCCCAAGCACCATCAGTTGAACCTCAAGCTCAACAATCCACCTTCCTTCCGTAAGCCTAAATCGGTATTGGTGGTAGCACTACCTGCGGTCGAACCGATGCAGTTGCCTCCGCTTCGCGCAGTGGATTCGAACCAGGCGTTTTGTCTGCAAAGGCCCGCATTGGTGCTCCCGGTCGAAGGCGCACCGTTGGTATTCTCAACCGCCTTGGCACATGATTTTGCCATGCGTGTGCAATCCGAGAACGGCTCCACCGTTGAGTTGCCTGCGCTCGCCGATGCCGCACGTGGTGGCTTCGTAATCAATCCTCATGTGGTTCAAGTCAGCCAACTGGCCGCTCGCAGTAACGGAAAACTGCATGGCTTTTGGGGATATCAAGCTTTTGCTGGGCCCGATTTCGATTTGCAGAGCGCACATTCGGCAAAGTGGAGTGTCGCGGCAGCAGATCAGAGTGCGCTCATCATTGGCCGTGAGGACACGCTACAGGTACAGTCCGACAGCGCCACCTGCGTCGAGGATGTCATCCTGCGAGACCAACAGGGCAGACAAATTCGAGCGAACTGGAAACTGCCGCAGCCGGATCAACTGGAGATTAAAGTGCCGCTCCAAGATGGAACTGCGGGGCCTGCTACCCTGCTGATAAAACAATACGGAATGACGAAACCCGATGAAATTACGCTGCGTGTATATTCCGAGGCCGCGCACCTCGATCGCTTCGCCATCAACGCCGGTGATCAAGAAGGTGTTTTGACCGGAACACGATTGGACGAAGTTTCGAGTCTAGATTTGAAGGGAATTCATTTCCTTCCTGTGGCCCTATCGCGCGCAAACCAAACTGATGAGCTGCGCTTATCGGCTCCGAATGCATCAGCAACAGATATGCAGCCCGAACAGAAGCTAATGGCTTCGGTTAGCCTCAAAGATGGCCGTGTTTTGGAGGTGTCCACAACCATCGAAGCACCCCGGCCTAAGGTCACTTTGATTAGCAAGAGCATTCAAAGCCCAATCGCCTCGCCGATTCACCTCGAAAACCAGGACGATCTGCCACAGGATGGACGGCTGTCTTTCGCGCTGAAAACCGAGATTCCTGATACTTTTCCCCGAACCGAAAAGATTGAGGTTGCTGCTAGCGATCGTTCTTTTAACGTTCTGTTGAGCGTTAGTGATGGCAATCTGATTCTCCAAGATGCTCGCAGCGTATTGGCGATCCTGGAGCCTCTCAAGCAATTTGGACCTTCGGCATTCGGTCCGCTTCGCTTCCGCCCAGTTGCTTCTGACGGGCTCAAAGGAGATTGGCAACCCTTGGTGAGCCTGGTACGAATGCCATCTCTGAACGAAATCCGCTGCCCAACCGAACCGGACCAGCAATGCACGCTCGAAGGCGCCAATCTTTTCCTTATTGAGTCCATCGCATCGGATGCGGAATTCAAACATGCAGTTCCGATTCCAGCCGGATTTATGGATACAAACGTGACCGTGCCGCGCACTGACGGAACCGTTTTTTACATCAAGTTGCGCGATGACCCTTTGAAGGCGAATAAGGTAGTTCTGCCCCCGCCGCCGAAGTAGCTACCCCAAGCACGCAATCCGCGTCCGAGGGAGATCCCCTATGCCGAAGACGCGACCAGTCCACCGAACCTTTCATCGCCCGTGTTGCTGGGCTACGCGATCGCCCGGTTCAGCGGTAATAGTGAAACCAGCTGCGCAATTTGAAATATTCATTTATCGGCTGATCATCTTCGAGCGCGGGAACACGTGGATTCTCAGCGATGATCTTCTCGATTGATCGCTCGCGAGAGAGTACTCGGTTGAAGAGCCCCGTGGGGGTGGCCGTAGTGTTCCATTCTAAGAAGTCCGCGGCGGCCGCTGCCGGCAAACGAGCCGCAAGAACTGAACCTGATCCCCCGGGCAGAGGCTCCATGCTTGCAAGGAAGTGAATGCCAAAATCATCAAAGGACTGGAAGGCACGTACGTAGGGGAAGGATTCTTTCAGCGCCTTTGCAATTGAGGCAGACATCGCTGCATCGCCACCGCTTTCCGGATACCACATCTGCAGCACACCATCAGAGCGCAAATGTCTTTTGATAACCGCGTAGAACTCTCTTGAGTAGAGCAGGCTCGAAGCCGTGGCCCGTGGAGGTGGTGGGGGGTCCACGACGATGACATCATACGATTCTTTCTCACCGTCGAGAAACCGCCGGCCGTCGTCTACTACAACCCGTGCCAACGGTGAACTGAGCAACTGTGGAGCGTCGTTATAAAAATATCCGAAGAGCGCGGGCACGCTGGGGACCAGGTCTACTGCCGTGGTGTACACCCCCCATGAAAGCATTGATCGGAAGGTCGTTCCCATCCCAAAGCAAATTACCAAGCCGTTCTGCGGGGTCCTGCCCATGAATGCCAAAGGCAGATGTGCCATGTACTTTGTGACAGGGGTCAATTGAGTCATGCCGATTCCATTGACCAAGAGCTCCCGGTTAAATCCTTTTCCCGCAGCAATCACTGTGGCCGTGTAGTCTCTCCGCACCTGGCGCTTGGGATACTTTTTTTCGTAATCATGGCTGACTCGAACTAAAAAAATTGCTAGCGCTGCTGCGATAGTAAACTGAAACTTCGGAATGATTCGAGATCTGCCGCCATCAAGTTCATGAGATTGCTTTCGCAGAGCAATCAGCCCGGCGATAACAAACAATGGAACCGCTAATACGATCGAGGCCCAACGCTCACCCAGCCAAGGCAGCAACCAGAACCCAGCCAGGATAGGGCCAACAATGGATCCCAGTACGTTGACCGCATACGCGGTTCCTGCCTGACGAGGCTCCCCCAATGACCAGGAATCAACCAGCATCGGAGTGAAAAACCCCGCCAAGGCACAAAAAAGCACGATAGATGCGAGACGCACCCCCCCAAGCTCGTGGGAGCCAATTCGCAAGGGGAGTAGGGGATCGGCGGCGACGATGGGAATCACGGCAAATAGCGCCAGCAGGCTCCACGAGGGAGGGCTCTCATTGAAACTGTGAGTACGGGCCCATGAGCGGTAATGCTGACAGCCCCAGAAAGTCGCGAGAAGATACGTGCCCAAGATACATGCAAAGGCGTAAACGACATTTCCCAAGTACGGGGTGAACTGGCGAATCCAGATGACCTCCAGACCCATGCTCACAAGACCAGTACTGAACAGCATCAAGAGAGCGCTATTTCGCGGAAGGCCATAGATCATTTTGTGATCCACAGCCGGTGGCGGACCGTTTGGAGTTGAGCGCGAAGACAATCCTGCCGAGCTAACAAAAAATGCTGTGGCGGCGAGAGCGCCATTCAGAGTCGCCGCAACATGCAGGGTTCCTCGAAAACCCATCAGCTCGATTAGAACGAACGCGGATACCAGAGTACCGAGAAGTGCGCCGAAAACATTCGCCACATAAAGATAGCTAAATGAACGCTCAGCCTCGTGTTCTGATGTTCGTTCGATCACTCCCATCAGCAGAGGAAATGTCGCGCCCATGCAAGTACACCAGGGAACAAGCGCGATGGCCAACCACAGGCTGGAAAGTAAGTAGTAACGTGACGATTGCCATGCCGCGGCTGTACTTAGAGCTTGCAGCAAGATGCGGCCCCATTTCAACTCGTATGGGACCAAAAGGGCAGAGATGCCGATCAACAACTCTGCCAGGCCATACCAGCGCAATAGGGACCGAGCAACTACACCGCTGCGGCGAACAAGAATTCCAGCGCCCCACGAACCCAAGCCCAGACCGGCCATGAACATGGAGACGACTATCGAAACCAAAGCTGTCGTAACCCCAAAACTAGCCATCGAGAGTCGCAGCCAAACAATCTCGTACACCAGGCTGCAGAAGCCGGAGACGACAAAGAAAACGAAGTACCACCGCATGCTTGGCGAAACGTCCTCCGCTTGGTGAGTTCCCGTTCTCTGGTGCGAAACTTCTAAACGATCTCGGGTTGTTGGAATTGGAGGCAAGCCCTTCGAATCAAGCGCAGTAAGTTACTCCGATTGTACCTTCTGCCGTCAAATCACACTGGCGTGCCATTGACAGATGTGAATCGTTAAATTGACTGGCCCGAGATGGAAGGCTACATCGCGAGATTCAACCAAGAGACTCGTAAGCACGAAACGAGGGCGCGTCGTGGCTGTGACCGATTGCTTTGACTCCGTTGCGGGAACGGTGTCATCGGCCGGAGCCTAACGGTTGTGGCATCGCTCGTGGTGTGCACACACACGAAGACTGCAGATGACCTTCAGAGATCGCATCAGAACTCTTCAGCGTGTACTATCGCTGGAGTGGGGCGCTGCAATGTTTAGGGGCAATCCTGCGCTTCCGGTTCCTGCAGCCAACTCGCACTTAATCGCCAAATTTTCACCGCAGATTGTGGCAGGCTCAGGTTGACACCGGACTGGCTAATGCACGCGTTCGCGCCGAGCGGGACTCGCTGCTTCAATTGGGAGGCATTCTCTCCACGTGGGCTGCCGACCAACTGGCGCAAAGGTGAGATGCAGGATTTCCCTTCGCATTAAGGGCGCATCTACTCCCGCGAACTAAGAACTGCGATTAGAAAAACGAGCCCTAGCTTCGCACAACCGCATCCATCCGACGAAGTGCGCTGATCTGCGAACGCCGAGCCTCCACTTATGCCGCTTCTCGCAATCCGCGTAGTTCCTCAAATAACTGCCGTATGCGCTCCCGTCTTTCTTGGTATTCGCGCAGTTCGGCCGGGGTTGGCTGCTGTTGAGCACGTCTTCGAAAAAACTCCACCTGCTCGTCGAAAAGTCGAGTCAGTTCTGCCCTCACTTGAGAGATTCTGTCGCCTTCCATCGGGAACTTGCCTCGAGCGGAAGTGCTCGCAAACGTGTGCTGGGGGAGCAGAAAAATGGCATCCGGCCATCCCCTCCGATTTCGCGGAGAACTAGATTTTAGTCCTGTTTAGCGGAGCCGGCCCTGGCACGATCGTGCCACTTAGGGCGCTTAGGGACTGAGGGTGCGCAACCAAGGACCCAGCAGGTCACTGGGAAGCTTTGCTTCCAGGATCTTTACCGGCGCAGGCTGGAGGTGGAAAGATGGAGTAGATGATGCGATCCGCACTTTCACGCTGTTTTGTAGAGGTCCGGCGCCAGACTCGGCCCACGGTGTGCTTTGTGAACGCAAAGATTTCAATCTGGAATGGAAACCCCGCACCCTCTGTCTTCTTACACAAGCGGCATGACATCAGCCCCGCCCAGGCCCAAGTTTGACGGCAAATAGGAGGATTGTTATTATCAGTGCGCGGGGTGGAGCAGTCTGGTAGCTCGTTGGGCTCATAACCTTGCGCTCCTAAGAGTTCCCTAGAGTTCTTCAGAACTCCCTGGATTCTCAAGGAGCTTAAAAAAATGGGCGTCCGGCGCAGCAATGCACCGGAAGATCACTCGTCAAAGTCGGTGAAACCTACGTCGCGCGAGCGATAAGGCAATACCGAACCAAGCCCCCGGAATGGTGGGGAAGGCGTAGAGACTGGATGGCGAGCACCCCTCGCGGGTGAAGGTACAGTCCGACTCTCATCGAAAGGTGAGTCAGATCGCATAACCCAAAGGTCGGCGGTTCAAATCCGCCCCCCGCAACCACGAACGCCACTGCAAGTGCAGTGGCGTTCTCCCGTCTGGACCTCCTTTGCAA
>Ga0137372_10006368_pt1 | contig 11443 bp, 12 predicted proteins | sample SagtaG_6_FD_104911 | JGI IMG/M metagenome (GOLD analysis project Ga0137372, IMG submission 104911) | Vadose zone soil microbial communities from Sagehorn Ranch, Mendocino, California, USA - Sage1_R_60_16 metaG | ecosystem: Environmental > Terrestrial > Soil > Vadose zone | place: USA...
CGCTCACTGATTCCGAGCAGTTCTGCGGCGCGGGTCTGGACATCGTCGGACCGAGCCAGCGCGTCCCGGACCATGCGGCGTTCCAGGCCTTCCACCGCGACCGTGAGGTTAGGTTCCCGGTCGCCTTCTACCTCAGGGTTCTGGACGGTCAAGGGCAGATCGCCGATCCCGATCACATCATCCCTGGTGAGAACCACAGCTCGCTCGATAATATTTTCCAGCTCCCGCACGTTGCCCGGATAGTCGTAGCGTAAAAGAATATCCCGGGCTTCATGCGTAAGACCCCGGATCGTCTTGCCGTTCTTCTCCGCGAACAGCCGCAGGAAGTGGTCGATCAGCGGCGCGAGATCCGGACGTCGGTCGCGCAGGGGTGGAAGAGAAATCGTGACTACATTGAGCCGGTAATAGAGATCCTCACGCAACTGTCCCGCTTTGATGAGATCCTCTAGCGGTCGGTGGCTGGCAGCCAGGATCCTGACGTTGACACCGACCGAACGACTGGAGCCCACCTTCTCGTATTCGCGCTCTTGAAGGACACGCAGGAGCTTCGCCTGCAAATGCAAAGGAAGATCGCCGATCTCGTCGAGAAAGATCGTTCCACCATTGGCTAATTCAAAGCGCCCCTGGCGCGAAGTTACGGCGCCGGTGAACGCGCCTTTTTCATGGCCAAATAATTCCGATTCGAGAAGAGTTTCAGGAAGCGCCGCGCAGTTGACCTTAACTAGAGGACCGGAGGCTCTTGGGCTGGCAAAGTGGATCGCCTGGGCAATCAGTTCTTTTCCCGTGCCGCTCTCGCCTCGGATCAAAACCGTCGCTTCACTTGGCGCCACCCGGCGCACCAAAGAGAGGACTTCAAGCATCTGCCCGCTCTCGCCGATTATTCCTTCTATGCGATGGCGGCTCTGTAGGGCTTCCCGAAGCTCACGGTTCTCGGCGATGATTCGATAGCGGTCGCTGACCTGTCGAATCCGATAAAGCAGCTCATCCAAATTCAGCGGCTTGGTCAAATAGTCGGTCGCTCCTCCGTGGATGGCGGAGACGGCCGCTTCGATACTTCCGAAGGCGGTCATCAAAATGACCGGCGCCTCAGGGTTGATGGCGCGAACGGCCTGCAACAGATCCAGACCCGACATGTGGGGCATCTTTTGATCCGTGAGGACCAGATCGATGGAGTCGTGGCGAAAAAGTTCCACGGCCTTTGCACCGCTTTCGGCTGAGAATACGTCAAACGTGCGCTTTTTGAGAAAACTCACGATCAGCTCGCGCTGGACCGGTTCGTCGTCGACTACGAGAATACGGAAACGATAGGGCATTTACACCTCCACACCGTTAATGGGCAAGGAAATTAGGAAGCGGCACCCACCGCGCGCTTCGTTGGTAACAGTGATCGTCCCGCCGTGGGCCTCGACAATCCTGCGTGTGATCGCCAACCCCAGCCCGGAGCCCTTGGCCTTGGTCGTGAAGTACGGCTCGAAGATGCGTGAGAGATTTTCCGGCGGGATCCCGGGTCCGGTGTCCGTGACGCTGATCCGAAAATTGTTTCCCGAAGCTTTCGCCTCCAGAGTCAAGGTTCCACCTTCGGGCATCGCTTGCAATCCATTGAGCATGAGATTCAGCAAGACCTGAGTAAGATGATTGGGGTCGGCCTTGAGCGCAGGCAAATTAGGCGCAGCGATGACTTGGATTCGCACGTTCGATTGTCTAGCCTGACCTTCTTCTAACGCGGCCAGCTCTTTTAGGAATTCTTGCAGCGGCAACGCTTTGGCTTTGATCTCGACCGGACGCGCCAGCGAGAGGAATTGTTCGACGATGGAATTGAGGCGGCGCGCTTCCCCCAAAATCAACTCGGTCAGGTGAGAGTATTCGTTGCGATCCTCAATGGGCTGAAATTCCATCTTGAGACGCTGCAGTCCCATCGAAATCGCATTGAGCGGGTTTCTCACCTCGTGGGCGACGGCCGCTGCCAGGTTTCCTAGTGCTGAGAGGCGCTCTCTCTGTAACACTTCAGCCTCCAGAGCTTTGACCTCCAGCATATGAGTATTCTGATTATGAAAAATCGCCGCCATGCCCAAAATACCCGCGCCTAGGATCGCCAAGCCGAGGATAACGATGGCGCGCAGGCTATTGCGCCAGGCGACCTCCATCGATCCCAGTGACAGACCGATCTTGAGGAAACCCAAATTGGATTCATCCAGTGCAACAGGTTGCACGACCTCAAGATACCGTTTTCCCTCACCGCTCTCGACGATTTGGCTGAAAAGCCGACGGTCGACTTTGGCTCTCAAAACCAGCGGCTCTTTTTCCTGTTGTCCGATACGGCCCCGGTCGGTATGCGCTACGACATTCAGGTCGCTATCGAGAAAAGAGACGAACTCAGTCTCCGACTCACGACCCAGTTCCTGGATCTGACGTTGAACTCCGATCTCTTTTTCGAAGTTCAAAATATAGTCGGCGTTGGCGTGGATTGCGATAATCCCCGGAAAACTACGCGCGCCGACGGCGACGCCAATAGCGCTGCCTTTCCAGAATTCACTTGTCGTGATTCTTGGTGGTAGTTGGGCAGCCAGCTTCTCAGCTTTTTCCTTGGGCAGCCGCCAACGCTTTCCCCACATATAGCTTATCATCTGCTGGCGGCGCTGAAGGAGTTCTTCTCCTTCCGTTTTCTTTGCTATCATTGCCGGCAGTGCGGAAAGCTCCCAGGGCTGGCCCTCCCGATCGAGAAGATCGATTTTTTGCAGGCGGTTCATGGCGCTAACCTCTTTAAGCAGCGCCTGATCTACACGATGAGAGAGGAGCAGTTGGTCGATCAACCGGGCGTTGTCCAAAAGACGCTGCTCGATCAGATCCTCCAAGAGAGCGTTCCCGACGATGGCGTTTCTAACACTGGCCTCCATCGCTTTGGCCAATGCGGTTCCTTTGTCCTCAGTCTGCCGCAAGAGTTCTTGCTGGAGCCTCTGGGCTTCAAAGAAAACATAGGAAGACGCTAAGCTGAGGAGTAGAAGACCAGAGGCGACAAAGTGGCGCGGCAGGAAAACTCTTCGCATAGACGAAAGCATTATAGGCACGACTGCGCGTGATATACAGCGACCCCGGGACCAACTGGCCCCGGGGTCGCTGGTCGGTTTACCTCTCTGGCCTTAAGACTTGCTCTGCCAGAGTGATCGATCTTGCCCGTTATCTGCTCGCTGTGTCGGTGCGGAATCCCACGTCGACGCGCCGGCCGCGTTGCCAGCAGCGGCTGATGTCAGCGATCTTGCTCATCTCATTGGCCCGAATGTCCACTTGTCGGTGTCTAACAGGATATCCTTGAACGGGACCGAGGGCTTCAGCGCACCCGCCTGGCTTTGGGGACCTACTGGATTAACCAGGGCTTGTGGGCCCGCTGTTCCGGCTGGACCTTGCGCACCCCTGGGGCCGGCCGGGCCCACGGGGCCGCGTTCAACTGCTACGCCAAAGGGGCCACTGAACTCCGTTACGTATCCGAACTGATCGACGCGCAGATTGCGCGTCTGAGCCGATGAGTTTTGCGCGTCGATGGAATATTCCACCGAATACAACGCCTGATATCTACCGGTGGTCGGGCTGTCGACCTTGTAGCACACCGTGCGATACCCGCCGCCGTAGCCAAAGGGCCTTACCACCTTGAAACCGGCCAAATTCTTGTCCGCGTACTGTTGAGCCAAATCCCTCGCTTGATCCTCGGTTATTTTCTCCTTGGTAACCTGGAGCTGGGGACAGTTCGCGCTGGATACTAATTGATGGCTCATGCCGCCCATCCAACTTTTCGCATCACCTTCCCTTTGAGCCATGGCCACACCGGACAGCGCCAAGATACCCGCTGCCGTGACCAGCGGTTTTACAAATCCCAATCTTTTCATAACTTTTTTCCTCCTCTGAAATTTTCTGCTAAACTACTGCAGCGCAACTGTTGTGCCGGACTTGGCGCCAGACAAAGGTGATTTTCTCTAAACATTACGAGACGTATCGCGGTGAATCGGAGAGCAGGCGCGGCGAAAGCGTCAGAAACTTCGACCAAAAGGTCGGATGAGACTGCTTGGTTTTCACTGAAAGAAGAGCGGCTAAATGTATCTGACGCATTTTGGTTTCTGCGAACTGTGTACTATCCCCATTGTCGGCCTCTCCCGCGCGGGTCTCAACGACAACTTCTTTTGCAAGGCTACGATTGTTTTTCCTTCATCACACGCACGAGCTCCTCGAAAGAGGACCGTGCAATGACGCGATCGAACTGGGATCGGTAGTTGTTAACTACGCTAATGTCTTCGATCACCAGGTCGTACACTTTCCACACCTTGTCGACGCTCTGGAGTTTGTAGTTGATCGAAAGAGGAGAACGGTTCTCGGTGACGATCTTGGTGTCCACTTGCGCATAGTTCTGATCTTGGCTCTCGCGCGTGTACACGACATTTTGACTGGTATAGGATTCAATATTATCGGCGTAAGATTTTCCCAACATCGCCGCGAAGATCGTGACGAATTCCCGCTGCTCGTCCGGCGTGCGGCCGGCCCAGTGATGCCCCACGGAGCGTTTGGCCATCTCCGTGAAGTCGAACCTGGGATAAATAACCGCGGCCAATTGAGCCCGCTGTGCTTCCATTTGGGCTTTCGATGTTGGGTGGGAACTCCTGACAATGGTCAGCACCTTGTCTACGGTGCCCCGCACCTGGTCGGTAGGGCCGCCCGCTCGCGATGGCGCGGGCAGCAGAATGGAGAAAAATAAGTATAACAGGCCGACGGCGGCAACTCTACTCCAGCGAATCATTCTTGTCGCTTTATTGGCGATGAGTAGTGACATAATTTCCTCCAATGGGTTTTTTTTCATACAGTCCAGTACGGGTAGATAAAAAGAATTGTTCAAAAACACCTGAGAGTCTGAAATCAAATATGCAAAAAGTTGGAGTAATGGGTATTGGGTTTCGAACCCATCACTCCATTACTCCATCATCCCAGGGCGTTTTAACTCGGCCTTTAGGCCGGCTGATCTTCAAGCCGAAAGCCGATCTTAACGGTGACCTGGAATTCCTTGACTTTGTCTTTTTCAACCAGCCCGCGCATTTCGGTCACTTCGAACCAGTCTACATGGCGTAGTGACTGACAGGCCTTTGCCACGGCATTTTGCGTGGCTTCGCCAAAGCTGGTCTCAGAAATGCCGACGATTTCAATTTTCTTGTATGTTCGTTCCATGTGGTTTTCCTACTCAGGCTGCTTTTTCATCATCGCGCCGCGACGCGCTTCTCTGCGATGATTTCTTGCCTCGGCTCCCTTACCTCGAGCAGCTCATCGAAGAGGGCGCGGTAATGCACGACCGCTTTGCGCAGCTCCTCAGTGTCTGCCATCCCCTTTTGCTCGCGCAGGGCGATGGCCTGCGCCGAGCGGTAATTTGCTACAACGTCGGGATGGTCGACTGAAATGTCGCCCGCACGCCGCTCAAAATCACCCATGGGGTAACCCCGTTTTTCCATCAACTCGCGGACCACCTGTTCGGCCTGGACCACCACCCCCTTGGGGTTATCGACGAATCGGCTCTGTAACGCGCGCCAAGCCTCAGTGAATCTGGCGGCTTCCGACGGCGCCAGGGGAAGGATCTCGAGCCGCTCCACGCGCTTTTCGCGCGCCTTGAGGTCCGACTCGCCCTTAGTTCGACCGCCTAATTCATTCACGGTTCGGTCGTATTCCGGGCCGAAGTGTTGTTGGAGCCTATGGGATTGCTTTCTTCGTGTATAAAGCCACGCCCCTATTGCAACCAATCCCAGGGCCACAGCGGCCGCAAGTATAATCCATGTTTGTGTGTCTAACGTTTGCATTGTGTACCTCCGTTTTTGATTTGATAACTCGTTAACCCTAGAAACGAACCCATTCGAGTTTGTTCCCAACTTGTCCGCTTCAACTATTAAGAGCAGATACGCCGAATCGGCAGGTATTGCTGTCTAATATTGAACGGTCTTGAAAAGATTTATTGGGTGGCTCTCCCATTTGATTAAATTCATAATGCCCTCCTAATAAATGATGGAGCCTTTCTCAAGCTGCGACTTACGCGCCAGGTATTCTTTGCGGGATATTCTCTCGGCTTTGTAATCATCCTCGAGCTGGTCCATCTTACTCTTGGCGTTAATTTCGTAACCTGCACTTGTGCCCAAGGCGCCTAACGCCGCTCCGCCCAAGAACGCGCAACCGCTTTGACCGAGGACCATCAAGAACGCTAACGCCAACATTAATTTTTTCATTTCAACCTCCTTGGTTGTACTGATTAGCAGGGTCAAGTCAGGCTTACTGGAAAAATCTCAAGTAACCTCAGGAGTGAAACCCTGTGCCTTAAATTGCTCTAACCTTACGCGCATGTTTGCGACCCTTTTAAAGAGGCCCCGTTAGCCCGTTAGATAGAAAGGAGACGCTCAAAAAAGGAGCGATATCGGGTGAACGCTACTCGCAGCTCCTCAGTGGAACCTTTCTCGGACGCTTTCCACTGTTTCTCGAGGTTGCTTCGCTGCTCCGAAAAGCTTTGCGCCAACCTCTGCATCAATTGCGCCACCAGTTGATCCGCCTGTTCTACGGCCGAGCGCGGCTCATCAACGAAACCCGTCTGAATATCGCGCCATCGATTGCGAAAATCCCGGTCTACACCATCAGCGAAAAGCGGTTCTAGTTTAGGGGTATCGTCGCCATTGCCGTGTTTCACCTCGATAAATTCTTCAGGATCCGGCTTCGCCGTGCCAGCGATGTCGTGCGCGTGAAGCTTTTTTTCTCCTTGAGCGGTAAGGTCTTCCCCGGCAATCACGTCTTTATTTGTGGAAATCGTCATGACCATAATCCTCCTCGACTACGCTTTGTGAATCCGCGAAAATGAAATGCCGCCCCGGTTCGGCTCGCAGCGAGAGGCCTCGCTTGTTGTCTTACCGTCCGCTCAGGCTCAATGGGATCTCAAGTTGAGTGATATTATTCGGATCGGGGTCCTGCATCCTTGTTGGTACGTGGCCACAGTTGATGCAATAAAACTCAGGAACAATATATTTTTGGCAACGCGCACAATTCATAGCTACCTCCCCTTGGGAAAGAACATTTTCATTGTTGTATTATCTAGGAGCAGGTTGTGTGCCAGACCCTTTGGTAACAAAAACACGGGATTTTCACTAGATTTTTTTACGCTTTCAGGATGGAGAAGAGATGACGCTCGTCAAAAGAGTCGAGACCTTCGACCAAAAGGTCGGCCTAGACTCGTGAATGGCGAGTGGGAACAGATTATTGCTGCAATCATGACTGCACAAGATTTAAAGTCTCGCGCTGCAACGAATCACAATCGTTAATGAAACTGTTCTGCCCCTGAAGGAATCTGTGGAATAATGATCGTGTAGTTAGGCTGCTCACGACAGCAACCTAGTTTCGAAGTATTGTTAAGTCATTTTAATTGGGCGACGACCTCGAACGCATCAAAGAGGAGACAAAGCTTACCCTCATCGGGAAGATCTCTCGCGAAGTTATCTCGACAAGTTGGAACGTTATGAGCCGTCGGGTCACGCTGCCGATCGGGTCGCAAACATCCGATAAAGCACGAGCAAGATAATAGAGCCGATTACGGCCATCACGAAGCCGACCGGGTCTCCCTCGCGATATAATCCTAATGCTCGGCCCAAGAACCCGCCCACCAATGCCCCGACGATACCGAGTATCGTTGTGATGATGAACCCGCCAGGATCGCGTCCTGGCATGAGGAGCTTTCCTATAATCCCAACAATCAAGCCAAAAACAATCCATCCGAGAATGCTCATGGTGATATCTCCTTTCTACCCCAATTCATGACGATTGCGCCTAACACGATCTGAATTATTTATAGAGCAGTTCGTGTGCCAGACCTTGCGGTGAGAAAAACGTGGACTTTCCGCTAGCTCTTTAGAATAATCAGAATGAAAGTAAGAAAGATTCGCCGAAATCGTCGAAGCTGTCGACCAAAAGGACGGATCAGACCAGGCTGCGGACACAATAGTGCGCTGTAACAAAGCCCGGCCACGCGGCGTGTGTCATTTCAGCAGTAAGGTTCCGAATCCGAAACCACCGCTCCTTAATCCACCCTCTTAAAGTCGATATATCCGCGCTCCACATCCGTGCGGATTAGCTGCACCCGCAGCCTCTGGCCGACGTCCACGCCTTCAAAACCACTCACCAGTTTTCCTTCGATGGGCGGATGCAGAAGACGAACCCAAGTGCCTTTGTCAGAAGCGCCCGTAACGATGCCATCGAACCTCTCGCCGATCCGTGATTCCAGCAGCATTGCTGCCGCAGATTTTCCCACCTGTCGTTCGACTTTTTTCGCTGCGTCTTCCTCTTCGGTGCAGTGCTTTGCTAGCACCTGCAATTCATCGTTCTCATAGGGCAGTGAACTTCCCGCGATCGCTGCTTTCAGCAACCGCTGGGTGATCAGATCGGGATATCGCCGATTCGGCGCTGTGGAATGAGCATAATCCCTGACCGCGAGACCGAAGTGTCCGGCGGCATTGCTTCCGGGTAGTTCGACGACGTACTCACCGGCGCCCATCAGCTTGATGACACTGAGGGAAAGATCGGAAAAGCGGAGAGGATCAGCGGCTTTCGCCGATATGAGGAATTGCTCCAGGGCCTTTGAGTCGGGCTTCTGGGGTAACGTGAAGCCTTGGTCCGAGGCGAGCTCGATGATCCGGTCCCAGCGTTTGGGTGTGCGCACCACGCGCCGCAGCGACGGAAACATCTTGGAGGCGAGGTATCGTGCGGTAACACCGTTTGCCGATATCATGAAGTCCTCAATAATTTCTTTAGCTCTGTTCTTTCTCTCGGCTTCTAAGTCCTTGATCTCATCGCCGTCAAACACCGGGCGCGCTTCGATGGTTTCGAGATTCAGCGCTCCATGCGCGTGCCGGAGAGCCTTCAGCTTTTGCGCCACGCGGTCCTGAAGCCGGAGGTTTTCGTCGAGACCGTCGACCGTGCCGATAACTTGCGGCATCGGCCCACTACCCTCGAGCCAGTTTGCCACGCTGTTGTAGGCGAGCTTTGCACGATTGCGGACCATCGCTCTGTAGAGGTTGGAACCCAGCAGCGATCCGTCCGCGGCGATGACCATTTCAACGACGATGGCAAGGCGCTCTGATTCATAGTTGAGCGAGGTAAGATCGGTCGACAGTTTCTCCGGCAGCATCGGAAATATTTCGGCAGCGGTATATACCGAGGTGGTGTTTTGCCTGGCATGATCGTCAAGTGCCGACTGCTTCTTGACGACAGCGTCCACATCGGCAATGGCGACAAGGATCTTTGCGGTCCCTCCGGGCATCGCTTCGGCAACGGTAAGCTGGTCCAGATCGCGTGAATCGTCATTATCTATGGAGCACCAGATAAGGTTTCGGAGATCACGCGTCGATTCTTCAGCTCGGGTTGCAGGTCCGCGAATTCCGTCGAGCTCGCCGCGTGCTTGGAGCGAGAATTCGGGAAGAAGTCCACTTTCAAGCATCGCCCGACGGGCAATTCTTCGTAAGATAGAGCGCTGTTGTCTGTCGTTAATATTGTCCGTCATAATGTCACCTTCCAGGGAATGGTCGGTCGAACGTGGTGAATGTGATGCAGACCGATGTTGCCCGTTACGGATACCCAAACCGAACAGCTTACCGACCCACCAGGATCAGAGCGCCGGCAACGATAGCAAGCAGAGCCAGTACAGTACCGACGGCTGGAACTTGAATGGTAACCACCTGCAACAAGCCCGTCACGATCAGCCAGATGCCCAGCAACAGCAATCCCAGGGTCTTTGTCAGGTTCATATTGTTCACCCCCTTTTCTGAGAAGGGCAATTCGTAATACCCCGGCACCCACCGCCCGCAACCCTCTCGAAGTCACGCAATTCTTCTAACACGACTCCCGCACTAGCGACATCCTATGGACAAGGCTCAACGGATCTTCTCGGAACACAACGACTGCTTTTCTTCATACGAACGGTGGAGTCCTTTCTCGTAATCTATTCTCCAGCTCCTCTATCTTCTTCACCTGATTTGAAATTGCCGATCTTCTTTTTACTATAGCAGGAATCGATACCAAGAAACTCACTAGAACTCCCAGGGCAAATGTTAACATCAGCACCAAAGCCAACGAGCCTTCAAATTTCCAAATCAAAAAGGTCACACCAACGGGGATCGTGTTTTGCAGTGCAAAGATGACAGTCAAAATGGCTAACCCTAATGCAACAATTAGGAATGACTGCATCGAAAGATCCTCCCTTTGAGGGCCTTCCTCCACCCTCTCTAATTCTTGTGACCGGGGCAACAACTCCAGGAACCTTATTTAATGATGATGACTCACGGGAAACTCTCACTTTTCCACGAATCATGAGATCCTCGACCATCATCTTTGTCTCTGGAGCTTAAGCGATGATTGCCCTCGCAGGTCGGGGAGCGCGGCGGGGCCTTTTTTTCGCGGGTCTCGGATCGTAGCGGCTTTTGTCGCTCGTCAGGCAAACGCCACTATCCCGAGACGATAATAGCGATTTTAAAATGCGTTATCGATCGTGGATACAATCAACTTCGTGTCGACGCAGCTGTTCGTGCGTCTGAAACGACTGACCACAATGGTCACATTCAAACGAACTCGCAGTTTGATTTCGCCGAATGTATCCCCAGATTTCCGGATAGGTGAATTGTTTTGACTAATATTTGATAGCCGTTCGATGAATCCGATTGATGCGCATAATAGTTTTTCCTGCGTTTTCGAAGCCGAAATGGCCTAGGACTGTGGATCCTTTTGTCGGGTCGCCGTCACGCCATGGACGATCGCCACGCCGATCAAACAGAGAATGCCCACACCGATCCACTGCATCGGCACGTGGAGCAGATTGGCTCCGATCGCCAGGCCGGCGATCAGTATGATGTATCCGACGAGGTAAATTCCAAATGACATCGCTATCCCTCCTTGACTACTACTATTGAATTCAACGAAATATCGCACGCCTGCGGAGCTGCCGCTCTAGGCAATCTGAGCTAGATAATTGGTGAGTTTGTTTTCCTTGATGACGAGAAAACGATCGCTATTGGTTTCGATCAAACCCAGGTTGCGAAATCTCTGCATGAAGACGCTGATCCGCGGCCGCGTCGTGCCCACCATCTCGGACAATTCTTCATGGGAAATCCTCAGTTCGATGCGAATGCTGCGCGGATCCTTCTTACCCATGGTGCGCGCCAACTGCAACAACGTCTGACCCAGCCGCTGCTCGCTATCCACCGTCACAAGATTGGCGATGACCTGCTGTTGGTCGGCGATACGCACGGCCAGATAGCGCATGAAGCCCTCAGACAAGGAGTCGCGGCTCAGGCGCGCAAAAAACTGAGGACAGGGTATTTGTTTTAACTTCGTTTCTTTCATCGCCGCCGCGGTTTCGTGACGCGCGCCTAACCCGGCTAAACACAGCTCGCCGAAAATA
>Ga0137372_10006370_pt1 | contig 11442 bp, 12 predicted proteins | sample SagtaG_6_FD_104911 | JGI IMG/M metagenome (GOLD analysis project Ga0137372, IMG submission 104911) | Vadose zone soil microbial communities from Sagehorn Ranch, Mendocino, California, USA - Sage1_R_60_16 metaG | ecosystem: Environmental > Terrestrial > Soil > Vadose zone | place: USA...
CATCCCGGTGCAGGGTCGGGCGTTCCGGGCGCCTTTGGACATTCCGGTCGCGCACGGGGCAGGGTCCTGTTCGGTGCTGGCCGGGAGCTCTGGGACTGTTACGTCACTCCGAAGGGTCGTCCAAGCCGGGCGGCCGTGACCCGGTCGCTGCTTGCCATGCGGCAGCGGCGCCGCGTGCCGCGACGAGGCGAGACACGCCAGCGCCAACTCCTAACGAAATCGACCAGATGAGCGCGTCGCGCCAACCCACGCCTCGCGACGCTGGATTCTCCGGCGGATCTTGGTGGCGGCTCACGCGCCAGAGGGACGTCATCGCCCTGCGGCACGCGGCCGCCGCGGCGGCGCCCGACACGAACGCGAACCCCTCCCACAGACGACGCTGCACGCCTAAGTCGTTCCCCCAGAGCGCATACCGCAACCCCCGCCCGCCTCTCAGCGTGAGACGACCGGAGTAAGTGATCTGTGCTCGGGGTACGCGGGAAGTCGATGGCCAGGGCAGTCGAGTTCCTCGGCAAGCCCGCGAGCGTTCGCAAGGCTCGCGTCTTCACAGGCAACGTTCTGGTCGACGACCGTGTGGAGGGGTCGGTCATCGAGTTGGCGGAGCTGTTGGTCAGCGAGCTCGTGACCAACGCCGCCGTCCATGCCCGAGGCATGGTTCGCCTGACCGTCCATGCGGATGCCCATTGGGTGCGAATCGAAGTGGAAGACCAGGGACGCGGTCGTCCCGTGCTGCGCCCTGCGACACAGGACGATGTCGACGGACGCGGTTTGGAGATCGTGGACGCGCTCGCGACCGACTGGGGAACCGAACGGCGTGCGGCCCACAAGGTTGTCTGGTTCGAGATCGCTCGCTAGCCGTTTCGCGCCGCCAGGACGAGCGCCACATACCCGCCAACCACACCGCACACGAGGATCGGCCCGAGCATGACCCACCCGACCACCCGGTCGCCGGCGTTGCCGAAGGCCGCGCTCATCGGGACGCCAAAGGCGATGACGGCCGCCAGTCCGATGAGCACGCCAACGCCGACAGCACGATGAGTTCGTTCCGCATGGCGCTGCCCGAGGTCCGACCCGAGTCGGCGCATCCGACCCATCGTCACCGATCGGACCGATGCGGGCTCGGGCGCTAGTACCGCGGGCGGCGTTTACGTCTCGCCCGGTGTGGTGACGCTGAACAGACAGCGGCCGGGGTTGAGTGGGCGCCAGGTGCATTGCACAACCCGGCTGCTCAGGGAAGCAGGACCGCTAGTGTCGCTGGACGGCTTTTCGTCGCGGAGATCGGGAGGCCCGTTCCTAGCTCTGGCGGCCTCCCGCGTCCCGCTTGCAGTGCCGGGCGTCGTGCAAGTGGAACACACCCCGGCTGCTCTACACGAGTGTGGCCAAATCGGGCAGCGCCTAAACCGCCGGTTGGCGACGGGCATAGGTCCGGCTCACAGCGCGGCAGGCGGAAACCGCGAGCGGGTGTCCCGGGAGCGATGGGATTCCGCTTCCAGAGACGCGAGGTTCGCTTCGCATCTGGACGCTTCCGCTTGACCCCGCGCTCGTCGAGGCAACCGCGCACGGTGGGTGCACGTAGCGTGTTGCCATGAACGTCCCGTGCCATGACGCGAAGCCGGAGCGCAGGCATTGAGGGATCTGATCGTCACGGAGAACATCACACTCGACGGCGTCATCGACGCGACCGAGGGCTGGTTCAACCCGGCCGGCGATGACGCCGAAGTCGATCAGTCGGACGTCGAGGCGGCCCTACGAGAGCAGAGCGCGGCCGCCGATGCGTTGCTCCTCGGGCGAGTGACCTTCGAGGACATGCGCGGCTACTGGCCGCAACAGACCGACGACACCACGGGCATAACCGACTACCTCGACGAAGTATCGAAGTACGTCGTCTCCAGCACGCTCCAGGACCCCGACTGGCAGCACACCATCGTGCTGCGAGGTGCACTCATCGACGAGATTCGGGAGCTGAAGGCCGAAGCGGGCAGAGACATCGTGACTACCGGCAGCATCATGTTGGTCAGGGATCTCATCGCCGCCGACCTGGTGGATGAGTACCGGCTGTTCATGTACCCGGTAGTGCTCGGGCGGGGCCGACGGCTGTTCGCAGACGCGACAGAGGTTCCGAAGCTGCGTCTCATCGAAGTCCAACCCTTTCGGTCGGGCATCGTGCTCCTGCGATACCGGACGGCCTGACGGCCGTACAGCCGGTTGCGGCAGGCGCATCATGACGGACTCGCATGGTGATGGTCGCCTCGTCCGCATTTCGTTGCTCGGCCCGGCGATGGGCGGAAGGCATTGACTAGAGCGGCTCATGCCCTCGAGGGGCGGGGACAGAACAACGCCATGGGTGCACCGAATCCCGCATCGGGCACACCCTTAGCCGGCGTTCGGTCGCGGGCGCGCCCGATGTGCCGTTCCGCGCTCCCGCACGCTCCTCGAGAGTCGACGTTCGGTGCTCGTGTTATGGCGCGTCCGGAATCGGCACTTCGGGGATGGCCGGGTAGCCAGATCGGAGCAACTAGCGGACACGCCGAAATCATGGCTGGCCAGCCGTGGGGTGCCGAGCAGCCGATGCCACGGCAAGACAGACTTCTCCGTGCACGAATGCGAGTGGTGTGGACGACCAGGTCGGACCAATCCGTTGCATGTGACCGCATGACTGGGATGGGTTGGGGATCGCCGTTTTGTGTTGGTGGACCGCGGCGTTGTGGGTTTTGCGGTCGTCGAGAAACTTCTGTGCGGCACTTGGTGCGCGCTCGAGAGTCCTACATCTGCGAGCTATGCGTTGAGCAAGCCGGCCCGGCTCTGTCCGAGGCTTCAGCCGAGCAGAAGCTGGTCCGGATCAGGCCTCGTCCGAGCCGGCCTGCTGATCGTGACGCGGCTGAGGCCGCGGTCGAGGAAGCCTTCGAGAGCGTCTTTGGAGCGGACGTCGCCGTGGAGACTCGTTGTGCCGCCATCGAGGGTGGCGCCAACCTGGCTCCGTCGATGCAAGAGGCTGGTGAGCGATTCACCGGACGGGTGGGCTTGGACGTCGCGGTCGAACACGTCCGGTTCCTCAGCGACGAAGAGGCGGAGGTGTCCTTCGTGCTCATTTTCCCGGGTGGTCTGGGTCCTGGGCCGATGCCGGGGATAGGAGCCGGTCCGGCCCGCTTCGCCAACGTCGGGTACGCGGTCCTGGTCGAGGGCCACTGGAAGGTCGCCCGCGAGACCTACTGCGGCCTGGTCCAACGGATTGGCGTGCAATGCCCGCCGCCCCCCGACTGAAAAGCAGCAGACTGCCGTGAACAACGAGTCCGGAACCGAAGACGAGCCCCGCCCCGAGCCGCGCGGCGCGACTCTGGGCAACCGCGTCTACCTCACGGCGGGGGGTGGCGGCAGCGCGGTATTTCACAAAATCTTGCGGAAGCAGGGCCGGCCCTGACCGTGGTCCATCAGCCGCACAGAACGACGCGGACCCACGCCCCCAAAAGCGCGCGCGTAACCGGCGATATGTGCGCATGTCGTGCCGCCGGCCGTGACCGGCACGCGTGAGCGCATCACGCCGACGAGGTCCTCGCCCTCGCCCTCGACCACGTACCGCTTGGGTTGAGCGTCGGGTTCCAGCCCGTCGAGGACAAGTGGGACAAGGACCGCACCAAGGTCGTGCGCATCCGCGCCCAGCTCGGTGAGGTGTCCATCGTCGGCGTCCCCGCGTACCGAGACGCCAAGGTCGCCAGCGTCCGAGCCGACGATGCACCCGCGACACCGCGGCTCACGGTCGCCCGCCTCACGTTGCTGCGATGACGCGCATCCCGCATCCGTGCCTCGACTGCGGGACACTCACGCTCTCGCCCGTTCGCTGCACGTCGTGCGCTCGACGCCATCGACGCGAGCACCGACACGCCCGAGCCGCAGCCGCGCTCACGGTCGCCGCGGGCACCACATGTGCACGATGCGGAGGACCCATCAAGGCCGGCGAGGCATGGGACATCGACCGCGTCGCAGGACGTTGGCTGCCGGCGCACCGATCATGCAACCGCGCACTCGGCGGACGCGTCGCATGATCGAGCTGTCCGAAATTTCTGAAATCCGACGAGACGGTTCGACACTCGCTCTCGAATTGCCAGTTAGTCCTGGGATGCGCTGTCGTATTGCTGGACCCCGGTGGGCGGGGGTCTTCGTCCTAGAAGGTAGACAAGCCCCACACCCCCGGGGTCTATCGGTTCTACGGGCTGCACCAGGTACGCGGATTGCGTCGTCCGCATGTTCCGCCAGGCGCTTCCGGTAGGCCAGTGACCAGCACTGACGCGCCCCAGGTACGGCACCGGAGCGGCGGTCCGCGGCCTGACGATGTGGTTCCGCCCCTCGACCTCAGCGGTCTGGGCCGTCAGCGGGCGACGCGCGCCGTCCGGTTCATGGAAGGGCTGCACGTCCCCAAGGGGAAGGGTGCTCGATCCCGTCTCCGGCTGCGCCCGTGGCAGCGGGCGATCGTGCGGACGGTGCTCGCGCCCGGCGTCCGGACCGCGGTGGTCGCGATCCCGAGAGGCAACGGCAAGAGCACCCTCGCCGCCGCGCTCGGCCTCTGGGCGCTCGTCGACGGCCCGGAAGGCGCCGAGGTACCGATCGTCGCCGGGGTGTCCGAGCGGCAGGCCCGCATCGCGTTCAACACGGCACGCCGTATGGTCGAGCTGGACACCGAGCTAGTGGCGCGCGTCCAAATCTTCCAGGACCGGCTCTACATGCCGCACCACGACGCCAGTCTCTTCCCGCTGCCCGCCGACGCCGACGCGCTCCTCGGCGCCAACCCGACCATGACGCTCGTCGACGAGCTGGGCGTGATCGACGCCGAGGTGTTCGAGGCCATGCGCCTGGCGTCCGGGAAGCGCGCCGAGTCGACGCTGCTCGCGATCGGCACCCCGCCCCGCGAGCCGGAGTCGATCATGCGCACCCTCGTCGAGCACGGGCGCCTTGAGGAAGACCCGACGTTCGCGCTGGTCGAGTACGCCGCGCCGGCGACGTCGCCGGTGGACGACCGGCAGGCGTGGAAGCAGGCCAACCCCGCGCTCGGCGACTTCCTGTACGAGGACGTGATGGCCACCGAGGTCGCCACGGTCCGCGAGTCGACGTTCCGGCAGTTCCGGCTCGGCCAGTGGGTCGGCCAACCGGAGGAAGCGTGGATGGATCCCGAGACGTGGACCGCGTGCTCGCGTACAGATCTGTACACCCCCGATGGCGACGACGTCGTGCTCGCGCTCGACGGGAGCTTTTCGCAGGACTGCACCGCCGTCGTCGGCTGCACGATCGCGGACGTGCCTCACGTCTTCGTGGTCGGCTGCTGGGAGAACCCACGCCCCGGCGACGAAACCTTCCGCATCGACGTGCAAGAGGTCGAGCACACCATCCGGGACGCGTGCCGCCGGTACAACGTCCTCGAAGTCACGGCCGACCCGTACCGCTGGACCCGCACGCTGCAGGTGCTCGCCGACGAGCGCATCCCCGTGAGCGAGTTCCCCCAAGTCACCGTCGAGGATGACCCCTGCCACGACGGCGCTGTACGAGGCCGTGCTGAACGGTCAGGTAACCCACGACGGTGATGCGCGTCTCGCCCGTCACGTCGCGAACGCGGTGCTGCGCGTCGATTCACGCGGGTCGCGGTTGCAGAAGGAGCACCGGGACTCGCGCCGGCGCATCGACCTCGCCGTCGCCGCGGTGATGGCGCACGACCGCGCCCGCGCTCACGCGAGCGCGCCGCGAGCCGCGATCTACGTGCTCGACTAGGTCTGTCCCCACTTCGCGCTCAGGTAGCTGATTACGGCGTCAAGATTCTTCTTACGACGGTCAACCCGAAGTTGCGCTGCGTTGAGGACCACGCCGCCGGGAGGATCTCCCTGGTCGAAGATCTCGTGCGCCTTCTTCTCATCCGCCGGGATCGCCGTATGGACCCGCGCTACCCAGTCGTCGAGGTCGTCTTCGAAGCCGGCAACGGGCAGGCCGAAGGGGTGGGTCGGCAGCTTCGCCTCAAGCAGATGCACCTCAGGGCGCAACTCGCGAAGCTGGTGCATCGACGCGCTGCGCCCGACAAACTCACGCGCACGCTCGGACACCGGCACCGGAATAGGGACCGGTTTCGGTTCACTCGACAGATCAACCCAGTCCAATGACACGGCCCTGCCGTGCTCATCGAAGGTGAGCCGCGCCGTATTCTCGATACTTTCTCCCGTCGATTCGTTCGTGACACGAAGGTCGAAGTCGACGTGATCCTCCAGCGGTCTGAGCACCCATCCTCGTGCGTAGCCGCTGCCGTAAAGATCCTTCTGCGGAAGATTGAACCAGAAGAGTCCTGGTGCCTCGATGAACGACCAGATCGGCATGAGGCGGGCGTCGCCTTTGTGACCGATGCTGTTCTTACGTGTTTTCGTGTTCTCCCACGCAACGTCATCCGTGTAGTCGTCTTCCAGCGCCACGGTGGGGTACTCGCGACGCGCCGTATTGATGCGGAGCGAGAAACGCGCTGAGAACTCCGCCTCGGCGCAATCGTTCGTGACAGTGATCCAAACCACGGATCGGAAACGGAACTGATGACCATCGCGGAAACAGTCGTCACCGACGAGTTCGACAACCGCTTTGTCAAATGAGAACTCCGCGGGCCGTGACGCTACGCCGGAATCTTGAGGCTCTTCCCGATCCCCGCTCCGCCATCTCCACATGGCCAACACCACTGCGAAGAGGAGGATGAGCAACGCGATGACTGCCAGGACGAGGCCGCCAAGGATCCAACCGTTCGACAGCGGTCGCAGCGACTCACGATCGGGCTTCTGCGCAACTCCGATACCAAGCGGTACCTACGCGAGTGCGGCGACGCAACCAGCTACTACCGCCCAGAAACCGGGACCGTGCTCGTCCTTCGCGTCGGCAGCCACGACTGTTCCTTCATTTCCAACTTGGTCGCGGTCACCGTCAGCATTTCGTCAGCGCGGCGGGCGGGAACCCAGCCTCGCTGGGCACGCCCATGCCTGTGACCTGCGATGACTCAGCGCGCTCGGAGGGACTCGAACCCCCAACCTTCTGATCCGTAGGCGGAGCTGCCTCGTCCAGCGGGTGCGGTCGAGTTCGCTGAAGTGCCCTGAGCACGACTTTCGCGGTCGCGATCGTCCAGCGCGACCCGCCAAATCCAGCGGCTCCGCCACCGCGGATTAGCAGTGGATTAGCAGTTTCGCCATACGATATCCAGGGTGACTTTCCACGGGTTGCTCCGATGACCGGGAGCGTCGACCGCGTACGCGTGGCGACGTCCCACGTCGATGCCACCCACGCGCGGCGTCGTCCCGGCCGCCCTTCGATCGGTTCTGCGCCCGCGAGCACGTTTGCCGTTCGCCTCGACTCGGACCTGCGCGAGGCTCTGGCCGAGCGCGCTGCTCAGGACGGCATGCCGGTCTCGGAGGTCGTCAGAAAGGCCCTGCGGAGGTACCTCAAGCCCCGCCAATGAATGCTTCCCCGATCACGCGACCGCCCGATGAGCCACCAAGACGACGCGGAAGGCCTCGGGTCGCGGCTATCGGCAATGGAGTCCGAGCTTGCCGCGCTCCGTGACGAGAACGCTCGCCTTCGACGCTTGCTCGGTCTGGACATTCCAAGACCTGTTCAGGCGAACGCATGGCGCCCGACGCTCTTCAGCAACGTGCGGAACCCGCACGATCGGCTCGGTCATGTTGACCACGGTTCGCCGCCGGAAGCGAAGGTCGCGTTGTTCCGCGGGCTCTTCGCAGGGCGAGCAGATGTCTATGCGACTAGGTGGGAGAACGATCGGACGGGTAAGACGGGTTGGAGTCCCGCCGTGCGCGGCGGCTGGAGCAAAGCCCGCGACCCTGATCGGGAGTACTTGCCTTTCACCGACGAGGTGATCGAAGCCCATCTCGCCGGTCGGATTCACGCGGGCTTGTATCCGCTTCTGCCGGGAGACGCCTGCCGGCTGTTGGCGTGCGACTTCGACGGGCCGGGTTGGGTCCTCGATGCGGTCGCGTATTACGACGCGGCGCGCGCCATGGAGCTCCCGGTCGGGTTGGAACGCTCGCGTTCTGGAGACGGCGGGCACGTGTGGATGTTCTTTGCCGACTCAGTCCCAGCAGCGGCGGCGCGCCGGGTCGGCGTGCATCTTCTTCGCGAGGCGATGACGGTCCGAGCGGAGCTGGACCTGTCGAGCTACGACCGCCTCTTCCCCGCGCAGGACTTCATGCCCGGGGGTTCGTTCGGGAACCTGATCGCCATGCCGCTGCAGGGAGCGTGCCGGAAGCGCGGTACGACGCTGTTCCTCGACCGACAGACGCTCGAGCCCTTCCCGGATCAGTGGGTCTTCCTGTCCGCGATTGCGCGGCTCGGGCCCGAGGAGGTCGAAGAGCTGGCCCGTGCCTTCGGCGAGCTCTCGACTGGGCCCGACGCGTCGACTTATCGGCGTCCGGCGACTGAAGTGGCTCCACCACCTGTGATCTACGCGCGCGCCGAGGCGATGCTCGCGGTCGATCGCATCGGCGTACCGCCTGCGGTGTTGAGCGCGCTCAAGCACCTTGCGTCGGTGCACAACCCGGAGTTCTACGAGAAGGAGCGCCTCCGCTTCTCGACCTGGAACACGCCCCGCTTCATCCGCTGCTACCGCGAGACAATCGATCGGCTGTTGCTGCCACGGGGGAGCAGGCAACCGCGCTCGTTGCCCAAGCGGGCAGCCGGCTCGAGATCGCCGAAGCGTTCGCCGAGCCTGGTGCAATCGACGCCGACTTGGTGTCGCTCCTCACCCCTCAACAGGAAGTGGCCGTCGACGCGCTCGCCGAGCACTGCCTGGGGATGCTCGTTGCGCCACCCGGGTCAGGCAAGACAGTGGTCGGTTGTGCCGTTGTCGCCCGACGGAAGACGTCCACCCTCGTGATCGTGGACAGGAAGCCTCTCGTCGAGCAGTGGCGCGATCGACTGCTGACGCACCTCGATCTCGGCACGAAGCAGGTTGGGCAGATCGGTGGTGGACGCAAGCGACCGTCGGGGGTCGTCGACGTCGCGATGATCCAGAGCCTCGCCCGTCGGGATGACGTGGCTGAGCTCACGGCTGGGTACGGCCTCGTGATCGTCGACGAGTGCCACCACGTCCCGGCGGTGACGTTCGAGCGCGTCGTGCGCGAGATCCCTGTGCGCCGCTGGCTGGGGCTCACCGCGACGCCGTACCGGCGCGACGGTCTCCAGGCGCTTATGGCGATGTACTGCGGACCCATCCGTCACACCATGAGCCTCGATGAGAGCACCGCGCTTCGCTCGCTCGACCTGATCGTGCACGAAACCGACCACGAGGAGCACGAAAACGACCAACACATTCAAGAGACGTTCCGCGGCATCGTCGAGGACGGCGCACGCACCGGAACCATCTGCGATGACATCGCTGCGGCATCGAGACGCGGTCGCAACTGCTTGGTACTCACCCGCTGGACCGAGCACCTGACCGCGATCTCCGAGACACTCTCGGCCATGGGCGTCGAGCCGCTCGTGCTTCACGGCCAGTTGGGGAAGAAGGCTCGCGCGGCGGTGATCGAACAGCTGGCCAAGCCACCGCCGAAAGGCGGCCTGGTCCTGGCCGCCACCGCCAGTCTCCTCGGCAAGGGATTCGACTGTCCTCCGCTCGACACGCTCTTCCTCGCCTTCCCGATCAAGTTCAAGGGCAGCGTCGTCCAGTACGTCGGCAGGATCCTCCGCCCGACAGATACCAAGACCCACGTCGAGGTCCACGACTACGTCGACGTTCGTGTTCCCGTGCTCGCCCGTATGCACGACGAACGTCGCACCGCATACACGGCCCTCGGATTCGAGCTGCCACAGCGTCCTCGGCGATTCGGGCGATCACGTCAGCAGGCCGGGTCAACGCGACCTTGACGCGAGACGCTCGCAAGGATCGAGCCACGACTGCTGTAAGGCGCTACTTCTCCCACCGTCCGGTTATCGGGTTCCAGGTCCCTTCGGCGCTGCCGGTGAGTAAAGGATCGAGACAGGGTCGCACGATGGCGAGTGCGTCGTCGACCGTGGACGCGGTGGGTGTGATCGCGCGCCGCGCCTCGGCTGCATAACCAGGATCCCACAGATCGCGGTCGGCAACGTCGAACTCAAAAGGCAGCATGACGCCGCGGCGCTCGGCTTCCGAGACGAGCGCCCGTCCGGCTTGCACGGCTTTCAGCTCGGCGCCCGAGACGATGGCGACGATGTCGATGAGGTCTTTGAAGCGTGTCGACGGCCGGGCTTGCGTTCCGTAGCGCTGCACGGTCGCAACGACCTTGTCGGCCAGGTGATCGGCGAGCGGATAGGCGCGATATCCGTGCTGCTCGATGCCCGGCATGTCGATGCGAGCGAGCGGTGGCACCGACTCGGGGTCACCAGTCATGCGGAGGTCGGGCGCCCACAAGATCGACGTGAAAGCTGGCCCACGGCGTCGCACCGATGTACGCGGTGACTGGCAGCCTGGTTCCCGTTTGCCCTTCGCCGAGGGTGCGCGGGGCACCGATCTCGAACCGGAACCAGTCGCCAATCTCGCGCTCGACCGCTCTTCGTAGGTCGGCCTCAGCTTCGGTCGCCGCTTCGGCGCGGTAGAGGTCGACGTCGATGGTGGCGCGCACGCCAAGGTCACGAGCGAGCAGCGCGGTGGCCCCCTTCACGACCCAGCCGTCGTCGAGGAGGTAGAGGCGTTCGAGCAGCCGGTCGTAGGCGATCTGGCGTTGGAGTCGCGGCAACGACCACTTCCCTTCCGCGGCGATGGACTTGAGCCGGTCGGTCAGCGCGCGGCGGAACGCGGCGGGCGTGGCGTAGGGCGATCGGGCAGTCATGGTTTGGTGGCGCCCGCGCCGCGAGCAAGCGAGGCAGCAGCTTCCGTCAGCCATTCCGCCGCGAGAGGGTCACCGACGAGGTCGAGTAGCCAGCGCAGCACCGACATGCCGTCGCCCCGACGCAGGCCGAGCTGCGACGCCGCCGGTGCGAGGGTCTCGGCAAAGGTACCGGGATAGTCGTACACAGCCCGGATGGCGTCGGCGACGATGTAGGCGACCGCTTCGGGATCCTCCCGCTCGCGCAGCAGGTCAGCCGCGATGCGGGAAGGTTGAGTCACCGGGAGGCCTCGGAGGTTGATCCAGAGGTCGTCGACCTCGCCGATATGGAGCCGGACGTCGCGGCGTCTGGATTGCCTGCGCGTGGGCAGGGTGAACTCGTGGGTGTCGGCCGGCAGATGGCCGATGCCGTACAGCATCGCCGCCGATCGATGCGACACGACTCCCTGCGCGGGTGTGCGGTCCCAGGCCGCGACCTCCGGAGCCAGCTGCAGCCAAGCCGCCCTGAGGTCGAGATGATCTGCGGGTGGAGCGCCAACCAGCCGGTAGACGCCGTGCGCGACGCGATCGAGGGTGCCCTCGCCTATGAGGCGCGTCAGGGTGGCCGGGGGGACAGCGGCGA
>Ga0137372_10006372_pt1 | contig 11440 bp, 12 predicted proteins | sample SagtaG_6_FD_104911 | JGI IMG/M metagenome (GOLD analysis project Ga0137372, IMG submission 104911) | Vadose zone soil microbial communities from Sagehorn Ranch, Mendocino, California, USA - Sage1_R_60_16 metaG | ecosystem: Environmental > Terrestrial > Soil > Vadose zone | place: USA...
GATCGCTGATTCTGCGTACGTTGAGCTTGATCGATCGCGAATCGTTCGTCGTCAGGCCGTTGACGAACCCGGTCAACGGCCGCGATGACAGGAGCCGGTAGCTGAGGTTGCCGCGTCGGATTTCAACTTTCGTCCGTGGCGCACGGAATGGCCCGGCGCCTCTATCGCAACAGGCGGGTTGCTGGCAACCGATCGAACGCCACGCAGAGCCGAAACCGGCCTCATTCAAACTGTGTCGCATCCAGCAGCATCAGGTCAGCGATGCGTTCGACCATCAAGTCGGCGGGCGGGTACCGCTGCTCGTCAGCCACGGCGTACGCGCCCTGGCGGACGAAGACGGTCCGCGCGGTGTCGCCAAGCAGATGCTTGGCGGTGGCCAGGATGCGCGGCTTGTCGTCGACCAGGACGTGGCGGTCAGCGGGAAACCGGGCTCGCAATTCGTCGAGATGATTCTCTTTGTGGGCATAGAGCATTACCTCATCGACAGCATCAGCCAGACTAGCCCGGGCAATCTTGGCTGCCTGGTAGACAGGGTCTCCGTCCGACACGATCACCACCTGCCCCAGGCCGCGAAGGTACTGGATGGTCTCCAGGGCGCCTGGATACCGCATTTCAGCATACGGATAGCCAAGCACCAGGTCGGCGACCTGTGGGAAACCGACCGCATCGGGATGGTGGGCTCGAAACTGACTGAGGGTGCGCGGAAAGTCGACGAAATCGGACGCGCGGCGCACTTCTTCATACACAGTCCAGAAACTCGCCGCATGAGCGCCACCCATCAGGTGCTCGATACGGCGCGCAAGGTCAGCCTTGACGGCATCGTTGTCGAGCAGGGTGTTGTCGACGTCGAGCAGAAATGTGAAGCGCACGTTTGGAAGAGTGGAGCCAGACGGATAGCTAAGTCGCACACTGGCTGCAGGCGTTCAGTCTGCCTGAATGATGCTCCTGATCTCTGTCGCCCCGCGCGCCTCGGCCTGCGCGATGGCTTCTCGGACAGTGCCCGCCTGAATAACCGTCTCGGCCACGAACACAACCCGATATTGGCTACTGGCGGCGGCCGATGCATTCGTGGCACGCGGCGCCGATGCTTGCGTGGCGCCTCGCCCAGCCCGACGCGGTCCAGACGCCGTCTGGGTATTGCCCGACCGTCGGCCGCGCCCCGTTTGCGGACTCGACGGGGCGGCAGTGGTGGCCGAGGCGGCCGCCGGTGCCGACTGTGCAGCGCTGCGGCGTGGCCGGCCGGGTCTTCGTCGCGGCTTCGCTTGCTCTTGACTCGGCTCGGTCTGCGGCTTTGGCTTCGCGGCTGCGGTCGGCTTGGCTGCAGTACCGCTTCGCAGCCGCGCTCCGTGTAGCTGTGAAACCCGGTACACCGAGGACTGGCCGATGCCAAAGCGGCGCGCGATGTCCGGAACGGGCGTCTTGGTTTCGCTGTACAGCCTGGTCAACTCAAGCTCTTGCTCGTCCGACAGCTTGCGCAAGGGCGACCTTCCGCGCCGCGGAGATGAAGGCGGCGTAGCGTCACTTGCACTGGAGTGGTCTGTCGATTCCGTCACCTGAACCTCCTCATGCTGTTGTGGATCCCGGACACGCTCTGCTCCGCACTTCATGGTATCCACGACGAGCAGGGCTTGGTAGATGTGCGCGGTGAGCAGGCTGTCGACCTGTTGTATCGCCGCCCTGCGCCCTCCGAGTCGGATGTCCAGCGGATCACAATCATGAAGGTCGGTGGCCGGCTACTGGTCGTAGACCCGTTGGAAGATCCGCTCGGCCAACATGATTACGGTTAGGTTGGTGACCGTAGATGGCACCTCGGGGATGATCGATGCGTCCACGACGCGAAGTCGCTCGATACCCCTTACGGCGCCAACAGAGTCCACGACGGACCAAGGATCGCTCGGTCCGCCCATCGGTACGGTGGAGGTTGGGTGGCCATAAACGGCCAGATTGTTATACATATAGGCGCCTAAGTCCTCGTCGCTCACCGAGTCGCCGGGGGTGATCTCGCCCTCGGTCAAGCGCGCGAACTCCGGGTGTCGTGCGATCTCCCGCCCGAGTCTGACCGCCTCCAGCGTCCGGCGAGCGTCGCGACAGGTGCCGAGATAGTTGCTGTCGATCAACGGGGCATCCTTGGGGTCCCGGCTGGCCAGCTTCAAGGTCCCTATCGATTCGGGCAGGACGACCGAGGCGGCCAGGACGATGGCACCGCCAGTGGGGCTGAAGGAGCCGTTCAAGAGGTGGGTGACGGTGACGTGAAGGTCAAGCTCGTCCCTCACCGCCTCGCTCGAGGCCGTCCACAGCAACGAGCCGACAGCCGGTGTCATCTGCAGATACCCGGGCGCGAGTGCGTAGACGTTGGGCACGAGGGCCTGGTCCTGAAGTCGCTGCCCCACCGGCAGGTCAGCGATCACTTCGATGCCCAAAGACCTCAGATCGGCGGCGGGACCGATGCCGGAGCGCATCAGGATGGCCGGACTGCCGTAGGTGCCGCACGACAGGATGATCTCGCCGCCTCGGTAGACAATTCCGTCGTCGGCAACCACCCCCACCGCGGTCGTGCCATCGAGGAGAAGCCGGTCGACGTTCACGCCGCCTTTGATGCGGAGATTCGGCCGACGACGGACATCCGCACTGAGATAGGCGAGGGCGGTGCTCTGGCGGACGCCGTCGACAACGTTCACCGGGTAACCGCCCGTACCGTTCTGGTCGGCACCGTTAAAGTCATACACCCGCTTGAACCCGGTGGCGACCGCGGCTTCGACGAATCCCAGCAGCGAGGGTGTTAGTTCCTCGTCCAGTCTCTGTCGAATCGACAGTGGGCCGCTGCGCCCATGGTAGAGGTCGTCTCCAGTAGGGGTGTTCTCCAGTTCGCGGAAGGCAGGAAGCACTTCCTCATAGCTCCATCCCTCAGCACCATGGGCGGCCCACTTCGCGAAGTCACTGGCCCGGGCCCATATGGCGACCGCCGCATTCACCGACGAGCTGCCGCCCAGGACCTTGCCTCGGGGCGTGGGCATGTGCGGATTCTGGCCATTGCCGCGAGATGTGTATCTCCAGTCGTAGTCGGGGTCGCCTACATTCGAGGAGTCGAGCAGCGTGGCTGGAAAGGCGTCCAGTGCGTAGGCAGGGCCGGCTTCGAGAAGCACGACCGTCCGGCTGGAATCTTCCGTGAGTCGAGCCGCCAGCACGGCGCCGGCTGAGCCGCCGCCCACGATGATGATGTCGGCCACGTCGATCGGATTGGACATGGGCCTCTCCTTCAGTTGGAAATGGTTGTCGGTCCGCGAGTGCTTCGTGCCTTCCGCCGGCGATTCCATCTGCGGGCCGACGATCACTCGAACGTCGGCCAACGCCGCCATGCACACATTGACAACGGTGCCGTCGCCGCTAACCAGACAAGCGTCGAGACGAAGCGTGGGCGGTTGATCGGGATCGGAGCCAAGTCACCCGCATCCGCGTGTCCTACCGACTTGTATGGTGCAAGTGCGATGCTGCGACCGAGACCGCCGTCCGTGCCGTTACTAGGACAACTCCGTTGTAAGCGGAGGTCCGCTTACCTCTTTGGTGAAATCACCATACGGCCATTCCGCCGTCGACCTTGATGTCGACACCGGTGACGAACGAGCTTTCATCCGATGCAAGGAACAGTGCGACGTTGGCGACCTCTTCGGGTTTGCCAAGCCGCCCGAGCAGGGTCTTTCCAAGCATGTAGGCGGCCCATTCCTTGTCGTTGAGCTGCTCGCGTGTCTGATTGGTTTCGATGACGCCTGGGGAGATCGAGTTGGCACGAATCCCGTACTGGCGCCCCTCCATTGCCAACTGCTTAGTCATGCCGACGATGCCCATCTTGGCGGTCGCATGGGCGAGGCCGCCCAGCAAACGAAACACGCGCCAACCCGTCAGCGACGCGGTGTTGAGGATCGTGCCGCCGCTTGCTTTCAGATGAGGCCAAGCCGCCTTTGTCAGGAAGAAGACCAGGTCGACCTCGTCGCGAATACTGAGATGCCACTCGTCTTCCGTGATGTCCTCGATCCAGTTAAAATGCGCCATCGCCGCATTGTTGAACAGCACGTCGATCCGGCCATATTCGCGGATCGCGAATTCGACGACCTCCTGGCAGCCAGCCATTGTCGTCACATCGACGGGATGGAGCGAATTCATCCGCCCGCCGGCTGCGCGGACGATTTGGACGGTCTCCCGCGCTGCGTCCCGGTTCGTGTCGACGCCGACTACCGCTGCGCCTTCTCGCGCGAAGCGCACCGCGGCCGCACGCCCTATGCTGCCTCCGGTGCCGGTGATGACGCAGACCTTGCTGTTCAGTCGCATTTGAGATTTCTCCGTATATGTTGTTGGTACCAGTCGGCCAGGCCGATAGGCGGCCGCCGTCGGTGTGCATGCGACCGCGCCTCCGTCGACTGGGCAGCACCCCTAAGCAAAGTGTGGTCCGGTCGCCGAAAAGACGTAGCGGTGAACCGGTCGGTTACCTCGCACAGCTAGACCGCCTCGGTCGCCCGCCCCTAGCTGATCTTGTAGAGCCCGCCGTCCACGACCAGCGCCTGACCGGTGATGAAACTTGCCTCCGCGCCGGCTAAGAAGGCGACGGGACCGACAATGTCCTCGGGCTCTGCCAATCGTTTGATCGCCTGCTGCTGCCATACGAGCTGCTTGGCTTCCCAAGGCACGTCGGCCGTCGCCGGAGTGTTGGTAAGGGAAGGGAGAATCGCATTGCAGGTGATGCCAAAGGCGGCGACATCATTGGCAAGGCCACGCATGAACCTGATCGCGCCCATCTTCGTCGCCATATAGGCACTGAGCCCCTGTTCGGCGGTCCCGATCGAATTGGAAGATATAGCGATGAAGCGGCCGTAACCATTGCTGCGCATGCGTGGCACGAAGTGCTTCGCGCTATGGAATTGCGCGTCGAGATTGACCGCGAAGCCCCGGCGCCACGCATCGAACTCCAACTCTTCGATGAGACCGCGCGGAAAAACCGCCGCATTATTGACGATGATGTCCACGCGATCGAATGTTCGGTCGATCGCCTCGCCAAGTTTTGACCGTGCGGCCTCGCTAGAGACGTCCGCGGCGAACGGGATCGCCGACGGTCCGGCCAACGCCGCCGACTCGAGCGGGGCTTCGAGATCGACCAGGGCGACGTCAGCCCCGCATTGCGCGAGCTTCACTCCAATGGCACGGCCGATGCCACGGCCGGCGCCGGTGACAATCGCCACCTTGCCTCTCAACGATGTCATGCAACTCTCCTGTCGAACTGCGAGGTGAACTCGATTTCCCTTCGTCAAAGCCGGGCGAGGAGGGGGATTGATGTCCGTTGCCTCAACTCGTTGCTGACACTCGCGAAGCTGTTGCTCCTGTTGAGCCTACTTGGGCGGAATGACGGCTGAGGCCGAGGATGTCGTCTCTGATGATTAGGTTCGGGCCCGACTCGATCGCGGCGATCGTCATCTGTTCGATGGCGTCGGAACATTGGAGTTTGGCGCAGCGATCACCTTTGCGATCCGACCAATCGTCACTCTGGGCCGGTGCCGTTCGTGGCGGTGCGGAGGACGAGGATCCCGAGGAGAAGAAACACGCGCATAGGCTCAGTGTCTGGTGTGTATGCCGACCACCGCCTTGCTGGCAGGCTCACAACACCGAACGCGACCCGGACTGAGGCCTAGCGCGTGGTGAATGTGACTCGCTCGATCAGCGCCGGGTTCACGGATACATGGTCTGCCCAGGCCAGCACCACGCTGACCGTGCGCCACCCTCGGGGTGGCGTGAGCCGATCCACCACGGTATACATGCTCGGCGCTGAGCTCGCGCTTCGCCCTGCCACGGTCGCGCTGATCGTCCGCGACCACGGGCAGCACCTGCCGCGCACGTTCGATTTCTGCCCGCCGACGGTCATCGACGGTGCGGATCCGCAAGCCGCGCTGCGCATCGTCGACACTGCGCCAGAGGTCAATGCCGATCGCGCCATCGGCTACCTACACGAGACGGACCGGGCACTCGTGCCAGTGAAGGAGCCTGAGGCCGTCAGCGTCCTGGCGTTGCCGCTGCTGCTGGAGTGGCTTGAGGAGACCGACGTCGCGCGCCTACAAGGCTTCCTGCCGACCATATACAAGGCTCGCCGCAGTTGGCGAACTCGAGCGTCTCCCGCGAAAGCCGGCACACGCATTCGCAGCGATCGGAGGCCTGGTCAGCGTGGCGTCGTTCAGGACGGACGCTCACTCGAGCGGACCACTAGCCGCAGCTGTCGAAGGCGTGCTACTTGGCGCACTCGTCTAGGCGCAAACTCGCCGAGCGAGCCCCGGCACAGAACACCGCCGTCCATCCTGGGCGTAGGCCGTCCGGCAACAACAACGTCAGGCACGCTGTGCAGCGCTCGACAGCAGAGGCCCTGCCTCCACTCGACATACGACTAGATGCTCGCCAGTGAGTCGCCAAGTCCGTGCGCATCGGGTGGGCTGTGTTGTTCGCACGGTTCGAGGCCAGCGGCATGTTCGAGATCGAGAGCTAGACCATGGCCGTCTCACCGGCGCGTCACGTCAAGGGGTACTCAAAAAGGCACTCAATAACCACGACAGATGCCGCATGTGGACGGCACGCAACGGACGTACGCCCAACTTGGAAGGCGTCCGCTGAGTACGAAAAAACCGCTCCGCCCTTGCCTGGCAGGCAAGGGGTCGGCGGTTCGAAATGCGCGGTGTTCGGAACCGTTTCGTACTCAGAATCGGCGACGCTGCGGCGCTTCCAAGGCCGACCACTTGCCTGTTGACCACTATCTTGTGCCGGGAACGCCGCGGGCGTACCAGACGCACCGAGGCGGAAACTCACGCCCTTCAGGCTCGCGCGAACCCGCCGAATTGATGCGCTAACGCGCAACCCACGCTTCATTGCACTGCGCCGAAGTAGCTGGCGACGACGCGAGCCGCGCTCGCTGATCGCGTCAATGGCCATGATGCGCGTGCCCACAATGCCCATGGCTTCGCGACTCGTGCCGAGCACCTGGAAGTCAGGACAGCTTCGCAGCAGAGCGTCTACGAGCCCGCGCAAGCGTGCGGCACTTGCTCGCATTTATTCAACGCCAGCAGCAGTCGGCGCGCTCGTAGGCGGGTGGCGAGCGCTAGGGCTAGTCGGATGCTCAGCTGTGGCCTTGCACTGCATGCGCAACCTATCGGCGTCTCTGGTCGATGACCCGCACGGCTTTGCCCTCGCTCCTTGGCACGCCGCCAATAGCCAGCACCTCGACGCGGATGCTGAGACCCGTCGCTTGTTGTAGTGCGCGGACGGCCCGCTCGCGCAGTGCAGCACCGTCCGCGTCAGCCGTCGGGGGCTCGCACAGAACCGTCAGTTCGTCCAGCGTCCCCGGTCGGGTAACAGCGAGGCTCGCCGTCGGCGAGCTGGTAGTGCGGTGCGAAGCCGGCGAGGGGTGTAGGATTCGTTCGCACCGCTCAGGAGATGCTGTGGCGGGGAAGACCACCGGAGCCAACCGACCATCAAGCGGTCCGCCCGTCGACGCAGGGACGGCCCGGCGTTCGCTCCGCGCCGCCGCGGGAGTGCTGCTTCTCGGCGGGCTCATCTTCTTCGCCGGGGTCAGCCGCCCGGTCGTGGGTGCCTGGGCCGAGGCCTTCGACGACGACGCGAAGCGGATCGCCATCGCGAAGGCCGACGCGGACCAGTTCACCGTGGGGTTTGTCCTCATGGGCGTCGGCTTCATCGTGATGGGGATCGCCCTCGGCCTGTGGGGAAGGGCGGTGACTCGCCTCGAGACCGGACGTCGCGCCACCGCGGCCGTCGTCCTCGGCCTGACGGCTGCGATTGGGGTGTTCGGGCCGGGCCTGGTCCGGGTCATCGCCCCGCTCGTCGATGTCGAACTGGCGGCCGGCCAGAGCGGCTGGCTCGCCGCAGCCTTCATCGCCGGCGCGGTGGCCCTGAGCCTTGGGTTCGTCGGGTTCGGCATCCTGACGTGGCGGGGACCGGCGCCGCGATGGGCGGGGATCCTCCTCGCCCTCACGGGCGTCGCTGCCGCGGTGACCTTTCCCGCGTGGTACATGCTCGGCGCCCTCGTGTTCGGCCTGGCCGGCGTGGTGCACTTCCGGCGCAGCTGGCCACCGAACCCGTACCCGCCAGCGGGCACGCGGTAGTCCTAGGGACACCGCCGAGCGCGCCCACCCGGAGGCCAGCGCGAACACCAAACCGCGGCTCGCCTCGGTGGCAGCGTCCGGCCCGTGCGCGAACCCGACAACCCGCACGATCCAAACGCCACCGCGCTCTGCACGATCACCGGGACGCAAGCCGTTCCGGCACGTCAACAAACAGAACGCAGCGCGAGTGGCGGAACTCATCGACTCGGGCCACGACCTAACCACGATCTGTGTGCGCAGCCCGGGAGCCAGCAATGTCGTCCCCGTGATTCTCGCTGCGCGTCCACCGGTGCTCAAGCACTTGAATGCGCTATGTCTGACTTCTCGACCGGGCGATCAAGCCGCCGGCCGCACACCGCCAAGCCGAGGCCGCAGCCGGCGATCACTCAAGGGCGCCCCGTTGTCGCGTTACGTCTATGAATAATCCAGGCTAGACGTTCTCTGGCGTGCACGCGCCGACCGCCTCCAGGAGCGCGCCTGCGAAGACTGCCCTGCCATCCGCTCTTGGTGCCAGCTCCCCAAGATCGTGCACGCCTTCTGGTAGTTCCACGGGAACGGCCCGTGCGCCGAGGGCGTCCGAGAGTCGGAGCGTGGCCTCCAGCCCCGCGTCGTCCTGGTCGAGAACCAGATAGACGCGTTGAAACGCGCGCAGGTGCTCAAGAGTATCGGGGCGCGTGTGGGTGCCGAGCAGAGCCACTGCCGGGTAGCCCCAGCAGCACAGCGTCAGCCAGTCAAACACGCCTTCGATCACGATCACCGTCGGGGATCCGCGGACCTGCTCGAGGCCGAGCAACGGTGTAGGACCGGGCAGGTCGAGGTACTTCGGCGCCGGCTGCGCGCCATCGCGCTCTCGACCAGCTGACTCGTCCGTGTCCGCAGCTGCCTCGGCCGGTTCCAGGAGAGGTCCCGTCAGCCAGAGCGAGTCTCCCGCCCGCAGCTCGGGTACCACGATGTGGCCGCCCAGGAACTCCCGACCGGAGCGGGTGAGCAAGCCGACCCGCAGCGCTGGCCCAAGTGGTAGACGCTGCCAGCGCAATGCGGGGACGAGCTGATCGCCCGCGGCGTACCCGATGCGGCAGGACTCGGCGGTGGCCCGGTCGATCCTCGGCGCCGGAGGTACGCGAGGGCGGTGGAATCGGCCAGCAGGCGCTGGTGATAGAGCCAGGTGGCTGCCCGAAGGACAGCCACTTCATCGTGATCGCGTCCGGCGAAGGCGACTGGCGCCTGTGACGTCGCCGAGGCTGTGTTCACGTGCGGCCCGCACGGTAGAAGCTGACCAGCGCGCGCGCCGCCCGTCAGACGTTCAACGGCCTCGAGGAAATCTACGCCCTCAGCCATTTCGACGAAGCGGATGGCGTCCCCGCCCACGGCGCAGCGAAAGCAAAACCATGAATGCGTGTCCGGCCAGGTGTAGAAATTCGGTCGGCCCTGGTCGTCGTGGAAGGGGCAGCGTCCGACCGAGGCGCGGCCCTGTCGGCGGAGTGCGACGCCATAACGCGCGACCACATCCTGAATCGGGTGCGCCTCCTTGAGCGCCTCGACGTCGACCCGCCGGGCGTGACGAACACAGGTGGGGTTATCAGGCACGTCTACCAGCGGTCAGGCTGCGCCGAGAAGCTCGGGTGGCAGCGCATGCAGCCACCGCGACGGTTGACGCGGTTCAGTTCGTTCGCCGCTCGATCGCACGAGACAGGCGCTGAGAAAGAGGCGTTCGCGGGCGCGCGTGAGCGCCACGTACAAAGCGCGGAGCTCTTCGTCCAGAGCGTCGCCATCGGGCGTGGTGTTGGCCTGGGTAAGCGCTCTGTAGTGTGGGACGAGGCCTTCCTCGAGCCCCACCACGAACGTGGTTCGCCACTCTCTCCCTTGGCGGTGTGCATCGAGCTCAGGCGGACGGCCTCCTCGTCGCCAGGGGCCAGGCCCTCGCCGAGGGCAGTGTCATCCAGCCATTCGGCGAGTGAGACCTCGATGCACTGGGCGAGTCCCCGCAGCCGGCCGAGCAGACGAAGCCGCCTCGTCCCATCCGGATGGAGCTCGAGCCACCTGCGATAGCCGCTGCGATCGAGCGCTCGGTCCAGCAAGGTGACCGGGGGCAGCCACGGCAGCAGACCCGAAGTCGGCTGCGCGGGCAGCCAGCTCGGCTGTCGTCGCCCGCTCCTCGACGAGGGTTGCCGCCAGGAGCGCCAGCCCGCGGCGCGGCACGTCAACGATGCGGCCAGCGCCGCCCGATCGGCGAGGTTCACCGCCAACCGCAGGTAAGCAATGACGTCGCGGGCGACACGTGTGCCCACGAGATCGGCGTGGCCGTGCAACCTGTACGGGAGCCCCGCCGCCCGCAAAGCGCCGACGAGCGCGTCGGCCTGAGCGCGCGTGCGAAACACGATGGCAGCCTCTCCCGGGTGAGGCAGTAGCCCGCGGTCGAGCAGCGCCGCGATCTGTCCCGCGACGAAGATTGCCTCGGCCTGTTCGTCTTCGGCAAGCAGCAAGCGCGGCAATGGACCTACCGGATTGTCGGTGTAGAGTGGCGAGCGATTGGGCAGCAGCTCGGCAAGGCCATTGCTCAGTTGGACCAGTCGGCTGGTCGAACGATGGTTCTTGTCCAGGGTCACGTGATTGGCGCCCGGATGATGCTGGACGAAGCGTTGCATCGCGTGCGGGTCGGCGCCGCGCCACCGGAAAATGCACTGCGCGTCGTCGCCTGCAACCAGCAGGTTGCCGTGTTGTGCGGCCAAGAGCTCCACCAGCCGCCACTGCGTCTGATCGACGTCCTGGCCCTCGTCGACCAGCACCCAGCGATAGGCATCCTGAAGCACGCGCAATGCGCCCCCGTCCTGGGTAAATAGCCGCAGCGGCAGGCTGAGCATGGCCACGAAGCCGATCGCACCGTGCCGACGCAGCCGCTCCTCGTATGCGGCAGCGAGCGGCGCCACAAGATCGTTCTGGCGGCTTTCAGCGTCCGTGAGCAGTCGGTGCGGATCGACGACGGAGGCCAACTCGTCCACCGGCACCGCCTTCAGGTCCCAGCCGAGCGAATCGGCCGCGGAGCCCAGCAACGCTCGGGCTTCGTCCTGATGCAGCACGCTGGGCCGGTCCTCGTAGCCAAGATGGATGGCCCAGGTGTCGATCACGCGTCGACCGAGTGCATGCAGTGTCAGGATGGCCACGTCGGCAGCGCGGTCGCCGAGCTGGCGAGCTACCTCCCGCCGCAGCCTGCGTGCAGCTTCCGTCGTGAAGCTCACGACCAGAATCGTCGAGGGGTCGAAGCCGCGCTCGCCAATAAGGAACGCTACTCGCGCTGC
>Ga0137372_10006376_pt1 | contig 11439 bp, 9 predicted proteins | sample SagtaG_6_FD_104911 | JGI IMG/M metagenome (GOLD analysis project Ga0137372, IMG submission 104911) | Vadose zone soil microbial communities from Sagehorn Ranch, Mendocino, California, USA - Sage1_R_60_16 metaG | ecosystem: Environmental > Terrestrial > Soil > Vadose zone | place: USA: California...
GAGCTCCTCCTTGATCCACTCGACCCACTTATACGGAGCGAAGACGACGTCGGGGTCTTTCGACCCGACCTCGGAGAGGACGGTGAAGTCGCGCGCGAAGTCCTCGATCAGCTCGAGCTTGCGCTCGCGCGGGATGTCGAGCGAGCCGTCGGAGATCTCGACGTGCGAGAAGCGGTGTTCGACGAGCCAGCTCTTGAACTCGTCGAGACGGTCGCGCGCGTACACGACCTCGAAGAGCGTGCCGCCGCAGACGATCGGCGTCTCGAAGTATCGGTAGAGCGAAATCTTCTTCTCGAGGTTGTTCGTGACGTAGCTCGTCCCCCAGCCGAGCTTGACGATGTCGACGAACCGGCCCGCGGTGTCGAAGAGCCCTTCGACATCGCGCATGTTCAGCCCCTTGTCGATCACGTGCGTGAGCCCCTCGGTGCGCGGCTTTCCGGGGCGCTGCGGCAGGTTCAGGAAGCCGTCGTTAAAGCCGGGCAATGATTCCCTCCAGTCGCTTTTGCGCCGCGGTCTGCACGTCGTGGTAGAGCGAGTTGCCGTGCGCGTCGATGCCGACGGTCAGCGGCCCGAAGTCGTTGACCCGGAACTTCCAGAGGCACTCCGGCATCAGCTCCTCCCAGGCGACCTCCTCGATCTCCTCGATCTGCGTGGTCTCGAGCGCGGCGGCGCCGCCGACGATCGCGAAGTAGACCATCCCGTGCTCGCGCATCGGCTCGATCGCGTCGTCGGGGAAGCCGCCCTTGCCGCAGATCGCGCGCACGCCGTACGTCGCGCCGAGCGGCTCGGTGAAGCGCACCATGCGCGCGCTCGTCGTCGTGCCGATGCAGACCTTCTCGTATTTGCCGTCCGCGATCTTGCGCACGCCGGGCGCGGTGTGGAGGAGGAACGCGCCGCGGAGGTCCATCGGCGGCTCGACCCCCTGGTCGAAGATGCGAATCTGCGTGCGGTCCCGGATCCCGATGACGTGGCCCTGAACGGTCACCTCGTCCCCCGCGCGCAACTTGAGGATCTCCTGCGGGTCGGTAACCGGGAACGTGACCTCGTGCACGGCCACTACGGACACCCCTCGGCGTCAGACGCCGTCACAGAGGTGTGACGCCGCAGCGAGGCCGTCCCGCGCCGCGTGCCACTGCCCCTTCGGGCCCACACACACGGCCGTTCGGGACAGTCCACGGTGTCAGACGCCGTTGTGGGAATGTGACGAATGATCCACAGGGAGCCGGACACGGCCTAAAACTCCCTGTCGTAGTCGACGGCGCCGTCGGCGCCGACGTGCGCGGACGCGCGGCGGGCGGCCCAGCACTGGTAGTTCACCGCGACGGGGTTGAGCGTCATGTGCGTGTCCGCATGCTCGATGTGGCACTGCAGCACGGTCACGTCGCCGCCGAGCCCCATCGGGCCGATGCCCGTCTCGTTGAGCAGCCCGAACAGCTCGTCTTCCAGCTGCGCGACGATCGGATCCGGGTTGCGCGTGCCGACCGGCCGCGCGATCGCCTCCTTCGCAAGGTGCATCGCGTAATCGGCGGAGCCGCCGATCCCGACGCCGACGATTCCCGGCGGACACGGCTTGCCGCCGGCGCCGACGATCGACTCGAGGACGAACTGCTTGATCCCCTTCACCCCGTCGGCGGGGACGCACATCTTCAGAAAGCTCATGTTCTCGGAGCCCGACCCTTTGGGAACGCACTTCACGTCGAGCCCGTCCCAGTCCTCGATGAACTCCCAGTGCACGATCGGCAGCCGGTAGCCGATGTTCGGGCCTGTGTTCTCGCGCGTGATCGTGTGCACGGCGTTCGAGCGCAGCGGATGCTCGAGCGTCGCGCGCGCGGTGCCGGCCTTCAGCGACTCGTAGATCCGCGCCGGATGCAGCGGGAAGTGCTCGCCCACGCGGCACGAGTAGACGGCAATGCCGGTGTCCTGGCACACGAGGTTGCCGTCCGCATCCGCGATGTTGACGTTGCGGTGGATCGTCTCGAGCACGCGCTTGCCCGCGACCGACGTCTCGCGGCCGCGCGCCTCGTCGAGCGCGTCGCGCAAATCCTGCGGAATGTCCTTCAACGCCCAGACGTACAGATGCGCCGCCGCGTCCTCGACAACGCCCGCCAGGTCAGTCTCAACTCTGCTCACTGAGCCTCCGTCAAGCCTACGGCTGTGCTCATGCCGCCTTCGCTTTCTCCGCCGCTGCACGACCGGCCCGGCGGCCGAACACGCAGCATTCGAGGAGTGAGTTGCCCATCATCCGGTTTCGCCCGTGGGTGCCGCCGGCGATCTCGCCGCAAGCGTACAGACCCTCGACTGTCGTCTCCGCATGCTCGTCGATCACGAGCCCGCCGTTCTGATAGTGCAGCACCGGATACGTGAGGATCGGCTCGCGCAGCGGATCGATGCCGCCGCTGCGGTAGCGGCGCAGCATGTACGGGAGCGAGATCTCGGCGTCGCGCTCGGGGATCCGCGTCGTGTCGAGGTACACCGCGGGGCGGCCGTCGGGCGTCTCGACCCCGTTCCCTTTCTCGACCTCGTCGAAGATCGCTTGTGACAACGTGTCACGAGGCGCGAGGGAATCGGTGAACTCCTCACGCTTGGCGTTCAGGAGCACGGCGCCGTACGCGCGCGTCGTCTCGGGAATCGAGTAGCCCTGCATGTTCGCGGGCCAGGCGCCGCCGTTCGGGTGGTACTGCAACGCGTCGAGGTCGCGCGCTCGTGCGCCCACCCCAACCGCGATCAACGTGGCCTCGCCGGTCGCCCCTGGATGATTCGTCGACAGCTCTCCGCGTTCGGATGCCTCCTTGAAGCACCGGCCGCCCGCTGCAAGCACGACGGTGCTCGCGAGGACGAGATGCTCACCGCAACGCGCGCACCATCCGTTCTCGCGCGGCTCGAGCGAGACGAGCGGGCTCTTGGGCAACCCCGTTCCGGAGCCGGCCTCGAACGCCTCGCGCAACGCGGTGGTGATCGCGTGCCCCGTGCGGTCGCCGACCTGGAGCAGCCGCTTGCGGGTCGCGCCGCCGCAGCGCGCCAGGCGGTAGCCGCCGTTCTCGCGCGTGAACGCAACGCCGAGCTCCTCGAGCCGGTGAATCGCGGACGGCGCCTCCGACGTGAGGATGGTGACGAGCGCGCGGTCCGCAGTCTCGTGGCTGGACTTCCAGACGTCCTCGGCGTGCTGCTCGGGCGAGTCGTCCTCGCCGAACGCGGCCTGGATGCCGCCTTGCGCCTTTGCCGAGTTACAGGACTGCAGCGAGCCCTTCGCCGCGAGCGCCACGCGCGCGCCCGCCCGCTCGGCGGACACGGCGGCCGCGAGGCCGGAGGCTCCGCTCCCGATCACGAGCACGTCGAAGGAAAGCGCGATAGCCAACACGCCGATGATACCACTCTGTCCTAATCTGAGTCATAAGCACCTGTTATTCACAGCATGGCGGATAACCGCCACCACGGCTTCGGTACGCCGCCTGGCGAGCGTGGCCGAGCCTCGCGAACATTCGCGTCGCACCCGTTCAAGGAGAACCTCATGTACAAGACACGCGGATACCCGATCGATCACGAGTTGCTCCGTGCGCGCCAGGCACAGCAGGCCGTCTCGCGCCGCGCGGGAAGGCTGCGCCGCCTCGCGGGCCGCCTCCGCGACGCAATCTCGTCAGGCGCGTAGCGCAGGAGCGGACGGGGGCGTTCGCTCCTGCTTGCCTTCCGGCACGAGCGAGGGGAGCCAGGTCAACCGGCGGGGCAGGTACCAGTTCCACTCGCCAAGGAGCTTCATGGTCGCCGGGAGAAGCACCGCACGAACGATCGTCGCGTCGATCAGCACGGCAATCGCGAGGCCGAAGCCCATCTGCTTGATCGGGATCTCGCGCACGCTCGCGAACAAGCCGAAGACACCGACCATGACGAGGGCGGCGCTCGTGATCGTGCCGGCCGTGCGCGAGATCGCCTGCGCGACGGCGTCCTCCGTCTTCTCGCCGGCGTCGACACGTTCCTTGACGCGGCTGATGATGAAGACGTGGTAGTCCATCGAGAGCCCGAAGAGGATCACGAAGAGGAAGAGCGGCAGCCACGAGGCGATCGAGAAGTTGCTCGTGAAGCCGAGGATCCCCTGCGCCCACGTGTGCTGGAAGACGAGGACGAGGATCCCGTACGACGCGCCGACCGAAAGCAGGTTGAGCACGACTGTCTCGATCGGAATCACGATCGACCGGAAGGCAACCAGCATCAGCAGAAAGGCAAGACCGAGCACGAACAGGAACACGATCGGCATCCGCGCCTTCATCTGCTGGTTGAAGTCGTACGTGCCCGCCGTCACGCCGGTCACCGCCCACTCGACCCTCGGGAGCTGCGCGGCGATGGGCGGAATCACCTCGTTGCGCAGCGCCGCGAGAGCGTGATTCGACCTCCTGTCGTCGCCCTTGCCCGCGATCGCGAACTCGACGCGGGCGACCGTCTTGTCGCGATTGACGAAGACGTGGAACGGCGCGAAGAACTCGCCCGTCGCAAGCGCACGCGCGCGGAACTCGGCGTACGCGTTCCGGTACGCCGGCGTGGTCACGTTCGGTGCCTTGACGACCACCTCGACGGGCGTCTGCGAACCGGGGAACGCCGCCTGCACGTCCTTGTAGTTCTGGACGATCGCCAGATCCTTCGGCAAGTCGGTCAAGCTCGGCAGCTTCGTATGGAGCGAAAACGCGGGCAGGGCGGCGGCGACGAGCAGACCCACCGACGCGACGACGGAAACGACCGGCCGCCGCAAGACGGCTCGCACGATCGCGCTCCAGAAGCGATCTTCGCCGCGATGGCGGAAGACAAACGGGATGCGTCCCCGGTCGACCCGGTCGCCGAGCTTGTGCAGCAGAGCGGGAAGGACGGTCAGCGAGCCGATCATCGCGCCGAGGACGACAATCATCGTCCCGACACCGATCGTCGTGAACAGGTTGTTGCCGGCGAAGAGCATCCCCGCCATCGCGATCAGCACCGTCGCGCCCGAGATGAGGACGGCCTGCCCCGAGGTCGACGCGGTGCGCAGAAGCGCTTCGTGCGGCGAACGTCCCGACCGGCGCTCCTCGCGCGCGCGCTGGAGGTAGAAGAGCGAATAGTCGACGCCGACCGCCATCCCGACCATGAGAATCACGGAGGTCGTGGCGTCCGCGGAGTGGACGACGTGGCTGGCGAGCGCATTGAGCCCGGTCCCTGCGAGCACCGCGGAAAACGCGAGCATGACCGGCAGCCCCGCGGCCGCCAGGGCGCCGAAAGCGAACAGCAGAATCGCCAGCGTCAAGGGCAGCGACAGGTACTCCGCGTGGCCCATGTCCTCCTTGAACGCCTGCTCCGTCTCGTGGCTCGCGCTGGCCTGCCCGAACTCCTCGATCTTCAGGTGCGGTTGCGTCGCCTGCACCTTCGCGATCGCGGCGAGGATCGGCGCGACCTTGTCCTTCGCGTCTGCGGCCTTGCCCTTGATGTCGAACTGGACGAGCACCGAGTGTCCGTCGCGCGACACTTGGCCCGCACGCGGCTCTTCGATCGGCGAGATGAGGTTCGTCACCTCGGGAACTCCCGCGAGCGTTTGAGCAACCTGCGCGACAGCTGCGCTGAACACCGGGTCGCCGTACGTCTCCGAACGGGACTGCACGAGCACGCTCTCGGTTGCGGGCGTGTTGAAGCCGGCGTGCTCGAGGATGTTCTGCGCTCGCGCCGCCTGGCCCGATGCGTACTCGGCGTCCGTCAGCTTCTGTGTGCCGACGACTGACCCGAGGACGACGAGGATCATCCCGGCGGCGATCCACCCGAACGTCGCCGTCTTCCAATGAGCGGCACTCCACCGGCCCGCCCGGCCGGCAAGGTTGGTCGATCCGGCCATGCAGCGATTGTCTCGCCGCTTCCCCGGTCCGCCATCAGGAGGAAGTACGGATCCGGGAACGGTATTTAGATCGACTGCAGCAGGCCGAGCACGTCGGCCGGCGAAGCCGAGCGAGGATTCGCGAGCGCCCCGGGCCGTCGCGCGATCGCAGCCGCGAGCTCGGGCAGATCTTCCTGTGGGACGCCGAGCGCGCCCAGCGTCGTGAAGCCGGCCAGACGTGAAAGCTCCTCGGCCCGCTCCGCGGCACGACCGCCGAGCAACGACGCGGGGACGAACTCCGCGTTGAAGCGAAGTGCGGGCGGCAAACAGATTGCGTTGAGCGCGCCGTGCGACAGCCCGTAGCGGCCGCCGATCGCCTGCGCCATCGCGTGCCCGAGCGCGAGACCCGAACGCGAAAGCGCCTCGCCCGCCTTCGCCGCGCCGTGCAGGAGCGCCTCGCGACTGTCGCGGGCGCCGGGGTCGGCGAGTACACGCGGGAGCGCCTCCGAGATCACTTCCGCCGCCTCGAGCGCGAGTGGATCCGCGGCGAGATCGCGTCCCTTCACATAGAGCGCCTCACAGCAGTGCGCGAGCGCGTTGAGTGCGGTGCCGCCGGTCACGTCATGCGGCATGCCGAGCGTCAGCTCGACCTCGTAGACGATCGCCTCGTTGTGCGCGCCTCCGCCGCCGCCGTGCATGCGCCGGTCCGAGTCTCGCACGCCGTAGTAGGTCGTCCATTCCGCGCCCGAGTACGTCGTCGGCACCGAGACGAGCGGCAGGCCGATCTCCGCTGAGACTCGTTTAGCCGTGTCAATCGTCGAGCCGCCGCCGACCGCGAGCAGCACCTCCGCGTCGCCGACGTCGATCGTCGCCTCCGTCGGCAGCTCACTCCAGCGCCCTGCGACCTCGACCGGCGCATCCCACCGTTTCGTCGCCAGCAGGAAGGCATCCCGCTCGCCGAGCACATCGGGGAGCGCGTCGAGGCCCCAGCGAACGATCACGCGAGGCGTTCGCGCGCGAGATCGAGAAACGCCTGCGCGGCGCGAGTGAGGGTGCGGCCGGCGGCGCGCGCGAGGAAGATCTCGCGCGACGGCTCGAGCCCCTCGACGTGCGCCTCGGTGAGCGTGCCCGCCGCGAGCGCCGCCTCGATCGCCGAGCGCGAGATGAACGTCACGCCGAAGCCCGCCTCGACCGCGGTACGCACCGACTCCTGCAGCCCGAGCTCGAGCCGAGCGCCGAAATCGCGGGGCCGGACCCCCGCCGCGCGGAGCTCGTCCTCGATCACCTCGCGAACGCCCGCGCCCTCCTGCATGAGGATCAGCGACTCCTCTTTCAGCTCGTCGAGGGAGATCGTCTTGCCGGCGAAGCGGTGGCCGGGCGGGCAGGCAAGCACGACCTGGTCGTGGAAGAGCGGCTCGAAGACGACCGCGCGATGGCGCCGCGCGAAGCCGACGACGCCGAGCTCGACTCCCCGGTCGGCGACGAGCTCGATGATCCGGTGCGTGTCGGAGACGGTGAGCGCGACGCTCACGTCCGGGTAGGTGCGCGCGAGCTCGCCGAGGAGGATCGGGACGACGGAGCCGCCGGGGCCCGTCGAGGCGCCCAGCTCGAAGCGGCCGACGATCCGCTCGTCCTCCGTGAGCTCGTCCAGCAGCTGCTCCTCCGCGGCCAGCACTCGCTGCGCGTTCCGGTAGAGACGCTGCCCGGCCTCCGTGGGCTCGACGCGGCGGCCGGAGCGGTCGACGAGCTGGACGCCCAGGCGCTTCTCGAGCGCCCGGATCTGCAGGCTCACGGCGGGCTGCGTGACGCCCAGCCGCTCGGCCGCGTGTGAAAAGCTCTTCTTCTCCACCACGGCGCAGAACGCGGCAAGCTGTTTCGTATCCATAAGGATTGATTATGCAGCACCACCCGTCCGAGTCATTCGTCGCGCGCTTCGAGGCGCTCGCGGGGACGTCGACGAAGCGGCGCGTCGATCTCGAGCTGCGGATCCTCGACGTCGTCTTCGCGCTTGTGCTCGGAGTCGTCGCCCTGCCTCTGGCGGTCACGATCGCGGCAGTCGTCGCGGCGACGAGCGGGCTGCCAGTCCTCTACCGCGGCGAGCGCGTCGGGCGCGGCGGGCGGATCTTCACGATCGTCAAGTTCCGCACGCTCAGGCGCGACGCGGAGACGCGGCTCGGCCCCTACCTCGGCGACGAGCTGGTGCGCCGGACCGAGCTCGAGTACACGCGCATCGGCCGCGGGCTGAAGGCCTCGCAGCTCGACGAGCTGCCGCAGCTCTGGAACGTCCTGCGCGGCGACATGTCACTCGTCGGGCCGCGGCCGATCCGGCCGCGCTTCTTCGAGCAGCTTGCCGCCGAGTTGCCGGCGTACTGGCAGCGGCTCGTCATGCGCCCCGGGGTGACGGGCTTCGCGCAGGTGCGCCGCGGCTACGAGACGTCGATGGCCGAAAAGCTCGCGCACGACCTCGAGTGGATCGCCGACCGCTCGGTGCGCCTGTACCTGCGGACGTTGTTCGCGACGGGTTGGCGCGTCGCACGCCAGTCGCTACACGTCTAGACGCGAGTCCTCGAGGTCGAGGTCGCGCTGCACGCGGTGCATCACCTCATCCGCGATGCGCCCTTCGTTGCGCAGCGCGACGACGGCGGAGCGCTCGGCCTCCAGGAGCTCGCGGCGCGCGCGCTGATACGCGAGCGACCGTTCTTCGATCGCGCCGTCGTCGCCGTCGTCGAAGCGGGCCCTGAAGCGGTTGCTCCGAAACTGGTAAAGGGCTCGCAGCCGTTCGGCCGTGTCGGAACGCACGAAGCCCTCGTCGATCAGCTCGTCGAGGCGGGCGATCGCCGCCTCCGCCGCATGGATGCGTGCCTTCGCCTCCTCCTTCACGTTGAGCCCGTCGTCCTCGAGGCCGAGCCCGCGAATCACGAGCGGCAGCGATCCACCCTGCAGCACGAGCGTCGCGAGCACGACGCAGAAAGCGAGGAACACGATCAGGTCACGGTCGGGAAAGGGTGCTCCGGCGTCCGTCGAAAGCGGAATCGCGAGCGCGGCCGCGAGCGTCACCGCGCCCCGCATGCCCGTCCAACTGACGAACGCGGGCTGCTGCCACGGCGGATATGGGTCGCGCTCGAGGATCCGTGGGAACAGCAACCGCGGTAGGTACGTCACCGGTGCGATCCACACGATGCGCGCCGCGATCACGACCGCCGAGACCGCAGCGGCGTACACGATCAGATGGCCCGTGGAATGTCCCGACAACCGGTCGAGGATCGGCTGCAGTTGTAGGCCGACGAGACCGAACAGCAGCGCGTTGAGGAGAAAGCTGAGGATCGACCAGAACGCCTGACCCTGCAGCCGCGTCTCGACCGTCGTCAGTTCCGGAGTGTGCCACCCCATGTAGACGCCGGCGGTCACGACAGCGAGCACGCCCGAGACGCCGATCGCCGACGCCGGCAGATACGTGAAGTAGCCGGTGAGGAACGCGATCATCACCTCGAGCGGTGGATTGTCGAGGCGGCGGCGAACGAGCCGGATTCCGTGCCCGATGACGAGGCCGACGCCGACTCCTCCAACGACCGTCCACACGAAGCTCGCCGCGGCGTGCGCCAACGAGAACGAGCCGGTGACGACCGCCGCGACGGCGAACTTGAAGAGGACGAGGGCGGTCCCGTCGTTGACGAGGCTCTCGCCCTCGATGATCGCGAGCGGACGCCTGGGGACGCCGAAACGACGGCCGATCGACATCGCGGCCAGCGGATCGGTCGGCGAGACGACAGCGCCCAGCACGAAGGCTCCGGGCCACGAGAGGCCGACCACGGCATGCGCGACGGCCGCGACGGATACCGTCGTCGCGGTGACGAGGCCGAGCGCGAGGAGCGAGATCGGCCGCAGGTTCCGCCGTAACTCGCGCAACCCGGTGTTGAACGCAGCCGTGTAGAGGAGCGGGGGCAGGATGCCGACCAGGACCACGTCCGGCGGCAACGCGACGTCCGGCAACCCCGGCGCGAAGCCGAGCAGCAGACCTCCCAGGACGAGCAGGATCGGATACGGGATCCGCAAGGGCTCCGCGAGCAGCAACAGCGCGGCCGCCGAGAGGAGCAGCAGCAGAAGCTGGACCTCTTCGTGAGCGCCGAACTCCGCGATCACCGCGACAACCGCGCTCGCAACCGAGACCACAGCGATGGGCGGCGGTGCGCAGCCTCACGCCGCGAGTCGGCGCGCGCCCAGGCGCGATGGCGCGCCGAGCGCGTCCCGTACTTCGGCTTCCAGTAGACGGGCACCTGCGTAAAGTAATCGCGCATGTGCGGGATCTGCGGGACAGCCTCGACCCGCCGGGCGGCAGATCCCGAGCGGCTCGCGGCGATGAGCGCGACTCTCGTCCACCGCGGCCCGGACTCGGACGGGACGTACGTCGACGGCCCCGTCGGCCTTGCCGCGCGGCGCCTCTCGATCATCGACCTCGACACCGGCGACCAGCCGATCGCGAACGAGGACGGCAGCGTCGTCGTCGTGCAGAACGGCGAGATCTACAACTACGAGGAGCTCACCGACGAGCTCGAGCGCGCGGGACACCGCTTCCGCACGCACGCGGACACCGAGGTGCTCGTGCACGCGTACGAGGAGTGGGGAACATCGTTCGCGGAACGCCTGCGCGGGATGTTCGCGATCGCGATCTGGGACGGTCGCGAGCGCCGGCTCGTGCTCGCGCGCGACCGTTACGGGATCAAGCCGCTCTACTACCGCGTCGACGGCGACCGGCTCGAGTTCGCATCGGAGCTGCGCGCGCTGTCACGGGGCGAGATCGATCTCGAGGCGCTCGAAGCGTTCCTCGCGTTCAATTCCGTGCCGGCGCCGTTCTCGATCTTTCAGGGCACGCACAAACTGCCGCCTGGCCACCTCCTGGTGTGGAACGGACGCGTAGACCTGACGCGCTTCTCCCGCCCTGCGCCGACGGCCGAGACGAGAGACGAGGAGGAGGCCGAGCTCGTCGAGGAGCTCCGGGCGCGACTGCGCGACTCCGTCCGCGCGCACCTCGTGAGCGACGTTCCGGTCGGCGTGCTCCTCTCCGGCGGCGTCGACTCCTGCATGCTTGCTGCGCTCGCGGCCGAGGAGATGAGCGAGCCGCTGCGCACGTTCTCGATCGGCTTCGAGGAGCGCTCGTTCGACGAGCTTGCCGACGCGCGGCTCGTCGCCGAGCGCTATGGGACAAGGCATCGCGAGCTCGTCCTCCGGCCGGATGCGGCGCTGCTCCTGCCGGCGCTGGCGGACGCTTCCGACGAGCCGTTCGCCGACTCGTCGGCGCTGCCGGCATACCTCGTCTCGCAGCTCGCCGCCGAGGATGTGAAGGTCGCGCTTTCCGGGGAGGGCGGCGACGAGCTCTTCGGCGGCTACTACACCTACACCGCCGATCTGCTCGCGCAGAGGTTGGGTGGGCTGGCGTCCGCGGTCCGGCCGCTGGTCGAGCGGCTGCCGACGTCGACGCGCCGGGCGAGCTTCGACTACCGGGCGAAACGCTTCGTGCGAGCCGCGCACTTGCCGCCTCTCGAGCGCCATCACGGGTGGAAGGAGATCTTCTCCGCCGACGCACGCGCAGCGCTCACCGGTCGGCGCTCGCAGTTCGATCC
>Ga0137372_10006378_pt1 | contig 11438 bp, 8 predicted proteins | sample SagtaG_6_FD_104911 | JGI IMG/M metagenome (GOLD analysis project Ga0137372, IMG submission 104911) | Vadose zone soil microbial communities from Sagehorn Ranch, Mendocino, California, USA - Sage1_R_60_16 metaG | ecosystem: Environmental > Terrestrial > Soil > Vadose zone | place: USA: California...
CGCCGTGTTCCCCGTCTCCTTTCGCCCCATCTCCCTTTCGCCCCATCATCCCATCTCCCCATCCGTATCTCCCCATCTCCCTTTCGCCAACCCCTCCCTGTCTCCACCTCGGTCTTTATCTTTTTGGAACTGATCCCGGGTTGCCGCGTGTAACCCGGTAAAATCTTTCCGGAGGATTCTCGTTTATGACAATTAGACGTGCTTTTGTTTTTCTAATCTCCCTTGCTTTGACAGGTGTTATCGCATTAGCTCAGCAGGCAACGTTACCTCCCTCGCAGGGGCCCGCGGCTCCGCCAGCACCGGGCGAACCCTTCGGCCCTAACTTTTCGCTGTTTTTCTCAGGCGGCAGCTTCCTCGGGGTTCATGCAGAGGACATTAACAAAGAGAATAGTGGTCGTTACGGTCTCCGCGAGGTGCGCGGGGTCGGCATCACCAGTGTCGTGAAAGACAGCCCGGCGGAGAAGGCTGGTCTCAAGAAAGACGATGTGATTGTGCGATTCGACAATGAGACTGTGACTAGTGTTCGAAAGCTGAACCGATTGGTGTCAGAAGTAGCTCCTGACCAGACAGTCAGACTTACTATTAGTCGCGGAGGAAACGAACAGGAGCTCGCAGTAACAATCGGCAAACGTGAGGACTACTCAAACGCCATGCGCAGTATGGAGGGCCAGCTTGCGCCGTTCGGCGACAAGTTTCGAGTGGAAGGTTTGGAGGGGTTGAAAGGGCTGAAAGGCTGGAAAGGCTGGAAAGGCTTGGAAGGTGCGGACTCGGACCAGGACGGTTTCGTCTTCGCCTTTGGCAATAGCCGGCGGATCGGTGTCAGCACCACGCAGTTAACAAAGCAGCTCGCTGATTACTTTGGCGTGTCGGACGGAAAGGGTGTGTTGGTGAGTTCCGTGGCAACCGATAGTCCTGCAGCGAAAGCCGGTATCAAAGCCGGTGACGTTATAACTGCGCTCGATGGCGAGAAGATTGAAGACGCTGGCGACCTCTCACGCGCGCTCAACAAGAAGAAAGAAGGCGATGTAACCCTGACCATCATTCGCAACAAGAGTCAACGGACAATCACGGTTACTCCGAAAGAGGGAAAAACAACTTTCGGTCAACCGGGAACCACTCCTCAGGTTGGTCGGCGAGTGATCATTCCGCGAATCGAGTTACCCTCAATCCCTGAAATGAACATCGTTGTTCCGCGTATTGACCTGCCCACTATTCCGGAGATCAATGTGCACATACAGCGAGTGCCGAAAGGTGGCGTTAGGTCGGTGCCGGCTTCGCGTCCGATTTGAAAGCGTGAGCGCGCGGAAAAGACACGGAGAAACGGAGAAGGGGAGACACGGAGAAACGGAGAAGGGGAGACACGGAGATGTGGAGACGGTATCGCCGTTCTCCCTGTCTCCGTGTCTCCGTGTCAATGTCTCCCCTTCTCCGTGTCCCTCCTTCTCCCTTTCTCCGTATCGCCGTATCTCCGCCGTCCTACTTCGGCTCAGTCAGTTTCTTCTTTCCTGCCATTGCATCTTTGTAAGCTCCCCCGCGAACGTCGCCAATGCTTATCGCCTCGTCAAATTCCTTGGCAGCCTCGGCCGACTTGTCCAGGAATGCATAAATCCTGCCCATCGCTTCATGCGCACGCGAAACCAATCCGCGATCTGTTTCCGGAGAAGCCGCTTGAATAGCCAGCCGATAGTTTCCTAGCGCGTTATTCAGTCGCGCAGCTTGTACATCCTCATCCGTGGCATCAGTTGCAGCGAGACTGGCGGTTTGTGCCAGTGCGAAAAAAATGCGTGGCTCTCGCGGATAATCCTTCAATAGATCCTTAAGGCGCGTCTCGGCATTGATGTAGTCCTTCAAACGCAGAAGGCCCTCGATATCCGAGAGTTGTTTCACCAGGCTGGCAGCTTTTGCAGCCTCGCCTTCTGTATACACGGGTATTTCCGATTCGTCCTGTCTGGCTGCGAGTCGTGTTTGTCTCGCTGCTTGCGCCCGCTGGCGGGCCTCAGCATATTCGGCAGGACGACGACTCTCTCGAGCGGCATCGAAGGAAGCGATCATGTCGATAAAAAAAGCGGCAATATCGAAGCCCGTGCTTTCGATACCCTTCAACTGGTCTGCAAAGAAAAAGGCCAGCACTGCTCCATGCTCAAAATCCTCTGCCAGCTTGGCTATTGTTTCGTCCTGAACGAGGCTCATCGCCGCCTGGGCTTCTTTAGCAATAACTGTCCGCGCCGACTGGTCCTTCGTGCTTTCCATTCTTGCTCGCGCCTGAAGCGACAGGGTTTCGATTCTTCTGGATTCCGCAAACCGCGCGTCAGCGGCAGCGACGAGTGATCTTGACACGACCAAAAAAACATCGGGCGTGATCGCGGCACCTGCCTTCTCGCGTTCAGCAATTAGTTGTTTAATCTGTTCGCGCCGCCCGGCAATCTCACGATTAAAACGCAACATAAGTGGGTCGATAACATACTGGAGATATGCGCGCCGCAATTCTGACGAAGCTGGGTCGGTTCCTTCCGGCACAATCGCGTAATATTCATCGCCGATCACCCGAAAATTAATGGCGCCTGGCGCGGCAAGCAGATCCGCCACGATGTAAAAGTGGCGGTCGTGCTCGCGCACGGTGTAAGTCTTCGCAGAGTTCTTCTTCTTTGCCCCAGCAGGAGCTCTCACGAGCACGCGCTCCGACGAAACTGTGATCGGCCGAGTATGTAAATAGTTGAGTATCGCTCGAACCAGCTCCGAGGCAGGCTTTCGGAGCCGATCGCCCTCAGCCTGGTAGGCCCGGGTGTAAGAAACGAGTCGCTCTTCTAACCCAGAGCGACGATAAAACTCGCGCACAAGCGGCGCGAAGTCGAGCACGTCTAACAGACCCGCCGGAAGCTCATCTGATCTTTCCGGAGCCTCAAGCGAGGGTAGTGGTCCCAGTGCCAAAGCGAGCGATACGTAGCGCGCAGCCTGGTCGGCCGCGAGTGCGGGAGGCGGAAGTTTATTTCGTTCGTAAAAGTTACGAAGCCGATTGCGCAGATCCGGGTCGAGGCCGGCCAGGTCGTTTCTGACCTGAGCGCGAAAAGCGGACGGCTCTCTTCCAGGCGGCGTCGGATCAAAGCCTGCGGCCTCAAGCGCGGCCATCATGACGATCAAGCGAGGATCTGCCTGAAAGGCCACTCCATATTCAGCCAAATCGAAGCCGGCGGATGGTCGCTGCTGAACCTGTGCCGTGCGAGGCGGCGGTGAAGGGGCGGGCGCAGGTTTATTTTGTGAATACGCCAAACAGCCGCTCAAGCCAATGGTTACAAAGATCGGCAGATATTTCTTCATAGAGGCGAAACTCAGTATGCTCGGTATTCTTCGATGATCCTTCTAAGCCTGCTTTTGTCTCGATTTGCTATGCGCACGTAGCACCCACAATGTTAATGGATACACAAGAAGCGAACAAACGACGGAAAGCACCATTGCTCCCTGGGCAAAAGGCTCAATGACGTGCCACTGTCAACGAATAGCTGGTGGTAATACTCGCCGCTAAAAGGATCAGGATTCTTTAGCAGTTCGATTCCCTGATGAGAAACCCTAAGCGGCCGGCCAAGCAAGAAAGCTCCGAGCGCGTACGACGCGAGGATTATCGGTACCGGTGTTAGGAACGGATTGTTGAGAAAGGTACCGGCAAGGATCGCTAACTTGTTAAAGCGGAACAAAATTGCGATCAGTGTGGCGGCAATGGTATGCAGGCCGAGAAAAACGGAGAGAACGCAATGAAAACCCCTACGGAAAAAGCAAGCGCCGTTCGTTCGGGTGGGTCATCGATAGCAAGTAAACGCGAAACGTGGCACGAAACACGACACCCTATTTAAAGCCGTTCAGGGCCTCAGCTTCGTTGTCGAAAGAGTCGAACACGGTCAGCAGTTTAGTAATTACCAGGAGGTTCTGGATCTTGTCCGTCAAATTCAATAGTTTGACCTGCCCACCCTGCCGACTGACAGTCGTGTAGTTAGCGATCAATTCGCCAATGCCGCTCGAATCCATGTAGTTGACGCCGCCCAGATTGAGCAATACCTTTTTCTTTCCCTCATCGACCAGTCGTCGTGTGGCATTGCGCAAAGCTATCGCGCCTTCGCCCATTCTTACAGGTCCACTCAGATCCAGGATTGTCACGTCTCCTGCTTGTCGTTCCTTTATCTCAAGCTCTGCCATAACTCGGATCTCCACCAATAATGAATCTAGAAAAGCACGTAATCAGACTTCTGCGGGGTATTTACTTGAAGCTGTTGAGAGCTTCGGACTCGCTCTCGTATACGTCAAAGACAGTCAGGAGTTTCGTAATAGTCAGCAGGTCTTGAATCTTCTGAGTGAGATTGAGCAACTTCAACTGACCGCCATCCTTATTAATGGCCGTGTAGCTCGAAACCAACTCGCCGATGCCGCTCGAGTCGACATAGCCGACGCCAGCAAGGTTCAAGAGAATCTTTTTCTTGCCTTCCTCGAGCATGCGGCGAATGGCCGTACGCAGGGCAACGCTGCCTTCGCCAATGGTTATTTTCCCACTCAAATCAAGAATCGTTACGTCTCCGGCCTGGCGCTCCGAAATATTCAACTCTGCCATGTTACCGATCTCCTTTTATGGATTTGTTCTCTTAATCATGCGCACCGTCGTACCGCCTTCGGGGGGAGTTAACCAATAGACCTCATCCATGAAATTGCGAACAAAAAATATGCCGCGCCCGGACGACTTGAGGAGGTTTTCTTCTTCGGTTGGATCCGCTACTGCCTCTGGATTAAACCCTGACCCCTGGTCGTGCACGCTTATTTCAAGAGAATCAGGGGACCTCTGAACACTGATCTCGACGAATTTTGATTCGTCAAATTTGTTGCCGTGAATCACTGCGTTGGCGATTGCTTCACGGACGGCCATGTCTATCGCGAACGAGGCGTCCTCGCTAAATCCCGAGCGACTAACAAGTCGAGCAACTGCAGTGGCCGCTTCATCAATAGCCTCAATACGGCTGGGCAACCTCAGTTCAGTCGTCTCTGCAGTCACAAATAAAGGCGAGACCTCTTTAAGAGCCATGGTGTGTGGACCTTGGCTGCGCTTTAGGAACAACAAAGCTACCCGGAAGACCGAGGGTTTAACACGCTGGCTACCTGCATGTCAAGAAGTTGACTGAAACACCTCGCGTTTGGTTAAGTGTTTTCTAAACTGGATCATTGATCTTAATTCAACAGTTGTCACGAGGTAAGATTATCGTAATGAGAATCAGACCGGCTCGCCGGATAGATGGACGCGTTTGCTTACCTGGCGATAAGTCAATCTCGCATCGCGCAGCCCTAATCGCGGCCCTCGCAACTGGCAGTTCGCAAATCTCCAATTTCTCGACGAGTCAGGACTGTGCTGCGACACTCGCGTGCCTAAAAACTCTCGGCGTAGCAATTCACACGGAAGGTCCCAACGTGCAAGTTGAAGGGGTGGGGCGATCCGGGCTACGTTCGTCGCGTGAAGCCCTCGACTGCGGTAATAGCGGCTCGACAATGCGCATGCTTGCGGGTGTGCTTGCCGGGCAGAATTTCACATCGACTTTGACCGGCGACGGATCGCTGCGTTCTCGACCTATGACCAGGATCGTGGAGCCTCTGGAAATGATGGGCGCACGTGTGCTAACGCAAAACGGGAAACCGCCCCTTGCCATCCAGGGTACAGCTAGTCTTCAGCCGATCCGGTACGAGTTACCAGTGGCCAGCGCTCAGGTGAAGTCGTGCATACTTCTCGCAGGTCTCCAGGCTGAAGGGCGCACGGAAGTAATTGAACGACTTGGAGCAACTCGGGATCATACCGAGCGAATGCTGAAATGGTTTGGCGTTCCGATCGAAACAACGGCACTCGCGGAAAACGGAGCTGTGAGGATTTCAATTACTGGACCAGCGAGTTTCTCAACTCGCGACCTTAGGGTTCCCGGCGACATCTCGTCTGCAGCCTTCCTGATCGCGGCAGCAGCTTTGTTGCCCGGTTCCGATCTTGAAATTGACGCAGTCGGTCTTAATCCGACTCGGACCCAGTTTCTGCTGACCCTTCGCTCGCTCGGTATCGATCTCGATATCACCCAGGATCAAGAAGACTGTAACGAGCCTGTCGGGATGGTCCACGTGACAGGCAAACTGATCGCCCAGTCCGCTCGATTACAAAAATCCAACTCCGTCGAGGGACGGTTAATACCGCAGTTAATTGATGAACTGCCCTTACTGGCAGTAGTCGGAACGCAAATCACCGGCGGCATCCACATTCACGATGCGGGCGAATTGCGCCTTAAGGAAAGCGATCGCATTAAGGTCACGGTCAAGAACCTGCGAGCGATGGGCGCGGAGGTTGAAGAGTTTGCGGACGGGTTGAGCGTCGCCGGCCCAACAAAACTTCGTGGCGCAAAAATCGATTCCTCGGGCGACCACCGTATTGCGATGGCGTTTGCCGTTGCAGGGCTGATAGCCGAAGGCGATTCCGAGATCGAAGACGCTGAATGTATTAACGTTTCATTTCCAGAGTTCTTTACTTTGCTCGAATCAATCGTGGAGAGATAAATCAAAGCGAAATTTTCCTGCTGAGCTTGCCTCGTCACTGGAATGAAGCAAGTACGCAAGTTGAAGATGCGGGAACTACAGTATGAGAAGTCGGCGAATTATCATCACGGGCTTTATGGGTTCGGGTAAAACCGCAGTAGCCAGGGCGCTGGCGCGGATCTTGAACTATCAAACTCTTGATCTGGACGAGGTAATTACGCAACTGGAGCAGCGGGGGCCAAAAGAGATTATCGAGACCGACGGCGAGCCTGCGTTTCGCGAGATCGAGACCCAAACTCTATCCAAAGTTCTGAAAGAGGTTCTGGAAACTGACGCCGCGCATGTCATCGCACTCGGTGGCGGTACTTGGACCTTGGAGAGAAACCGCGAGATTATCCGAAAACATCGCTGTCATACTGTGTGGTTGGATGTGCCTTTTGATCTTTGCTGGAAAAGAATTCTAGCATCAGGAGATGAGCGCCCCCTCGCTCGCAATGAGTCTGAGGCGCGCAATCTTTATCAGGAAAGGCGCGACTCTTACCGCCGCGCAGTCTTGCATGTGGCAGCTACCGAGAAAAGGTCTGCGGATCATATCGCCGGAGAGATAGCCCAGGCTTTATCAATTCGAGAAACGGAGTCCCGGAAGAACGAGAAGCAAGCAAGCGAATAGCCAGTTCAGTTTTGCTCAGATTTCTCGCGCTTGTTGAAACTCGTAAAGATCATCGAGCTGAAGAAGACTAGACGACGTTTTTAGCAAAAAGCGCAGGCAGCCAGCGCCGCCTGCGCCTGGAGTTTGGACATTCCGAATTCTGCGCCCGGAACTCCGTCAGGAGTTCCATGTTTATAGCATGCGACAGGTGAGACGCAAGAACTCCATTAGAAGTTCAATGTTTCGTCTAGCCGCGAGACACGTTTCACTCCTAAAGGAGTGAATATTTGTGGCGACGCGATGGCTATAAACATTCAACCACTACGTGGTTGGGCGCAGGCAGCCATGGCCGCCTGCGCATTCTCAGTTTGCTGAGCTAATGGGCTCAGAATTTGAACTTTAGAGCAAACTGAACCTGTCTTGACGATCCGGAGTCGCCGGTGGCAAACCGCGTGTTGCTTATCACTCCGAATGTTGTGCTGCCAATTTGCGCAATTCGACCTGGCTGGCCGAAGTTCGCGTGGTTAAAGAGATCAAAAAACTCCGCGCGGAATTCAATTAGTTTGTTTTCACCAATCTTCGTCCGCTTAATGATGGAGAAGTCGGTGTTATTGAATCTCGGACCGATCACAACGTTACGTCCCAGGCTGCCGAAGTGAAAAACGCTTTTCCCGCCCACGAACGCAATGGGCAATACCACCGCCGAGCCTGACGGACAAACGCCGCCTGGTCGTGGATCACATACGGAGCCACTGAACCACTGAATACCGGGAACGTTCGTGGCAGTGGTGGGAGCGACAGTTACGGCGCCGTTAACATCTGGCCGCAGCGTGGCGAGGCCGGTTAAAGCGTTAGCGTTCGCCGCGGGTATCGCACCGATTGCGGCTGCATTGCCGGCGAGCAGAGTGACCGGATTACCGCTCTGCGATTGTGTGATTAGCGAGAGCTGCCAACCGCCCACCAACTGGTTCTGATTGAAGGGCAATTCGTAGATCCCATTCACAACGAACCGATGCCGCGCGTCGAAGTCTGACAACCCACGGTCACCCCGGAGGTTGAAGCTGTCTTGCAAAGTCACTCCTTGCGAGCTTTGTGAATTGTAGTCGATCGACTTTGAGAATGTGTACGAGGCATTGAACTGAAAGCCGTTCGACAGTCGCTTGTTAGCCGTCACCCAGAGCGCATTGTAACTTGAGTTTCCAGTACCCTCGCGGAAAGTGATGTTGAGCAGCGGGGTGTTGGGCAGAATCGGGCTGCTGGCAGACAGATTTGGGAAAGGACGGGCACCGCTGGCCAGTAACTGGTTGGGGTTTCGCGTGAGCCTCAAATGCGTGCCCTTAGAGCCGAAGTATCCAATGGTTAAGGCGAGCCCCGGCCTCAGCTCACGCTGCACATTTAGATTCCACGACTGAACATACGCAGCGTCGAAATCCGGATCTACCGAGCTCGGAGATGCCGTACTTCCCGGTGGTGCTTTGGTGATCGCGGCAGCGAGTGTCGTCGTTTGTCCGGCAGGCAGCGCGACCGGATTTGCGAGCGGTGGATTGGCAGCATTTCCGGTGACAAGGTTGGTTACTGGCTGGTCGGTCAGGATTGCGTAAGCCCCACGGACCGACGTCTTGCCGTTTTTGAAGGGGTCCCAAGAGAACCCAACCCGCGGCTGAAAGTTCTTCCAATTAGTGTGATAGATGGGCGCCAGGCCATTGTTTACCCGGACCAGCGAGTTAGTGCCGGGGTCATAGACAACGAAACGATTGTATCGTTCGGTCGGCGACATCAGCCAGTCGTAGCGCAGACCAAGCTCGAGAGTGAGGTTCGGCCGCACCTTGTAATTGTCCTGGACAAACAAGCCCAACGCCCCCTGAGCAATTGCACTCGAAACGTCACCCAGCGTGACGTTGAATACGTTCGCTGTGCCCGCGATGAAGGCCGCCATGTTGGCAAACGCAAAGTTCCCGGTGTCCTTGTTCGTATTGTTGTTGTAAAACCGCCGCCCTTCGCCGCCAAACTTGAACGAGTGATTACCGCGCAAATAATTGAGCGTGTCCGAGAGCACGAAGATGGTATCAGAACGACCCTGGGGAAAGCCGGCAGGCCCACCGAAGTTTAACCCCGAACCCCCGACAGCGATCTGAGGCAAGCCGATGGCCTCATTGACGCCGTTGTTGATTCCAAAATCAGCCGGATTCAGCAGCGCATTGGGAGTAAATATGATGTGAATGCGGTTAAAACCGAACCGCGCTTCGTTGACCAGGGCCGCGCCAAAGGTGTGAGTTTCATTCAGCGTGAAGATCTGTCGGTGAGATTGGCGGGTGTCACCAAAGTTTGGGATCGTGTTTCCCTGCAAAGTGGGCTCGCCGCGAAAATCTCGCTGGAAAGCGTAGTAGCCGTGCAGCCGGTCGTTACTTCCGAGATTGTGGCTAACATCTCCAGTCCACTGATCGATATTAACCGGCGCGGTTCCCGACCCCCCAACTATTCCGGTAGGGGATGTGGGGATCAGGGCAAGCAACTTTCTGATGGCCGGGTCGGTTACGCTTGCTCGCTGTGCGTCAGTAGGGACGGTAACGGACGGAAGCGTCAACCCTTGACGCTGGCGCAGTCCTTCGTAGCTGAAGAAAAAGAAGGTCTTGTTCTTCCCCCTGTAGCTTAAGGCCGACCCGCCTTGGCCGAAATGTGGTAGGTTGATCGGTCCCCCAATATTGAGACCAAACTGATTGCGCTTAAAGGGCGGCTTTCCTCCACCCTTACAGGTTGCAACGCCAGCCGGGCAAAAATTGAAGAAATTGCGAGCGTCGAGTGCCTCGTTGCGAAGAAACTCGAAGAGCTCGCCGTGATACTCGTTCGTACCCGAACGCGTTGCGATGTTGGCAATCGCTCCAGAGTTGCGTCCGTACTCAGCACTGAAGGTGGAGTTGTCAACCTTGAACTCCTGAACTGTGTTAATGGAAGGTTGAAAGGTGATCTGGTTTTGCACCTGATCGTTTAAATTCACTCCATTGATCATGAAGTTAACAGTGTCTTCGCGATTGCCGGCCGTATTGAAGGCAAATAATCCTTGCCCTCGAAGCGGGGCCGTCAGAAATCCATTCTGTGGCGGCGTAACCGATCCGGGTATCAACAATCCTAGGTCGACGAAGTGGCGACCGTTTAGCGGAATCTCCTGGACCGTTCTTTGATTAATGACCGTACCAACGGAGGTTGTTGCCAACTCAATAACTGAAGCATCAGATGTGATGAGAACCTGCTGAGAGATATCGCCAATCTCCAGTTGGAAGTTCTGCACGACTGTTTGAGCAACTTCTATTACCAGGTTTGAGATAGTCGTTGTATGAAAGCCCTGGGCCTTAACCTCGACCCGGTAATTTCCTACTGGCAGGGCCGCCAACTGATAGTTGCCCTCGCCATCTGTTTGCGTGGTGCGCTCTACAGATGTTGCCTCATTCCGAACGACTACGGTTGCATTGGGCAGTACCGCGGCCTTCGGATCGGTTACCTTTCCCTGCAGCACCGCGGTGGACTGGGCCAAAGCCGAGATCCCGATCAGAAAAATCACACAAGCAGTTAGCGCCAGAGTAAACAAGCACCTGATTCGTTTTCTTATATGCATGATGCCTCCTCAGTTTCAAAGAAAAAAGCGGACGGTGAGCGTCGGACCGGCTGTCGGTTAGTCGGAGTCGCGTTTGAGCTGAAGCCAGGCGAGGCCAGGGTCACTACAAATTGAGCCTCACTTCTCATTAATCGTTCCTTCTCGGCGAGAGACGGATGGACTTATTTGCATCGATAGCAATACAAATGCCGCGACAGTAGAAGGAGCCGAGCGGTTTTTCCTAGATAAATCGCTAGCTCTGACCGGTGAAGTACACGCTGATCCAAATTCCCGAATGTTGCGATCCAAAAATCGAGAGAAAATGGTCTATCGGTCTCGGAGGAGTAAGAGCGCTTAGTCTTTCAACTTGTGAATGGACCAACCAGAGGCGGGGAAAACTAGCGAGGTTACAGGTCTAAGTTATCAGCGGTAGGCACTCAGGCAAGTTTCAGAGTCTGACGACTGTCGAAGAAATCGGCCCACACGTCACCGGCTGGGCGGACCAGGGCTGGCACATTCTTTAGGGTGAAGTCCGCAATCCCGACACCTTGCTCGATCTGCTTCCAAGTCAGAGGCATCGATACCGTAGCTTTTGGTCGCGCGCGCGTTGTGTAGACTGCAGCCAAACTCTTGCCCCGCGCATTTTGCATCCAGTCAACATAA
>Ga0137372_10006379_pt1 | contig 11438 bp, 8 predicted proteins | sample SagtaG_6_FD_104911 | JGI IMG/M metagenome (GOLD analysis project Ga0137372, IMG submission 104911) | Vadose zone soil microbial communities from Sagehorn Ranch, Mendocino, California, USA - Sage1_R_60_16 metaG | ecosystem: Environmental > Terrestrial > Soil > Vadose zone | place: USA: California...
CGACGGCCTCATCGAGGCGTTCACGTCCGATGGCCCAGTCGTCGACGCCGGCGGCCCGACTCTCGCCGAGCCACTCGACATACTCGGACACGGCCGTCCGGGCCCGGGCGACTGCAGCGCTGAGGCGCCGCAGCTCCGGCGCCCCGACGACGCCGGGAGCCGCCGCTTCGATGTCCTCGAACAGAGCCGGGAGCTCGGCGCCCGTGTCGATCTCGAGTTGCTGCCACAGCCGGACCTGGGGAACGACCGCCCGCGTTCGGCTCGCCAGCAGGAAGGTCGGGACCTCCTCGAGTCGGCCCGTGATCGAATCCAGTCGCTCCGCGAGCGGGGCGAATTCGCGAGCGAACAGCAGGAACAGCGCCGTGCCGACCGTGTCCACGGCCGTCGAGCGGCGCTCCCACACCCGGAGGACATCAGCCTCGAACAGGGAGCGTCGAAGATTGTGGATCTCCAGGTCGCGTTCGAAGCGGGCCTCCGCGGACAGGCCGGTCGGCTCGAGCGCCTCCACCGCGGTCAGGTGGGCGCGATCGGCCGCGATCTGCTGGAGCACGGCGTCGCGGCCGCCGTCGCCCAGGCGGCTGTCTTCCGTGTGGATGCCATTGGCCGTCGCAAAGGCCGGGTCGTCGCGGACCAGGCGCCGAAATCGCGTCTCGACGAGGTCGTAGAGCCGATCGTCCAGCCGCCCCCGATCAGCGGCGCGAGCCGGCCGGGTGAGGGCGACCTCGGAGAGGCTCGTCATGATCGTGGTTCCTCCTGGGCCGGCCGGGGCCGGGTGAGTTTGGACGAGTTCGACGGCCGTCTCCGTCAGGCGAGTCGGGCAGCGACCGGCGACGCGGGCGAGGTTCGAGCCAGGCCGCGGTCGGCCAGGACGGCCCTCACGGCAGCGACGGTCGCGTCGATGTCCGCGGCGGAGATTCCGTTGTGGGTGACCGCACGGACCTGTCCGTGGGGATATTCCGCCATCAGGACGCCGCGCGCACGAAGCGCCGCGACGAAGCTCGACCGATCTCCCAGGACCCTGAACATGACGAAGTTGGTGCGGACGCGACCCGGATCGAGCGGTCCCGATTCGGGCTGGGCGATGCCACCCGCGGACACGACGCCGTCCAGCTCCGCCAGGCCCTCCGCCAGTCGGCGGGCATTGGCGTGATCCTCGGCCAGTCGCTCGATCATGCCCGAAGGCCCATCGCGCAGCGCGACCAGGCCGGCGGCCGCGAGGATCCCGACCTGGCGCATCCCGCCGCCGACGAGCTTTCGCGCCCGGCGAGCCCGCCAGATGAAGTCGCTGTCGCCGACGACCACAGAGCCGACGGGGCAGGCGAGGCCCTTGGACAGGCAGAAGGACACGCTATCGGCCGGCCCGGCCAGGTCCGTCGGCCGCACGCCGAGCGCCACGACCGTGTTCCAGAACCGGGCTCCGTCGACGTGCAGGGGGACGCCGCGGTCGTGAGCGATGGAGGCAACGATTCGCGTGTACTCGGGTGTCAGCGGCTGGCCCATCGAATGGGCGTGCGCGTTCTCGAGGGCGACGAGCCCGGTGATTGGTTCATGGAGGTCGGAGGGATCGCGAAAGGCGTCCGCGATCGCAGCTGGGTCCATCGTCCCGTCCGGGTGCTCTGCGATGACCCGCACGCTCGTCCCGACGACGACCGCATGGGATGCCGCCTCGTCCAGGACGATGTGGGTGGAGGCTCCGGCGATCGTCTCCTGGCCGCGAGCCAGATGCGCCATCTGCGCGACGAGATTGCCCATCGCTCCGCTCGCGACAAAGAGGCCCGCCTTCTTGCCGAGCAATTCGGCGGCCCGGTCCTGAAGGGCATGGACGGTCGGATCCTCGTCCCAGACGTCGTCGCCGACATCGGCTGCGGCCATCGCCCGACGCATCTCGTCGGTGGGCTTCGTGAAGGTGTCGGATCGCAGGTCGATGAGCTCCATCGGCCGAGTATAGGAGAGGTGTCGGGGCCGGGGTCGTCACCGCGTTCTGGCCGGGCCGTTCACGCCGGAACCGACCAACTGCGCGCGGTGTACCTGTTGCATGAACGACGACGGAGTCCACCCGCCGAGCCACCGCGGGGCCGGACCCCCGACACAAGCTGACGAGACCGGACCCGTCGTGGTCGCGGTTCCGCATCCGGATCCGGGCTGGGCCAGGCGACTGCGTCGTGCCGCCCTCCTGGCGACCGCCGCCACGGTTCTGCTCGCCCTCGCGGCGACCCAGGTCCTGACGCCCGCGAACCGAGCTCTGGTGATCGGGAACGGGGTCGGAGCCGGTAATGGCTCATCGCAGGCGCGGTCCGGCGATGGTGCTCCCGCCGTGGCGTCGCCGGCGGTCCGTGGGCGTCCGGCCCTGTCGGAACAGCTCGTCGTCCACGGGAGCGCCGACCGCATCCTGGACCTGGCTACCGGCCGGGTCGGGCCCGCTCTCACCAGGAACTGGGCCGACCGCCTCATCGACCTCGGCGGTGGCGTCTATCGATGCGTCTGCCAGGAACGCTCGACGATCCGAGGCCAAGAGCGCGTCGTGATCCACCTGCGCGACCTGACGGCCGACGGAACCATCGGTCGCGACATCGCCCTTGCCGAATACACGGGCCGGCCCGACCCCCACGTCTCGGGCGATCAGGGCGAGTCGGTGTCGATCACCTCCGCGGTCGATCAGGGCGGTCAGTTGCTGTTTCTCGGTCGGGCGACGCGGCAGCCGCCGCGATGGACGGTCGGCGTCGACGTCGTGGACCTCGCCGCCGGCCGGGCCGTCCGGAGCCTCACGCTATGGACCTCGGCGACCCACGTTGGCTTCGGTGCCTCCGCCTTCGCTCGTTACGCCTGGTCGCCGCAGATTGTCGTGTCTCCCGAGGGTGACCAGGTGGTCATGCAGGCATCCGTCATGACGATCGGCGAGATCGATCGGACGGCCTACTGGTCGGCGCCTGTTCATGGGCTCAAGGTCGGGACGCTTCGTCGGCTTCCGGGCGGGACGGACTCGTTGTCCGGCAAGGATTGCCGCGACGCCTTCGCCTCCTTCGCGGATGGCCGGACGCTGTTCAGCCTGTGCGTCAGCCCGACTGAGGCAGGGGTCGTGTTCATCCGCCGTGTCACGCTCGATGGCCAATCGTCGGGTGACATCGACCTGAGCGCCACATTCCCCGACACCTACATTGCCGGTCGTCTTCTCGATAGAGCCCGAGGAGCGCTCTACCTGTGGGACCCGTTCGGTTTGACCATTGCCCGAGTCGATCTCAGGACCGGCACGATCGCGAGCCGCGTCCTCGATCGAGCGATCCTTGCGACTGCCCCCGGCCCCGAGACCGGCCCCGGCGTCGATCCGATCGCCAACCTGGCGCACGTCCTGGGTCGGTGGATTGCGCCGACCGCGGCGGCCAAGGTCTGGCTCGAGCCGGCCCTGACGCTATCGCCGGACGGCTCCCGGCTGTATCTGCTGGCCGTGAACACCAAGGACTTCACCGACGTGAACGGCGGCTCGGCGGGGATCATCGTCCTCGACTCGATGAGCCTGGGCGTGCTCGACCACTGGCCTCCGGCCGCCGACCTCGTGTCGATCGCGACGAGCGTCGACGGCCGATTCGTCTATGCGTCCGGCATGGCGCGCCCCGGCCAGCCGGCATCGGTCACCATCTACGAACGGGAGACCGGGCGTCAGGTCGCGTTCCTCGGTCAGCTCGGCGAGGATTGGGTCATGTTCGGGATCCCGCCTCGGTAGGAACGCCCGGTCCGATTCCTGAGACGGACAACGCTCGCCGCACCTGCTATCCTGCCGACTCGCCGCCCGCGGACCCGTGGTGTAGCGGCCCAACATGCCAGCCTGTCACGCTGGAGATCGCCGGTTCGAATCCGGTCGGGTCCGCCACCTTCGCATGTCCCTACGCCCCGTCCCCCGCCCGGACGGGGCGTTCTCTCGTCGGCCAGCACGCGGCCCATAATCGAGGGCATGACCCACCCCGATGGCCCGACGAAAGGGACGTCCCGCGGTCCCGGCCACGGCCCCGGGCGTCGCCTCCTGCCCTGGCTCGTCGCAGCCTCGCTGCTGGCCGGCTGCGGCGGGACACCGGTCGGCGGCTCGCCGGCGCCCGGCGGCTCAACAGCGGGCGGCGGCTCAACAGCGGGCGGCGGCTCGCCATCGCCTGGCGACACCTCGGAGTCCGCCGGTGCGCCCACATCCGGTGCTGGCTCGCCGTGCCGGCCGTCGGTGACCGCGGCGACCCCGGCCCCGCCCGGGTCCCCCGAGGTGCTCGCGACGGCCAATCCGACGACCTTCCGGATCGTCGGCTATGTCGGCGACGTCGACGGGTCCGTCGAGCAGATCCAGTTCGGGAAGCTGACTCACGTCAACTACGCGTTCCTGACCCCCAACTCCGATGGGACGATCGCGGACCTGGCGAACCCCTCGAAGCTGGACGAGATCGTGGCCTGCGCCCACGCGGCAGGAGTGAAGGTGCTGATCTCGGTCGGGGGCTGGGGCTGGGATCCGCAGTTCGAGAGCTTCGTCCCGGATCCGATGGTGCGGGCCACGTTCGTGCGCCTGCTCGACGAGTTCGTCGCCGCGCACTCCCTCGATGGGGTGGATATCGACTGGGAATACCCAGATCCCGGCGCCTCGGCCGTACACTACCTGTCCCTCATGACGGAGCTCCGAGCGGCATTGCCCAGCCCAGCACTGCTCACGGCCGCCGTCGTCGCCCAGGGTCGAACCGGAGAGGGAATCCTGGCCGGCGTGTTTCCGCTCGTCGACTTCCTCAACGTCATGGCCTACGACGGTCCGGGGCCCAGCCACTCGCCATACGGCTACGCCGAGCAGTCGCTGGCTTACTGGGGCGGGCGCGGCCTGCCGCGGGACAAGACGGTCCTCGGCGTGCCGTTCTACAGCCGTCCGGTCGAGGTCCCGTACCGCAAGCTCGTGGCCACCAGCGCGGCCGCCCCGAATGCCGACGAGCTCGACTACTTCGGCACGACGGTCAACTACAACGGCATCGCCACGATCAAGGCCAAGACCGAGCTCGCGCTCAGCCGGGCCTCCGGGATCATGGCGTGGTCGCTGGCGCAGGACACCGGGGATTCGACGTCGCTGCTCGGGGCGATCGACGAAATGGTCCGGGCAGCCGGCCGGCGCTGACCGGCGCGAGTGCCAGTCCGCAGCCAAGTCGGCCGGCCGGGTCAGGCCTCCGCCGGATCCGGTGCGCGGCGGACGATCGGAACCAGGGCCGCCAGCATGGACAGGGCCGTGAACCACAACGTGGGCAGCGCGACCACCAGCGCGACGACGAGCATTGGCTCACCCAACCGCGGTCGCATGCGGCCGGCGATGACGGCCAGGGCGAGCCCCAGCCCGACGCGAATCCAGTACGGGACGGGCAGGAACGATGAGGCGTCGGCCGGCCCGCGGACGCTGAGCACCTGCACGAACTGAGCCCAGGCGTCCGGCGCCAGGACGACACTGACAAGCAGGACGGCCCCGCCCACGAGCGTGGCGATGGCGGCGTCCCTCCAGCGGCCGCGAACGGCCAGGTAGACGATGCCCAGCGCCGGCGAGAGCTTGATGGCGGCGCCCACAGCGAAGAGGACCGGCCATCGCCGGATCGCCAGTACGACGAGCACGGCCAGGATCAGGTGGACGTTCCGGAACCACAGCTCCGTGGCGACCGGCACGAAAGCGATCAGGGCGAGGAACGGCAACGGCCGGCTGCCGGCCAGCCACCACGCGCAGCCGAGCAGGAGCGCCAGCCAGGCCCAGCTGAAGACCTCGGACGGCAGGATCGCGCTGACGGGCGCGACCAGCTGGGCGACGACGGGCGGATACCAGTAGGCGAACGGTGTGTTCGAGCTCGCGGTCGGGTCGTAGAGCGGCTCGCCGTGGAGGAGACGCTGCCCGGCCAGCCAGTAGGCGTGCTCGTCGTTGGGCTGGGCCCAGTGGCCGGTCGCAACCACCGCCAGGAGGAGCGCCCCGACCGTCGCCAGGACCACCAGCCCCAGCGGTGGCAACTGGCGCCGGCCGACCGAGATCGGCTCGGCGAAGAGCCGGCGAATGGCGACGACGGGCGCGGCGGCTCCGGACATGGTCACGCTGCGCGGAGGGTACATGAGTGGGTGGACGGTACCCGAGGCCTCCGCGACCGGCCATGGCACAATCGACCCACGTGAGGCACGTCTCGACCCCCCGATTCCTCCTCCTGCTCGCTGTCGCCGTCGTGCCGTTGCTGGGCGTCGGCATCCTCGCCGGCGGCCCATCTGCAGGCGTTGGCCTGGCCAGTCCGTCTACCGGCCCGGCTGCCATGCCGACCGCCACGGCCGGCGAGTCGACCAGTCCGTCGATCGGCGCCCAACCCTCGCCCTCGCCGAGCCAGGCCGCAACGCCCCTGCCCACGGCGAGCGTGCCCATCGTGCCCGTCGCCGACTTCCGATCACCTGTGCAGAACGTCAATGTTGATAGCGTGCGCGCCGTGCTGGCGGGTACGCACCCCCGCTGGCGGAGCCTGGAGATGCTGAGCGCGGACGCCGACGGAATCCTGGCCACGCTCGGCATGAAGCGGCCTGCCGACGCATCGCGCCTCGTCCTGGCGTCGTCGGTGGCGACCCTCGAGCGCCACCTCGCCGCCGACAGTCGTCGCCTCGGCTTCCTCCGGGCCTCACAGGTGTCGCCCGCCGTCCGGGCACTGAGCTGGACGGGACGGGCGCTGTTCGGGGTGGATCGGCTCAGGTCGATCGCGGCCTGGCGGCTCGTCGCTCGGCTGCCGGGTGACGCCCGGCCGTTCAATCCGGGCGCGACCTGGACGCTCGTCGCCGGCGGCGACATCCTCCTGGACCGGGGCGTCTACAAGCAGACACGGATCCTGGGCAAAGGTGTCGACTTCCCCTTTGACGGGGGCACTGCCGAGATCACCGGCCGGCGCTGCTGCTCATCGTTCGACTGGCCCATCCCGATCACCGGCCGGACAGGGAACAGGGGCGCCGTACGCGAGCTCCTGTCCGGCGCCGATGTCGCCGTGGCCAACTTCGAGAACCCGGCGGTCGACACGTTCCGCTACCACACCGAGGGCACGGTTTTCTCGGCCGATCCCGGCCTGATCGCCGGGCTGCGGAACGCGGGCATCGACGCGGTGTCGATCGCCAACAACCACATCGGCGATGCCGGGCGGGCCGGTGTGGTCCAGACCGTCGCCAACCTGGACGAGTACGGGATCAAGCACGCCGGAGCCGGCCGGAATGCCGCCGCTGCGCACCGCCCGGCGATGATCCGCGTCGACGGGCTGACCGTCGCGATCCTGGGCTACGACACGATCGCCGGCTCGTATAGCGCCGGCACCTCGACCCCCGGCAGCGCGCGACTCACGGTCGCCGGAGCCAGGGCGGACATCGCGGCCGCCCGGCGCGCGGGCGCGGACGTCGTGATCGTGTACCCCCACTGGGGGGTCGAATACCGGTCGACTCCATTCGCCGCTCAGCAGGCGCTCGCCCGCTCGGTGATCGATGCCGGCGCGGACATGGTCATCGGCAACCACGCCCACTGGGTCGGGGCGATGGAGGTCTACAAGGGCCGGCCGATCTGGTACGCGCTGGGCAACTTCGTGTTCGACCAGACGTGGTCGGAGCCGACGTCGGAAGGGATGTTGCTGGAGCTGACCTTCACTGGGCGGCGGCTCGTCCAGATCAGGCTGCATCCCACGATCATCCTCGACGGCGCCCAGCCGAACTTCCTTGACCCCGGCGGCGACGGCCGGGTCGTGCTCGGCCAGCTCTACGACGCCTCGAAGAAGCTGCTGCCCTGGTAGTCGGCGGGCGCAACGGCCTTCGCCCTGGTCGTGGCCAGATAGTCGGCAGGCGGATGCCAGCGCTCGCGGGACTCGATCCGCGGCCATCTGTTCAGGGACTGACCAGTAGGACGCCGGATCGATAAGGGCGCGTCGATCGGGGCCGGACCATTCCGCGTGAACGTGCTCCGAGTAACGCACCGAGCCCCGGGCGATTGATGCCCGCTGGTGTATCGGCATGGGGTCATGGCTGGCCGAAGAGCCTGATCACGAATGAATGACCGCGGGCTGGCATGTGGCGGCCAGGGGGGTGGCGTCAGGACAGGCCGGCGAAGAGGTCAGTCTCGGGCAGCTGGACGTCGACGTTCCGCGACTCCCGCAGGATGAACGACTCGGTCGACCAGAACTCGCGCCAGGCGTCCAGGCCCATCGCGGCGAGTGGAAACGCGTCGCCGATCTGGGTCACGTGGCTGTGGAGCGCGTCCCATTTCGCCTGCAGGACGTCCGAGACATCCACCTGCGTCGTGATCAGCTCGTCGGCGACGAGAGCCTCGGCCATCTGCTTCTCGTACTCGGCCAGCTCCTCTGGCGTCGCACCGGGAGATGGCGCCCACGGGTTGGGTTCGCCGCGCTCCTCCAGCCGTTCGGCCATCGTGGTCAGCAGGGACGTCGGAAAGGCCGGCTCGTACAACTTGCGCGGCGCCCATGGCTCCAGGCCGCCGTCCTCCGCGGCCGGCCCGCTTCCGCCCGACCCGGGTGTGAGCTGCCTGGGATACCAGGCCGGATCGCCGGCGCGCTCGAACGCAGGCCGGCCAATCTCGTGGACGCGCACGTGGTCGGGGTGGTCGTAGCCCCGCGCCTCTTCGTACGTGGTCACGACGTCCGGCCGGTGGCGGCGGATGAGCCACACCAGGCGGCCGATCGCCTCGTCCAGGTCGGCCTGGGCGAATGACCGCGGGTCGGCATTCGCCGGTCGGCCCTTCATGTCCGAGTCGCGATAGCCCAGGTTGTCCCATTCGGTCACGCCCAGGACGCCCATCGCCGTCTCCAGCTCGGCCATGCGTATCTCGCCGAGGCGACGGTGGTTGTCCGGTGTGTCCATCGCCGCGACGACGATCTCGCCCTGTTCGCCGCGCGTGGCCGTGACCAGGACGACGCGGTGGCTGTCGCGGACGGCCTTGGCCATCACGCCACCGGTCGTGATCGACTCGTCGTCGGGATGGGCATGGACGGTCATCAGCGTCAGTGTCCGGTGGCCGGAGGAGGCATCGTTCATGGCGGCAATCGTAGGGCGGAAAGCACCGGCAGGCTGACAGGCCGGCGACCTGCGCCGCTACCATCGGCGCGATGCCCGCATCGCCCGACCGCGCCTCCTCCGGCAGTTCCACCCGGCAGGGCCCGCTGTCCGGGCTCCTGGTCGCCGACTGCTCGACCGTCCTGGCGGGACCCTTGTGCACGATGCTGCTGGCCGACCTGGGCGCAGACGTCGTCAAGGTCGAGCCCCCCGAGGGCGACGGAACGCGAGCCTGGGGACCGCCGTGGGTCGGCGCCGGGCGGGTCGCGCCCGACGACCCAGGCGTGGCGGCCTACTACCTCGCGGTCAACCGCAACAAACGCAGCATCCGGCTCGACCTGCACACCGAGGACGGAGGCTCGGTCCTCCGTCGCCTCATCCAGCGGGCCGATGTGCTGGTGGAGAACTTCCGGGTCGGCGCGCTGGCCCGCATGGGCCTCGACGAGGCGGCTCTCCAGAGCCTGAACCAAGGGCTCATTCATCTCGCGATCAGCGGCTATGGACCGCAGGGCCCCAGCGCCGAGCGACCGGGCTACGACTTCGTCCTCCAGGCTGAGGCCGGCCTCATGTCGATCACCGGCTTCCCCGACGATGAAGGCGGGCGACCGACGAAGGTTGGCGTCGCGATCGCCGACGTGGTGACCGGCCTGTACGGCGCCGTCTCGGTCCTGGCCGCTCTGGTGGGTCGCGAACGGCGGATCAGCGAGCCCGGCGGCCAGCGGATCGACGTGTCCATCCTGGAATCGGCCCTGGCAATGCTCGTCAACCAGGCACAGAACGCGTTCGCCACCGGTTCGTCGCCGACCCGACGCGGCAACGCCCATCCCAACATCGTGCCGTACGAGACGTTCCCGACGGCCGACGGCGAAATCGTGGTGGCGGTCGGCTCGGAACGGCAATGGGCGCGCTTCTGCACGGTGCTCGGATTGCCACAGGTCGCGACCGATCGCCGTTTCGCCACGAATCACGAGCGGGTGGCCCACCGCGACGACCTCCGGCCCATCCTCGTCGAGCACCTCGCCGGAGACACGTCGGCCGCCTGGCTCGACCGGCTGACCGCCGCGGACGTCCCCTGTGGACCGATCAACGACGTCCTCGCCGCGCTCGCCCTGCCGCAATCCCGGACGCGGGACATGGACGTGACCGTTGCCCATCCGGTTCTTGGGCCGATTCGCCAGGTCGGCATCCCGTTCAAGCTCTCTGCGACGCCGGCGAGCGTTCGCACCGCTCCGCCGCTGTTGGGCGAACATACCGATGAGATCCTGGCCGAGCTGGGCTACCCAGCCGGCGAAGTGGCTGCGCTCCGCGATCGTGGGGTGACCTGACCGACCCGTGCATCGCTGCACGCGTGGTCCACCTGACCGGCAGGGCCGCTGCTAGACTCGGTCGACCGGACGCGCCGCGCATCACCTGGCCGCCATCGCCCGGTCCCGATCGCCGGCCGCAATCGCCTGGAGGCATGCCATGACCGACGATCGCGAGCGTTGGGCCCTCATCCTCGGCGCGTCGTCGGGGATGGGCGAGGCGACCTCGATCGCCCTGGCCCGGGCGGGCTACCGGATCTGCGGCATCCACCTCGACTTCCGGGCCGCCCTCCAGCACGTCGAGGAGGTCAAGCGGCGGATCGTCGACGAGGGCAGCGAGGCGCTGTTCGTCAACATGAACGCGGCCGACGACGAGAAGCGTGCCGGGGCCCTGGCCAGCATGTCGGAGCGTTTCGACCGGAGCCGCGCCGAGGGTCGCCATCCGTACGTCCGGGTGGTGATGCATTCCCTGGCCTTTGGGACGCTCGTGCCGCTCATCTCCGACGATCCCAGGCAGGCGGTCAATCGCAAGCAGATGGAGATGACCCAGGACGTGATGGCCAACAGCCTCGTCTACTGGGTCCAGGATCTGTACCGCGGCGGGTTTCTCGAGCGGGGCTCGAAGATCTACGCGATGACGTCCGAGGGGTCGAGTCGCGTCGTGCCGTCGTACGGAGTGGTCAGCTCCGCGAAGGCCGCGCTCGAGTCGCACATCCGGCAGCTCGCCATGGAGCTCGCCCGGCAGGGCTCAGGGATCACGGCCAACGCCATTCGGGCGGGCGTCACGATGACACCTGCGCTCATGAAGATCCCCGAGCACGACCTGATCATCGAGTCAGCGACGCGGCGCAATCCGACGGGCCGGATGACGACGCCACACGACGTCGCCAACGCGATCGTGGCCCTGTCCGGGGAGGGGACCGACTTCATCAGCGGCGACATCATCGGGGTCGACGGCGGCGAGTTCGTCACCGGATCCTAGAGACGCGGCGGGTACCCGGCGGCGAAGCGTGAAACGCGCATGAGCGGGCGCGTCATCGTCGTCGGCTCGGTGAATGTCGACCTCGTGGTCCGCGGCGA
>Ga0137372_10006384_pt1 | contig 11435 bp, 9 predicted proteins | sample SagtaG_6_FD_104911 | JGI IMG/M metagenome (GOLD analysis project Ga0137372, IMG submission 104911) | Vadose zone soil microbial communities from Sagehorn Ranch, Mendocino, California, USA - Sage1_R_60_16 metaG | ecosystem: Environmental > Terrestrial > Soil > Vadose zone | place: USA: California...
ACAAACTCGAGCGCTACGCTGGTGCTGAGGAGGACCAGTAAGATCAGCAACAGCAATTTTTTTCTGTCACGGGATCGAGTGATGATCGGGGAGGATACCTATGTCCTGGAACTAAAGTTCGCAAGATAAATCAGCGGCGCCCCATCGTCATACCCGCGAAAGCGGGTATCCAGAAGTTTTTGATTCCTGGATTCCGGGTCTCGCTAGCTATCGCCAGCTTGCCCGGAATGACGCCCAAATTATTCAACGGATTTCGGGAACACCACACTAGCCCATCAGGCCTAGATACCTCCAATAAGGAATGGCCGCTACCAAGGCCACGATATATGCGAGCGCATAAAACGGATTAATTCGGTACATCAGCGGATAGCTGAATCCCTTACCTTCAGTCGTTGAGTAGGCAAGCGTATGCCAATCCACCTGAAACGTGAAGAACCAGACTTCAGACCCCACGAGGATAATCATGGCCATGATCCATGGGCTTATTCCCAAATCGACGGACAACGGGAGTAGAGCGACCGTAAGCGTCACGACTGTAAGGAAGCTAGTAAAAACCAACTTGACGGCATAGGCAATGAGGGCGATGATGATAAATGAGAGCGCTGGGTGATCTAAGAAGGGAAGGATCACAGGGGAGGCTAGGCCAACTAACCACTCATCAATTTTTGCCTGGGTTAAGAGAATGGGTATGCTTAACGTCGCGCCCATATAGATGAGCAATTCCCAATCGATCCCTTTTTTTAACATGCCCCAGCCCAGGACGCCGGTGTTGATTAAGACACAAAGTGAAATGAGGGAGATCCAGGCGCCGTCGATCCCATGGTAGGAAATGGTCAACCAACCCACCACGGTGAAACAAAGTACCCCAAGCGTGATCCATTCTTTTTGCGATAGAGAACCAAGAACCTCAAGCTGATTCTGAACCATTTTGTAAGAGACCTGAGGTTTAGACTCAGGGCGATAGAGAAACATCGTGCTGCATAAAATAATCGCAACAACGACCAGAGTGGGAGGCAACGCAGCAAGAAACCAGTAGCCCCAAGTAAACTGCTCGCGGACGTCCGGGGGAAGGAGTCCCCAGGCTATCAAGCTTGTAGTGGACCCTGTCAAAAACAGAAAACCAAGCTGCCCCAACCCAAGGAAGCTGGCAACAAAAAGGCCCGTCGATGCCTTGGACGGGTTTTTATAGCCGAGGCTTTCAGATAGATTGACAAGCATCTGGCTGATAATCGCGGTGCGAGCACTTTGTTGTGGGATAAGCGCCATCACGACCATTCCCATGAAACCTAGAGCGACAATCTGCCAGTAGTAGTTCAAGGGGAAAAAGCGAACCAACTGAAGTGACAGCCGGTAAAAGAGCCCAGAGCTGGTGATAGCCGCTCCGAGGCCCAGTACTCCGAGGGTCATGAACCAAGTCGTGCTTGCGAAGCCGCCGAGAACCACTTCCGGCCTTCCCAGACGGGTCAATATCAGTCCCAAAGCAAAAATAAGCGCGACTCCATAGTCGGGAAAGACCCAAAAGACCCAGTAGATCAACGTCAGGGACAGCAAGCCGAGCAGTTTGGTAGCCCCAGGTTCCAAGCCTATGTCGGGTGTCCAGAACCAGAGATAACTCCAGACGGCAAGACCCAAAACTCCCCCTACCCATTTACTCAGCGACGGGTCTTTGTGAGAACGAGAAAAGAGCGAGGCCAGATTTGACCAGATGGAGCCCGTTCCAGAAATTGTGCTAGAGAACGGTGACGCTTTGTCCCGGTAGAGCTCCGTCATATCTCCCATGGTTCCGGTCTCCTGCTCCACCAGGGTGAGCGCGCTGCGAAGACAGGTGAGCGCCTGGGCATATTCTCTCTTTTGCACCAAGGTATCTGCCATGCTCTGGTAGCGGGCTACAGCCTCTGCGATTAGGGTTCCTGGACTTCTTTGGGAGAGGACTTCTTTATAGATTCTAACTGCTCCTCCCAAGTCGCCTAGATGAGCGAGTGCCCTAGCCTTGATGTGCGCTAAATGCGGTTCAGCAAAGAAGTGGTCCGGCGGGATTCTTTCAACCGCATTCTTCACGAACGGGGAGGAACCGTTAAGCAACTCTTCTTGGTGTTTGATAAGGAGCTGTGCAGCTCTAGACCACTCTTGGGCTTCCAGAGAGTGGTGGATAGTCTGCTGCCAATCACCCAGCGCCTCGTATTGCGCTGCAATCTGAGCATGCAGTTGCTGCTCGGTTTCTCGGCCTTCGACCTTAAGGAGCTTTTCCCTCAAAAAGTCTCTAAAAAAGGCATGGAGCTCGTATCGATTGCCTTCCAAAGACCGGATCAAAGGGAACTCGCTTTTTTCAAGATCTGCGACGAATCTCCCTGCCTCTTCCGTGTGGAGAAGCTGGTCTGCAGTCTGAGGATCTAGGGTGGTCAATAATGAAACGCGGCGAGAAAACTGCTGTTGCTCAGGGCTCCTGGAGCCGTAGAACTCCTCGGCCAGGGAATTGAACGCGTCGCGTCCCTGGGAGTATTGCTGCTCTACCCGTGCAAGTCTTTTGCTTAGGCTAGCGCAAAACTGGAGGAGCCAAGTAGGGTATTTCTCGATCAGTTCATTCCAAGCCTCGCGGGTAAGCCTCCACACTGTAGTATCTTTGACGGTGATGATGGTCGCCGAGCGTGGTTCCCCGGACAAAAGCGCCATTTCTCCGAACCAATCTTGCGGTCCCAGGACCGCGATGCTTTCCCTTCTGCCTCCACCACCCTCGAGGACAACTTGGACGGCGCCAGATTGGATAAAGTAGAAGGAATCGCCTTTATCTCCTTGAGAGAAGACCGTCGTTCCGGCGTCAAAAACTTTTTCTTCGAGCCGGCCAAGAATTTTAGCTATATCCTCGCGAGAGAGTCCGGAAAACAGGGGGAAGGTTCTTATCGTATCCGCTAAATCGGCCATAAGCTCGCGGTCCGTTATCGGATGACTCTATCCGCCTTCTTGAGCATGTCCGGTGGGATGGTGAGCCCAATCGCGTTGGCCGTTCTGAAGTTGATGACCAAATCAAATTTCCTAGCCGGTTCTATCGGCAAATTCTCCGGTTTTTGACCCTTAATTATTTTGTCTGCAAGGCCGGCGGCCTGGCGACCCATCTGGTAGGAGCTGGGGCCATACGCGGCGAGTGCCCCTTTGATGGCCCACGGCTCCTCGTTAAACATGGTGGGGAGTTTCTTTTGCCTTGCGGTTTGAAAGATGAAATCCGCTTCGCTGTCGACCAAATTATCTGGAACCTGAAAGAGGGCGTCGCCTGCTCCACTCTGAAGATTATCTAAGGATGTCTTCAATTCCTCGTTTGACTTGGTGCCGTGCTCGACCACCTCGAGCCCGAGCTTTTCTGCTAACTTCTTGGTAAAATCACAGTTGTCGCGCGAAGATTTATCGTTCAGGTCATAAAAGATGTGCACGCGGCGAACTCCTGAAACAATTTGCTGCAGAGCTTCCAGCCTCTTTCCGGTCATTTCCAAGCCGAAGCCAGCCACCCCGGTGACGTTCCCTCCCGGCCGCGTGTTGCTCTTCACCAGACCCATTGTCTGTGGGTTGCCGGGGTGGCGGAAAACAATGGGTATCTCGTTTGTCGCAGCCATGGCAGCCTGAGTGGATCTGGTCCCAGTGGTAAAGATTAGGTCGACCTTTTTGCTTACCAGCTCATTGGCCATGGGTTTTAGGGCTGCCCGGTCGCCTTTCGCATCACGCATTTCCAGAAGAATATTTTCTCTTTCTTTGTATCCTAGTTCTTTGAGCCCGTCCCGAAGTCCCTTCACGCTCTGAGCCTCCGGTCGACCGGATTCCGGGATGAGAATGCCGACGCGGGGCAGGCGTGGGGCTTCCCTAGCATGGATCACGGACGCCCCGAACAAGCAAAAAGTCATTACAGAGAGAACAACGGCGAGTCTGCTGATCATGCTGGTTCTCCTATCCAAAATCAAAACGAGACGTGATTCTTTGGAGCATTACCTCTTTTCTGTAGTTTTCGCCACTAAAAAACTCTATTCTTTGGCTTCGCTTCCCTTTACAATTCACTCGGGGTCTAATATTTCTTTGGGCTCAAAGCCATCTCACTGGGAATCTATGAAAAGGCGATGGATAGGAAATAGCGCCATTCATTTAAGCTGGCGAGCCGTGGGAGCCGTGAAGTCAAAGAAGAAAGAAGGTGGATAGCGGTGAAATTTCGCGTTCTGGGTTCCTCTGGGGGGCAACTTCCCGGCTACAATCTCTCCTCGTTTCTGATCGATGATTCGCTGCTCATTGATGCCGGCTCCACAACCGCGGCGTTGACTCTCGCGGCGCAACAGAAAATCAGAGATATACTGGTCACTCACATCCATCTGGATCATGTAATGGCACTTGGCACCTTGTCTGATAATCTCTACGGCAAATGTAAAGTCCCCATCAACATTTGGAGCGTGCGTCGCGTCATCGACGGACTGGCCAAGTCCTTTTTCAACAATAAGGTGTGGCCAGACTTTACCCGCATCACCGGCCCAACCCAACGAGTTCCGGTGCTGAGACTTCGTCGCTTGCGTGAGGGTAAAGCCATAAAGATCGGGGGCTATTCCATTACGGCAATCGGGGTTGGCCACGTAGTGCCCACCGTTGCTTTTTTAGTCGAATCGAAGAATAACGCGTTGCTTCACGTCGGCGACACCGGACCAACGAACAAGGTCTGGTCCTTCGCCCGCAAGCATCGGAATATCGGCGCGCTTGTAATAGAGGCCTCTTTCCCGAACCGACTCCAGGACGTCGCCGACGTGAGCGGTCATCTAACCCCTCAAACTTTAGCCCAGGAGCTCGACAAGCTAGCGATGAATTCGCCGCAAATTTTAGTTACTCACCTTAAACCTGAGTTCCGCCAAGAGGTCATCAGAGATCTGCGCAAGCTCAAAGGTTACCGCCTCCGCGTCTTGCGGGATGGCGACGTGCTGCACCTGTAATTCCCAAGGTGTTGTGGCGCTCTGCTTTGGTCCATATGATAGGGTTATCATGCCGGCTGACAAAGAGTCCTTTTCCCTTTACGTTCATATCCCCTATTGCATCAGCAAATGTCCCTACTGCGATTTTAATTCCCACGTCGTCCCGGAAATCCCGGAAGCAAATTACACTGAAGCATTGATTCAAGAGCTGAATCATTATGCCCGCATGAATCATTGGCGCGGCAGAAGCGTCCAAACGATCTTCTTCGGCGGGGGCACGCCGTCAACCTTTCAGCCGTCGAGCATTGCACGCATTCTCGAAAGCGCAAATGTGTTGTTTCCTATCGACTCTGACTGCGAAATTACTTTGGAAGCCAATCCCGGAACCGTGGAAAGTGCAAACTTCGTCGGCTACCGCTCCTGTGGGGTGAATCGTATCAGCGTCGGTGTGCAGTCTTTCCAGCCTCACCTGCTCAAGTTTCTCGGTAGGGTTCACTCCGCCGATGAAGCGGTGAAAGCATTGCAGGTCATCGGAGATGCGGGATTCGAAAATTTCAGCCTTGACCTGATTTACGCCAACCCGGGTCAGACTCTGCGAGATCTCGAAAACGACCTGGACACTGCCCTCGGTTTCCAGTCGCCGCATCTCTCGGCCTACAACCTCACCATCGAAGAAGGGACTCCCTTCCACCACGAATATCGCAGCGGCCGGTTTAGCCTCTTAAGCGAAGAAGAAGAGATCGCGATGGCGGAACTAATCGAGCGACGACTCTCGGATGCCGGCTTGCAGCGCTATGAGATTTCCAACTACGCGCGACCTGGCTTTCATTCCCGACACAACATCAACTATTGGCAGAGCGGGGATTACCTCGGAATCGGCGCCGGCGCGCACAGTCACAAAAACACTTCAAGTGACCAAATCTACGGGCGACGGTGGTGGAATGAGAAAAATCCGGCTCGCTATATGAACAAGATCAGCGAAAGGGGACAGGCTGTCACTGATGCAGAAGAAGGCGATCTAACCCGAGCCGCAGGAGAGCATATGTTTTCCGGCCTAAGACTCATCGACGGCATATGCCTTGATGCGTTTGTCACACGCTTCGGCAAAAGCGCCTGGGAACTATACCCGCAAATCTCGGGCTGGGTGAGCGCAGGTCTGATGGAAACGGACGGCAACCGGCTTCGGCTCACGCCCCGCGGCATTTTGATTGCTAACTCCATATTCGTGCATTTCGTCTAGCAACGCTCGTCTACAGCTTAATCCGACGGAGGCAAGTTTGATGAATTCATCGTCAACGGAAGATTTGAAACGGCTCCGCACCGATCATATCGGGAGCCTCGTTCGACCTGCCAAATTGAGGGAAACCTTCGCCCGCTACGACCGGAGGCGGCTCAGTAACGAAGAGCTCCGCCTAGCCCAGGACGAGGCGATTCGCGAAGTGATCGCTGGTCAAGAAGCGCATGGGCTTCCGGTGGTGACGGACGGCGAGTTTCGCCGACACAGTTTTCAGGAAAGCTTTTCCGAAGCGGTGTCCGGTTTCGACGTACCGAAAGATATTGGTGTGTATTACGAGCATCGGCAACTCAACGAAAACCCGCTTGAACGAGCGGAGCAGAACTTTGATGAGAAAGGCCCGGCGATTATTACTCGACGGCCCGCCATCAAGCGTCTGAAGCTCCTTAGAAATATTCCTTTCGAAGAATTCCGCTTCTCCCAAAGTTTCGCAAAAAAACCAGTGAAAGTGACGCTCATCGGCCCCGATCGCATTGCCCAACGGTTTAAGTGGGAAGCCTATATGGACGTGTACAAGGGCCTCGACGATTTTGTCGAGCACATCGTCGCAATCCAACGGCAAATGATCTCTGCGCTGGTAGAAGCCGGCTGCAAGTACATTCAGATCGACGCGCCGGGCTATACGGCTTACGTTGATCAAGTATCCCTGGATAGAATGCGCTCGCGCGGGGAGAACCCCGAGAGAAACTTGCAGCGATCCATCGATGCTGACAACGCGGTGATCGAAGGCTTCCCCGGTGTGACTTTCGGGATTCACGTTTGCCGCGGCAACGCGCGCACCATCGATCCCAAGACCGGCAAGCTCGTTCCGCAGTGGCACCGCGAGGGCCACTACGACGCCATCGCGGAGCGGCTATTCACGAGCCTGAAGCATCACCGTTTGTTGTTGGAATACGACAGCGACCGCGCGGGAAGTTTTGAGCCCTTGAGAATGGTTCCGAAGGACAAGGTCGTCGTCTTGGGTCTAGTTACAACCAAGAGTTCAGATCTAGAGCCCCTCGACGAACTCAAACGGCGCATCAATCAAGCCTCTCGCTACCTCACCCTTGAGCAGCTCGCACTCAGTCCCCAATGCGGCTTCGGCGGGATCGATTCCAAAATGATGAGCGAGGACGAAATGTGGCGGAAATTCGATCGGATCGTGGATACGGCAAGGCAAGTTTGGGGATAGTTTCGTTTGGCCCGATCCTACAAGCAGACATTATGCGAAACATGCCAGTCTTTAGCGACTAATTTTTATCCTCCGGTTGCAGTGAACTCAACCATTCTTCATGTACGTCTACCCATATCGAATCTTGATCGTGGCAAGTCGATACTTCGCTCAGGTCGAATCTGCCGGTGTATAGCGGTTTATGAATACCACGGTGGTCTCCGACGTTTTCCAAAACACCATGGACTAAGCCGATGATGCCGCGTTTACCTCTGATGTAGCGCGGCGTGCGCGGATTCCCGGTAGGATTTTCGGCGGCAACTATAACGGCGTCGCCGATTTTATACTTGCTGTTGGTGGATTCCATTGTTCTTCTCAATCCGGCCGGACTCTGGGTGCTTCCGGCGTTGCTCCCAATTTCTCCGCTTGTTTCTGCTGCGCAGGTTCCAGCGCGCAGCCGGCGCCGATCAAACTGTCGACGGTGACGAGCTTGGCCAGTTCTTCTTCCGACATCCCCTCTGTGCCCGCAGGGCGTTGCGGTAAAACAAAGTAACGAACATCGGAAGTGCTATCATACACTTGAACTTCTTTACTGCCAGGAATATCCAGCCCGAACATATCCCGCACGCAGGCGCGGGGATTTTGCACGATTTTCGTCCGGTAGCTCTCGTGCTTGTACCACCACGGCGTATCGCCAAGAATGTCGTAGGGATAACAGGAGCACAACGTACACACGATCACGTTGTGAACGTTGTCGGTATTCTCCACTACCACCAACTTGCCGACTTTCCCTTGGTGCACGCCCATCTCGCGAAGCGCCTCGCGGCCAGTCGACAACAACGCCTGCTTGAACGCCGGATCCGTCCACGCTTTGGCGACGATCACCCCGCCGGCCCACGGGCGCTCCTCATGGAGCTGCTGCCAACGCTGTTGCAACTGCTCGCGCGTAGACCAACCGCGCTGGATCAGCGCTTGGACAAATACCTCGAGCAGCTCCTGGTAATCTTTCAAATCTTGCTCCAAATTCACCATGCGTTCTTCGAGAGTGCCGTGGTGTTCCTTCTTCCTGATTTTGAAGAAGTCGTCGTAATCGCCGCGCTCCTTCCGGTTGTCTTCGGTCACCATATCCATAGCTTCGACGGCTCGGGCAGACACCAACGCGATGCCTTTCACATATTCATCGAGCCATTCTTCCAAGTAACGCACCCGGGCTTCGATGTTTTTCCCCTGCGGCTTTCTTGTTTTGAAGAATTGGTTGTTGCGCTTGAGCGCCACCCTTGCTTTCAGTAAATCGGAGAAAGTCACGACCCCGCGACGAATCAAATAAATGATGCGCGGCTCAAACCGTTTGGCTCGGTAGTATTCCAAGTCCTCTTCGACGGCCCGAATATGAGCCTCGAAATCATGCATGTGTCCCTCAAAGGGTTTGTGATCGTGTTTTCCTGACATCAATTTCCTCCGAAATATCCTGGGTAGCCGGGATTAGTGAGTATCGAACACTTCCTGGTATTGCTTCAGCTTTGCTTTGGTCGCTTCCGTTTCTGCTTCCGTGGGTTTGTTGGGATCAACCGCCAGCGGTAAACTGCCCAATCTCATTAAGCAAGCCATAAGTAACAACCGCGCTTTGGTTGCTGTGAGATTGCTTCCAGCAATCGCCAGCGGATCGCGGCTGGCGTCGACGAAGCCACTTGTGTTTCCTCTTGAGACTTTAACTACCGGCATGCCGCTGAACGTCGCGCGCTTGAGCGCCGCATCCACGGAATTGCTCATGGCGCCGAAGGGCGCCGAACCCTCGGCAACGAATCCGGCCAATGGCGCATCGATTAAATTCTTTTCAATGCGCGCAAGAATATCGACTTCTTCGTCTGCATTGCCGGTTGTGTCTTCCGGCAAATAACGCGCATGCTTGACGATCGTGACTTTCGGAATCGCCGTTGGCAGCAATTCTCCCGCATCATTTTTGATCGGCACGGTGATGGCAACGACCTTTGAACTTTGAACCCTTGAACCTTGAACTTCTCTCGGTAACACCGTCATATTCACCAACGAGTCGTAGGTATGCCGCTTGACTGTCTTAAACGAGAACTGCGGTAAACCAGGATGCCCCATTCTGCCAATGATGCCACCATGGCCGCCCGTCGCGATGTACCCCCCGGGCCGGGCGTCGGCTTTTTGGACGTCCCGCGCGGTAAAAATCTGTTCGTCGAGAATCGCAACGGCGCCGATATAATCTCGCCCGTTTCCATCGGCCCAAATGCGAGAAGTGATGTAGTCCACGGAATCGACGATATTACGATCTCCGTCATTGCCAATGGCTCCATGCGGGCGCTGCGATGAATTGCCAACGATCGGTACCTTCGTGTCAATCAGCAAGTTCAGCCAGTAGATCGTCTCTTCAACGAACGGGCTCCCCTCAAGCCAGATCCCGCCCAGATAGTTGCCGCTGCCAAGCGCACGCTGAACCACATTGGTCAAGCGCGCTAACGCGGCCATAGGAGGCTCTTTACGCAAGTAACCCGGCCGGTACGGAAAGAAATCTACGCCACGAGCTTCCGGCGTGATGTCTCCATCGCCGACGTCTGTTCGTTCACCGGCGCTCCGACCTTTCGCGTAGCCGCCGGACGGTAGCGCACGGTAGAAATCGAAGTCAGCTTTTGCAGTCAGAAGACAGCCGACGCCTTCGTCTGAAATACCCAACCGATCGATCTCTTCAAACAGACGCGACCCGTCCGGAAAGAACGGCACTCGACAAAGTTCTGCCGGCGCGCTTTTTTCGGTGCCATCCATTTCCCAAGGCTGACCGTTGGCTTGGCGCGCCATGTAAGGAAACGGATAAAGACCGTCCTCCGGCTTGAGAGTTACTTCGTAGACCGGGTTGTCGCCGGGGCTGGTGCGCTCTTTGTGAAAAACCGCGGCAGCATCCAGGTAACCATCGGGCGGGCCGTAAAGCTCGGCGGCATCGCGTTCTAGCGGGTGAGCGCCGAATTGTTCAACGTAGACCGTGACGGGCGCGGCCAAACGTTGCGCGCGCAAGACGTCGAACCGCATGGGCGAGCCGTCCGGATTCGTACGCAATGGCAAGCCGTATTTTTCACGCGCCTTGTTGCTGGTGACGAGCGGCTCGCTGTTTTGAATCGTAGCGGTAGGCCCCGAAAAGACTGCGATACGGGGTCTGCTGCCAGTTCCTCCATCAGCCACGGTTACCTCGCTGGTTGGAAGTTAAAGGAATAAGAAAAACCTCAGGATCGTAAGTTTGCCCTATTTCAATTCGTAAGGGATCTGCTCCGGACCGTAACCCTGCCAGTATTTTTTCGTCGCGGGATCATATCGACCCTGCAAGAAGCCGCCTGCTTTTTCCGCCCGAACGATAATGGCCACGGTTCGTTCTTCGCCGCTCTCTTCGGCATGGATTTGATACGGCGCAACCAGATCGACTTTGCCGGGCCTTACCTTCACATTCTCCGTCTGCCGTATATCGGCGTATTCGGGCCTTGACCGATCGTCAATGCGCTCGTAGCGCTCGATGGTCTCGTGGCCGTCGAGGACACCATACAGAGTCCAGTTATGGGCATGATCGTGGATTTGGGTGCGCGACTTTGGATCTTTGATCAATCCATTAATTACAAACTTGTAGTCGGGGTCTTCGTAGAAGAGTAGGTTTTGTGCTCGATCGCTTTGTCGGCAAGCAGGCCAACTCTTTGATTGCTCCTTGACCGCCGGGTCAGCGATCAGTTCTTGGAGCAGCGGAGTCATTTTCTCCCACCGTTTCGCGGCATCGTTTTCCTCGGCGTGAAGCCTGCGGGCGGATAAGATAAATTTTTGCACTGCATTCATGGAGCCCTCCTTGTAAGTTCAGGATTGCTAGATCTTTCAGGATATTATTATTCCGACGGCTAGCTTTAGGTCAAGCCGTTCTATAGCGTTTCGAATCCCAAAAATTCAAATGGCAAAACAGACTGGCGTGGCGCCACCATGTCGGTCCGTCTCGATTTCCCCGTTGAGGAAAATAAAAAGGCTCCGGAAAGCAACCCAACCTCCCGAAGCCTTTGGAAAAAACCCTTGA
>Ga0137372_10006387_pt1 | contig 11433 bp, 10 predicted proteins | sample SagtaG_6_FD_104911 | JGI IMG/M metagenome (GOLD analysis project Ga0137372, IMG submission 104911) | Vadose zone soil microbial communities from Sagehorn Ranch, Mendocino, California, USA - Sage1_R_60_16 metaG | ecosystem: Environmental > Terrestrial > Soil > Vadose zone | place: USA...
GACTACTGGTTCCCCGGCGTGTGGGGTGCGTAAACTCGTCCGCCGTCCGGAAGTGCCTGTTTGCAGCGAGATCGTATTTTACGCACCCCACAGGCAAGCCGATCCCGTCGATCTGCGCGGAGGCGCGCGCGCCCCGCGCCGCTTCATCGGCTGGCAGACGTTCTTCGACTTCGGCGACGCGGAGGTGAAGCCGAACAAGAAGATCGACACGAAGATCTCGACGCCGCTGTTCGATCTCCCGCTCGGGGCGATCGCGAGCCACGACACGCCGCAGTCACTGCCCCAGCGCAATCTCCTGCGCCACCTGACCTGGAGCCTGCCCTCGGGGCAGGGCATCGCGAAGGCGATGGACGTCGAGAAGCTGACACCCGACGAGCTCATCGACCTGAAACCGCACGGCTTCGACAAGAGCACTCCGCTCTGGTACTACGTCCTCCGCGAAGCCGAGCTGCGCACCGACGGCCAAACGCTCGGGAAGGTCGGCGGCCGCATCGTCGCCGAGGTCCTGATCGGACTGATCCAGAGCGACCCGAGCTCCTACCTGGTGCAGAAGCCCAACTGGACACCCACTCTCACGTCGGCGGGATCGTCCTTCCGGATGAAGGACTTCCTCACCTTCGCCGGCGTCGACCCGGCGACCAGGCACGTCCTCAACCCCGACCGTGCTTGAGAGGACCACCACGTGGCCCAGCTGCATCGGCAATCCGAAGTCGCCGAGGTCGAGCGGGATGGGTTGACGTGGTCGAGCAGGCGCAGGTTGATTTCGCATGCATCACCCAGAACCAGCGGAAGATCTGGTCGAAGGGGAACTTCGCGCACGTCGCGCCGATCGTTCAGGTCGTCGCCGATCGGCTCGTCGAGTCGGTCGATGTCCTGCCGGGTGACCGTGTGCTCGACGTCGCCTGCGGGAGCGGCAACACGGCGATCGCCGCGGCGCGGTGCTTCGCGGACGTGACCGGAGTCGATTTCGTGCCGGCGCTGCTCGAGCGCGGCCGCCTGCGGGCGGCCGCGGAGTTCCTCGAGGTCGAGTTCGTCGAGGGCGACGCCCAGGAGCTGCCGTTCGAATCCGGCTCCTTCGACGTGGTGCTGTCGACGTTCGGGGCGATATTCGCCCCCGACCAGGAGCGGACGGCGGGCGAGCTTGTGCGGGTGACGCGTCGCGGCGGCAAGATCGGGATGGCGAACTGGGTTCCGGACGGCTTCGTCGGCGACGTGTTTCGGGCGACCGCGAAGTACGTCCCGTCGCCGCCGGGGCTAGCGCCTCCGGTCGCCTGGGGGACGGAGGGGCGGCTTCGCCAGTTGTTCGGCGACGGGATCTCCGACCTTCGCGTCGAGCGATGCGTAAGTACGCAGCGGTTCCGGTCGCCTGAACATTTCGTCGAGTTCTTCCGCTGCTACTTCGGGCCCACGATCGCGGCGTTTGAGCGGGTGGGCGGAGAGCGGAAGGAGGCGTTCGCGGACGAGCTGAAGGCGGTCGCCGAAAAGTACAACCGCGCGGGCGAACGTGCGGCGGTCGTCACCGCTGACTACCTCGAAGTCGTCGCCGTCCGTGCCTGACCAGTGCCGGAAGCCACCGGTCGGCGGTGCGGTGACGGTGCGCTTCTCGCGGGGAAGTGACAAATCCACGACGGCGGAGCCTCGCAGGCGAAGCTTGATTCCGAGGGATTCCGGCCTATCCGGGCAGTTCGGCTTCATGCTCGGGGTGCCCGCGGGATCCTCGCGGGACGGCCACGAGACCGTTGCCTGTGGGGACGAAAGGCCTGCAAGCACGGCTCTTCTGCATCCCGACTCCGAGACGACCTCCGGTCGGCTTGGCCGGTCGTGCCGCTTGCGGGAATCACCGGCGACGACCGGCGTCGTGCGGGGATTCCCGGTCGGGATGAGCGCATTTCGCGCGCGGGATGAGCGCAGGATGAGAAGAGACCGGCGGTCGTCCGCGCCTTTGCGGACAACAGAACATGGCGATTTACAGGGATTACGTGGGCGAAAGACGGGAGCGACGGGACTCGAACCCGCGACCTCCGGCGTGACAGGCCGGTCTTGGTGTCTCCGGGATCGCCGGGAATCGGCGGGGATTTCCGCCATGAGCGGGACTTTCCGCCTCGCCTCTTGCGGGGATCGGCGGGTGCCAGCGGGGGTTTCCGCCGACCTTCCGCGGGATGTACGCGGGATGGTGCGTTGCCTTAATCGCAAACTAGCGGGATGTCTGCGGGATGAGTGCGTCCGTCTTGTACTTCAGCCCACTCAAGGGCAGTCTCGACGACGCGATACGGTCCCTGCCGGTGGCAGTGAACCGTTAGTCGACCCCTCCTTACCACAGGCAGCGGGGCCGGCCTCGATCAGCCGGTTAGTGTGCCCTTGAGGCTTCCTTCGAAGTAGGCACCGGCGGTGAACTCGGTGAACGCCACCGTGCCCTGCAGCCCCGCGAACTGTCCTGTCCCTTCGGTGAACTCGATCGTGTCGGTCTCACTCTGCGGGTTGCCGTACGACGGTGACCCCGCCTGTTGGTGCGAGTTCCCTGGCCCGCAGAAGACGCCGGTCAACAGCCCGGAGACCGTGCTGCCGTCGGACTGCAACGTGACCGTGAACGTGCCGTCGACGTAGAAGCAGCCCTTCTTCCCTGTTGGCTCGAACGTGGGGCCGTAGACATACGCGTAGTCGGCGAGCCCGAGGCCGACCATCTGGAAGACGCCGCACTCGTCTCCTGTGCCGGCGGGACACCGCGTCCCCGTCCACTCCGGCTTGGTGATCGCCAACTTGTAGGAACCGTCGAGCACGACGGAGGTGGCCGCTGAGGCTGGAGCCCAAGCCACCAAGCACGCCGCGGTGCTAATCAGAACGACTAGGAGTACCCGCCTCATTTCTTCTCCCTTCCATCCGATTCGTCGGCGGCAAAGCCGCCGTTCTGGCCCGCGGGCGGCGCCCTGCGGGTCACTTCCTCGGCCTGACGGTGACGGTGAATGACGCGCTTCCCGTGTTCGCGCTGCCGTCGGTCGCCGAGCACGTCACGCGTGTCCTGCCGATCTCGAAACGACTGCCAGACCTCGGAGCGCACGTGGCAGGCAGTGCGCCATCCCGGTCGTCCTGCGCTGTGACCTGGAAGACGACCCGAGCCGTCTTCGCACCCTTCTTGACCTTCACCGTCTTGCTGACCGCTGCGGTGAGCGTCGGCCGCGTGAGGTCAAAGTCGAGGCCCGGCACGGTGAGCGTGCCAGTCCACGTCTCTTTCCCGGCGGCGCCGGTGCTCGTCGTTCCGAGAGAACGCGTGACGGTGCCGCTGCCCGATGCACCTGCGTAGATTCCGGTGCCGCCGGAGACCGTGAAGGTCTGCGTCTGTGCCCGCACAGCAAAATCCGATTCTTCATTCACGCACTGCACCCCCGCGGCGAGCTCGAACAGGATCTCCCCCTTGGACGCAACCGCGAATCGAATCGGGTAGGCACGCGTCTTACCGAAGCCGTTGGCACACGAGGGCGGCCCGATGTCCGCGAGGAACGTGTACGTCCCAGTCACCTGTCCCAGTCCGGGGAACGGGCCCGTGCTGGTGCGTGCTGCGCACGCGCTCGCGGACACTCCCGGCGGGCACGCGCCAAGAATCGAGGCGAGGTTCAGCGCCGCACTCAGGTTGAGTGTGCCGGCCGCCGCTTGCGATCCGGCAGTGGACGTCGAGGCGCCCGCCGCGAGCAGGGTTGTGAGCCCGGCGAGCGCTCCGAACACGCGGAAGCTCCTCTGCACCGGGCCGAAGATAGCGCCAGCCTCTAATGAAGCTCTAACGGAGACGGGTAACGTCCCTCGGATGTCAGAGCTGGAGTTCCGGGCCCTGGGGCCGCTCCAGGTCCTGCGAGACGGCGCGCCGATTCCTGTTACGGCACCGAAGCAGCGCACGCTGCTTTCCTTGTTGCTTCTTCGCCCCAATGTGTCGATCGCGCAGGACGAGCTGATCGATGCCCTCTGGAAGGGCCGGGCGCCCAGGACCGCGCGTGCATCGTTCCAAAACCTCATTCACGCGCTCCGCAAGCTCCTTGGCTCCGAGGCGCTCCTTCGAACCCCGACCGGGTATTCGCTCCATGCTGAGCCGGAGGCAATCGACGTCGAGCGCTTCCGGCGCCTGTCCGGCGAGGCAAGGCGCTTGCCGACGCTCGAACGTGCGGCGACGTTCCGGCAGGCGCTTGCACTGTGGCGCGGAACCGCGTTCGGGGATCTCTCCGGCTACCCGTCGGCGCAAGCCGAGATCGCCCGTCTCGACGACGAGAGATCTAGCGCGCTCGAGGACCGGATCGAGGCGGACCTCGAGCTCGGCGAGCACACGACTCTCGTCCCGGAGCTCGAGCAGCTCGTCGCTCAGCACCCGCTGCGTGAGCGCCTGTGGTTTCAGCTGATGCTCGCGCTCTACCGCGCAGGAAGGCAGGCGGATGCCTTGACGTCGTACCGACGTGCCGATGATGCATTCGTCGGAAGCCTCGGGATTGAGCCTGGCGTCGTTCTCAGAGAGCTTCAGCGGGCGATTCTCGTCCACGATCGGACGCTCGATGATCCCAGGCGCGTGCTTGGCTCGACGCTCGAGCGTGCGGCAGCGATCCTGCCACGCGAGCCTCGTGAGCGAGCCGAATCGCTGCTCGAGTACGGCTCCGCACTGATCAGGATCGGCGAGCTTCGCCAGGCGGCGTCGACGCTGCAGGCGAGCAAGCGCCTTTCAGAGGCGGCCGATGAGCGCGGCCTCGAGGAGCGTGCGCGCATCCTCCTCTCGTACCTCGACGTCTTCGCTGAGCGAGGCTCCTTGGTGGAGCACCTCGAGGTCGCCGAGAGCGCGGAGCAAGTCTTCGAGGCGCTCAGCGATGACGCCGGGCTCGCACTCGCATCGCTTCACCAAGCCCACATGCTTCGTGACACGGGGCGTGCTGAACGTGGGCTCGCACGAGCCGAGCGGGGTGTGGAGTTCGCTGGGCGCTCCGGCGATTTCGAGTGCGAAGCGGCCTGCCGAGGAATGGCGGCTCAGTGCGCGGCTATAGGCCCGATGCCGGTCGATGATGCCCTTGCGTACTGTGAGGGAATGGAAATCTCCCTGGATGTGCAGCGTGCGTTCGTCGTGTGCGATGCGCGTGCGTGGCTTCTGGCTCAGCTAGGTAGGAACGACGAGTCTCGAGCCCTCTATCAACGCTCACTCGACGATCGCCGTCAACGCGGTCTCCTTCTGAGCTTGATGGTCGGCATGGGGCAGGCTGCTCTCGCCGAGCGTGTTTCGGGGAATCTCGATCGAGCAGCCGAACTGCTCCGTACCGACTACGAGCTGAGCCGGGCGGAGAATGTGCGTGGCGAACTGCCGGTACTCGCCGGTGAGCTCGCCTGTGTGCTCGCTCTCCGTGGCGACGTCGGTGAGGCACGGCGTCTTGGCGAAGAGTCGCGAAGTGGGAGCGAGCCGAGGGACCTTCTCTCGGGGACTCTCTGGCGGCGCGCGCTCGCGCTCGTCGCGGCTCACGAACGTCGACACGACGAGACCGTCGGCTTGTTGGACGAGGCCCGCGCCATCGCGGATGACACGGACTGGCTGACTTTCCGAGGCGAGACCCTCGAGGATGCGGCGTTCGCTTATCGGCTCGCCGGCGACACGACACGTGAGCTCGAGGCGCTCCACGCAGCCCTCGCGCTCTACGAGCGGAAGGCAAACGTCGCGGGAGCGCGCCGCGTTCGAGGAGCAGTCGTAGCGTCCGCTTCTTCGTAATGCGACTAGACGGGCCTCGGCCCGCCCCCCCGTGCGCCGCGCACAGATGTGCCGATGAGCAAGAGGTGCCGAGGATCGTGCCCGACCCGGTCGGCTCAGTAAGAGTCCGGATCTCGCGGTCCGTCTAAGCCGATCCATCGAGCGGCCCTCCGTGGCAGGGAGGTGCTCCGTCGAATCGACACGAGCGGGATGAAAGCGGGAGCGCTTCCCGAGAGGGCGAAGATCCCTGCAAATGCGGACCTTCCAACCCGACTGCCGGCAGATGACCGGCCAGTAGACCGGTAGTCCGGGTTGCGGGAATCACCGGCTACGAGCCGCTCCTTGCGGGGAGTCGCGTGCGGGATGTGTGCGGGATAAAAGGGGTCGGCGCTCACCCACGCCTTAGTGGGCAACGCAACATGCCAGATTTGCAGGGATTTTGCGGAGGATTGACGGGAGCGACGGGACTCGAACCCGCGATCTCCGGCGTGACAGGCCGGTACGGGCTCGACCGGCACAGCCGGCTGCCACAGTGAATTACCGGTTGAAGCAGGGATTTCGTTGAGTTCGGCTGGGCTGTGACCGGCTACGACCGGCTGCCACCCGGTAGAGCCTGTGTAGTACGCGTGTAGCCGGAGTGGTGTCGGATCGGGCAACGAAGCAGAGTCACTGGAAGCCTGGCGGAGCTGCGAGACTGCTCACCGCGGAAGTGACGCCGGCTCGGTGAGCGCGGTTGTGGGCTTGAGGTAGGTGAGCCGCCAGAGCTTGACGCTGAGGCTGAGGATCACGACGTAGGAGAGGAGGAGACCGAGGAGGAGGAAGAGGAAGGCCCCATCTCGCTGGAGTCCGACGCCGACGATGACGGCGGTGATGTTGGCAAGGCCGCTTGTAGCCGAGACCCACGCGAGCGGGCGCGGGAAAATCCGGCTCTTCGCGATCGCGACGGCGTAGAGCAGCGCGAAGACGCCGAGTGCCGCCCAGGACACCGCGAAGACACCGCCGCTCACATTGTCGAGCGCGTCGTAGGCGGCAACGTATCCTGGCCTCCGTACTGCCGGCGCGGTGGCCCAGGCGTCGCCGACGTCGGCGAGGGCGCCGACGATCATCGTGGCGATTGCGCCGGCCCCGGCGGAGACGGCGAAGAAGACGAGCCCGAGGCGGGCCCAGGCGGCGCCGCGCCCGGCTGAGAGAGCTCGAGTGGCGACGGCGACGGCGACGAGCAGGAGCAGGAAGGCGGCCGCGTCGAGCAACCGCGAGAAGGCGAGCGTGTTCGTCTCGGACGCCTTGCGGATCGCTTGCGCCGGATCGTCCGGCATGGACGGGTCGATCGCCGTCTGGACAAGGGCGAAGGTGACGCCCACAACCGCCGTGCCCGCACCAACGCGAAGCAGTCTCCTGTCGCAAGTGGTTTCGTCCAGCTGGCTCATCGCTCTCACCTCCGGGTTGGGGACGCTTAGAGCCTGCTGGCCTGGGTTTGGGTGGTCTTAAAGGGCGCCGCTAAGCGCTCGCGCTCGAACGGGTGGAGGAGCACAATCCGCCTATGAGGGGTCGGGCCGCGAGTCAGCTCGCCTGGTCGCTCGGCGCGTTTGCGCTGGCGCTCTACGTGGCCGGCACTGTCCTGAGTCTTCTCGACGCCTCGCAGGACGGCCCGCGTTTTGCCACGACCGACCGGGTGCTCTTCGCCGCGTTCCTGAGCTACGCCGTTGTTGGCGCGCTCGTCGCCTCTCGCCGCCCTCGAAATCCGATCGGCTGGCTTTTGCTCTGCGAGGGACTGCTGTTCGAGTTCGTCGGCTTCAGTATCGGCTACGTCAACTACGCCCTCTTCGCCCGTCCTGGATCGCTCCCAGCCGGGCGGGTCGTGGCCTGGGCGGGGAACTCGATCTGGATCCCGATCCTCGTCACGGCGGCGTTCGTCTTTCTGCTCTTCCCGAGCGGGCGCTTGCGCTCGCCGCGCTGGCGGCCGCTTGTTGCACTCGGTCTCCTGTTCGGCGCGGCCGCGTTCGCCTCGGAGGCCTTCGCGCCGGGCTCCCTCGGCGGATCGCTCTCGAGTGTCAGCAACCCGCTCGGGATCGAAGGAGCGGGCGGCGTCCTCTCAGCGCTCGGGACGGTCGGCGACGCGCTGGGCGGCCCGCTGCTGGTCGGAGCAGCGCTGCTTTCCTTCCTGCTTCGCTTCCGGGCTGCCGGAGGCGCGGAAAGACGGCAGCTGCAATGGCTGGCTTACGCTGCCGCCCTTGTTGCGGTGAGCTTTGCATTCGGCCTGCTCCTCGAGGTGCTTGGAGTCCCGAGCTCCGTCTACCCGCTCTTCTATGTGCTGCCGCTCGCAGCACTACCAATTGCGGTCGGGATCGCAGTACTTCGCTTCCGACTCTACGAGATCGATGTCGTCATTGACCGGACGGTATTCGTTGCCGGCCTGGCCGGGTTCGTCACCTGCGTCTACCTGGCGGTGCTGGTCGGCGTCGGCGCCGCGGTTGGCCGGGGCACGGGCTCGAACGTCGTGCTCGCCGCGGTCGCCACCGCGGTCGTCGCGGTCGCATTCCAGCCGGTGCACGAACGGGTGCAGCGCCTGGCGCGGCGGCTCGCCTACAGCGGGCCCACGGCCCGCGAAGAGCAGAGTGGCCTCGCTATCCGCTCGCTGGGCGCGTTCCGCCTGTTCCGGGACGGCGTTCCGATAGCGGCCACGGCCTGGCAGTCGAAGAAGGCCCGCACCCTGCTCAAGATCCTGGTCGCCCGACGCGGACGCGCGACACCGCGCGACCTGCTGATGGAAGCGCTCTGGCCCGAGCAGGATCCCGCCAGGCTCGCAAACAGGCTCTCGGTGGCGCTCGCCACCGTACGCGCGGTTTTGGACCCGCAGAAGCTGCGTCCGCCAGAGCACTTCGTCACGGCCGACAAGGACTCGATCCGGCTCGACCTCGAACACCTCACGGTCGACGTGGAGGAGTTCCTCCGCTGTGCCCATGAGGGCCTCGCACTCGCGCGGGCGGGACGGAGGGACGAGGCCGCAGCGCCGCTGGCAGAGGCGGAGTCGCTCTACGCCGGAGACTTTCTCGAAGAAGACCTGTACGAGGATTGGGCGGCTGATCTCCGCGAGGAGACCCGCGCCACCTACATCGCCGTCGCGCGGACGCTTGCCGAACGCTCACTCGAGGCGAGTGATCACGACTCAGCAGTCCGCTACTACCTGCGCATCCTCGACAAGGACTCCTGGGACGCAGAAGCGCACCTGAGGCTCGTCTCCGCGCTCGAGCGGGCCGGCAGGCACGGCGAGGCGCGCCGCCGCTACCGCACGTATGCCTCCCGAATGGGCGAACTCGACCTCCCGGTCTCGCCCTTCCCCGCCTAGAACTTCACACCAGCCGCCGGCCCAAGCGCACTTTAAGCCCACCCAAACCCTCGTGGGGACGATTCCGCGGTCACGCAACCGTCTGACAGGAGGAGCACTATGCGCCGGATTGCTTTGCTGCTGGTCGGCGTCGTTGCCGTCGCGCTGCCAACGGCGGCATCTGCTACGCCACCCGCCCCGATAACGATCACGGTCATCGCCGATTTCGGCGGGCCCGTCCCGCAAGGGACGTTCACGGCGACCGCGCCGCTGTGCCCGAGCGGGACCTTCGTCACCGAGCCGATCGCCGGTGGAGGAGGCCTGGTCGCGTCCGGGTTCACGGGCTTTCAGCACTTCAGCTGCGACAACGCGAGCGGAACGTTCACGATCCAGTTCCACCCGCAGGTCCACCCGCCCGACTTCACAGACCATGGCCCCTGGGAGGCCCGCGGCGGGACGGGAGCCTACGACGACCTCCGCGGCAGCGGCGACTTCATGTTGATCGGCTTCATCTCGCCAACGACGGCGGTGGCGACCTTCACCGGGGAGGTTCACCTCGACTGAGCTCGTCGGAGGAGGAGGTACACGATGAAGGTCCGCCTCTCGATCCTCGCCGCGCTCTGCGCTGCGTTCTGCACGAGTGTGCCCGCGGCGCTCGGCGACTCTCCTGGCGGAAGCGATGGCAGCGCGACCCACTACCTCTCGCTTGGCGATTCGCTCGCCGACCGAGGAGGGAATCCCGAGGACTGCGCCGATAATTCACCAGACCTTAAGCCCACCCAAATCCTCGTCGGGACGATTGGCACCGTGACGCGACCGTTCTCCCTCAAGGAGGTGGGGTAAATGAAACTCCGGTTGTCAATCTTAGCCGCGCTCTGCGCGATCTTCGCGGCGCTGACCGCGGGAGTCGGGGCCCGTCGACGGCGCCGGAGCGGCTGCGGCGAGGCGACACTGCGCGGGGTCGTCCCGGCTTCACAGCGGTTCCCTGCACGTTTCCTTCTGCGCTCTCGTCACTCGTCAGAGGCGAATTCAGCTGGCGCGCCAGACGCGGCAGCTGCTCGTGGTTACGGCGCTTCTCGCGGTCGCTTGAGAGACACAACTACAGGAGGTGGAGCGATGAAACTCCGACTGTCAATCCTCGGCGTGCTCAGCGCGGTCATCGGCGTGATGCTTGCAGCCTTCGTGGGTGCGGCCGCCGCCCGCGCCGACGATAGCCCGACTACCTACTACGTCTCGCTCGGCGATTCGCTCGCCGCCGGTACCAACGCGACCGGGGTCGGAGTCGCCTACACGGACATGGGGTATGCCGATCAACTGCATTCAGCACTCGCTGCTGATGAGCCGAAGCTCAAACTGGTCAAGCTGGGCTGCCCGGGTGAGTCGACGATCTCGATGCGCTTCGGCAGCCAATATCCGACCGTCGTCCTGAGCTGCGCGACGCCCCCCGGCTACAAGGACCTTTATCCGAAAGGGACGCAGCTTGCCGAGGCGGTTAGCTTCCTCCAGGCGCACAAGGGGAAGGTGGCGCTGGTCACGATCGACATCGGGGCGAACGACCTCCAGCGCTTCGATGACCAGGGCAATCTCGTGATCTGTTTGTTCGAGCCGGCCGGCTGCGCGACGCACACGGCGACGATGGTGGAGAACCTCAGGGCGATCCTGTCCGACCTCCGCGCGGCGGCCGGCCCGGACGTTCCCATCGTGGGCATGTCCTACTACGACGTGTTCGCGCCGCTCTGCGTCTCCGATCCGTCGCTGCTGTTCGTCTGTAGCCGGGTCGACGCCATCAACGGCAGCCTCGTCGACACATATGGCGGGGCGGGCGATCCCGTCGCCGACGTGGCGGGCACGTTCGAGAACGACAACCTGGTAAACGATGCCGCGCACGTCTGCGCCTGGACGTGGTTCTGCTCGTACGGCGACTTGCACCCGAACATTGCCGGCTACGGCGTGATCGCGCAGGCCTTCGAGCAGGTCGTTCAGTGACCGACGCGGAGAGGGCGGCCGCCTGGCGGCCGCCCTCTTCAGTCCGCGAAAGTCAGCGGCCGGAGAACCCCAGTCGCACAGATTCCCTCGTGACCTCCGGCCATTTCGTGTAGTTGCACGCTGCCTTCGTGACCGGTCCGAACTCGGCCTGAATCGGCTTGAATTCGACTACCCGGGACCGGGTTTCGTGCCGTTTTTGGCGGTTTGGGCTCGAGCCGCGAAATAGTCTGTGTAGTCGGCCCGAATCTGGCGTCTGAACCGACAACAGAACACCAGAACACGTAAGCGTTCAGGCCCTGTTGTGATCCACCCTGGGTTCGTTGGAGGCTTTGTTAGGTGGCGGCCACCAATAGGGTGTTGTCTCTTCTGTAATTGATCATCTCGTACTCGGCCGGCGGCAAGTCACCGAGTGCTTCGTGGAGTC
>Ga0137372_10006391_pt1 | contig 11428 bp, 9 predicted proteins | sample SagtaG_6_FD_104911 | JGI IMG/M metagenome (GOLD analysis project Ga0137372, IMG submission 104911) | Vadose zone soil microbial communities from Sagehorn Ranch, Mendocino, California, USA - Sage1_R_60_16 metaG | ecosystem: Environmental > Terrestrial > Soil > Vadose zone | place: USA: California...
CGAGGTTGCCCTGCACCGGCTTCGGACCCGCTCCAGCCGCGGCGATACGTCGTACTGCCTCGTCCAGCGGGACTCGCCAGTCGACGCCGACCACGTCCGCGCCGGCCGCGCTCATCAGTCCGAGCAGCTCGCCGGTGTTCACGCCGAAGTGCAGCCGCGGTACGCCGTACGACGTCAACGCCTCGAACACCTTCGCCGAGTGCGGCTGCACGAACTTCTCGTAGTCGCGCGCCGAAAGCCCACCCGCCCACGAGTCGAACAGCTGGATCGCCGACGCGCCGGCCTCGATCTGCACCGACAGATACGCGATCGCCACGTCGGCCAGCCGGTCCGCCAGCGCGTGCCAGAGCGCGGGGTCGCCGTGCATCAGCGCCTTCGTCTTCGCGTGGTCCTTGCTGGGCCCGCCCTCGACCAGGTACGACGCGACTGTGAACGGCGCGCCGGCAAACCCGATGAGCGGAGTGCCGTCGAGCTCGGACACCAGCTGCTTCACCGACTCCGTCACGTACGAGACGTCCGACGGCGTCACCGGCCGGACCGGAGCCAGATCCTCGAGCGACCGCACCGGCGCGGCGACCACCGGGCCGACGCCGGGCTTGATCTCGATGTCCACACCGACCGCCTTCAGCGGCAGCACGATGTCGGAGTAGAAGATCGCCGCGTCAACGCCGTACCGCCGTACCGGCTGGAGCGTGATCTCGACGACGAGGTCGGGCCGCGTGCAGGACTCGAGCATCGTGGTGCCTTCGCGGACCGCGCGGTACTCCGGCAGCGACCGCCCCGCCTGACGCATGAACCAGACCGGCGTGTGCGGACCGGGCTCACCCCGGGCCGCGAGCAAGAATGGGGATCGGTCGGTCGCGGTCGGTGATGGCTGCTGCGTCAGAGGCACACAGCGATAATCCCACGTTGTCGCCGCCGCGCTGGAGGCGCGGCCATCAGCACAGCGTTACGGCGCGTCGAGAGCAGCGGCAGGGAGTAATCAGTCGTAGGCTGCGTACCATGGGTGCCCGCAAGCAGGTCGACGCGCCACCCGCGGAGTTCGCCGAGGCAGTGTCGCAGTTGCGCGGTGCCCGGTTCCGGCCCGAGGTCTTCGTCGAGGAGATGCCCGCGCCGCAGCGGATCGCACCGCACGCGGCCGCGGTCAGTGCTGACGTGACGGTCGACGGCGACGACGTCGCCACCGGCCGCCTGGTGATCCTCTACGACCCGGCCGGGAACGACGCCTGGCAGTCGACCTTCCGCTGTGTCGCGTACGTGCGTGCGGCCGTCGAGCCGGAGATGGTGACCGACGCGCTGCTCGGCGGCGTGGGCTGGACCTGGCTGATGGAGGCGCTGACCGACCGGGGTGCGGACTTCCTGGCGCCGAGCGGTACTGTCACCAGGGTGGTATCGGAAAGTTTCGGCGGGATGGCCGACGACGAGCCGACGGCGGAGATCGAGATCCGCGCGTCCTGGAGCCCCGTGCCGGGACCTGGTGACAGCGGCAGCGTGGACGTGACGCGGCACGCCGAGGCGTGGGGCGAAGTGCTCTGCACGGCGGCCGGCCTGCCGCCGGTCCCGCCGGGGGTCGTCGCGATGCCGACCCGGCGTGGACAGCGGGGCCGATGAGCCCGGCCGAAACCCAGCAGCAGCCCGTTCCGGACGACCCGACCGCGCACCTGCCACTGCTCGAACTCCGCGACGGCCTCTCCGAGGTCGTCGACACCGACCCTGCGCTGACCGACGTGGTCGAGTCGTTCCGTTCCGGCAACGGCCCGGTCGCGGTCGATGCCGAGCGCGCCTCCGGCTACCGGTACTCACACCGCGCGTACCTGGTCCAGCTACGCCGCGAGGGCGCCGGCTCGGCGCTGGTCGACCCGATCCCGTTCGGCGACCTGTCTCCGCTCGGTGACGCGATCGTCGACGCCGAGTGGATCATCCACGCCGCCAACCAGGACCTGGCCTGCCTGGCCGAGGTCGGGATGGTGCCTCGGAAGGTGTTCGACACCGAGCTCGCCGGCCGCCTGCTCGGGTACCCGAAGGTCGGCCTCGCCTCGCTGGTGAGCGAAGTGCTCGGCTACCGGATGCGCAAGGAGCACTCGGCCGCCGACTGGTCCACCCGGCCGCTGCCGTCGCCGTGGCTGGTGTATGCCGCGCTCGACGTGGAGATGCTGATCGAACTGCGCAACGAGATCGAAGCCGAGCTGCGCCGCGAGGGCAAGTGGGAGTGGGCCGAGCAGGAGTTCGCCGCGATCCTGGCCGCGCCACCGCGTGAGCCGAAGCCCGATCCCTGGCGCCGTACGTCGGGAATGCACCGCGTGCGCAACCGTCGCAGTCTGGCCGTCGTACGGGCGTTGTGGGAGGCCCGGGACCAGATCGCGGAGGCCGCCGACATCTCCCCCGGGCGGATCCTGCCGGACGCGGCGATCGTGGAGGCCGCGTCCGCGATGCCGGCCGACCGGGACAGCCTGCAGCGACTCACCGCCTTCAAGGGCCGCGGCGCCCACCGCCACATGCGCACGTGGTGGGAGGCCATCGACCACGCCCGCCGGCTACCCGAGTCCGAACTCCCCAAGCAGGGTCCCCGGTACGACGGTCCCCCGCCGGCTCGCGCCTGGGCCGACCGCGACCCGGACGCGGCGGCCCGCCTGTCAGCCGCTCGATCCGCGGTCGGGGAGATCGCCGAGGCGCACCGGGTGCCGACCGAGAATCTGATGGCACCCGACACCATCCGCCGCCTCGCCTGGGCCCCACCACCGGATCTGGCCCTCGAGGTGGTCAGAGCGTTCCTGCGCGACCACGGCGCCCGCGAATGGCAGATCGGCCTCACCGCCGACGTACTCGCGGACGCCATGGCTGCGGAAGCCCCGGCGAAATCGCTCGACTAAGCCGGCAGCTGGGCCTCGATCGCTTCGACCACCTCGGCCGACTCCGGCTCGGTGCGGGGGCGGAAGCGGGCGGCGATGGTGCCTTCGGGGCTGATGAGGAACTTCTCGAAGTTCCACTGGATGTCGCCGGCCTCACCGTCGGCATCAGGGGTCTGCGTCAGCTCGTCGTACAGAGGGTGGCGGTTCTCACCGTTGACCTCGAGCTTCTCGAGCAGCGGGAACGTCACGCCGTACGTGGTGGAGCAGAAGGTGGAGATCTCCTCCGACGTGCCCGGCTCCTGGCCGCCGAACTGGTTGCACGGGGCACCGAGGACGGTGAAGCCGCGGGAGGCGTACTGATTCTGCAGGTTCTCCAAGCCTTCGTACTGCGGGGTGAGACCGCACTTCGACGCGACATTCACGATGAGGACGGCCTTGCCCTTGTACTCGCCGAGCGAGGTGGCAGCGCCGGAGAGGGCGGTCAGCGGGATGTCGTACAGGCTCATGCGGATCCTTCGGAGGTAGGGAGGTTACGGGAGAGGAACGCGACAGTACGGCGCCACGCCAGCTCGGCGGCCTCGGCGTGGTGGAAAACAGGCAACGGGTTGTCGAACGCGTGACCCGCGTCGGGATAGCGATGGACCTCGGCATCGTCCAGTACGGCGACGAGGTCGTCGATCGGCAGATACGCATCGGCGTCGCCGAAGTGGTGCAGGCTCGTCGCGGTGACCTTCGGCGCAAGGTGCAGCAACCGCGGCAAGGCCGAGCCGTAGTAGCTCACCAGCACATCAGGTGACGATTCCGCGGCGACGTTGAACGCGAGCCCGCCACCGAAGCAGAACCCGATCACGCCGGTCGCGGTGTCACGGCTACGCAAGTACTCCAACGCCGCGACCGAGTCCGAGACGGCCAGATCCCAATCCACCCGTCCGGCGATCGACATCGCCTGCTGCAGCAGATCGGGCGCGGACTCGTCCAACTCGGTGTCGTCCAGCCGCCAGTAGATCTCCGGCACGAGCACGTAGTACCCGAGCTCCGCAAGGTCCGCGGCGCGCTGCTTGATGTAGTCCGAGACGCCGAAGATCTCCTGCAACAGCAGTAGACCCGGCCCGGAACCCTCCCAGACGTGCACGGGCATCAGCCCGGAACCGGTGTCGATTTCGAGAGTCGTCACACAGCCGAGCCTACGTCGCTGAGCTCGCAGAGGCTCAGCGACGTCAGCCACACCGCAACGTCAGCGGATCTCCACCGACTCCCTGCGTACCGGCGCCACGACAGTCGGCTTGGCCGGCATCCAGGCCTTGCACTCGTCGATCGCCGCCACCAGCAGGTTGTACAACCGGTCGTCCGGGTCGGTCACGCAGGCCTGCGAAATCCCTTCCACCGCACACGACACGGCCCGTGGTGCGGTCCGCCGCGCGAAGTCCGGCGTACCCCGGTGGGTCCGGGACGTGAAGGACCGCGCCCACTTGGTCGCGGCCGGAACCGCCTCGAGGACCTTCAGCGACTCCGGCTCGATGTCGTTGAGCGGGCGCCCGTCCAACTCGGCCAGGTGTTTCTCCCCCACCAGCAGAGCGACCGCGAGGATGTACTGCCGCTCTTGCGACACGACCGGCAACGCGTGCTGGATGCAGCGCGCGGTCACCCGCGGTACGACGTGTGGATCGTCGGGAGTCAGGCCGATCACGGAGGGGATCAGCGGCGCCAGCCGGGACCGGCCGGCGTCCGTCGTACAGTCGTTGACGTCACGCGCGACGCCCGCCAGCAAGGGGTGCGTGCAGGCCGGGTGATCCGACCAGGGCTCGCCGGCCAGGTAGGAGGCGAACTCCATGAAGCATGCGCCCTTGCGCGGGTTGCGGTGTTTGCCCCGGCTCAGAACCGGTACGGCGAGATCGAGATTGTTCATAGAACGGCTCCAGGGACGTACCTGAAACCAGCATGCGCCCAATCGAGGCCGGATGCCACGCCTGACCGAAACTGTGTCCGAGCGGTCCGGAGTTGTGATCAGCCGCACAGGCGCGGGTGCTTTGGGAGTTGTGTTACCCGCGGGTAGCATCGGGGGAGCTTTCCCGACCCCAGAGGAGGGCCCTCGTGCCCCGTGAGATCCGCGATGTCGTGTTCGTCGACGGCGTTCGCACCCCGTTCGGCAAGGCCAAGGGCCAGTACGCCGAGACGCGCGCCGACGACCTGGTGATCAAGTGCATCCGGGAACTGCTCCGGCGGAACCCGACGCTCCCCCCGGAGCGGGTGGACGAGGTCGCGATCGCGGCCACCACCCAGATCGGCGACCAGGGCCTGACCATCGGCCGCACCGCCGCCCTGCTGGCCGGCCTGCCGAACACCACGCCCGGTTACGCCATCGACCGGATGTGCGCCGGCGCGATGACCGCCGTCACCACCACCGCCGCCGGCATCGCCTTCGGTGCGTACAACGTGGTGGTCGCCGGTGGTGTCGAGCACATGGGCCGCCACCCGATGGGCGAGGGCGTGGACCCGAACCCGCGCATCATCTCCGAGAAGCTGGTCGACACCTCGGCCCTGGTGATGGGGTCGACCGCGGAGAACCTGCACGACCGGTTCCCCACCATCACCAAGCAGCGCGCCGACGCGTTCGCCGCGGCCTCGCAGGAGAAGGCGGCCAAGGCCTACGCGAACGACCTGATCCAGCCGGACCTGGTCCCGATCGCGACCCGGTCGGCCGAGCAGGGCTGGGGCTACGCCGCCACCGACGAGCCGATGCGCCCGGGTACGACGGTCGAGGATCTGGCCGGGCTGAAGACGCCGTTCCGCCCGCACGGTCGGGTGACGGCGGGCAACTCGGCCGGCATCAACGACGGCGCGACCGCCTGTGTGCTGACCTCCGCCGAGGCGGCTGCGGAGCTCGGGCTGACTCCGAAGATGAAGCTGGTCTCGTACGGCTTCGCCGGCGTCGAGCCCGAGGTGATGGGCGTCGGCCCGGTCCCGGCCACTGAGAAGGCGCTCAAGCTGGCCGGCCTGACGATCGACGACATCGAAGCGTTCGAGGTGAACGAGGCGTTCGCCGTCCAGGTACTGGCGTTCCTCGAGCACTACGGCATCGCCGACGACGATCCGCGGGTCAACCCGTACGGCGGAGCGATCGCGTACGGCCACCCGCTGGCGTCGTCCGGCGTCCGGCTGATGAACCAGCTGGCCAAGCAGTTCGAGCAGCGCCCCGAGGTCCGCTACGGCCTGACCACGATGTGCGTCGGCCTCGGCATGGGCGGCACCGTCATCTGGGAGAACCCGAACTGGGAAGGAAACAAGGCGTGAGCCTCCAAGACTTGATCGACGCAGCGGTCGCCATCGAGACCGACGAGGTTGTCACCCACGCGCGCTCACGCGACGTCGTACTGCCTGGGAAAGCAGGCACGCTCACGCTGATCACGCTCGACAACGGGCACGACCACACCAAGCCGAACACGTTCGGGCCGAAGGGTCTGGCGTCGCTCAACGCCGCGATCGACGACGCCCTCGCACGTGACGAGGTCGTCGCGATCGGCGTCACCGGCAAGCCGTTCATCCTGGCCGCCGGCGCCGACCTGACCGGCGTACCGAAGCTGACCGATCGCGAGCAGGCGCTCAACCTCGGCCGGATCGGCCACGGCGTGATGCGCAAGCTCGTCGACGGCGGGAAGCCAAGCTTCGCGTTCGTGAACGGCGTCGCGCTCGGCGGCGGGCTCGAGGTGGCACTGCACGCCACCTACCGCACCGTCTCGGTCGCGGCCGGAATGCTGGCGACGCCCGAGGTCTTCCTCGGCCTCATCCCCGGCTGGGGCGGCAACTTCCTGCTGCCGAACCTGGTCGGCGCCGACAAGGCCGTCAAGGTCGTGGTCGAGAACGCCCTGAACCAGAACAAGATGCTCAGTGGTCCGGAGGCCGTGCAGTTCGGCATCGGCGACGTACTGCTGGACTCGGCCGACTTCCTCGAGCAGTCGCTGATCTGGGCGAGCAAGGTGCTCACCGGCGAGACCACCGTGGACCGGCCGGAGATCGACCGCGGCGACGCGTGGGACGCGGCTGTTGCCCGAGGCAAGGGTTTTGCGGACGTCAAGGTCAGCGGCGCGGCCCCGGCGCCGTACCGGGCTCTCGACCTGATCGCGGCGGCGAAGGACAGTGACAAATGGGACCGCGACTCCGCCTTTGCGGCCGAGGACGAGGCGCTCGCCGACCTGATCATGAGCGAGGAGTTGCGCAGCGGCCTCTACGCCTTCGACCTGGTGAACAAGCGGGCCAAGCGCCCGGCCGGCGCGCCGGACAAGTCGCTCGCCCGCCCGGTCGCGAAGGTCGGCGTCATCGGCGCGGGCCTGATGGCGAGTCAGCTCGCTCTGTTGTTCGTACGCCGTCTCGAGGTGCCTGTCGTCCTCACGGACCTGGACCAGGAGCGGGTGGACCGTGGTGTCGGATATGTGCACGGCGAGATCGACAAGCTGCTCGGCAAGGGCCGGATCCGGCCGGACAAGGCGAACCAGCTGAAGGCACTCGTCTCCGGTTCGGTGGACAGGCAGGTCTTCGCCGACGCCGACTTCGTGATCGAGGCGGTGTTCGAGGAGCTGCAACTGAAGAAGACGATCTTCGCCGACCTGGAGAAGATCATCCGGCCGGACGCGATCCTCGCGACCAACACTTCGTCGTTGTCGGTCACCGAAATGGCGGCGGACCTGGAGCACCCTGAGCGGGTCGTCGGGTTCCACTTCTTCAACCCGGTCGCGGTGCTTCCGCTGCTGGAGATCATCCGCGCGGACCAGACCGACGACGCGTCGCTGGCGACCGCCTTCGCGGTTGGCAAGACGCTGAAGAAGTCGTGCGTGCTGGTGAAGGACGCGCCGGCGTTCGTGGTGAACCGGCTGCTGACGCGCTTCCTGGGTGAGGTCAGCGCGGCGGTCGACGAAGGTACGCCGATCCCGGACGCGGACAAGGCGTTGTCGGCGCTGGGCCTGCCGATGCCGCCGTTCGTGCTGCTGCAGCTGGTCGGCCTGCCGGTCGCGCTGCACGTTGCGGAGACGATGAACCGAGCGTACCCGGACCGCTTCGCGGTGTCGGAGAACCTGGCCAAGGTGGTTGCTGCAGGCAAGAGTTCGTTCTACCTGTGGCCCGAGGGCAAGCCGGTGGTGGACCCCGAGGTCGAGGCGCTGGTGACGGTCGGCGACACGCCGTCCACCGCCGACGAACTGCGCGACCGGGTGCTGACCGCGCTGGCCGAGGAGATCAAGATCATGCTCGACGAGGGCGTGGTCGCGGAGGCGCAGGACATCGACCTGTGCCTGCTGCTCGGTGCCGGCTGGCCGTTCCACCTCGGCGGCATCACGCCGTACCTGGATCGCACCGGTATCTCGGAGAAGGTCAACGGCACTCGCTTCCTGCCCAAGGGCGTCGCGAGCCTGGCCTAAGAGACCGCTGGGGGTCGGTGCGGAGCCGGAAGCCCGCTCCGGCCTCCAGCAAGCCGCTCAACCCTTGAACTTCTTGACGGCGGTGACCAGTTGCGCAGGGGTCTTGCCGGTGTGTTTCTTGATGATCGCGTTGTAGGCGGTCCAGGTGGTGTTGTGCTGGGCGAGGTCGGTGTAGAGGGATGCGAGGCCCTTCTCCCCCAGCTTCGACTCGAGGTACGCCGCGGTCCACCAGCTCTGGCCGTACGAGCGGTCGCCGTTGGCGTCGAACTCGGCCGGGCCGGGCAGTGTCTTCATCCCCGGCAGGTCCTTCGTCCGGACGGTCTTGCGGTACGGGTCGACGGTCCAGTGCGGGTCGTCCTCGATCGAGGCGCAGCGGACGTATTCGGCGATCCCCTCGACCAGCCAGATGGGCGTCTTGGAGCCGATCGGCACGGTCGCGACGTGCGTCATCTCGTGCACCAATAGGTCTTCGTCGAGCTGCTTGCGGACGGCCGGGTTCACCACGATCCGGCTGCTGACCGGCGCGGTGGTCTTCTCCCCGATCGGCTCCTCGTCGTACAGGCTGACCGCCTTGGCGGCGATGGTCCAGCCGGACCCGCTGCCGGAGGTCCACAGCAGCGCCATCACCCGCGGTTCGGACATCGCGACGACCATCACCGCGCCGTTCCATGGTCGCGGCCAGTGCCGCCGTACGCCGTCGACCGCGCCCTGCGACACCTTCGCGACCTTCTGGCCGAGCTTGAGCTCGCCCTTGTCGACCACCACGACGATCTTGCCGCGCCGGACCACCGCGACCTCCTGGTAGTCCCACGGCTGCCGATGTCCGTCGGGGCTCAGCTCGGCGTCGATCGCGTTGTCCTCGACCAGGACCCACGCATCCGAGCGCCGCGCGAAGGTGTAGCCGACATCGGTCTGCACAGGCTTCGCGTCCAAGCCGGCGAGCTGGTACCGCATCATCACCCGGGTCGTGAACGTGCTCGCGCCGTACTTCGTCACCAGGTCAGGCACCTCGCGCTCTTCCAGGGCGAAGTACTTCAGACTCGTGAAACCGAACTTCTGCAGGTTCGTGAACAGCAACCGCTGACGCGCGACCAACTGCGGCTGTTTGGGATCGACCACGGCAAGGAAACCGGCGAGGTCAGCTTTCAGTACGGCGGTCGCCCGCTTCGCCAGAAGCACGTCGACCTGGCTCTTCCGGGTCGCCTTCTGCGCATCGGTCAGCTGCCCCGGTGTCGCAGTCGCCTCGACGGCAACCGCGCTGCTGCCCGGCGTCGAATCGCCTTGATGGAGGCGGACGGCGACCACTCCGGCTGTTCCCGCCAGCGCCAGTGCGGCAACGCCTGCGAACAGACGCCGCGGGTGCAACATCTTTTCCCCCTCCAGTGGTCGGCTGACGGATAGTACCGCCAGCCGACCCCGGAAGCCTCAGGCCCTGGTGACCTCGCCGGTCCGCTCCTCCAGGCCGACACGGCTCTTGCGGTAGCCGTAGAGGGCGTAGATCACGAAGCCGAGCACCATCCAGATGGCGAACCGCAGCCAGGTCTCCAGCGACAGGTTCAGCATCAGGTAGAGGCAGATCAGCGCGGCCAGGATCGGGATCACCGGGTTGCCCGGCACCCGGAACGAGCGCTTGATGTCCGGCCGGCGCTTGCGCAGCAGCGGCACGGCGATCGATACCAGGGTGAACGCGGCCAGGGTGCCGATGTTCACCATCTCCTCCAGCTTGCCGATCGGGGTGACACCGGCGACGATCGCGACCAGTACGCCGATGGCGATGGTCAAGCGGTACGGCGTACCCCACTTCGGGTGCGTCTTGCCGAGCTCACGCGGCATCAGGTGGTCGCGGCTCATCGCGAACACCACCCGGGCGGCACCGATCATCAGCGTCAGCACCACGGTTGTGAGACCGGCTACCGCGCCCGCTGAGATCAGCGTCGCGAAACCTGGGCGGCCGACCGAGCGGAACGCCTCGGCCAGCGCGGCCTCGCTGTTGATGTCGGTGTACTTGATCATGCCGGTGATCACGATGCACACCAGCACGTACAGCACGGTGCAGATCGCCAGCGAGCCGATGATGCCGCGGGGCAGGTCGCGCTGCGGGTTGCGCGCCTCCTCGGCGGTGGTGGCGACCACGTCGAATCCGATGAACGCGAAGAACACCAGCGACGCACCGGAGACGAGGCCCATCACGCCGAACGTCGAGGGTGTGAAGCCGAACAGCGCCTGGAACAACGGCGTGGCGATGGTGACGTGCGCGTCCGGTGACTCGACGCTCGGCGGGATGAACGGCGTCAGGTTCGAGCCCTTGATGTAGAACAGGCCGGCCACGATCACGAACAGCACCACGAACAGCTTGATCGCGACCAGCACCAGGTTGACCCGCAGCGACTCCTTGATCCCGATCGTCGCCAACGTCGCCAGTAGGACGACGAGCAGCATCGCCAGCACGTTCACGTCGCTGTTGGGCCCGATCGACGCCGGCCAACCCAACCCGATCTGATCCAGGAACAAGGCGGCGTACGTCGACCATCCCTGCGCCACGACACTGGCCCCGAGCATCAGTTCGAGCAGCAGGTCCCAGCCGATGATCCAGGCGAAGATCTCACCGAGGGAGAAGTACGAGAACGTGTACGCCGAGCCCGACACCGGCACGGTCGAGGAGAACTCCGCGTAGCACAGCGCGGCCAGCGCGCAGCAGACGGCAGCGAGTACGAACGAGAGCGCAATCCCGGGACCGGCGTACGCCTTCGCGGCCCGGCCGGTCAGGGTGAAGATGCCGGCACCGATGATGACGCCGATACCGAAGACGGTCAGGTCGACGGCGGTGAGGCGTTTCTTGAGCTGGTACTCCGGCTCGTCGGTATCCGCGATCGACTGCTCGATCGTTTTCTTCCGCAACAGACTCATCTGCACGCCTCCTCGGAATGGACGGAACATCCCCGACACCCTGCCTGGCTGACATCGCGAGGTCAAACCGGCACTCAGCGTTGCGGTTGGTACTCCTGCAGTGCGATCCACAACGTCGCCTCGGTGAGGCCGCTGCGGGTGAGCAGGATCCGGTCCCGCGACTGCTGGTTGGTACCATGTTTGGCCATGTTTTCGTAGAGGTTTTCGACCTGTGTTAGCCCGAGTCGCTTGACGAGGAAGCGCACAGTGAGCCAACTGACGCCG
>Ga0137372_10006392_pt1 | contig 11428 bp, 9 predicted proteins | sample SagtaG_6_FD_104911 | JGI IMG/M metagenome (GOLD analysis project Ga0137372, IMG submission 104911) | Vadose zone soil microbial communities from Sagehorn Ranch, Mendocino, California, USA - Sage1_R_60_16 metaG | ecosystem: Environmental > Terrestrial > Soil > Vadose zone | place: USA: California...
CGAGGCGATCCTCGGAGACGGCATGATCCTGTTCTGGGAGGACGCGGGAGAAGACACCTACCGGCTCGACCGTTTGTTGACCCAGCTCGAACGCTCGGGTACATTCGAGGGACTGCGAGGCATGGTGATCGGCTCGGTCGTGCCGCGGCGGGACGTTGAGTCGTGCGAGACCGTCCGGAGGTATCTCTTCGAGCGGTTTGCCCACGCGCCGTTCCCCGTCGCGATGGGTCTGGCCGCCGGCCACCTCCCGCAGCCGCGCACCCTCGCCCTGGGAGTCCCGGTGCGCCTGGACCTGGAAGAATCGCCTCAGCTCTCTTTTACCGGACCGGCAGTTCGGTGAGCGCGCTGGATCCGCCGCGGACCGACAGGGATGCGCTCTTTAGGGTATCTCCTAGAGTTCCGCGCGGGCGCGAAGATCTACGGGACCTTCGTGAACGAGACACGGCTGGCGACGGGCATCCCGGCGGCCACCACGGCGACGGCCTGGCCCTCGGTCACGTGACCCTCACCTCTTGGAACCCATCGGCATAGAGGAGCCTTCCGCGGCAGCGCCCGACCGGCGGCCGGCGGCGCTCTCGCTTCGCGATCCTCTCTCGCGGATTCCACGCCTGGGACCCGCCCGGGCGGCCCGGCTCGCGCAGGAGGGCATTCGAACGGTCGGAGACTTCCTGCTCTCGCTTCCCTTCCGCTATGAAGACCGACGGCTCTACGGCACGGTGGCCACGCTCGCGGAGGGGCAAGCGGCCACGCTTCTCGTCCGCCTGCGCGGAGTCCGATCCGCCAGGATGCGGCGAGGAAGTCTTCGCATCGAGGCGGTCGCCGACGACGGCACAGGAGCCGTCCGCGTGGTCTGGCACAACCGGTATCCCTCGTTCGGAGAGAAGGCGCAGTCGGGCAAGGCGCTCGTGCTCTACGGAACGCCGGTCGTGACGCCGCGCGGCGAGCTGCGTCTGGAGAATCCGGAGACGGAGTTCTTCGAGACGGGCGAGGAGGCCGATCCGCTCCACTCCGGGCGAATCGTCGGGGTCTATCACCGCGTCGCCGGCATTGCGCCCAGGACCTGGCGGGGACTGGTCCGGGTGGCGCTGGACAACCTCTCGGAGCGATCCGCCGCGGCGAGCCTCGGGGCAGAAGAGCTGCTGCGCGCTCTACAGGGAGCACACTTTCCTGCGAGCGCGCAGGAGGCGGAGGCTTCACGCCTTCTTCTCGCGCGGGAAGAGCTCGTCGTGCTCGCCGCCACGATCGAGCGAAAACGCGCCCGTTTGCGGGAGCGCCCCGGGATCGTCCTGCGAGCCGACACGGCCCTGCGGGAAGCGGCGAGGAGAGCGCTGCCGTTCCGTCTCACCGAAGCTCAAAAGCGCGCCCTGCGGGAGATCGCCGCGGATCTTTCTTCCGGCCGGGCGATGGCCCGCCTGCTCCAGGGGGACGTCGGCAGCGGGAAGACGGTGGTCGCCGGGCTCGCTTTTCTTCTCGCCGCGAGAAACGGCGTGCAGGGCGCGCTCATGGCACCCACGGAGATCCTGGCCGAACAGCACGCGGCGAGCCTGGCCATGCTGCTGGAAAAGGCCGGCGTGCGTCTGGGACTCCTCACGGGTCGCGCGCGCGGACGCTCGCGAAGAGCGGTTCTGGACGCCCTCGCCTCGGGCGAGTTGGACCTGCTCGTGGGCACGCATGCCTTAATCGAGACTCCCGTGAAATTCCGGCGCCTGGGTCTGATCGTCGTGGACGAGCAGCATCGCTTCGGTGTCGCGCACCGGACGCGGCTCTTTCGGAAGGCTGAGTCTCCTCACGTGCTCGTCATGACCGCGACGCCCATCCCTCGCTCTCTCGCATGGGCGATCTACGGCGAACTGGACGTGTCGGTCCTGGATGAGAAGCCGCCCGGGAGGTCGGCGGTCGTGACGCGGGTGCGCGAAGAGAGCGCCCGGGAGCGCGTTTACCGTTTCGCGGCGGAGCGCGTGCGGGCGGGAGAGCGCGTCTATGTCGTGGTGCCGGCGATCACGGAGGGCCTCCGTGAGGTGGCGGCGACTCGCGAGACCGCGGAACGGATCGCCGCCGCCGCACCCGGTGTGACGATCGGGACGCTGCACGGGCGCATGCCTCCGGAAGACCGATCGCGCGCCCTGGCGGATTTCACGGCCGGTCGGATCGGGATCCTCGTCGCGACGACCGTCGTGGAAGTCGGCGTGGACGTTCCCGAGGCCACATTCATGGTGGTTGAGAACGCGGAAGTCTTCGGCCTCGCGCAGCTTCACCAGCTCCGCGGGCGGGTCGGCAGGAGCTCCCGTCCTTCCTGGTGCGCCCTCATCGTGGGAGAGCAGGCGGGCGAGGAGTCGAGAAGCCGTCTTTCCATTCTCGAGACCACTTCCGACGGGTTTCTCATCGCGGAAAAGGACCTCGAGACCCGGGGACCGGGAGACCTCCTGGGCAGCCGTCAGTCGGGTCTTCCCGCCATGCGCGTGGCCGATCCGGTCCGGGATCTTGGGCGGCTCGGCGAAGCCAGACGCGAGGTCGTCGAGCGGCTGAGCCGAGGAGAGAAGATCGTCAGCGACCTGTTCGGCTACCCCTGAAGGAATCGGGTGATCGGGTGATCGAGCCATCGGGTGATCGTCCCGGGGCCCTCAATCACCCGATCACCCGATCGCAGATCACCCGATTTCCCTGGGTCGCCGCCGTGATATTGAATAAGAAAAGAGGAGACTCAAGATTGAAGATTCTGGTGACAGGTGGCACGGGCTTTGTCGGGACCCATGTCGTCAACGCGCTCCTGCGCCATGGCCATGCCGTGGCCGTGCTGGCGCGCGAGCCGGCGCGGACGCACAACCGCTACAACAGGCCGGTGGAGATCGCGGTGGGAAACGTGCTCGATCGCGGCAGTCTCGCGCGAGCGCTCGTCGGGCGCGACGCGGTCGCTCATCTTATCGGGATCATCGCCGAGAAGGGGAAGCAGACCTTCGACCGGATGCATCGGCAAGCGGCGGAGAACATCCTCGGGACGGCCAGTGCGGCAGGAGTCCGGCGCCTTCTGCACATGAGCGCGATGGGGTCCGGAGAGGACTCGCCGTCCGAATACGGGCGCACCAAGGCCGCGGGGGAGAAGGCAGTCCGCGATTCCGATCTGAACTGGACGGTTTTCCGCCCTTCGATCATTTTTGGGCCCGGAGATGGTTTCGTCACTCTCCTCGCGGGGATCATTCGCCGGAATCCCCTCTTCATTCCGGTCATCGGCCCCGGGACCACGCGGTTCATGCCGGTCTCCGTTTACGACGTGGCACGGGTCTTTGCCGAGTCGTTCGACAAGCCGGAGACAGTCGGGAAGGTCTTCGAGGTGGGCGGTCCGGAGACCTTCACCTTGAATGAGATCTATCGCGAGATCGCGGCTGCAGTCGGAAAACCGGAGAAGCCTCTCCTTCATCTTCCGCTCTGGTGGGGAAAGTTCCTGGCCGGACGCTTCGAATGGCTGGCTCGGAAAGGCTGGATCGACGATCCTCCGCTGACGCGCGATCAGTTGAAGAGCCTGTCCCGTGACAACACGGCGGACATCACCGAGACGGTCGCCGTCTTCGGGGGACCGTGGCGGGACTTTCGCTCCGGCATCCGCGAGTATCTCTCCGGCTCGGGACACAATCCGAAATTCGGGATGGGCAGCGAGACCGACCTCGAGCCCGTCCGCGTCCTCCGCATCCGATGAAAAGGCGCGAGGAGAGGTTCCCCCGACTCACGGTCCGGAGAGAGCCGGCGATCAGGGAGAACAGCCTCCGAGGATTAGCCGGTCTTCGCGTGTCGTTGTCTGGCTCATCGCTGCTCCTCTTCTTTCCTTTCTGGCGACCTGCCGGGAGGAGCTGGAGCGCGGCCGTACCATCCTTCGCGCATGTTGACAGCGGCATCAAATGCGTGCAGGCAGGAAGATAGGTACCGAGCCAAGATGAATTCTGGTGTGTTCGAGACAGTCTCTCGACTGTGTTTGTTGATGAGTCGCTCAAGTTCCTTCCGGAAATCGCTCATTGCTCGAGGTTTGCGACATAAGTGAAAACCTGAGCATTGACCGACTCGGCCATAATCAGACCGAGAGTCGGGACGAGCGAGACCGACCGTTTCATACCCTGTTCTTTCCGCGCACGCTCCGGCGCCCCGGAGGCGAGGTTACGCGAGGTAGAGGCCGCCGGCCCCCGTCTTTACGAAAGCCTTAGAGACGCCGCCCTTGGCGTCACGGGCGACGATGCCGACACAGACGTCCCCTCCTTTGACCCGCGATCGGTTGAAGAGTGGCGGCTCCCGAAAGCACGACCCGAAGTTCGGCCTGGGGAGGGAGGCAGGCGGGAGGGAAGGCCCTCCCGCCTCAAAGACCCGGGAAGGTCCGGCGATCAGAGCCCGCAGACGCCCGCCGAGTAGTAGCTGTCGCCCGTGAAATCATCTCCGACCGCCAGATAGACGAAGAGCGGCCCTCCGGAGCCGGTCACGCCGGAGGCCGCGGAAACGCTGTAAGTCACATAGAAGTCGTCCTGCTTCTGGTCAGAGGCGGCAACCGTGTTGATCAGGGAAAAGACCGGGAACTGCGCGTGGCTCAAGCCCGGAATGGTTACTGTGACCGCGCCCAGGCTCGAGCCGTCCGAGGTCTTGCGCGCCGTGAAGGTGGCGGAAACGGCGAGGGCGTTCGGATTGAAGTAGCCGACGTTGGTGCGCAAGCCGATCCCCGAGGCGATCTCCGCCGCCGAGGCCTGGGAGAGGACCGGGAGAGTACCGAATCGGCAGGGCGCTTCGATGGCCAGGCCGTGGATGAAGAAGCCGAGCTGGCCCTGGTTCGTGGCGCGCTTGTCGTCCAGGATTCGAGCCTCGACGATGACGTCCTTGTCGGTCGTAAATCGCAGCGCGCCGATGCCGGATGTGTCGAAGGTCGAGCCGAGAATGTCATTCAAGACGAGCTGCTGGCCGGCGGCGACGGTTACGGTCTTCGTCGCGCTCGGCGCCGGGAGGCCTGCAGCGTTGCTGGCGAAGAAATCCACGGTGACGCTGGCGGCCGCGGCGGCGCGGCTGACGATGCGCACGTCCTCGACGAAGTTCTCGCCCTTGGCGCCGGTGGCCTTCACGGTGACGGGGATGTAGATGACGTTCGGAGCCGGGGTGCCGGGCGCCGGACGGAGCTGCCCGCGGATGGCGCCGCCGGGGAAGTCGGCATTGTGGATATTGAAGTAGAACCCGGGAGGATTCGCAATGATGTCGGTCATGAGGCCGGCCGCGACTCCCGTAAGCGTGTCGGTCGAGACTCCGTTATTAAAAGGCTTATTGAACGGAATGACGACCGGCCCGGTCACACCGGCCGCGCCCCGATGAATGTGCGATGCCGTGGGCGTCGCGATGTTCTGTTCGAAGGCGGTGAACGTGATCGTTCCGGCTCCCGGGTCGAGCGTGATGACGGCGAAGCCCACTCCGTCCGGATCGGCCGGGTTGGGAGTCTCGTTGGCTCCCGTCAGGAGCGCCGTATAAGTCGAGACCTGAGCGCGGGCTGTGCCAAGCAGGAAAAGACAGAGGGCGAGAGAGAGCCACACCGACCGTTTCATACCTTCCTCCTTCTTGGGGCGCCGGTGACAGGCGCGCCCGAGGAGAACGGTATGCACGGAAAACGCGGCTCGGCCCCGTCTTCAGGAAGAACTAATCGAAAGGGGCTCAGCCCCCGGCGGGCGGGCCCTTGCGCAGGCGGATCGTACCCGAGTGGGTCTGCACGAGGACCTTCGGACCTCCGCCGTTCAAGACCCCGGAGGCGCGCTGCGAGTCGTGCTGGCGGGTCACGGCGATCTCGGAGAAATCGGAACGGATCAGCGTTTCCTGCGAGTCGCTATCTCGAACTTCGAGCGACACCTCGCCGCGGAAATCCGAGGGGAGAGTCAACGTCACGTCGCCTCCCGAATCGCGAATCGAGACCCCGGTCCTGACCTCGCGCGCGACGATCGCCACGCGAACGTCTCCTCCTCCGGTCCGTGCCTCGACGCCTCCTCTGACCGACGGCAGGATGATGTCGCCTCCGCCCGTCCGGGCGCCCGCCGAGGCTCCGACCCTCTCGACCCGGACGTCGCCGCCGGAGGTTTCCACCGAGATCGAGCCGCTGACGGCCCCGGCGCGAATGTCACCGGCCAAAGTCTGAGCCTTCAAGTCCCCTCCGACCGGTCCGATCTGGATGTCGCCGCCGGAGGTCTTCAGATCGGCCCCGGCTCCGGCCGAAACGACGTGGATCTCGCCCGAATTCGTCAGGATCTTCACGGTCCCGGTCACGCGCCCGATCTGGTACGACCCGCCGCCCGAAGTGGCGAGAAAGTCGCCGGAGACGTCTCCGCGAACGATCGGCTCCTCCGGCTCTCCCAACGACGGCGCGATCACGGCGCGGGGCAGGACGCGCACCATGGGCCTGGCTGTCCGGACATGGATCTCGGGGACGGCCACCGCGAAGCGATGCCTCTCGGGCACCAGAGCCTTGGCCTCGGATTCCCTTGTTCCGCTCGCGAGCACGGCAATCGAGCCGTTGAGTGTCGAGAGGCGCATCTTGCCGCCGCCCTGGCCGATCGATCCGCTGTAGCTGCGATGGCTCTCGAAGGTCTTCAGGCGCTTGAGCTCCCGATTGACGTCGCGAAGGGAGTCCCGCACCTCGATGTCCACCTCTTTCATGGACTCTTCGATCTCCTTACGGAGCGCCTCCACGTCCACCACGACGTCGTCCCCGTCGTCGCGCACGATCACCCGCCGGGACCCGCGCGCGCGTGGCTCCGCGGAGGACTCCGCCTTGCGCGGGGCCTGCGGCGCCTGCGGGACCTCCGGGGCCTCCGGCGCCTCGACCCTGGCGGGAAGGGGAAAGGTCGAGACGATCGTTCCGTTCATCGTCGAGGCGTCCAGATCGAACCGCGCGTTCCTGGCAAGCGTGAGGGTGATCGGGCCGTTGATTGTTTTCAGGTTCATCGAAGCGTCGGACGGGAAGGCCTGCGACGAGACGTCCACCTTGCCGTTGACGCTCTGCGCCGTGACCGACGCGACGGCCCCGAGCGCCGTGACGGCACCGTTGACGGTTTGAAGGTCGAGGGCCGCGCCCAGACCCGCCTCGGCCCGCACATTGCCATTGACCGTGTGCAGGATCGCGCGCACGCCTTTCGGGACCACGACCTCATACTGAGCCGTGATCTTGCAGTCTTCACACCGCATTGTTCCCCGACTCGGTCTCCGCGTCTCGGAGCTCATGAAGCGGCCGTGATCGCCCCGGCGCCCGAAGGAAGAAGGCCATTCCGTCGTCAGCGTGTACTCCTCGTCTTTGCGGAGCTGCGTGACTCTCGTCTCGCGCAGCAGATCGTTGGCCTTCTCCTGAGTCGGGGCCGACGCCGTGATCGTCACAACCGCCGAGAGCTCCCGTCCCGGTTTAGCGACGATGTCGCCCGAGACGTTCTCGATCCGGAGGGTCGAGCCCGGGGTCATGGTGGCGTTGAAGCGCTCCGTCCGCTTCGCGGCGGAGGCCGTCTCTTCCGCGCGCGAGAAGGCGGCGGCAAGCATGAGGAGGATTCCCAGCGCGAGCAGGACCCACAGTCCGAGCCAGTCAGGGCGCTCCTTGCGGGAACTCCATCCGCGCGATCGCGTGTCTTCGTTCATCATGGTGAGAGACGTTCCGAAGGCCGTCCGGTTACGCAAGTCAGAACTCCATCGCCTTCAGAGCCGAGGCGGCCTTGGTGCGCACGAAGCCGTTCTCCGCTGGATCGAAGGCCTTTGCGCGCAGGGACTCGATGGTGCGGGCATCCGGCGATTCCTTGGCTGCCGCGGCGAGAGCCTCGACCGCCACCAGCCGCACCGCCGGATTCTTGTCGGCATTCAAGGCATCGAGGAAGGCGCTCCGGATCTCGGAGGTCGTCGCGAAACTCGCCAGAGCGTCAGCCGCCTTCTTACGGACACCGGGGTTGGGATCCTTGCGCAGCGTGGATGTCAAGGCTCGCACGATGTCCGGCGAGGCCGGGGCGACGCGCGATCCGTAGTGGGAGGAGACCTGCTCGATCGCCTGCGACTTCTCGCCGGCGGTCTGTGCGGAGCGGGACACCAGGTACGCGAGAAGCTTCGCCATCGCAGGGTCATCGGGGCGCCCGACGAATGCGCGGCGAGCCTCCAGGTCGAAGGACACGCCGATACGGCCCTGGGCGTCGGGCGGAGTGTAGGAGACATTGGAGAGGCGGCCGCCCGCCTCGATGGGAGAAGCAGGCTGCTTCGAAGCCGCGGCGGTCCCCGCCACCGATACTCCCGCATGGCGCGCCGTTGAGAAGCCGCCCAGCGCTGCGAGCGCCAGGCCCGCGGCATAAGCCAGGACGCGCGCCCGGCCCGGTCGCGGCGGCCGGGGCCGGAAGGTCCGGATCCGCTGGCGGAGCATCTCATCCTCGAGGAGAGCGAGCGTCCGATCCCGAAACTCGGCCGTGACCGGGACGTCCGGGTCGTCGCCCAGCGACTGCCAGGTCTTCTCGATTCCAGCGATCTCGTCGCGGCAAGTCGCGCAGCCCTCCAGGTGTCTCGCCAGGTCGCGGCGGGCCGGCTCCTGCGCTTGCCCGAGAAGCTCGTCGATCGCGAGCGACGTCAGTTCGCGGCATTCCATGAGGTTTCTCCTTCCGAAAACCGGCTCTTCAGGGTCTCGACGGCCCGGAAGATTCGTGTCTTGACGGCACCGACCGAGATCCCGAGCACGTCGGCGATCTGGGCGTAGGCCAGGCCGTGGTAACGCGCGAGGATCAGGGCCTCGCGCTGCTCCTCCGAGAGGACCGAGAGGGCGCGGCGCACGGCTTCCCGGCGCTGGCGATCACCGAGAACGGTCTCGATGCCGTCCCCCTTGTGGACGGGCTCCGCGACCGCATCGAGCGGCACGACGGTCGCCCGCCGGTCGCGGCGGCGCCGGTCGCGGCAGGCGTTGGCCGCGATGGCGAAGAGCCAGGAGGAGACTTCGGCCCGCCCGTCGTACTGATGCGCCCGCGAGATCACCTTGACGAACACCTCCTGTGTCACCTCTTCCGCCGTGTTCCGGTCAGAGAGCAGCCGGGCGGAAAAACGAAGGAGAGCCGGCGCATAGCGCTCGAAAAGCTCGCCCGCGCCGCTCGTATCTCCCCGGGCAACCCGCTCGAGCAGGCTCCGGTCGGTCGCCCCTCCGGGATCGGCGCTATTCATCTTCCGACCGGCACGACAACAGGGGAGACGTCGGGATTCTCCAGAGGTTTCGCGGCGGGGGTAAGTCCTCCCTCTCGTTCTGACAGACCAAACATTCTCTCTCCCCTTTGATCTCCGAAACGCAGCGCCTTTCGGCAAAGCCCCGAGGGCCCCTCTTGCTCATCGAAGAAAGATCGAAGAAACGCCTCCGGCTCGCCGCGCTGTCGCTTCTCGCTATCTCGGCCGGACGGACCCGGAGGCGTCGGCGTCGGTTCCGGTATATTTGACGACTTGACTCACAAAGTCATCGATTTCGCGATCCAGCTCGCGGTCATCCTCTTCGCCATCTCGTTCCATGAGTCGGCGCACGCCTGGTCCGCGCTCCAGTTCGGCGACACCACGGCGCGCGATCAGGGGCGGATCAGTCTAAACCCCTTGCGGCATATCGATCCGTTCGGAAGCGTCCTCCTGCCGCTGATCCTCTACATCTTCTCTGGCATGATCTTCGGTGCCGCCAAGCCGACGCCTGTGGATCTGCGGAACACCCGCAATCCGCGCCTCGCAAACCTCGTCGTGTCGGCGGCGGGCCCGGTCTCGAATCTCCTGCTCGCTGGAATCGGAATCGGCCTGCTCATCCTCATCCGCCGCCTCGAGCCTCGGGCAATGGCCGACTTGCTCGGCACACTCCAGGGCAGCCCCTTCACGCCCGGGATTCTGGCTCCGATCGCCTACCTTCTCTTTTTTTTCGCGATGGTCAACGTCAGCCTGGCGGTCTTCAACTTGATCCCGATCCCGCCGCTGGATGGGAGCGGTGTCGCCCTCTCGCTGTTGGGGCCCGGCATTCAGAAAATCTACGCGGCGATCGCACCCTTCGGCTTCTTCATCCTGATTCTCCTCATCTCGACTCCCGTGCTCGGAAAGCTCTTTCGTCCGGTTCAAGGGATCGTCGTCTGGCTGATCTTCGGAGCATGAGATGGCCTGGACGGTGAGCCACGACTGATGGCCGACGAAGCCGAGCAGAGCGCCCTGCCCCCCGTTGACACGGCGGCATTCTCCGGACCGCTCGATCTTCTGCTTCACCTGATCCGGGTCAACCAGGTGTCGATCACCGATATCCCGATCGCGAAGATCACGGAGCAGTACACGGCGTATCTGGACGCGATGCAGGAGTTGGACCTCGACGTCGCGTCCGAGTACGTGGCTCTGGCCGCCGAGCTCATCTACATCAAGTCGCGGATGCTCCTGCCGAGGCCCCCCGGCGCCCCGGAAGAGGACCCGCGGCAGGACCTCGCGCGTCGCCTCCTGGAGTACGAGCGCTTCAAGAGGATGGCGGAGTCGCTGCACGAGATCGACTCGCTGCGCGCGGGCCTCTGGCCGCGCCCGGAGATGCAGCTCCCGAAGGATGGGGAGAACATCACGATGGAGGTCTCGCTCTTCGATCTGATCGAAGGCTTCCGCAAGGTCACGGAGCGGTACCAGCTCGGACACCCGGCGGCCCTGGAGATCCATCACCTGCGATTTTCCGTCCGCTCGAAGATGGAGGAGCTGCTCGCGCGCCTGGATCGAGAGCGCACGTTGTCCCTCCTCGAGTTCCTGGGCACAATGCGATACCGCGCCGAGGCGGTGACCGCCTTCCTCGCGACTCTGGAGCTCATCCGGCTCGGGGTCTTGCGTGTCTTCCAGCCGGTTCCCTTCGCGGAAATCCACGCCACACGCACGGACGTGCCGTTTTCCACCGAGCAGGTGCGCGATACTTACAGGTAAGAGTTCGGTGTTCGACGTGCTACGTTCTACGTTAGGGGCGCATCTGAAGAGTTAACGTAGAACGTCGAACCATGTCTGAAGAAGAAGCACTAGAGCGGCCGAGAGAGACGCGGTGGACAAAGATCCGCGCGGGGCTCGAAGCGCTGCTCTTCTCCTCGCCGCGCCCGGTCCCGGAGAAGGACATCGAGGAGGCTCTCGAGGCGACACGCGAGGCGGTCTCCGACGCCCTCGAATCGCTCCGCCAGGACGCGGAAAGACCCGATCGGGGAATCCGGCTGGAGCTGGTGGCCGGAGGATGGCGCTACGTCACGCGGCCGGAGTTCGATTCGATGCTGCGCAGGTATCACGAGGTGAGCGAGCGCAGCCGCCTCTCTCTCGCGGCCCTGGAGACGCTGGCGATCATCGCCTACCGGCAGCCGATCACGCTGCCGGAGATCCAGGAGGTCCGCGGAGTGAACTCGGCGAGCGTCGTCAACACTCTCTTCGAGAAGAAACTCATCACGACGGCCGGCCGAAA
>Ga0137372_10006393_pt1 | contig 11427 bp, 11 predicted proteins | sample SagtaG_6_FD_104911 | JGI IMG/M metagenome (GOLD analysis project Ga0137372, IMG submission 104911) | Vadose zone soil microbial communities from Sagehorn Ranch, Mendocino, California, USA - Sage1_R_60_16 metaG | ecosystem: Environmental > Terrestrial > Soil > Vadose zone | place: USA...
CGGTTGCGAGGCGGGACGGGCGGCCGGAGGTTACCGGGAGGGCCGTCCCATCGCGCCGCGGCGATCGAGCAGGATCATCCCGGCCGCAGCGACCGGGACGAGCGTGGCCACGACGAGCAGTCGTGGCGCGCCGCCCACGAGCAGGCCCATGGCCGCTCCGAGCGCAAATGCCGCGCCGGTCGTCAGCGCCTGGTCCGACCCGGCCTCCATCTGGCGCATGGCCTCGGTCATGGCGCCCCGTGTCGCGTTGGCGACCTCCGGGGCCCGGGCGGCCGCGGTGGCGGCGGTGTCTCGCGCGGTGACGACCGCCGAGCGAACGTCGTCGATCATCGCGTCTCGGGTCCGAGCCGCGGAATCCGCGACGGAATCGGGCGAAGAAGTCCGGCCGGGCTGATCGTTCGTGTGGACGCTCATCTCATTCCTCCATCCATCGTGATTGGCACGGCCCGCGCTCGGCGGCCCGTACGGACCGAAACGTACCGTTGCGCACGACACGCGGACGTCCTCCCGGCCGTCGGTCACGTTCCGAGCGCCTTGCAACGCGTCCGTCACGTTGCCGTACGACAGTGCAAGCAGTCGACGGCGCGGCCGCAACGGACTCGGCACCAGCATGCGTCGATGGCTCAATCCCGGACGCCTGCCGGCTTCGCGTTGCCTGCCGGGTCGGTGCGCCGGACGCGATGGCTCGGCCGCATCCTCGTGGCACATGGCGCCGTCGGGCTGACGCTCCTTCTCCCCATCCTGGTCATCGTCGCCTCCTTCATGGTCGGTCAGATGGGACGGGACGGCGTCGCCGCCAGCCTGGACCGAGCGCTCGAGCGGGCACAGGTCAGCGTGGCCGATGGAGCGCGCGCGACCCGGGCCGCAGACCAGGCGCTGAGCTCGACGGACGCATCGACTACCGAGACGAGCGCGATGCTGTCCGAGATGGCGAGGGCGATGCGCGACGGCTCGGCTTCGCTCAGGGTCAGCCTGTTCGGCCAGCAGCCGTTCCTCCCCCTGGCCGATTCGTTTGCCCGAACGGCCGAGCGAGCCGATCTCGCCGCGCGCTCGATCGCGGCGACGGGACCGCAGGTCGAGCTGACCCGGCGCTCCATGGCCGACCTCGCGGCCGATCTCGACTCGCTGGGCCTGGAGCTCGCGACCGTGCGTGCAGCCGCGCCTTCGGAGACGCCGGCGGTCGCCCTCGGAATCCTCCTGCTTTGCGTGGCCGGCTGGCTCGCGATCGGTGCCGCCATCTGTCTCGGCGTCGGCTGGCGGCTCCTTCGGCCATCTCCTGCGCTGCCCGAGCCCGGGAAGCGACGGCGAGGGACAGCAGGACGCCCGTCCGAGGGACCATCGGGCGGGCGTCGTAACCGCGGTTCGGGCCAGCAGGCAACCGGCGGGACGACAGGGTAGGTCCTCTCCGCGGTCGACCGGAATACGTCGATTGCACGGTTTCCGGAGGGTACGTTGGATGGACCCGCCGGTCCTCGGTCAGGCCCCGGCCGGCACGCGAATCACCGGGCACTCGAACTCCTTGACGGGAGTCGCCCCGATCGTGATCCAGCCGTTCGCGGCGTACTCCTCCACCTGCTCGTTGCTCGTCAGCTGCGTGGGCGTGGTGTTCCACGTCACCGGCACGACCATCCAGCGTCCACCCCGGAAGCCGGGCTGGCCGGGGCCGGCCTCGGCGACATTGACGAGCCCCGGACCCAGGGCGTAGATGGTCTCGAACGAGCTGGCCGGCGCGCCGGTGCCGGTGAAGTCGGTCGGCGTTCCGACGGTGCGGTAGCGAATGCCGTCGACATAGAAGGACAGCGATGGCGGGCCGCCGGCCGATACCGTGGCGGCCGCGAGAGACAGCGCGACGCTCAGCGCGGCGATCGCGGAACCGAGCCTGACGAACGGAATCCTGCGCACGTGGCACCTCCTGATTGACGTGTGGACCGCTCCGGTCCGGGACGCCGGCCATCCTGGGCCGGCAACGTGTCCTGCCGATGGCGTTCCCGTGACGGTTCGGTGACGGGGACGCCGGCCGGATCACGGTGCGCGCCCGCCGTGCCCAACCACCCATTGCGGTCTATCGTGGTCCCATCCGGCGGCTGCCCGCCGATGACGGAGGCCCCGACCCAGGAGTCATCGAGTGACGGTCTCGATCGAGCGCCCGTTTCCGCGAGCGGATGGTCCGGCCAAGGCCACCGGCCAGGCGCTGTACACGGCCGACCTTGCCGCGGCAGGCCTGGCTCATGGCCGGCTTCTCGTCGCCGGCCGTGCGCACGCCAGGATCCGGCGGCTGGACGTTGCCAGGGCGCGGGCGTTGCCGGGCGTGTTCGCGGTGATCACGGCCGACGACGTGCCGGACCGCCACTACGGCTCGTTCGGCTTCGTCGCCGACCGTGTGCTGTTCGCCCGGGACGTCGTCCGCTACGAGGGCGATGTGGTCGCGGCCGTCGCTGCCGCGACGCCCGAGGCGGCCGAGGCCGCCCTCGCCGCCATCGAGGTTGAGTACGAGGACCTGCCCCTCGTCCTCGACGTGGAACGCGCGCTCGAGCCCGGGTCGCCGCTGGTGCACGCGGACTGGGCGAGCTACGAGAAGAGCGCCGAGATCGTCGCCGATGGCAACATGGCCGCCCGCTCCACGATCGTGAAAGGCGATGCCGCGGCCGCCCTTGCAGGCGCCGACATCGTCGTTCGCGAGCGCTACGTCGCGGACATGATCCATCCGGTGCCGATCGAACCGCACGCTCTGCTGGCCGAGTGGCACGGCGACCGCGTGACGATCCATTCGTCCAGCCAGGTCCCTTTCGCCGCACGCGCGATGGTTGCCGAGACGCTGGAGATTCCCGAGCACCGGGTCCGGGTTGTCGTGAGCCATCTCGGTGGCGGCTTCGGCGGCAAGTGCGATTTCCATTACGAGGCCCACGCCGCCGCGCTCGCCCGCGCCGCCCGCCGGCCGGTCCGTATCGTATTCACCCGGCGCGACGAGTTCACGATGCCGGACAAGGTCGGGCACGGCATGATCGTGGACATCGAGACCGGGCTGTCGGCGGATGGGCGGATCGTCGCCCGTCGCGGGCTGTTGCTGCTGGACAGCGGAGCCTATGCCTCCGACTCCCCGACCCTGTGCCAGATTGCCTGCATGGAGGCGGTCGGCCCCTATCGCATCCCGCATGTCGATCTGGACGCGCGACTCGTGTACACGAACCGGACCCCGTCGGGATCGGTCCGGGCGCCCACGGGTCCCCAGACCTGCTGGGCAATCGAGCAGCACACGGATGAGCTCGCCGCGCGGGCGGGCCTCGATCCCATCGAGTTCAGACGACGCAACCTCGTGACGGCCGGGGACGAAGGTCCCACCCGCCAGATCTTCGAGCCCAACGGTGCGCTCGAGGCGCTGGACGAGGCGGCTCGCCGGATCGGCTGGGACGAGCCACGTCAGCCTGGCGAGTCGATCGGCGTCGCCTCCGGCTGGTGGTTCTCCATGCCCAGTCCGTCTGGCGCGTTCGTGCGCATCGATGCCGACGGACACGGCCGGATCGTGACCGGCGCCCAGGAGAACGGGACAGGAGCGGTGATGGCGCTGGCGATGCTCGCCGGCGACGTGCTGGGCATGGCGCCGGAGGCATTCGCGATCACCTACCAGGACACCGACGCCGGCCCGTACGACGGCGGCAGCTCGGGCAGCCAGACGACCTTCAACGCGGGCCGGGCGGTCGTAGAGGCAGCCGGCGAAGTGCGAGCCAAGCTAATCGCGGCGGCGGCCGAGATGCTCGAGGCGGCGCCGGCCGATCTAGAGCTGCGCGACGGCGGCGTTTCGGTGGCGGGGAGCCCGGACCGCCGGGTCACGATCGCGGCGGTGGCCGCCAGGGTCCAGGGTGATGGCCAGCTGCTCCTGGGCACCGGCTCCGGCACGGCGCCGCCACCGCCCGATCACGACGCATCGGCCTGCGTGGGACGCCACGGCTTCGAGGCCTTCTCCTCGCCGACCTTCTTCTGCCAGGCGGCCCGGGTCCGGGTCGACCCCGAAACCGGCATCTTGCGAGTCCTCGATGTCGTCGCGGTCAACGACGTCGGCCGCGTCCTGAACCCGCGCGGCGCCATTGGCCAGATCACCGGCGGCGTCGTCCAGGCGATGGGCACCGCGCTGACCGAGGGAACGGTCTACGGAGCCGACGGTCGCCAGCGCAACGCGACGCTCCTGGACTACAAGCTGCCGACGGCGGCAGATGCCCCGTCGATCGAGGTCGCGTTCGTGGAGGCGCCGGCGTCCAACGGCGGTCCCTACGGGTCCAAGGGCGTGGGCGAGCCGCCGATCATCCCGACCGCCGGCGCCATCGCCAATGCGATCGCCGCCGCGACCGGCCGTCGGGTGCGACGCCTGCCGATGACGCCCGAGCGGCTCTGGCGAGCGATACACGAGGGAACCGACGGCGCGGCGGATCCGGGCGGACCGCTGGCACCGGCCGACGAGCCGGCACGCGAAATCGCAGGCGGGCAGGCAGAGGGCCGGGCATGACCCATCGCTGGACGGCACCCACCGGGCTCGAGGAGGCCATGGCGGTCCTCGCGGCCGACGCTGAGGCGCGGCCGGTCGCCGGCGGAACCGACCTCGTGGTCGCCGCCCGCCAGGGACGGCGCTCCCTCCCGGATTCGCTGGTCGCCATCCACCTGATCCCTGAGCTTGCCGGCCAGCGGCTGGCCGACGACGGCGCGCTGCTGTTGGGTGCGCTGACGTCCCATGCCTGGCTGGCCACGGCCGAGGAGGTGCGGAGCGGGTGGACCGCCCTGGCCGACGCGGCGGCGATCGTGGGGTCACCGGCGACTCGCGGTACGGGGACGATCGGCGGCAACCTCATGAACGCCTCGCCGGCCGCCGAGACCGTCGGGCCATTGGTGGTCGCCGGCGCCGCGGTCACGTTGGCCTCCCGGGCGGGCTCGCGCGAGATCGCCGTAGCCGATCTCGCGACCGGTCCGGGCCGCACGGCCGCCCGAGCGGATGAGCTCCTCGTCAGGGTGCGGGTCCCCGCTCTGCCCGCCGGGTCCGGGAGCGCCTACGTCCGCCTCGAGTATCGGGGCGCCATGGAGATCGCCGTCGTGGGCGCCACCGCGGTGCTCGTGCTCGAGGGAGGCTCCGGCGGCAAGGGCGCGGGCGGCATCCGCGAGGCGCGAATCGCGCTGACGGCCGTAGCGCCAACGGTCGTCCGGGCCCCCGCGGCCGAGGCCCTCCTGGCTGGCCGAGCCCCGGACAGCGCCGCGCTCCGGGAAGCGGGCGAGGCCGCTGCCCGGTCTGCCAACCCGATCGGGGACGTCCGGGCGTCCGCCGGATATCGCGACGCGATGATCCGGGTCGTCGTGACGCGGGCGCTAGCCGCCGCCGCGAGGCGCGCCGCCGGCGAGCCCATTCCCATCCCGGCCTCTCGCTGGGCGCATGGCCAGCGGGTCTGATGGGCGTGCCTGAGACCGTACCCGAACGCATGAGCGAGCCCGAGCCCGTCCGCCGGTCGGACGCGACGGTGGTGCCGCTCGCGATGACCGTCGACGGAGTGGCATATGCCGTGGGCGTGGAGCCGCACCGGACGCTCCTTCGCTTCCTTCGCGACGACCTGGGCCTCGTCGGTCCGAAGGAAGGCTGTGACGATTCCGAGTGCGGTGCCTGCATGGTCCTCATCGACGGACAGCCGGTGAACGCCTGCTCGTACCTCGCCCTGCAGACCGCCGGCCGCTCGGTGACAACGGTCGCGGGTCTCGGCACGGCCGACCACCTCCACCCCCTCCAGCGATCCTTCCTGGAGGCAGGAGGCATCCAGTGCGGGTTCTGCACGCCGGGCATGCTCATCTCGGCGGCGGCGCTGCTGGCCGCCGATCCGGATCCCTCGGATGAGGCGATCCGGGATGCCCTCGCCGGCAACCTCTGTCGCTGCACGGGCTACCAGCCGATATTCGAGGCGGTCCGCCGGGCGGCCGCGGAGCTCCGGACCGAGAGTTCGTCGCCGTCCTGAGGCGGGCCGACCGATCGGGAAGCGTTGGCGGCCGCGCTGCTCGACCCCGCCGTCGAGTACGGCCAGGGCCACCGGTTCGGGCGACCCGATGTCGCCGCGCGTGGGCGCGCTGAGCCTGCCCACGACCGACTCGCGTGGATGGGCCACGCCCGTCGACTGGACCTGCGTGCGGACCGCGTCCCACCGATCGTAGACTCCGCACGTGCGCCGTCCGCCACGCTCCGAGGCGATCTCATGGACGCCGGATCGATCGACCGTCGTGGCCTTCATCGCGATCGTCGTGCTGGGTGGCGTGAACGGCGTGGCCGTCCGGTTCAGCAACCACGAGCTGGCGCCCTTCTGGGGCGCCGCAATCCGGTTCGCGCTCGCCTCCGCGCTGCTGTTCGGCGTGGTGGCGATCCGGCGCGTGCCGATACCGCGCGGAGCGGCACTGACGGGCAGCCTCCTGTACGGCCTGCTCGGCTTCGCGGGCGCCTTCGGGTTCATCTACTGGGGACTCGTCAAGACGCCGGCCGGCCTCGGCCAGATCATCCTCGCCCTCGTGCCCCTGCTGACGTTCCTGCTGGCGGTCGTCGAGCGATTGGAGGGCTTCCGCTGGCAGAGCCTGGTCGGAGCGCTCGTCGCCATCGCGGGCATCGCCGTCGTCTTCGGCGACCGGGTCGGGGCGGCCGTCCCGCTGGTCTCCATGCTGGCCATCGTCGCGGCGGCTGCCTGCATGGCCCAGTCGAACGTGGTCGTCAAGCGCTACCCCAAATGCCATCCCGTCGCGAACAACGCGATCGCCATGGGCGTCGGCGGAGCGATCCTGCTCCTGCTCTCCCTGGTCGCCGGCGAGCGGCACGCCCTGCCGGCAGAGGGACAGACGGTCGCCGCGATCGGCTACCTGTCGCTCGTCGGCTCGGTCGGCGTCTTCTCGCTGTTCCTTTATGTCATCGCGCGCTGGTCGGCGTCGGCGACGAGCTACGTCATGCTCCTCATGCCGCTCGTGACGGTGGCCGTGGCGGCCGGGCTGGCGAACGAGGCCGTCACCCTGGCCTACGTCCTCGGCGGGGCGCTCGTCCTCGGCGGCGTCTACCTGGGCGCATTCGCGCCATCACTCGGTCGGGCGCTGACGGCGCGCGTCGGACGCGGCGGCACGCCCGAGCGGGCCGCTGCGGGCGGTTCCGGCACGGCCGAAACACGCGTCGAGGAGCTCACGCCGCCTGCGCCGCCGACGATCGTCCTCCCCGGCTGCGCTTGACGCGCCCGCCGGCCGGCCGAGCACCGGCGGTCTTGCCGCAGGGGCCGACCGGGCAGACACTTCGCCGGTGATCCCCCAGACGCGCTATGTCAAGGCTCCCGACGGCGTCTCGATCGCCTACCAGGTCGTCGGCGACGGTCCGCGCGACCTGGTCTGGGTGCCGGGCTGGGTCTCCCATCTCGAGGCTGCCTGGGAGGAGCCGACACTGGCCCGATTCTTCGAGCAGCTGGCCTCTTTCTCCAGGCTGATCCTCTTCGACAAGCGTGGAACGGGCCTCTCCGACCGCGTCGCGCTGTCAGAGCTGCCCACGCTCGAAACGCGAATGCGCGATGTCCTGTCCGTGTGCGATGCCGTGGGCTCCCAGCGTGCGGCCCTGTTCGGCGTGTCCGAGGGCGCTCCGATGTGCGTCCTGTTTGCCGCGACCTTTTCGGCCCGGACGACGGCGATCATCCTCTTCGGTGGCTATGCCCGACGCCTGGCCTCTGCCGACTACCCGATCGGGATCTCCCCGGAATCGCAGGAGGCCTTCCTGGCCGAGATCGAGAGCGACTGGGGAGGACCGGTTGGCCTTGCCGTCCGGGCGCCAAGCCGGATGGATGACGAGCGGTTCCGAGCAAACTGGTGCCCGACGAGTGGCACCTCTACGCGGTCGAAACGGGCTGATCGTGCGAGTCGGCGATTTCGGCGGTCCGGCGGCCTGAGCCAGGCACCCGAATCGCGTTGCCGGGCGGGATAGAATCGCGCCGAGGGCCGACGTGGTCCCGCCAGGTCTGGGGCGAGTGCGTGAGCAACAACGCCGATTCGAGGTCGACCAACACGTCGATCGGCCATGTGCCGATGGATCGACTCGGCAAGATCTTCGACGGGATGTTCGACGGCGTCTGGTTGGTGGGAGCGGACGGCCGGACAACCTATGCGAATGGATCCATGGCCGAGCTCCTGGGCTCCACGCCCGCGCTGATGAGTGGCCGGCGGGTGACCGACTTCCTGGACCAGGAGTCATGGGCAGCCGTGGATGGCTTCCTGGATCGCCAGCACTCCAGCTCGGGGGAGCGGATCGAGCTCCGGCTGCGCCGGACCGACGGCAGCGATCTCTATGGCCTGGTGGCCGGGAGCCCGATCATCACGCAGGACGGCACGTTCGCGGGGGTGGTCCTCAATTTCAGCGATGTGACGAGGAAACGGCGCGTCGACGCACACATCGCGCAGAGCCAGAGACTCGAGGCGATCGGCGAGTTTGCCGGCGCGATATCCCACGACTTCAACAACCTGCTCACGGCCATCCGCGGCTTCGCGGAGCTGGTTCGATCGGGACTTCCGGCGGACGACACGCTCCGGAACGACATCGACCAGGTCATTCTCTCCGCCGACCGGGCCAGCGGGATCACGCGGAAGCTCCTCGCATTCACGCGGCGCCAGGTCCTGGAGCCGGTGGTGCTCGATCCGGCCCAGGTCATCGGCGACCTGGTCACCATGCTGCGTCCGATGCTCGGCGAGGGTATTGACGTCATCCTGCACGTTCAGCCGCGCCACTCGTGGGTCCACGTCGACCCTGTCCAGCTGGAGCAGGTACTCGTCAACCTGGCGGTGAACGCCCGGGACGCGATGCCGGGCGGCGGGACCCTCACGATCGAGCTGGAAGACGTCGAGGTTCCGCCGGTCGAGGCGCCAGCGCTCGACCTGCCCCGTGGCGCCTACGTCAGGATCCTCATCCGGGACACCGGCGTAGGCATGGACGAACCCACGATCGAACGGATATTCGATCCGTTCTTCACGACGAAGAAGGCCGACAAGGGGACGGGTCTCGGCCTGGCGACCGTGTATGGGATCCTGGCCCAGTCCGGTGGTCAGATCTCCGCCGAGAGTGTCCCCGGGTACGGCTCCACGTTCAGCATCTTTCTGCCCCAGGCGGCCGCCCCCGTTCTGCCATCCATCCGGGCACCCGCCAACGAGGCGGAAGCTCACGGCGCCGGCGTCGTGCTCCTCGTCGAGGATGAGCCAGCGGTCCGCGAGTTTGCCCGACGAGCGCTCGTACGCGCCGGTTACACGGTGCTGGGTGCGGCCAGCGGCGAGGAGGCCATCCGGGAGAGCGAGGCCTGGCCCGGTTGGATCGACGTGCTCCTCACCGACGTGGTCATGTCAGGGATGCACGGACCCGCCGTCGTCGAACGGGTCAGAGAGCGGCGGCCTGCCATCGGCGTGCTATACACGAGCGGCTATGCCCAGGACGCGGTGGGTCAGGGCGGCGAGCTCGGCGCGTATGGTGCGTTCCTCCCCAAGCCGTTCTCCGCCGATGCCCTCGTCCGAGCCGTCAAGGGCGTGGCCGGCGCCGCCCGCCAGCCAATTTCACCACGTCACGAGGCGAAGCTTCCGAGTCGTAGGGAGACTCGCCGCGAAGGAGAGAACGGCGATGGGTGACCACGAGACGACGGGCACCCACGCGAACGATGCCGCGTTGGACATGGAGAAGGCGAGCGAGCTCCGGGACGACGCGGCATCGCTCCACCACGACTCGGAGCACCTCGAGGCGCAGGCGGACGACGTGCGGGCAACGGGCCGAGTCGATGAGGCCGCGAGACTGCAAGCCCAGGGCGACGCAATCGAGGCGAAGGCGGACGATCTCGATCGTCGGGCGGACCTCCTGGTGGATGCCGCCGGGCTCTGGCGCGAGGCCGGCGACGACGAGCGTCGCTCGGCCGAAACCCGAACCCGTGCCGACGCCGCGTTCGAGAAGGCGTTCGATCTCAAGGCGCGGATCGACGACACGCCGCTGTCCGACGACGAGATCACCGAGGCCAAGATCGAAGCGGCGCGGGCCGAGGGCGAGGTGACGGCGCTCCGCGAACGGACCGATGAGCTGGCCCACCAGGCGGGATTCGATATCAGGCTGGCCAAGGACGAGGAGGCGGCCGCCGGGTTCGACAGGCCCGAGGTGCCCAGACCCGAACCCGAACCCAATCCGGACCTGCTGCCGCTCGAGTAACGGGGCGGGTGCAGCCGCCCGCGCGGATCCGGGCTGCTCCCACTCAGCGGCGCAGGCCGGTCGTCACGATGCCCTGGATGATCAGCCTCTGGGCGAAGAAGAAGACGAGGATCAGAGGCAGGCTGTAGAGGACGACTCCGGCCATCGTCACGGTCATGTAAGGGTTGCCGAACGGGTCCCGATAGCCGCTCGCCATCGCCACGGCGAGGGTCGTATTGTCCTGGCTCAACAGCAGGATCGGGAACAGGTAGTCGCCCCACACCCAGGTGAAAGCGAAGATCGCCGAGGCGGCGATCGCGGGACCCGCATTCGGCAGGAAGATCGCCCAGAAGATGCGCAGCGATCCGCAGCCGTCCACCTCGGCCGCGTCTTCCAGTTCCCGCGGGAAGTTGGCGAAGAACTGGCGGAACAGGAAGATATGAAACGGGCTGCCGGCAAGGCCCCATAGGATCCACGGCCAGTAGGTGTTGGTCAGCTCCAGTCGTGAGAAAAGCACGAACTGCGGGACGAATGTCACGAACGGCGGCACCATCATCGTGGCCAGCACGAGAACGAAGAGCGGGTTGCGACCGGGGGCCTGGTGTCGCGCGAAGCCATATCCAGCCAGCGCGCTCGAGAAGACGACGAGGCCGGTGAACAGGACCCCCAGGACCAGAGAGTTTCCGGCGAACTTGGAGAAGTCGATCAGCGTCAGCGCCTGCTGGTAGTTGCCGGCATCGGGCCTCGCCGGGAACAGCACTCCCGAGGCGAACTCGGCCAGCGTCTTGAACGAGCTGGAGATCGTCCAGAAGACCGGCAGCAGGAAGATTGCCGCGGCCGCCAGGAGGACGACGTAGACGAGGCTCGCTCGCAATCGGCGCTCCACGTAGACCACCGCGATCTCCCTACTGCTCGACTTCGTAGTAGACGACCCAGCGCCGGCTGGTGCGGAAGAGGACGACCGTCATCACGAGGACGATGGCGAAGAGGATCCACAGGAGCGCCACGCCGTAGCCAAAGCGCTGTTGCAGGAAGATCTGGTTGTAGGCGTGGACGGCGAAGAAGTAGTTGTCCCGGGGCGGGACGGCGCTGAGATCGGTGAGGCCAGGTGCCAGGAGGATCGGCTGGACCAGGACCTGGAGGGCGGTGATCAGGCTGAGGACGACCTGGAAGAAGATGACCGGCGTGAGGAGCGGGAGCGTGACTTTGCGAAACGCCTGCCAGCGCGTGGCGCCGTCGATCAG
>Ga0137372_10006400_pt1 | contig 11422 bp, 15 predicted proteins | sample SagtaG_6_FD_104911 | JGI IMG/M metagenome (GOLD analysis project Ga0137372, IMG submission 104911) | Vadose zone soil microbial communities from Sagehorn Ranch, Mendocino, California, USA - Sage1_R_60_16 metaG | ecosystem: Environmental > Terrestrial > Soil > Vadose zone | place: USA...
CTGTGCCAGCGCATCATCGAGCGCGACGCCTGCCGCGAAGACGCCCAGCGGCGCCTGATGCGCTGCTACACCCGCCAGGGCCAGCCCCATCTTGCCCTGCGGCAGTACCAGCTCTGCGCCGAGGCGCTGCGCACCGAGCTGGGGGTCGGCCCGTCACGGGCCACCAGCGGGCTCAACGAGCAGATCCGCCGCCGGGAGCCGGTGTAGCTCCCGGATTAATTTCGCGCCCCGCCGCGACAATCGTCCTGACACGCCTGGGTAAGGCGGGGCTGCGAGAGTCTGGCCCGGCACAGTCGAGCGGACCACGTGTGGCGGCGGCGCGGGACTCCGCCGCGGCGCGGGACCGCCAGAAGGAAAGGATGGTGCGATCATGCCCTTGGACTTTCCTCCGTCGATGACCGGGGCGATCAACGTCAAGGTCCGGGACGCCTCCGGCACCGAGACACAGTTCATCCAGGTCGGCAAGCCCTTCACGGTCGAGCTCGACTGGACCGTCAAGGGCCCGGGGACGGTGCTCGGCAACCCGACCAACCAGTGGCACGTGCGGGCGCGCCTGGAGAGCGTCGGCCCGCCGCCCTTCGAGGCGCAGCTCGTCCCCGAGCAGGTAACGAACTTCGTCCCGGTCGACGGGCACCCCTACCAGGTGCAGATCACGCCGGCCGTCCCGGTCCCCGGGCTCGGCGAGGGCGTGTACGAGCTCGCCGTGGTGCTGGACCTGCGCAGGCAGAACGGCACGCGGCTGCCCGTGCACGGCTTCGTGGACGGGATCCAACTGGACTTCTTTAGCTGACGCGGCCCGGCCCCACCGGTGCGTCCCACCGGTGGGGCCGACGACCGCAACGCAGGCCGGCGACCCGCAACGCAGCCTGGCCGGGGCCGGAGGGAGGTTCTCGTGACGAGCGACGTGCCAGAGGAGGAGCTGGCGGGCGAGGACGCGCCGCGGGGTCCGGCCGAGGAGGACCGGCAGCACTACGAGAGCTTCACGGTGCGGCTGCTGCTGGAAAGGGACAACGCGGTCCGTCGCTTGTCGGTCAAGCACACGCGGACCCTTCACGAGGAAGTCTGGACCGGCTGGGAGGCTGCCAGGCTCGTGGACTTCATCGCCGGGCAGGCGGGCGTGCGAGCCGCACCCGCGCCGGAACCGGCCAGGGCGGCGGCCCCGGCCAGGGCGGCGGCCTCGGCTCTGGTGCCCGGGACGCCTTGGCGGCGCACCCAGTTGCAGGTGAAAGAGGTCGAGGTGGTGGAATCGGTGCATGCCGGCGAGCCGTTCACGGTTCGCCTGACGATCGACCTGGCCCGCCTCGAGATGGAGGGTCAGGCCCCAGCCCCGCTCGAGTACACCGCGAGCGTCGTCGCCAAGCTCCCTGGGCGGGAGCGCCGGACCGTGGGAGAGGCACAGGGCAAGCTGGACAGCGGCGCCGCCACCACGGTCATCGAGGTCCCCAGCTCAGCAGGCGGGCTCCCCGCCGGGACCTACGAACTCAACGTCGCCGTCCGCTTCCGCGATCCCGCAACGGTGCAGCCGGTCGCGTTCGCGGCGCTGCTCGACGGCCAGATGCTGCACGTCCTCTGAGCTGCACGTCCTCTGAGCTCAGGCGCTCAGGCGGCGGAGCCGTCCCAGTCGATGCCCGAGTCGGCGAGCCACTGCCGCCATGCGGTGTCCGGCGCCGCGGCGTCGCTGCTCGGCACCACCTCAACCTTCCCGATGCGAACGCCGCCTGTCCCACCGGCATGGATGGCGCGCCCGTCACCAGGCTCGAGGACGACCCGCTCGTAGTCCGGGGACCACTGCACCGCAATCCGGCGGCCGCACTCCGGGCAGGACCACACCTCGGCGCCCGAGGGCTGCGTCTCGTCCAGGACCATTTCGTGGCGCGCCGGCTGCCGCCCCGACGTCTCGAAGACCAAGCTGGCTCCTCCCGTGCGGACCCTCATGATACAGATTACCCATAAGATCCGCGTGCTACTCGCCGGTCGCGCACGGTCTGGGCGAGCAGCACGGCGCCAACGACCGCGAGCAGGCAGAGCGCGGACAGCCACCCGCCGACCGTGGAGACCGCGGCCGCCGAGGCGTGCGCACGGGAATGCGCCGCCAGGCTGAGGAACAGGCTGCCGAACACGGCCACCCCGATCACCTGCGAGAGCTGCAGGTCGTGGTGCGCCCGCCGCCACCAGTAGCATTCGAGCCGACGAGCAACTACTAATTTAAAGACGGGAGTGACCGCCATGAGGCAGCGCAGGCTCGGGCGTCTCGGCCACGCCAGCTCGGTGCTCATCTACGGCGCGGCCGCGCTCGCCGAAGTCGGCCAGGACGTCGCGGACCGCTCCATCCAGCTCGCGCTGGACGCGGGCGTCAACCACTTCGACGTCGCCGCCAGCTACGGCGACGCCGAGCTGCGCCTCGGGCCCTGGATGCCGCGCATCCGCGACGACGTCTTCCTGGCGACCAAGACCGGGCAGCGCGCCGCCACCGACAGTTGGGCGGAGATCAACCGCAGCCTGGAGCGGCTGCAGACCGACCACCTCGACCTCATCCAGCTCCACGCCGTCTGCGACCTCGACGAGCTCGACCTGGTCACCGGCGGCGGCGGCGCGCTCGAGGCCGCGGTCCGCGCCCGCGACGAGGGCCTGGCCCGCGCGGTCGGGATCACAGGGCACGGGCACCAGGCGCCCGCGACCCACCGCGAGGCCCTGCGCCGGTTCCCGTTCGACACCGTGCTCACGCCGCTGAACTACGTGCTGAGCCAGGACCCCGCGTACCTGGCCGACTACCAGGCCCTCGCCGCGGAGGCGCGGGCCCAGGACGCCGGGCTCATGATCATCAAGTCGGTGTCCCGCCGGAACTGGCCGAGCGGGGTCGAGCAGCAGTACACCACCTGGTACGAGCCCTTCGACGACCCTGAGCGCATCACCGCCGCGGTGGTCTGGGTGCTCTCCCACCAGGAGGTCACCGGCGTCGCCACCCCGGGCGACGTGCGCCTGCTGCCGCTGGTCATCGAGGCCGAGAAGCAGGTCGGCACGATGCCCGCCGCCGCCGCCGAGGCCGTGCTCGCCCGCGCCGCCGACTACAGCTCCCCCTTCATCAGCATCCCGTTCTGACCCGGGACTGGGAACCGCGCCGCGGGGCGGCCTCTGGCGGCGTGGTTCCTGGCGGCCTGGCGCGTGGCGGCGCCCGCCATGGCGGCGGGAGGGTCGGTCCGCAGCGGCAGCCCGACGTCGACGCCCTCGTGGCGCAGCAGCCAGCTCTTCACGTCGAGGCCGTAGTAGTAGTCGCCGAGCGTGCCGTCGGTGCGGATGATCCGGTGGCACGGGACGACCAGGACGATCCGGTTGCTGGCGCAGGCGAACCCGGCCGCGCGGGCGGTACGGGGGTCGCTGACGCGGGCCGCGAGGTCGCGGTAGCTGAGCGTCGAGCCCGCCGGGACCTCCCGCATGGCCTTCCAGGCCGCCTGGAAGTAGCCGTTGCCCGCCTGCGCGACCGGCAGGCTGTCGATGGCGGTGAGACCGCCGGCGAAGTAGGCGTGCAGCGCGTCCGTGATGGCGCCGAGGTCGGGGACGCGGCGCAGCTCTGCCTGCCGCGCGGCGGGGTCGAGGTGGGCGCGGACGTCCTGGGGCCGGTCGGTGAAGGACGCGGCGTGCAGGACGCCGTCGGAGGCGATCAGCGTGAGCGGGCCGATCGGCGTCGCGGTCGTGCTGGTGAGAAGCGTCGTCATGGGGAAAGCTCCCGTGTCGCTGGGGCGAGGCTGGTCCACAGGTGCAGCACGGCGTAGGCGCGCCAGGGCCGCCAGCGCTCGGCGCGGGCGGCGATGGCGGCGGGGTCGGCCGGCAGGCGCTGCGCTTGGAGGGCGCGGCGCAGGCCGAGGTCGGTCACTGGGAAGGCGTCAGGGTCGCCGAGGGCGCGCATGGAGACGTAGGCGACCGTCCACGGCCCGACGCCGGGCAGGTCGAGCAGGGCCCGCTCGGTGCTGGCGCGGTCGGCGCCGCGGTCCAGCTCGATCTCGCCCTTGGCCACGGCACGGGCCAGCGTGCGCACGGCCGCCGCCCGGCCCCTGGTGAGGCCGATGCCGTCGAGGTCGGCGTCGGCGAGCCGCTCGGGCGTGGGGAAGCGCCGGGTGAGGCGGCCGTCGGGCACGGGCAGGGGCTCGCCCAGCACGCCCACCAGCCGCCCGGCCAGGGTCGTGGCGCCCGCCACCGAGATGCGCTGCCCCAGGATCGCCCGCACGGCCATCTCGAACCCGTCGGCCGCTCCCGGCACGCGCAGCCCCGGGCGGGCGGCCAGCAGCGGCGCGAGCACCGGGTCCGCGCCGAGCACCTCGGCCACGGCGGCGGGCTCGGCGTCGAGGTCGAGCATCTGGCGGCAGCGCCGCACCGCCGCGCCGAGGTCGCCGAGGTCGTCCAGGCGCAGGCGGAGCCGCACCTGGCTGGCGGCGGGCAAGGGCTCCAGCTCGGCCACGGCCACCGAGCGCGGCAGCGCGAGCACGCGCCGGAACCGGCCGCCGGCCACCTCCTCGAGCCCTGGCACGGCACGCCTGCCGAGGTAGCCGAGCAGCGCGCCCGCCTCGAACGGCGGCCGGTAGGCCAGCCGCAGCGTCAGCACACCGCTTGCGTCCGGCGCCGCCGCCCCGGGCGGCAGCGCCGGCACGCCTGGTCGACCGGCCTCCAGGGACACCGCGCCGACACGGTCGGCAGCATCGCGCTCAAGCACGCCTAGCCTTCTCCTGGCGCCGCACCCGGGCGGCGGTGCGCTCCAGGTGGGCGCGCATGATCTCGACCGCGGCGGCGACCTTGCGCTCGCGCACCGCGGCGACGAAGGCGAGGTGCTCCTGCACGCCGCGCCGGCCCATCTCGGGCGCCACCTGCCGGGCCTCCTCCAGCGACATCAGCAGCGGGCCCTGCAGGGAGGGCAGCAGCAGCTCGATCGCGCCGTTGTGGGCGGCCTGGGCGACCCGGGTGTGGAACTCGGCGGACATGGTCACGTCGTAGGCGCCCGCCGCCAGCGACTCCCTGGCCTTGTGGCACAGCGCCTGCAGCTCCTCGACGTCCTGCTCGGTGGCGCGCTCGCACACCAGCGGGACGATCCCGAGCTCGAGGACCATGCGCAGCTCGGTGACGTCGTTGGCGGTCACCGGCGCCATGGTGAGGTAGTCGACGATGCCCTCGCCGACCCGCTCCCTGGAGGGCGAGCGGACAAAGGCGCCGCCCCGGGCGCCGACGCGGATCTCCACCAGACCGTTGGCCTCCAGGACGCGCAGTGCCTCGCGCACCGTCACCCGGCTGACGCCGAAGTGCTCGCACAGCTCGCGCTCGGCCGGCAGCCGGTCGCCCGGCCTGAGCTGGCCCTGCCGCATCAGCAGGCGGATCTGGTCGACGATGATCGCGGAGATGCGCCCAGGGTTGATGCGGCTGAACAGGCCGGCGGCCGCTTCGGGACCATTGCCGCGCCTGGCCTCGCCGGCCGGCTGCCTGGCGCCCGTGGGCATATCGGCTCCCTCTGCTCGAAGGCGCTGGTTGACGAGGTTCACCATACGCCTTATGGTATGACCAATAGACCTCTAGCGGCCCCTCTGCCGCCGCAGAGCTCTGGGAGACGACATGGTTGCAGTTCCCACTCTCTCCTACGAAGACCTCGTGCTCGACCGCTCGGACACCTTCCAGGTTCACACCGACGTCTACATGGACCGGGAAGTGTTCGAGACGGAGATCCGCAACGTCTTCGAGCGGACCTGGGTCTATGTCGCTCACGAGTCGGAGATCCCCGACGTCGGCGACTACAAGACTAGCATCATCGGTCGGCAGCCCATCATCATAACCCGCCACGAGGACGGCGAGGTCTACGTGCTCCTCAACCGCTGCCGCCACCGCGGCGCGGTGGTCTGCCGCGAGGCGCTCGGCCACTCCAACTACTTCCGCTGCCCCTACCACAACTGGGCCTACGCCAACGACGGGTCGCTGGTGGGGATGGCGCAGTCGCACGGGTACCCGGACGACTTCGACAAGCGTGGCTGGGGCCTGGCCAGGGCGCCGCGGGTGGCCAGCTACCGCGGCCTGGTGTTCGCGAGCCTCTCCGCATCCGGCCCGTCGCTCGACGAGCACCTCGCTCCGGTCAGACCCTACGTCGACTGCTGGTTCAACCGCTCGCCGGCCGGCACGGTCACCGTCCTGCCGACCGCGCACAAGTACCCCTACCCGGGCAACTGGAAGTGGCAGGCGGAGAACGGCCACGACGGCTACCACGGCAACTACGTGCACGAGTCCTGGCAGCGCGTGCTCGACCGGGCCGGGGAGGCGCCCGTCCGCGACATCCGCAGGTACCGCGCGGGCGGCTGCACCCGCGGCTTCCGCTTCGGCCACGGCCTGCTGGAGCGGCCCGGCGGCCTGAACCCGGCGGCAAGCTGGACCGGCCGCATGATGGTGAAGTACCCGGAGTACGAGCGCGCCCTCAGGGCCGCCTACTCCGAGCGGGAGATCGAGGAGATCTCCAAGCGCCGCAACATCCTCCTGTTCCCGAACGTGTACCTGTTCGACACCCAGATCCGGGTGATCAGCCCGCTGGCGGTCGACCGCACAGAGGTGAGCCTGTACGTGTACGCGCTCGACGGGGTGCCCGACAGCCTCAACCAGGGGCGCTACCGTGCCCACGAGCGCTTCTACGGGCCGTCCGGGTTCGGCTCGCCCGACGACGTGGAGATCTTCACGGCCAACCAGACCGGCCTGCAGGCACGAGGGGTGGACTGGCTGCTGCTGTCGCGCGGCCAGCACCGCGAGCGGCGCCTGGACAACGGGGAGGTCGTCGGCCACTCGACCGACGAGGTCCCGGTCCGTGCGATGTACCGGGAGTGGAAGCGGCTGATGTCGGCATGACCACCGGCCGGACGGACCAGGCCCCCGCCCCCGGCGTCCGGGCGCCGGCGGGCGCCGCCGCACTCAGCCGGCCCGAGGCCGAAGGGCTCCTCTACCGGGAGTGCCGCCTGCTCGACACCCTCCAGCTCGAGCAGTGGCTGGAGCTGTTCACCGAGGACGGCATCTACTGGCTGCCGATTGTCGAGGGCGAGCCGGAGGAGGTCGCCGCCGGCATCTCCATCGTCTACGACGACGCCGAGCGCCGCGGGGAGCGGGTATTCCGCACGCTGCACACCCCCGTGCTGGACCAGAACCCGCGCTCGCGCACGATGCACCTGGTCGGCAATGTGGAGGTCGCCGGCGTGGACGCCCGCGGGGACACCCGGGTGCTCTGCAACCAGGTCATCGCGGAGCTGCGCCCGGGCGGACCGCTCCAGGTGGGCCTGAACGAGACCCGGCTGCTCGCCGCCCGCTGCGAGCACCGCCTGCGCCACACGCCCGAAGGCTGGAAGATCAGCCTGAAGAAGCTGCTGCTGCTGAATTCCGACCAGCCTCTGTACAACCTGACGTTTGTCCTCTGACGACTGGGACGGGAGCGCGGTGTGCTGAGGATGCTGCTTCTCGTTGGTTTGCCGGGGGCGGACTGCGCTGCGGCGTGGGGGGCCGGGCGGATGTCCGCTCGCGTGCTACGGAGACCAGGTCGCTGCGAGTGGACATCCGCCCGGCCCATCCGGTCACCCGACCGACCACCCCAAGTGCCACCGCTGCGGGCACGATCAGCGCCAAAAGCCTCGCGGTGCCCGGGTCGGCGCCGGCCCGCTCGGGTCCTGCCGAGTTCGTCAGAACTCGCTGGGGTCGCCGCACGGGAGGGCCGCCGGGTTCGGCGTCGCGGGAGAATTCTCCAAGCGGGCGGTTGTTGCGCCCCGGGACCACGGTCGTGACCGTGTCGTCGCGGCGGTCGCTCGCATCGGTGGGGCGAAATCGGCGGCGGGCTTGTCGGCGGTCGGCGGGCGTCGGGGCGGTCGCTCTGATGCCGTCGGTCCGTGCCCTGGCGGGGATCGCACGATATCTGCCGCGACTTGGTGCAGACCATGGAGGCGGGGAAGGTTGTCGTCGTCCGGTGAGGGGGATGGTGACCGTGGAGGCCGGGCGGATGTCCGCTCGCAGCGACCTGGTTTCCGTAGCCTGCGAGCGGACATCCGCCCGGCCCCCCACGCCGCGGCGCAGTCCGCCCTCGGCAAACAAACGAGGAGCCCCATCCCCAGCACCTTGGACGCTCTTGACCGTAATAGGACCGTGGGGGAGCCGCTTCCCCACGGCTCTTGAGACCGCTCGTGCCATGGTTGGGGCAGAAAGAGAAGAAGACAGGAGCGCGATGTCCTTGGACGAGATCTACCAGAACGAGTTCGCAATGGTAGAGCTGAGCCGCCACGAAACCGAAAGCGGCCCGCGGCTCCGCATCCGGGACCTCGCCACCGGCGCCGAAGTCTACCTGGACCCCCTGGAGCTCGAGAGCCTGACCAGGTGGAAGCACGGCGACTTCGCGCCGCTGGTCGACCCGAGCGGCCTCGTGGGCCTGGGTGAGCCCGACCCGGACCAGGTCTGATGGCCGTCGCCGACCTGCCCGGCCTGCCCGACCGCGCCCGTGCCGCGGTCGCCACCGAGCCGGGCGCCACCGAGCACCGCGACCTGCCCCTGCCCGGGGTCGGGTCCGACGACGGGCTCTTGCGCGTCGAGGCGGCGGGCATCTGCGGCACCGACTGGGAGCTCTACCTGCGGGAGACCCGCGGGAGGGGCCTCGGGCCGCTGATCCTGGGGCACGAGAACGTCGGCAGGGTGGTGGCCCTCGGCGAGCGCGCGGCCGAGCGCTGGGGCGTTGCCGTGGGCGACCGCGTGGCGGTGGAGGAATTCCTGCCCTGCGGGACCTGCCGGCTGTGCCGGAGCGGCTCCTACCGGCTCTGCGAGGCCACCGACTCCCGGGGCGTGCGGCCGTACCTGCGCTACGGCCGCACGCCCGTCACCGTCCCGCCGGGGTTGTACGGCGGCTTCAGCCAGTACCTGTACCTGCACCCGCGCGCCATCGTCCACCGGGTCGGCGACCTGCCGGCGGACCTCGCCGCTCTGTTCGCGCCCGTCGCCAACGGCATCCGCTGGGTGCTCCAGCAGGGCAGGCTCCAGCTCGGGCAGACGGTCGTGGTGGTGGGGCCGGGCCAGCACGGCCTCGGCTGCGTGGTGGCGGCGCGCCACGGCGGCGCCGGCACGGTCATCGTGGTGGGGACGCCGTCCGACGCCACCCGGCTCGAGGTCGCGCGGCGGCTCGGCGCGGACCACGTCCTGGCGGCCGGGCCCGGGGTGGTGCGGGCGGTCATGGAGCTGACCGAGGGTGCCGGCGCGGACATGGTCGTCGACCTGGCGCCCGGCGCGACCGGCACGGTCGAGGACGCGGTGTCCATGAGCGCCAAGCGGGGCACGGTGGTGCTGGCCGCCTCCAAGCACGGCAAGCCTGTCGCCGGCTTCGAGCCCGACACGGTTGTGCGCAAGGAGCTGACGGTCATGGGGGTGCGCGGCCACGACCACCGCTCTGTGGAGCCGGCGATCGACCTCATCCGCTCGGACCGTTTCCCTCTGCGCCTGCTGTGCACTCACGCATTCGGCCTGCACGAGGTCGACCACGCCCTGCGCGTCGCCGGCGCGCGCCTGGACCCCGAGGCCATCCATGTCACCGTTCTCCCGTGAGCCACCGGCGGTCGAGCCACCGGCGGTCGACGCCCACGCGCACCTGATGCCGGAGCGCGCCTTCCAGCGGGTGCCCGCCGGCCTGCGGGCGGAGCGGGTCGACGGCACCGACGAGCTCCGCCTGGCGGTGGACGGGCCGCGTGGGGCCGGGCGCGGCGCTCCGCCGGAGCTGCGCCGCCTTGACCTGCACCGCCAGCGCCAGGCGCGGCGGGGGATCGGGCTCTCGCTCGTCGGCCCGTGGATCGACATGGTCAAGGCGCCCGCCGACGCGGCGGTGCAGCAGGCCTGGTGCCGCGTGCTGAATGAGGAGCTGGCCGCGGCCACCGCCTCGAGCGGCCACTCGCGCTGGCTCGCGGCCCTGCCGGACCTGGACGGTGGCCGGGCGGCCACAGAGCTCGAGCTGGCCGCGGCCGCCGGCGCGGTCGGCGGGATGCTCGCGGCCAACCCGGAGAACGGCACGCTGGCCCGCGGCGACCTCGCGCCGCTCTGGCGGGCGGCGGAGCGGTCCGGCCTGCCGCTGGTCCTGCACCCGGGCGACTTCAGGCCCCCGCCGCGGCTCGGCGAGCACTTCATGGTCAACCTGGTCGGCAACCCGTTCGAGACGACGCTCGCGGTCGGCTCGCTGCTCGCCGCCGGCGTGCCGGAGCGGCACCCCGGCCTGGCGCTGGCGCTGGTGCACGGCGGCGGCTTCTTCCCCTACCAGTACGGGCGCATGGCCGCCGGCTTTGCCCGCTGGCCACGCCTGCGGGAGCTGGAGCGGCGCTCCCCGGCCGAGTTGCTGCGCTGGTTCCACTACGACACCGTGCTGTTCGACGACGCGCCCACCCGCTACCTGCTGGACCTGGTCGGCGACGACCGCGTCCTTGCGGGCAGCGACTGCCCGTTCACCATGACCGACGCGCGCCCCTTCGAGGCGCCGCAGCGGCTCGGCCTGGATCAGGCCGGCCGCGCCAGGGTGCTCGGCGGCAACGCCCTGCGCCTGTTCCGCCTGCACGAAGCCGCCCGCGCCGCCGGCGGGCGCGACGACCCGAGGAGGTGACCATGCCACTGGTGGAGGTTTCGATGGCGCAGGGGCGCAGCCCCGAACAGATCCGCGAGCTGATCACCCGCCTGACCGACGCGGTCGAGCAGGCGGTCGGCTCGCCGCGCGAGAGCATCCGGGTGCTGGTCCGCGAGCTGCCCGCGACCCACTGGGCCGCGGGCGACCAGACGCTCGCCGAGCGCGACGCCGAGCGCGACGCCGCGCGGGCGGGGCACGGCGATGGCGCCCGGCGCTGACGTGGAGGAACTGGCGGGGCTTCGCGAGAAGGTGGCGCAGGCGTGCCGGGTGCTCGCGGCGGAGGGCCTGGTCGAGGGCGTCCTCGGCCACGTCAGCGCCCGCGTGGGCTCCGGCGGCATGCTGCTGCGCTGCCGCGGGCCCGCCGAGCGCGGCCTCGCCTTCACCACCGCCGCCGACGTGCGCCTTGTGGACCTCGACGGGAAGGGGGACGAGCTCGGCGGCGGCTACGAGGTGCCGAACGAGCTGCCCATCCACGGCGAGGTGCTGCGCGCCCGCCCGGAGGCGGGGGCGGTGGTGCACGCCCACCCGCCGGCCGTCCTGCTGTGTGGCATCGCCGGGCTCGAGCTGCGGCCGGTGTTCGGCTCCTACAACATCCCGGCGATGCGCATGGCCCTGGACGGCGTGCCGACCTACCCGCGGTCGGTGATGATCCGCCGGCCGGAGCTGGCCGCCGAGATGCTGGCGGCGATGGGCGACCGCCCGGTGTGCGTGCTGCGCGGCCACGGCATCACCGTGACCGGCTCCTGCGTCGAGCAGGCGGTCGTCAGGGCGCTGAACCTGAACGCC
>Ga0137372_10006404_pt1 | contig 11420 bp, 8 predicted proteins | sample SagtaG_6_FD_104911 | JGI IMG/M metagenome (GOLD analysis project Ga0137372, IMG submission 104911) | Vadose zone soil microbial communities from Sagehorn Ranch, Mendocino, California, USA - Sage1_R_60_16 metaG | ecosystem: Environmental > Terrestrial > Soil > Vadose zone | place: USA: California...
CAGGGCTCGCACGCTGATCACATTCCGTTTCGGTCTCGTCCCTTCCGTTCGGCCCATAGAACCGAGAAGGATCCCGCCTCCGCTTCTCGCGGATTCCGATTGCGTGGTGAGCGGTGCGGGGGTCACCGCTTCGCCCCGTCTGACCGGGATCCTTCTCGGTAGTTAGAGCGCACCGCGGAATGCCCGCGCGACATAGAGACCAAGGTCCCGTAACGAGATGACCCGAGCCACCACTAGCAAGGCTGGGGGACCCTAAACCTCTGCCCTACCCCTCGCGGAACTGGACGCCGAACCCGCCACGTGGGTAGTGCCATTTCAGTGCGCCAGGGGCAGCAATCGCGAGGCAGGTTCCGCACTCTAGGCAGGCCGCATACTCCACGGAGATGGTCCCGTCGGCTTCCTCGCTATAGACGTGGGCCGGGCAGCAGGCGACGATGGCCTTGCCGGTTCCAGTGGCCTTGGCGATGTCCTGGTTAACCTCGATGTGGCTCTCCTGCTCGTCGAGGTTGAAACGGTTCTTGGTCAGGCGCTGGGGGACAGACAGTGGTTTCATAGTGCACGCGCTCCTGCGATCCCGTCCTTGGCCAGCTGCCTCATCTTCAGCGGCGACTGAGCCAGCGACCTGCGAGCCACTTTGACGAGATGCTCGCGAGGCTGCGTATCGAGGTTGAACGCGCCGTACAGGACGTTGGCAAACAGCTCGCCGTATTCCTTGTACATCCGCTCCACCTCGAGGAAGCCTGGCGCCTTGGCGTAGGTCTTCATGTCTTTCCCGACGTAGGAGGCGAACAGCTTGTCCCGGTATGCGGCGAGGGCGGCCTTGGAGGTGTCCTTGTGCTCCAGCGCGGAGCTGATGGCCTCCGCGGCGGCGACCGCGGATCCGACCGCCAGGTCCATGCCGCGTACGGTCAGGCCGGTGTTAAGGGTGAGCCCGGCGGCGTCGCCGACGACGACCAGGCCATCCATGACGATCTCGCCGACCATGTCCAGCCCGCCTTCGGCAACCAGGTGGCAGCCGTACTCCAGCAGCTCGCCGCCCGCGAGGTAGGGGGCGATGAACCGGTGCTCACAGAAGTGGTCGAAGATGTCGGTTACCACCTTCTGCTTTGCGGTGAGGTCGTCCAGGCGCACCACGATGCCGACGGACAGTGAGTCCAGGTTGGTGTAGAGGAAGCCGCCGCCGCCCACGCCTTGGGTGCAGTCGCCGACCACGGCGAGGGCCGCACCCTCATCGCCGGTCAGGTTGAACCGTTGCTCTATCGTCTCGCGGGGCAGCGATATCACTGATTTCACGCCGACGGCGAGGTGGTGGAGCGGCTCCTTCTTGCGCAGTCCCACCTCCTTCGCGATGAAGGAATTCACGCCGTCGGCCGCGACGACCACGAGAGCCCGCAGCTCGTCGTCACCGGCCCGGACACCGACGACCCGCTGGCCACGGGGGCTGTCCTCGGTGAGCACCTGGTCCACGCGGACGCCGGGCATGAGCAGGACGCCGGCCTCCTCGCACTTGGCGGCCAGCCAGGCGTCCAGCTTTGCGCGCAACACCGTGACCGCGTTGACCGGCTCGGCCAGCCGGGCGTCCTTGTAGTCGATGGCGACCGAGCTTTCGGCGTTGAGGAAGCTGATGTAATTGCGGGTGATCCGCCGCTCGACCGGCGCCTCTGCCAGGAAATCCGGGAAGACCTGCTGGATGCCGCGAGAGTACAGGACGCCGCCGGACAGGTTCTTCGAGCCGGGCGCCTCGCCGCGCTCGATCAGCAGTACCGAACGTCCCTGCCGGGCGAGCTGGTAGGCCGCGACGCAGCCCGCGATGCCGGCGCCGATAACGATGACCTCGAAGTCGGGCTCAGCTGGTTCTGTCATCGGGCACCGTCATTTCAGCGCGGCGGTGATCGCCGGCACGAGCTGGTAGAGGTCACCGACCAGGCCGTAGTCGGTCTGCTTGAAGATCGCGGCGTTCGGGTCAGCGTTGATCGCGACGATAGTCTCCGCCCCGGTCACCCCCACCATGTGCTGCAACTGGCCGGAGATGCCGATGGCGAAGTACAGCCGGGGGGCGATGCGCGCACCGGAACTACCGATGTAGCGGTCCTTGCCCATCCAGTTCAGGCCCTCGGCCACCGGGCGGGAGCAGGCGATCTCGGCGTCGGCGGCGCTGGCAAGCTCCTCGATGAGGGCGAGGTCCTCCCTGGCCTTCAGGCCGCGGCCGACGCCGATCACCCGGTGGGCGGCGCTGAGGTTCGCCTCGTCGAAGCCGTGCGTCCTGGTCTCGATCACCTTCAGGCCCAGCGGCGGGGCGGAGACCTCTTCGATGGGCGTGCTGGCGCCATCAGCCGACGGCACCGAGCCGCCGTCCAGCAGCAGGGCCACCGGGCCGGTAACGGCGACGGTCTCTTCGGCGATGTCACCGAAGACCGCGTTGACCACGACGACGTCGTCGCCGTCGAAGGCGACCGAGCGGGCTCCGGTCAGGACCGCCGCCTTGAGCCGGGCGGCGGCGGCGCCGAGGAGCACCCGCTCCCCGGGGTTGCGGCCGGCGAGTATGACGCGGGGCGGGTCGGCGGCGACGACGTCGGCCACCGCGGGGGCGCTGGCCTCGGCCGGCACGTCGTCCGGCGCGCTGCACCAGACCACCTTGTCCAGGCCGGCCCCGGCCACGGTGTCGGCCACCGAACGGGGTCCGGCGACCACGGCCCCGACCGGACCGCCCAGGGAACGCGCGACCGTGACGAGGTTGCCGACGTCTGGCTGGTCGCCGACGACGATCCAGGCGCTCATGCTCATTGTCTGGTCCTTCCTTATAGCGCGCCGGCCTGGCGGAGCGCGGAGACGAGCTCGGCCGCGGCTTCGGCCGGGTCGGCGGTGTCGATGAGCTGGCCCTGGCGGGGCTTGTGCTCCGGGACCGCCCGGCCGGTCACCGTCATGACCGCGTTTGGCGGGGGTACCTTCAGGGCGGCGAGTTCCAGGAGCTCGGCCGGCTTCTTGCCCGCCGCGAGGAGGTCCTTCATGCCCGGCACGCGCGGCGCCGCGGCGTCCGCGGCGGCGGCCAGCACGGCAGGACCGGAGATCTCGAGCAGCTGCACGCCGCCCGGGATCGCACGCTCGACGCGCAGCGCTCCGGCCTGGCCGGTTATCGAGGTGACCTCGGCCACGGCCGGCCAGCCGAGCTCGCCGGCCAGCACGGTCGGAACCATCTTGGCCGCCACGTCCACCGACGAGTCGCCGGTGATGATCAGGTCCACGTCGCCGATGTGCCGGATCACCTCGGCCAGCACCGCGGCCAGCTCGGATCGCCCGGCGTCGGCCAGGGACTCGTCCTCGACGGTCACCACCCGGTCCAGGCCCCGGCCGAGAGCGGCCTTGGCGGCGAGCGGCGACGCGACGCCCTTCCCCCCGGCCGTCACTCCGATCAGCTCGGCGCCCGCTTCGTCGGCAAATTGGCGGGCCACCTCGATGGCCACGGGGTCGTAGGCGGACAGGCCCGGCTTGGCCCGGCTCCAGTCCACCGTGCCGTCGGCACGTGCCGTTGCCTCTTCCGGGTCGCAGGTCCATTTGTAGGCGACCACAATCCTCATCGCGATCCTCCTGACGGCGGCCACCGCAATGGGTGGTGGCCGGTTATCCTCATCGCAAGGTGCTTCTCGCTATGACCATTCGCTGTACTTCGGAAGTCCCCTCGTAAATCTCGGTTATCTTCGCGTCGCGGTAATTGCGCTCTACCGGATAGCTCTCGGTATAGCCGTATCCGCCGTGGATCTGGATGGCCTTGCCCGCTACCCTTGTCGCAACCTCCGATGCGAACAGCTTAGCCATCGCCCCCTCCGTGGAATAAGGCCGGCCGTTGTCCACGCACGATGCCGCGCGGTAGACCAGGAGCCGGGCGGCGTCGATCTCGGTCGCCATGTCGGCGATCATCCACTGGATGGCCTGCAAGGTCGCGATCGGCTTGCCGAACTGGACACGCTCCTTCGCGTAGGCGACCGACGCGTCGAGCGCCGCCTGGGCGATGCCCAGCGCCTGCGCGGCGATGCCGATCCGTCCGCCGTCCAGCGTCGCCATGGCTATCTTGAAGCCGTCACCCTCCCCGCCCAGCAGCGCATCCCTCGGCACGCGGCAGTCGGAGAAGTAGACGGGCGGCGTGCTGGAGCCGCGTATCCCCAGCTTGTGCTCTGCCTCGCCGACCGAGAACCCGGGCGTGTCTTTCTCGACGATGAACGCGCTCATCCCGCGCGTCCCCCGCTCCGGGTCGGTCTTGGCGAAGGCCACGTACACATCGGCGTACGGCGCGTTGGTGATGAACATCTTCGACCCGTTGAGGGCGTACCCGTCGGCGTGCATCGTGGCCGTGGCGGTGCCCGCGCCGGCATCGGTGCCCGCGGCGGGTTCGGTCAGGGCGAAAGCCCCCAGGCGGCGCCCGGACGCCATGTCATTCAGGTACTGATCCTTCTGAGCCTGGGTGCCGAACTTGAAGATCGGCCAGGTGGCGAGCGAGGTATGCGCCGACACTATGACGGCGGTGCTCGCGCAGGCCCGCGATAGCTCCTCGATCGAGATGACGTAGCTCACGTAATCCGCGCCGGCGCCGCCCTCCTTCTCCGGGTAGGGCATGCCCATGAGGTTCATCTCGGCCAGCCTCGGCAGGAGTTCGCGGGGGAAACGGTGGTCGCGGTCGAGCTCGGCCGCGATCGGCGTCACCTCGGTCTCGGCGAATTCCCGGACCGCCTCCCGGATCAGCTGCTGCTCATCGGTCAACTCAAAATCCATGGTACCGGCACCTCTTTCGAATATCGGCTATCCCGGTCTGTGTAAGAACGCCTTCTCGCGCGCCTTTGCTGCCGGTAATCGCGGGCCGCGATTTGACCCTTAGGCAATTCCCGAGCCAAATGAATTATCTAAAATCGGATAAAGTCACTCCTGCCAATTTAGGGCGCCCGGCGCCGGCCCGATAGGGACGAAGGTCCTCACCCATGAGGGGCTCAGGCCACCCAGCGCCGCGGGAACGGAGTCCCCTGTCGGGCCGTCCCGATGACCAGCACCCGCTTACCTCCCTCACTCGACGGGAGCTTCCGGGTCGGTCGCCACCCGCGCGGATACCGGCACGGGCTCGATATGCCAGATATCGCGGCAGTATCCGCGGACGGTCCGGTCGGAGGAGAAGAAACCCGAGCGCGCCGTGTTCAGGATCGACATCAAGGTCCACCGGTCTTGATCGGCCCAGGCGGGCCCGATGGCCCGGTCGTGGCAGTCGATGTATGACCGGTAGTCGGCGAGGACGAGGTACTCGTCCCAGTCCAGGATCGAGGAGATGACCGGCTGGAAGGCTTCGCGATCCCCGCCGGAGAAGGCGCCCGACCTCAGGGTGTCGATGGCCGCCTTGAGCTCGGCATCGCCCTCGTAATAGGCACGGGGGGAGTAACCGCCCTGCCTGACCGCGACGGCTTGTTCGGCCGTGACCCCGAACAGGAAGAAGTTGCCGGCCCCGACCCGGTCCCTGATCTCGATGTTGGCGCCGTCAAGCGTGCCGACGGTGACGGCCCCGTTGAGGGCGAGCTTCATGTTGCCGGTGCCGGAGGCTTCCTTGCCGGCCAGCGAAATCTGCTCCGAGACGTTGCCGGCCGCCACCACCAGCTCGGAGACCGAGACGTTGTAGTCGGGCAGGAACACGACCTTGATCCGGCCGGCCACGTCGGGGTCGGCGTTGACCACCGTCGCGACGGAGTTGATCAGCTTGATGATGCGCTTGGCCTCGTGGTAGCCCGGCGCGGCCTTGGCACCGAAGATGACCATGCAGGGCGTCACGGCGGCGGCCGGGTCCGTCTTGATCCGGTTGTACACGGTGACGACGTGGAGCAGCTTGAGCAGTTGGCGCTTGTACTCGTGCATCCGCTTGACCATGACATCGAACAGTGACGCGGGATCGATGGTGATGCCGGTGCCGGCCAGGGTATGGAAGGCCAGGTCCAGCTTGTTCTGCCGTTTGATCTCGCGCCACTGCGCCCGGAACTCCTCGTCGTCGGCAAAGGCCTCGAGCTCGCGCAGCCGCTCCAGGTCGGTGAGCCACCGCTGGTCTCCCAGCCGGGCGGTGATCAGGCCGGACAGGCGCGGGTTGGCCAGCCGGAGGAAGCGGCGCGGGCTGACGCCGTTGGTTTGGTTCAGGAACTTCTCCGGCCAGAGCTCCGCGAAGTCGCGCAGCGTCGTCTGGCCCAGCAGCCGGGACTGCAGCTCGGCGACGCCGTTGACGGCGAAGCTGCCGACCGTCGCCAGGTTGGCCATCCGCACCCGGCGCTCGGGGCCCTCCTGGATCAGCGACATCCTGGCGATGCGCTCGTCGTCACCCGGGTGCCGGGCGCGCAGGTCGGCCAGGAAGGCTTTGTTGAGGGCGTAGATGATCTCCAGATGGCGTGGGAGCAGCCGCCCGAACATGGCCACCGGCCAGGTCTCCAGGGCTTCGGGCAGCAGGGTGTGGCAGGTGTAGGCGAAGGTACGGCGGGTGATGGACCAGGCCTGGTCCCAGCCGACCCCGTTCTCGTCCACGAGCAGCCGCATGAGCTCGGGTATCGCCAGCACCGGATGGGTGTCGTTGAGCTGGATGACGACCTTGTCCGGGAACGTCTCCCAGTCGCTGTTGCGGAACCTGAACCGGCGGATGATGTCCCGCAGCGAGCAGGAGACCAGGAAATATTGCTGCTTGAGCCGCAGCTCCCGGCCGGCTTCCGTGCTGTCGCTGGGGTAGAGCACCTTGGTGAGGTTCTCCGAGCGCATCTGGGCCTCGACGGCCTCCGCGTAGCGGCCGGCGTTGAACAGGTCCAGGTCGAACGACTCCGGGCCGGCCCGGGCGCGCCACAGCCGGAGGATGTTGACCGTCTCGGTGCCGTAGCCAGGGACGAGCATGTGGCTGGGTTCGGCCCGCACCGTCTCGGCCGGCACCCAGCGGGCCCGCCGCCCTTCCGGGTCGTCGTCCGCAGGCTTGGTGTGGCCGTAGAACCCGACGACCTGGAGGTCGTCGGGTGCGGGAAACTCCCACGGGTTGCCGTAGAAGGCCCAGTCGTCGGGCTGCTCGACCTGATAGCCATCCTCGAAGGCCTGCTTGAAGATCCCGAACTCGTACCGGATGCCATAGCCCACCGCGGGCATGTCCAGGGTGGCCAGGGAGTCAAGCAGGCAGGCGGCCAGCCGGCCTAGGCCCCCGTTCCCCAGTCCAGGCTCCACGTCGAGGGACTCCAGGTCGGAGGCCGAGAAGCCGGATGCGGTCACGGCCCGGCCAGCCAGGACGTCCGTGCCGGTGTAGACCGCGTTCTGGCGCAGCTGGCGCCCCAGCATGTACTCCGCCGACAGGTAATAGACGAACTTCGGGTTGGCCAGGTAGTTCGCCCTGGCTGTCCGGGCCCGGCGGTCGGCGAGGCGGTCGCGGATGGTCACGGCCAGCGTCCAGTAGGCATCCAGGGTGCTCGCCGACTCGACCGTCGTGCCCCGCTCGTAACACAGGTTGGCAGCCAGGTCGCGCTGAAACTCCGCCAGGGAGCTGCCCGTCCGCCGATCCTGCTCAGGTCCGATGGACACCGTGCTAACCCTCGGCACCGGTCCGGAACCGGGTTCCGGCCGTGGCGTATTCGGCCAGCAGGGGTACCGGGGTGAACGCCGGATCACCGGTGGCGGCATGCATCGCGTCCAGGACGCTGACGACGTTCGCGGCGCCGGCCTCGTCGAGCATCTGGAACGGCCCGCGAGGGTAGCCGCAGCCGAGCATCATCGCGGTGTCGATGTCGGCGGGGCTGGCATAACCGTCCTGGAACATGCGGACCGCGTCGTTGAACTGCGCGTAGGCGAGGGCCTCGATGAGGAAGCCCGGCCGGTCCCTGGAGATGACCGCGTTCAGCCCGATTCTGGCCGCGAGCGCGGCCGCCTTCGCGGCCGTGCCTGCCGCGGTCACGTCCGGCAGCACCAGCTCGGCGAGCCCCGGCTTGCCGTTACCGGCCTCGACGAAGTGGACACCGACCACATCGGCCGGGTGGCCCGCGGCCAGGGCCGCGTCCAGAACCCGGTGTCTCGGGTCCGCCGCCACGATGACCAGGCCGGTCTCATCGGCTGGCTGCGACACGACGCTGATGCCGGCCGCGGTGATCTGGCTGGCCAGCTCGTCCAGCCGGCCGTCCTGGTCCCTGATCAGCGCGACCTCGGCGGGAACGGGTGCCAGCTCGTGGTCCGCGGCTGCGCTCTTCCGCTGGTAGTCATAGAACCCGCGTCTGCTCTTGCGGCCGAACAGCCTGGCGTCGCACAGCTTGCGCAGCAGCGGCGCGTGGACGTAACGGGTACCGCCGAACTCATCCTGGAGCGTTTCCAGGACTGCCAGGGACGTGTCCAGGCCGATTAGGTCGAGCAGGGTCAGCGGGCCCATCGGCAGGCCCAGCCCCGCGGTGGCCGCCTTGTCGATGTCCTCCCGCGTGGCCTGCGCCGTTTCCAGCAGATGTACCGCGTGGTTGAGGTAGGGCAACAGCAGCGCGTTCACGATGAACCCGGCTCGGTCGGTGACCGCCACCGGGGTCTTGCCCAGGTCACGGGATAGCCCGGCCAGCGTCCCGGCGGTCTCCGGCGAGGTGAGCACCGTGGAAATCACCTCGACCAGCTTCATGACCGGAGCGGGATTGAAGAAGTGCAGTCCCGCCACCCGGGCCGGATTCCGCGTGCCGCCCGCGATCTCCGTGATCGACAGCGAGGAGGTATTGGTGGCCAGGATCGCGTCGGCCCGGCAGGCCTCGTCCAGCTGGGCGAACAGGGTCTTCTTGAATTGGATGCGTTCTGGAATGGCCTCTATCACCAGGTCGGCATCGGCCACTCCGGTCGCGACATCGTCGGTGGGCCGGATCCGGGCGAGTATCTCATCCCGTGCCGTATCGGTGAGCCTTCCCCGGCTGACCGCCCGGTCCAGGGAGGCGCGCACCCGGGCCATGCCCTGGTCCAGGAAACCCTGGTTAATCTCGATCGCGTCGACACTGCGGCCGCTGCGGGCGATCAGCTCGGCGATGCCTGAGCCCATCAGGCCGAGCCCGATCACCGCCACCTCACGGATGTCGCCCGGCTGGATCACGTTGCTGGTCATGTTGCTGCGCCTTTCGTCTCATGGCCGGGCGGGGATCGGTGAACGACCAGGTCTGGGCCGGGGCCCAGACCTGGTCGTCAGCGCGGCCTGGTTCAGACCCGCTCGAAGATCGCGGAGATGCCCTGGCCGCCGCCGATGCACATGGTGGCGAGGGCGTACCTGCCGCCGGTACGCTTGAGCTCGTAGAGCGACTTGACGGCCAGGATGGCCCCGGTCGCGGCGACCGGGTGGCCGAGGGAGATCCCGCTGCCGTTCGGGTTGGTGCGCTCTGGCGGCAGGTCCAGTTCCCTGACCACGGCCAGTGCCTGCGCCGCGAAGGCCTCGTTGACCTCGAAGACGTCGATCTCGTCGACCTTGAGACCGGTACGGGCGAGCACGTTCCGCGTGGAGGGCACTGGGCCCATGCCCATGATCCGGGGCTCGACTGCGGCGAGGCCGTATCCGACCAGCCTGCCGAGCGGGGTGAAGCCATTGCTGTTGACGAACGATTCCGACGCGAGGACCACGGCCGCGGCGGCGTCGTTGATGCCGGACGCGTTGCCCGCGGTCACCGTGCCCTCCTTATCGAATGCGGGCCGCAGCTTGGCCATGTCGTCCAGGCTGACGTCTGCCCGGATGTGCTCGTCGGTGTCGACGATGGTGGTCTTGCCCCTCTTGCCGGGGATCTCGATCGGGAGGATCTGCTCCTTGAAGTAGCCCGCCGCGGTCGCGGCCGCGGCCCGGCGGTGGCTCTCCGCGGCCAGGGCGTCCTGGTCTTCCCGGGACACGTGGTAGTCGGCGGCGACGTTCTCCGCCGTCACGCCCATGTGGCAGGCGTCGAACGGGTCGGTGAGCGCCCCGGTCATGGAGTCGATGGCGACGGTGTCGTTCATCCGCGCGCCCCAGCGCATGGTGGGCAGCCAGTACGGGGCACGGCTCATCGACTCGGCCCCGCCGGCCACCGCGACCTCGCAGTCGCCCAGCATGATCGCCTGAGCGGCGGAGACGATGGCCTGCATCCCGCTGCCGCACAGCCGGTTCAGGGTCATGGCGGGCGTGCTGATGTCCAGGCCGCCGTTGATGGCCGCCACCCGGGACAGGTACATGTCCCTCTTCTCGGTGTGGATGCAGTTGCCGAACACGGCCTGGCCGACCTGGGCGGGTTCCACGCCGGACCGGCTGACGGCCTCGCGCACCACCTTGGCGGCCAGGTCACAGGGCGGGACGGAGGCGAGGCCGCCACCGTATTTGCCGATCGGGGTCCTGACGGCGGATATAACGAATACGTCTTCCATGATTCCTTCTCTCACTTGCCCAAGCCGCCGTTTACGGCCCAGATCTGCGCGGTGATGTACGACGATGCGTCGTGGGCGATGAACGCGACCACGCGGGCGGTTGCTGTTCGGTCGCGGTCGTCATCGCTTCGCTCCTATCTGTTCGCGCTCGTTACGCTGTCCCTGCTGTGTCCTGCCGTGATGGTGAACCGGTATGGAATCGGCGGCGGACACCGCGGGACAGTCTGCTCGGCGGCTGCGGTCTATGAGCTCATGACGTTAACAAGGCCGTTATACGCCGGCACCAGACGAATGTCCCGGGACCAATGGCCCTAAGTCCCTTGTCCGGTCCGTGATGGACTACCACGGTGAGATCAGGGACGGCCAGGCCCACCTTCCGGTCGGCCGCTTACGGTGCACCTGGAGAGATCATGAGCACAGAAGACAGATCAGCCAACGCCACGGGCATGATGTCAGAAGCGACCGAGGCAGTGACCGACATGCTGCCCATGGACATGGTCAAGGCGATTGCCGAACTGGCAGACCCGGCCGCGGTGGCAAAGGAAATGCCATGGCTGGCCGGAGAGCTGACCAAGATCGCGCTCGGCCAGTCGGACATCGCGCCCGACCAGCGGGACCAGCGATTCGCCGACGAGGCCTGGCGAACGATCCCCGCCTTCCGCATGCTCGGCCAGTCATACCGGCTGCTTGAGCTGTGGATGAACCGGGTGCAGGAGTCCGTGGACGGCTCCTGGCAGGAAAAGGCGCGCGCCCGCTTCGCGGCCGATGTCATCTCGGCCGCGCTGTCCCCGACCAACTACCTGGGCACCAACCCGGCCGCCCTACGGGAGGCCGTCGCGACCAGCGGCCTGTCGCTGGGAAGGGGCGCCCAGAACATGCTGCGGGACATGGGCCGCGGCGGGATGCCCTCCATGGTCGACCGGAAGCAATTCAAGGTCGGCAAGGACCTCGCCGCCACCCCGGGAGCCGTGGTGTACCGGGACGAGATGTTCGAGCTGCTGCAGTACACGCCGACCACGCCCAAGGTCCGCGCCATTCCGGTGCTGATG
>Ga0137372_10006409_pt1 | contig 11414 bp, 9 predicted proteins | sample SagtaG_6_FD_104911 | JGI IMG/M metagenome (GOLD analysis project Ga0137372, IMG submission 104911) | Vadose zone soil microbial communities from Sagehorn Ranch, Mendocino, California, USA - Sage1_R_60_16 metaG | ecosystem: Environmental > Terrestrial > Soil > Vadose zone | place: USA: California...
CACTGCTGGCATAGAAGGCGTGCCCCACTATCGCACCTGGCGGGGACGTGCCCCTGCCAGTACGCGAGAACAGGAAGTAGGCTCCCAGGGAGCCGCCCAGCAGCACGATGAGCAGAGCAATCAACTCGAAGAGCAGCAGCAGCCTGCTCTGCTGTCTCGTGGGCGAACGCTGGAGTTGCGTATCGAGCGCTTTCCAGACCTCTGCCATGCCACCATGTCCCAGTTGCTCCTGGAGTTCATATTTGCCGAGGCGTCGGAGGCTTGTACTCATCACTCCATCTCCTCATTTATGTGCAGCTATTCTTTCCAGTATTGATCGTACATGGTGTAACGTCGAAGGTTGCCAATCTCTGAATGTTGTTGTGAATTTGTACCACGCCTTCCTTCACTGTATTCGTGTTCGGGTCGAACTGGCCGAAGAAGGCATGGTTGGCCTGTGTGAACAGATCATCGAAAATGGACAGTGCAGCAGGCTGTGACATCTGGCTGTTGTTCATTTTCTCAAGCGTTACCGCATCAGTATGCACTGCCTCGAGCCAACCCTGAACATTGTTGATAGCCTGCGTGATGCGGATAGCCAGGGTCCGCTGTGCCGGCGTCACGCCAGGGGAAATCGAAAGTTCCTTCAGATGAGCCCCAATGTGCTCCAGATAGCCAGGAGGCTGCTGATGGGCCACGTCAAACTCTAGCAATGCGACGCGAGCAACAGTCGGGTCAATCAACATCGGTGTATCCAGTGGGACATCTGTCTGTACATAGGTGCTCCCATCAAGGTAGTCCAGAATGCGTACCAGCGATCGGTGTACGAAGGCGCAAGTCGCGTTATTTGGGTCAGGTGTGCATCCTATCTGCGCGTCTCTGGCACTTCCTACCTCTTCCAATATATTGGTGGTATTCCTGAAGAGCCAGATGTCTAGCCCTCCCCCCAACCCAACAAGCTTCAGTTTCGGGTCCTGGGAGAGCAGATGCCGCAGGTGGTTGAGCAGGCTGAAATGATTGACGGTATCCGCCGGATTGGGCGTTGTTGAGAATGCAGCATAATAGCGCCAGGTGGTTATGTCGAGAGATGGTTGCGAGGGTGTTATATTTGTCGCCTCCTCGGTGATGAGGAAACGACTGTAGTTGACGAGCAAGTTATCATGCTGTGCCGTGCCCTGAAAGGAAAAATGCACCTGACCACGATTGGCGACCAGTGTTCCAAGGAAGGTAGCTGGTATAACAATCTGGTTGTTACCCAGTAGCCAGGCATAGTAGCTTTCGCCGGGATGAGGATCAGGGATGCCCTGGAGGTTGACCTGCAGTTCGTCGGTCGTGCCTTGGGAACTATTCTTGCTCCCCAGCAGTCCGCTACTGGCAAAGAAAGCCTGCCCTCTCACTTGCCTCGTCGAAAAACCGGGTCTAGAAGAGAGCGCTTGAATTCTCTGTAGTAGTATTGGCCACGTCATACCACTGGCCACTACCTCCGCTAAGAAGATCCCTGTGAGCCAGATCACTACAGTGCGTTGTAAGATTCCCTGCTTTGGCAACCGGGGTTCATGTGACGAGGAAATCATGAATTGTTGTCCTGCGTCATCTGCCATAATAAAAGTCTCCTTGAGAGCTTTTTACTCCTCCTGATCTATTCAGTAAGTGGATTACGACGAGATGAATTCCACTTCTTGTCTAAGAGGCGGAGATAGATCAGGTATTGCGCTCTACCCATTGGTAATAAATAGGTGCTGCAATCCGATAGGCACTCTTTTCAAACAGCACTAAGTCCCGCTTGAGCAACGTTTGTAACGTCAATCGCACTACTTGTTCATCGAGATTGCTCTGCTGAGCAATAGTGAGGACATCACACTCTTTTGCAAGGCTGAGAATAGCTAGACAGGTTCGCTGTTCCTGATCAGAGCGTTCCCACAAATCCCGAAAATACGTATCCCACCAGTTGTCCAATGTGCTCATTACTGCTGTGGTGACATCCTGAATCTCGGCCCGTAGACGATTCTCTGTATTCAGGTGCTCAATGATCTCCGAACACACTGCTTGCACCAAAAATGGATGACAACCTGTCACATGGATGATCTCTTCCACCACCCCCTCGCCGAAAATCTCCTGGCTCGGAAAATTGGGAGTGGGATGCGCGACCAGATGATGCGCTTCTGCAGGTAGCAGAAATCTGACCTTGAGCGTCTTCGCATTCACAAAGTATCCTGCCCAGTTTACTCCCATCTCGCCAAAAGTTCGCACCCCACTGAAGAGTAAGGCCACATGGGAACGGTTCTGGACGGTACTACGGAACCAATCCAACAAAAGATTGAGATTGAGATACCCAGCTAGACCCGCTTCTTCAAGCTTCTCGAACTCATCAAAGAGCAGAAGAACTGTGCGTCCTTCTCGTTCCAGCACCTTTTCCAAGCGATCAAGCCATTCATCGAAGAGGAGATAGGCTGTTGCATCATTCCTATACAGTGCCTCTCGTAGCTGAGCACGCTCCAGCTTTTCTATAAGCATTCCTCGTATGCTCACTGCTTTATATATTTCCTCTGCAAGCTTCCCCAGAAACACATCAATACTCGAAGAGACGCCTCGGGCCTGCAAATCATAGACAATGGGGAGATAAGCAGCTCCGAGCAGGTTCGGTAACTGCTTGAGTGTGCTGCTTTTGCCCATCCGCCTCTCACCGTTGAGCAGAAACGTTGGACGATGGTTTCCTCTGCTCAATGACTCGCTCAATTGACGGACCACATCGCGGCGCCCGACGAAGAGAGGGTCATGTGACTTGAGCACCTGGCCAGGATTGTAGGGATTGTCAATCTGGCCAACTCTTTCCGATCCCTGCTCTAGCTTTTCCTGTTCATATGTAGCGACTGCCCGCCAATTGGTGACGATCCTCCCCAGGAGTGTATTCAGTCTCGTATCTGAAAATGCTGTGTTAGGATAGATCCTTTCTAGTTGGGCAAGCATCCCTTCAAGGGCGGTGCGTCGGGTCTGCCAGCTAAGTGGGCCGCAATAGCGGGCAGCTTCCCGACTGGCATCAGCTAACCGAGCGATGGGGGTAACCCATCTTGGATCGACCAGGGTTGCATCTTGTGGCAAAACTTCGCCAAGCCGCTGGGCAGTTCTGGCAATATCGCGGATGCTCTCGCGCATCTCCATGTCATGGAGCACAACTTCCAGTGAGGTTCTCAGGGCGGCAGAGCGTTGCTGTGGCCTCTCGTCTATAATGAAGGCAATCTCTTTTAAGGCTAACTGCACATCTTGTTCCACAGCAATGAGGAGGGTTCGCCGTAAATAAGGCAGGGGAAGGAAAACACACTCATCCCAATAGAGCGATGAGGAGTGAAGGTGGACAAATACCAGCAGAGGATTTTTTCTGCTCGCACGATACGTCCAAAACGCGGAAGGACCACTCACTGGATATAGTAGCAGCCGATAGTAGCCGAGCAGATAACTCGTCAAAAATGCGACAGCTACAAGAACTCCTCCTATGGCTCCTATGATCGTCCCTCTAGCAAGAGACGAGGCAATGGCCCACGCCAGGCCACCCACAAAACTTCCTACAATGCCTCCTTTGATTCCCCATCTCTGTCCTTTTCCAGTACCTCCTACCAGCCCTAACACCACAGCTAAGGCTACTCCTCTTGCCAGTCCGACATCCACATTTCCCATATTGATGCCTGTTATTCCCAGGGCCACACTCAACACAATACCCGATCCAATATCGCCCAAAATTCCTGCTACCACCCCACACCAAATTCCAAGAGCAGTCGCTTGATAAATGAAAAGTAGCATATTCATGCCGATGGAAGGGGTTCTGATGAAATTGCAGGAGAGAAAACAGCCAGAAAGGAGCACCTGTACAGCGATGGCAAGTGGGTAAGAAAGAAGGTACAGGGGCAAGACCAGTCTGAGTATGAGGACGGTGCGCTTCAAGAAACCTTGTTGTTCGTACTCTGTTCTGAAGCGAGCAGGTTGAAAAAAGCAGAAAAACAGCCAGGTGTATGGCTCAGCCACTAGATAGCGCCAGATGTGCTGACAGGCTGAGAGAAGTGTGTGTTGGCCGAATTTCATATGCACCATCTAACGCATCACCCCTCCGTAGGTTTCTGCCAAACGACGCTCAAACTCTTGCCAGTAACCTGGATCTTCTGGACGGTAGTAATCTGGGTCTTGTTCTCGCGCCGCGAGGATTTTGTCCTCCAGCAGCATTTTGCCCACCAATTGCAAACGAATGGGCCAGTACTCTCCAGCCTGCTGTCCATACTGCAACAGGCGTTTCCTCTCGTGTTCTGTCAAACCAACTTGTATCCCTTTGGACTGAACGAAACGTTCGGCCTCCTTGATGCTGAAAGGTCTGATCTTGAGTTGCTCAAAGACGTTGAAGAAACCGCTGGTTTTCCCATAATCGCTGATAAAATCGATTAAGGGGATTTTGCTCGCAACAATTAAACACAAGCCCATCTGGGTCATGGCTCGCAAAGCAGTGAAGAAGTGAAGATCAAATACTTGTCGATTGCCGAAGCCTTCAAACTCATCTATACATAGGACGAGAACCTGATTTCTTGATGTAAGTTCCTGTACTACCCTTTCAAGCAGCGTCAACCCTTCATCAAGATTATCGAATGTGCGCCCCTGCACGGTCAGTGCTTCTATCGCGCTTTCTGTGAAACCAACGACCGTTGCACATCGGGCTGTTGTCGCATCAAGATAGCCAACGAGATAGCGCGTGCCTAACTCCTTGCGGGCAACCAGTTTTAGATAGCTCATCAGCCAGGTCTTACCCACTCGACGCAGTCCAACTATCGATGTGGATGCACCATTACGTGTGCGGTTCAGGAGTGTTTCACGCTCTCTGATTCTTCCATAAAACTCGCTTGGAACAGAGAGTGGTATGTTAAACAGAAAGGCTGATTCAGGCATAGTCTGTATTATCGAATGGCCTGGTATCCCTGGCCACGCGTCGCTTGTGCCAACTTGCTCACCCTGATGGATGGTCCCAGGATCAATTGGTGAAGACTCCAAGGGCTGGGACGAGAAATTAACAGCAAGTTGAGCGTTCAGTTCATCGACGGCTTTTCGGATGTCTCGAGCAATATGTAAGAACGCTTCGTCACGATCTGACCATCTACTGACGGGTCTGCGATCAGCGGGAAGGACCTGGAGTTTGCTGAAAGGCGCCCTCTCCCAATCGGTTGGGCGGAGGATGATAGGGATGATACGGGCTTCTTTGGCCTGGTGTCTTTCCAGGGCTCGCTTCATTTCAATGCTGTAACAATAATCAGACGCCATGAAGTCCGGACTGACCAACAGCAGAATGATGTGGGCTGAGTTCAGATGAGCCTCAATCTCACTTGACCATTCTGCGCCTGCACGAATCTCACGGTCATACCACCCTGTGATAAGACCTTCTTGTTTCAGAAGGCTCAGGTGGACTTCGAGTTTCTTCCTCAGCCGTTCGTCTTTGTGCGCGTAGGAGTAAAAGATTTCAACGGCTTTCGTAGCTATTGAGACGTTCATCAATGAGGTGGATAGTGGCACTGATTGAGGCCCAGGTGTGGATGCCGTGATACTCGAACTCTCTAACTGGTTAGCTTGTTCGATGATCTCGGCTGAAGTTTGCTGCTTCGAATCATACAACGTTATTGTATTCTCATGCCCTTCGAGTAAAGTCGTCGGCTCCGTCGATGGTGTTTTCACTGTGTCAGGCTTCTGGACCACATTAAATAAAACGCCATCGGTCGAGCGCATATATAGTACTGGCGTTCCCCATTCTACCGTATGTACTACCCCCAGGCTAATGGCTTTGCGCGCTTCACTCACTGCCATATCAACAGGCATTCCGTCCACGAGAGCTTCATAGAAGGCACGGGATAACTCAATTGCTGCCTGATCGGTAATCTCATACTGCATGGCGAGCACTGCCGGGATACCACGTCGCACAAGAATAGCAGACGTGCTAGAAAAGATATCACGCGCACTGCCTCGTGCTCCTTCGCACGCATTAAGGACAATCAGGCGAAGAGAGCGATGATCAGCGAGTAGTCGGCCCAAGCTCGTGGCGGTCAAGTAGTCTCCTTTTCCTGAGGTGTCCACCAGAGCGATAAGGCCTTCATCGGTGTGAGAGTCAAAACCACCATGCCCGATGAAGTGGAAGATATGCCAGGGACCACGTCGCATCGCCCGTTGCAGATCATGCCACGTCTGACCGGGAAGCCACGTCAACTCGACTAGGCCTTTGGCCCGCAGATCCTCAGTGGCTTTTTCAATCCGCTGCCTTTCAATGTTGATATCCAAATTGGTCAAGTCTTTGGGACTGGCCATCATTCCGAGGATGTGTAGTGGTGGGACGACATTCAGTGGTTGGGGAGGATGGGACATTTCTATGTAACGCACAATGGGCGTTTTGCTGGAGAGGCAGATAAACTCAGCCTGATCTGCATCATACAGGAATTCCCAGGGCAGTGCTGCTAACTCTGGGGATTGGATACGCAGTTTCAACCGTAGCCCCTTACCCTGATGGAAGGCTTCATGCTGGCTTACCACATAACGGCTGTGTACTTCTCCAGTAAAAAGGGCATCGAACAAAGCGTGACCAAAGTTCTGTACGACCTGTTCTTCTGGTGAATGGATTCGACGGCGATTGCCTCCTGAGCGTAGCAGCGCATTCTGCAAAGCCAGGAGCTGATTTTCCAGCGCCAGTTCATCAAAAGGAAAACGCATAGTTTCGTATGCTTCGCCTGCTGCAGAGTGAACAACGGCTACAGGATACTCGCGACCACTTCCAGTACCAACATCAATTTCGAAGTCGAGGTAGTCCATCCCCGTCTCCAATCGCTCGCCTAGAGGACTCTATTCTTATAAAAGGGTAGCCAACACTCTTCATTGTATGAAACTACATTAACTATACTCTACTTTATGCAGAAATTCAATCCAAATACAAATGAGTTAATAGCTCAAGACGTCTTTTCTTCCTTCGCTTCATTATTGCAGATCGCGAAGCACAAACAAACTTCCATCCTCAAGTTGACGTCTTGCCAGCGCAGCTTGACTAGTACGGTGTATCGCCCAACTACTCACCCAAAAGAGCGTTGCTGAACGAACGCGGGAAGCCATCCTAGCCTGGAACGTTGACAGCCAAACAAAGCGACATACCGCTATACACGGCAACAAACCCGAACAACGCATGTTGAACATATCGAGCATTGGAGCGTGCTGAAGGCCATCAAGAGAGCAGAGAAGTACCGGTAGATAGACTCCATTGACCCCATGTTGTATAATCCGCCTATACAGCAGAGTGACCATCAGGAGTTCTCCTCTTGCCAACAACACGCCTTCTGCTCGTCCGCCATGGCGAAACGCTCGCCAACCGCGACTACCGCTATATCGGAGTGAAAGATGAGCCATGAAGTCCCCATGGGCAGACGCAAGCCCTACAACTGGCGCAGGCAGTAGCTATTTTCCCTGTAGCGGCAGTGTATAGCAGCCCATTGCAACGTGCATACCAGACGGCCATCCCCATCGCAGAGCGCCATACCCTTGAAGCGCTCAAGCTGGATGCACTGCGTGAATGCAATTTCGGCACCTGGGAAGGGTTGAGCCGTGCTGAAGTGCTTGCGAGCAGTCCGGAAGATGCTCGTCATCTGCTGGAATGGGAGCGAGATCTGGCGATTGCGCCTCCTGCCGGTGAACGTTTTGCGGACATGCAGAGGCGCGTCTGTGCCGCCGTTGAGCAACTGGCGCGGGCGCACTCAGCTCAAACCATTGTGCTTGTTTCGCATGTGGGGCCAATCAAAGGGCTGCTGTGTGCCGCCATGGGTGCGCCCCTTACTTCTTCCTTGCGCATCTTTCTCGATCCGGCCACCATCAGTGTGGTGGATTGGCAAGATATGGCCCATGCCACCGTACGGTTAGTCAATAGCCATGCCCATCTGGGTAGGCAAGAGGCCCGCTGGATCCCATTGGTGGAGATGCGCCAATGGGATGGCTATCGAAATGCACATCACCTGCGACTTCGCATCCTCCTGGAAGTGGCTCCATGGATTCTCGCCAGTTGTATCCTCAAAAATGGAGACCTGACAAGTACGTCCCACCGACGGAGAACAGACACTCAATACAGCCGCAGCCAGTGAAAGAGGTTCTTCCGAGTGGCACATCTCTCTGGCAGAAGAGGTGATAGCTCCTCTTTTTCCCTCGATGAACGAGCGGAAAGAGTCGTCGCAGCCTGTCGAATTGACAGGTACATTGACAGCATTCCCAGGCGATACACTGCTCTACAAGACAACACACGAACAACGCATGGTGGACCTATCGAGCATTGGAGCGCGATGAGGGACACCAGGGAAGCAAGGAAGGAGCACGAACGATGAGGAAACACACCCTCCTCACGTTTGACCCAATGGCCAAGCATCCTTCATACACTTCACTCAGCAGTCTTTTCGTGGTCGACCTCGTGGTTGGGCATCGGCTTCAGCAAGGTAGCCCTGCACAGCCCCCCCTGGCGGCATACCAGTATTGGCCTCGTTTGGTCGCCTCAATCTTTCCTTTTCTGGCAAGCTGCCCAAGGTAATCAACGCTCACCGCGCATTCGCGAGCGAGCTGCTGGAGAGGCAAGAGATGGGCCATGCTTTCGACACAGGCCTCCAGATAGAGATCAAGGGCATGTTCTACGGCCAGGCCAACAAGATCAATGAGAGGCGTATAGTCGCCAAGGTGAGCAGTGTGAAGCGCGTGAATGTAGCGAGTACGCCACTCTCTGAGCACGAGTGCCGGTGGATATCCTTCTTGCATGAGCATCAGATTGAGCAACAGACGCCCAACTCTGCCGTTGCCATCGGGAAACGGGTGGAGGGCCTCAACATCGTGATGGGCAATCGCGGCGCGCGTCACGGGCTCATACTGCATGGCATCGTCACTGGTAAGCCAACGGACCCATTGCTCGCATGATCTTATCCATAACCAGGCGGTGCAAGATCAGCACGGTGTCACCGGTGATTGGGTTGGTGGCAAGTCTGGTCAGGGCATCGAAGGCCTGGGCGTGGTTCGTCGCTTCTAAAAACTCGCGCAAGGGATGTCCATTGACTGTCATTCCATACGCAAGCACCATCTGGGTCTCTGCCAGCGACAGGGTATTTCCTTCAATCGCATTGGAGTGGTAGGTGAGCAGCACACGCAAATCTTCGTGGAGCCTCTCAACGGTGAACGGGGGCAGAGGCCGGTATGCGTCCAGTCGCTTCTTTTTCTGCATGAGTCGCCTGGCAATGCGGGTATCCATCCGCGGGGAGTGGACCATTGGTTGATGCCTCCTCCTTGACGAGACCATGTAGGCTATGGAATTCCTCGACGAACAAATCTTTGAGCACAGTGTATGCCCTCCTCGAGGAATTCGCAACGGGCTACCTGGGACGACAGCAACAAATGACAGCACCTGCGTCTTGCTGCCGAAGCGCGGAAAGCCACCACGGACGTAAAAAATGACAGCCAAGTTGACAGCCAAACTATGCGACAGACCGCTACACCAGGGGACACACCAGAACAAGCGTTTTTGAGCCTATCCAGTCCAGGAGCGCGATGAAGGATATCAAGTGAGCGGGGAAGACGTGCCGGGAAGGGTGCGTTTCCTTTTTTTGCACAGCTCTACAATTGTGAGCGTAGCAGATTTGACTCATCCAAATCTCCCTGTGTATAATAAACTCATCTTTGCAAAAAAAGGAAACGCACCCTAAGAGGCGTATACACGACCTGTTAATTATTGAGGAATCCATACACCATCAAACGTAATTTCCTCAGCCCTGCTGAAACACGTGAAACACCTGATACAGTGAGCCACCCCGACTCAAACTTGCCTGATACACCTGATACACTGAAACAGTGAGCCACTTCGACTCAAACTTGCCTGATACACCTGATACACCTGATACACCTGATACACCTGATACAGTGAGCCACCCCGACTCAAACTTATCAGAAACACCTGATACACCTGATACACCTGATACACTTGAAACACTTGAAACACTTGACATTCTGATTAGGCTGTCAGACTGTCAAACATGTTGCAATGAAAACACTCTATTGTTACAATAGCTTTGGAGAGACATTGAACATTTCTAACGGGAGCATCTAATGGCATCATCGTCAACGACCCAGGGAAAGGTTTTCATTGGGCCTGGGCTAAGTCCATTTAAAAGCATCGTTACCATCATCGGCGTGCTGGGGATAACCTCCCTGGTTTTATGGATCGCTATCCACCAGGGGGCGTCGGCGATAGGCAGTACAATTGTCGCCATTTTGTTTATTGTGGGTTTTATCATCTACCTGCGTATCATTGCTCCCGTTCCATTTACGATTGAGATTGGGCCAGAAGTATTGATTAAACGCAGTAAGAGTGGGGAAGTGGTAGCAGTAGGTTGGGAGCAGATGACGCGTGTCAAAGAAGAATTTTTCCCCAACGGAAAACGTATAAGCATAACGGTCTATCGTAAACCGGCGAATCCGGCGGAAAAAACAAAAGCCTGGGCGGTCTATCGAGACGATGTGACTGACATAGATGGCCTGGCTGCAGCTCTTCGGCAGACTATACCTGAGGCATGTGAATGGAAGAGCGAAACGGTTCACGAATAGGCTCTTGCCTCTGTAGCCTTAAATGTAGCGTAGATGGTTTTTCCCTCTTGTAACTCCATTCGCATAGCGGAGGCTTCAGTAATTTCGGCTGTAAGTGGAGGCAAGGTGGCATTGAGTAGAATGCTCACGCGTACTCGCCCATCATGGCTGCTTTCTTTGTCAATGGGAGTGTCCAGGTGCAAAATCTGTACGATCTCTCCTGAGAAGATGTTGCGGGCCGAGCTATCGGGCAGCCTTTGATAGAGTGTGATGCTGCGGGGGTCCACCACGACAAACGCCTCCTCCCCAATTCCTGGAACCCTGTTAGCCGGGAGGTGATCTTCTTGCGCTGCCATAACCTCCAGAGTACGATTCCCATTCTGTAGCTCAATAGTGCAGAGGGTAGTGGCTTCACAATGTACAACATGTCCACGGAAGAAATTCATACCTACCAGTTCTGCGACGTATGCTGAACGGGGATGTAGTAAGAGGTCCTGCTGGCTGCCTTGCTGGATAATCTGGCCAGAATCGAGTACGAGAATGGACTGCCCAAAGAGCAACGCCTCCAGGTATTGATGGGTAACCAGTACGGTTGTTATCCCAATGTTTGCCAGGATATGACGCAGTTCCTGCCGCACCTCGCGTCGTGTCTGCACGTCTAACGCAGCCAGTGGTTCATCGAGCAAGAGCAGTTGGGGTTGCAGGGCTAACGCGCGGGCAATGGCGACCCGCTGTTGTTGTCCTCCCGAAAGCTGCGTTGCGCGGCGCTGGTCGAGCCCCGTCAAGTGCACCTGTTCGAGCGCTTCACCTACTCGCTGACGTGTGATTTGCCG
>Ga0137372_10006412_pt1 | contig 11408 bp, 10 predicted proteins | sample SagtaG_6_FD_104911 | JGI IMG/M metagenome (GOLD analysis project Ga0137372, IMG submission 104911) | Vadose zone soil microbial communities from Sagehorn Ranch, Mendocino, California, USA - Sage1_R_60_16 metaG | ecosystem: Environmental > Terrestrial > Soil > Vadose zone | place: USA...
CTCTATGGATTCAGAAAGGGGAGTACCGTGAAACTGAAGTACGGAAGTGCAGCTTCGGCGCAGGGAAACCAGCAGATGATGGGCAAGTAAGGCAGGGGCAGGGGCTGTCAGGAAAGAGGCTCCGCCCTCTCATTCACACCGCGGCTTTAGCCCGGTGACACAAATGGCGAACTTGGTTGAGAAACCGTTTCAACGTTTTTTCTTGGGTGGCGGGAACGTGTTCTCGCAAGAAAGTAAATCCGCACCAAAGGAAACCGTTAAAACGGTTCGCTGTTATTAACCGGGCCCAGATCACCGGGCTGAAGCCACGGTGTGAATGAAAAGTGATGTGATTGCTTTTCCGACAGAATCCTCTGGACAGGAAAATCTTCAGGAGAACCCATGAAAAGAAGACTAGGAAAGGCAGACAGAAAATCGCGGTTGCAGAACAAAGCTTGCGAGCAAGGAGCGGGATTTGATCGGCGCACCTTTGTGAAGCTCATACCTGCAATGAGCGCGGCGGCGGTTGTTGCCCCCCGCCTGAGTATTACTTCAGCAGTAGCGCAAACGCCTTCACCCACTCCAACACCGTCCCCCTCACCATCGCCAACTCCCTTGCGTGTCACGAAGGAAATGTTGCGAGGGGCAGAACAATTGTTTGGTATCGAGTTGACGGAAGCGCAGAAGGAGATGGCTTTGCAGAACGTCAACTCCAACCTTGAACGGTATGAAACCCTCCGCAAGATCAATATTCCACTGGATACCGAACTGGCCACCTTGTTTCATCCGGCGCTCCCTGGCAAAAAGTTCAACTCGAAGATGACCAGGTTTAAGTTGAGCAAAGTCGAGGCGCCGCAGTTCGCCTCAATTGACGACCTCGCCTTTGCTCCCGTACTTCAACTTAGTGAGCTGATTCGGCGACGAAGGATCTCTTCGCTTGATCTCACGAAGATGTATCTCGCGCGCTTGAAGCGTTACGGACCAAAGCTTAATTGCGTGGTAACCCTGACCGAGGAGCTCGCGCTCGCGCAAGCTGAACAAGCCGACGGCGAAATCAAGCGCGGCAATTATCGCGGGCCACTTCACGGCATTCCCTGGGGAGCGAAAGATCTCTTTGCCACCAAAGGAATTCCGACTACCTGGGGAGCGGAACCTTATCGCGGGCGGGTGATTGATTACGACGCGGCGGTGGTGGAGCGTTTGCGAGCCGCCGGAGCCGTTCTGGTCGCTAAGCTTTCAATGGGCGCGCTCGCACAGGGAGGTCGCTGGTTCGCGGGAATGACCAGGAATCCGTGGCAGGTGGAAGAGGACAAAACCGGCTCGAGCGGCTCCTCCGCGGGTTCCGCCTCGGCGACTGCGGCCGGCCTCGTTGGCTTCGCAATCGGCACCGAAACACTTGGTTCGATCATTTCCCCTGCGACTCGCTGTGGGGTCGTTGGCCTGCGCCCGACGTATGGACGAGTCAGCCGTTATGGGGCCATGGGTCTCAGTTGGACAATGGACAAGGTTGGACCACTCTGTCGTGGAGTGGAAGACTGCGCTGCTGCATTGGAGGCGCTCTATGGACCAGACCAAAGGGATCTAACAGTGGGAAATGTTCCTTTCAACTGGTCTCCTGATTCGGCGCTCAGTGAAATGAGAATTGGCTATCTAAAAGCTGAGTTTGATCGACAGCAGGATCCTGAGCGGAAGACGATGTATCAAGTGGCAATCGACGCTTTGCAGGCTGCAGGAGCAAAGCTGTTACCACTGGAGTTGCCGAAATTCTCCACGACCGCACTACGCATAATTCTTGTCGCTGAAGCGGCAACTGCTTTCGACGATCTGACGCGCGGTGGTGGTATCAACCAACTTTCAGGTCAGGAACCGGGTGACTGGCCCAACACTTTTCGCAGCTCACGATTCATTCCCGCAGTCGAGTACATCCGGGCCCAGCGAGCGCGAACGTTGTTAATGCGCGAGATGGACGCATTGATGTCTAAATGGGATGTGTTTGTGTCGCCCTCGCCCGGAAGCGACAGCCTCTTGATTACAAACCTTACGGGCCATCCGGCGGTCTGCGTTCCCTGTGGGTTTCTCAAAGGCCTGCCGCAATCCATTATGTTTACGGGCGGACTCTACAATGAAGGCGCACCGCTCAGAGTGGCGTTGGCTTTCGAGCGCGCCACGCGATGGCACACGATGCATCCCAAGTTGGACTGGGCTTAGTGCTTTCGGAGCCTACTCTGAAGCCTGTGCTTCCTTTGCTTCTCCGGCATCCTCCGAGTCTTCAAGCTGATCAGCGTTCTGCTGCGGTTGTTCTTCATCAAGATCCCGCTTGATGGCATCGAGTATTCCATTGATGAATTGCGTAGCTTCGTAGGTCGAGAAGCGGCGGGCGATCTCGAGCGCTTCGTTGATAGCCACAGTGCGCGGAGTAGTTTCGTGGAGAAACTCGTAAACGGCAAGGCGCAGGATGTTACGATCGACTACTGCCATGCGCGCGATGCGCCAGTGTTCCGCTCGCGAACGTATACGCTCATCGAGAGCCTGCAGGTGCGCAAGCGTGCCGGCCGCCAGTCGCGTGGCAAATTCGCGGGCTGGTTCCTCAATGTCAGCGTCACCCAGTTCCGCCCAATAGGTCCGCACCACCTCGTCGTGGGGCGTCTCGGCTACATCAGCGGCAAAGAGCATTTGCAAGGCGCATTCGCGCGCCTTACGTCGCGAACCCATATTGCACCAGAGATAAAGGCTGAAGGCGGAAGGATGAAGGTGCGGTTCTGGCGCGTATCATCCGTCATACTTTATCCCTCGTCCTTCATCGTCCATCCTTCTTAAAAGCTTCCTTGTAGAGGTTTACCAATTCAACGGCCGAAGTGGCGGCTTCGAACCCTTTGTTTCCCAGTTTGACGCCCGCGCGGTCAATTGCCTGGTCGAGATTGTCCGCCGTTACGATCCCGAAAATTACCGGAACGCCTGATTCGATCCCGGCATCAGCTATCCCGCGGGTCACTTCACTTGCAATGTAGTCGAAGTGAGGAGTTTGTCCACGAATAATAGTGCCGAGGCAAATGACAGCATCAAATTTTCCCGAGCCCGCAACCTGCAAGGCCAACAGCGGAATCTCAAAGGCTCCCGGAACCTTATAGACTTCCACCGCCTGCTCAGCGGCGCCGAGCCGTTCGAGCGCATCAAGCGCTCCTTCCACGAGTCGGGAGCTAATGAAATCGTTCCAACGGCTCGCGACAATCGCAAAGCGAAATCCCTCCGCGTTCAATCGACCTTCGTGAATAACCGGCTGCAAGATTTCAAATGCTCCGTCAATTCGTACTGCTGAGGCTTTGGCAGTATAGGGGAAGCGAAAGCGGGCATCAAGAGCATGAGAAATTTCACGCAAAGACGCAAAGGTGGCAAAGACGCAAAGAGGAACAAATCGGACTGGACTTTGCGTCTTTGCCACCTTTGCGTCTTTGCGTGAAATTGTTTGTTTGCGGTATGGCCGCGCTGTGAATACTACGAAGGAAAGCAACACTCATTCGGCCCCTTCTAAAATCACTTGCGCAATCGCATGTTCACTGGTGTGCGAAAGCGAAAGGTGAGCCGCACTCGCTCCTGACTCTTTGAAGAGCTCTTTAACTCGGCCATGAAAGATTAGATAGGGCGCGCCGCTGTCGCGTAAGGCAGTCTCCACATCTTGCCAGCTAATTCCCCCTCGCCACCCGGTCAGCAGCGCTTTGAGCGTGGCTTCTTTGGCCGCGAAGCGCGCGGCAAAATGCTGCGCAGCCACAGCGCCCCGCGATTCGCAATACGCGCGCTCACCGGTGGTAAAGACGCGATCGGCGAAGCGAGGGGTACGCAGCAGCACTTCGCGAATGCGATGAACTTCGATAATGTCTATGCCGATGGATACAATCACAAACGAAACAGAACTGCGGCGCGCCGGTTTCTACTGGCGCGAGCTCGATGGCGTGCGTGCTCTGGTTTGCGCGCCACTGGAAGAAGACGGATTCACAAACGGTTTCTCCACGCGTCTTGGTGGCGTGAGTCCGATGCAGGAAACGGCGCTCAATCTTGCCGGCTTCAACGAAGATGCGCCCGAGAACATTCTGGAGAATCGGCGGCGGTTTCTCAACCTTTTCGCAGGCACCTGGACCCTTGCCGGTTGCTGGCAGATGCACGGAACGGACGTTCGTCTGATCAAAGAAGCAGCCAATGCTAAACCGGCTGACGAGGCCCGCGGCGATACAATCTACTGCGATGCAATTGTCAGCGACGCTCCCAACGTCCTCGCTGCTGTCAAAACCGCCGATTGCGTGCCGATTCTAATGGGAGACTCAAAGACAGGTTCCTTTGCCGCGGTCCACGCGGGTTGGCGCGGCACATTCGCCGGAATCCTCCTATACGCGATTGAGCGACTTACTAAGGAATACGATTCGGCGCCGGCGGATCTGCGGGTTGCACTTGGGCCAGCCGCAGCAGCTTGTTGCTATGAGGTGGACCACGAAATTATTGAGGGGTTCAAGGAGCGCTTTCCGCGAGCAGACGATTTGTTTACGCCTACGCGGGAAGGACATGCGCGTATCGACCTGCTAAAAGCTAATCGCGATCAGTTGATCTCAGCGGGAGTCAATGTCGAACGCATCCATACCGCTCCTCTGTGCACGATGGACCGAACAGATCTTTTTTTCTCTTACCGGCGGGAAAAAACAGTCCATGGCAAGGTGGGCAGGTTGTTGTCCGTGGTGGGTAAAGCGGAATCGACGACAAACTTCAGGAAGCTTTGATCAGTGTGGGCGTCAACTCTTTGCAGTGCGCTGGCCCGGCAGCGCTTTGGCCAACTGACTTGAAGCAGTTGATGGCATCCTCCGCAACGTAAATTGGCATCGTCAGAAACGAGGGTTCTCATGAGGGCGAAAGCGGCGCCGGGCCGCCGCACTGCAAAGAGTTCATGCTCTCCAAGCAGTTGGCGCTCTCGCGTGACGGCTATTTCCCTGAGATTTTGATTGGAATCGTCAGCTCGCGAGTTTGCGGCGGAAAACAAACCTCGTCATTGCAGCTCTGGTATCTTAAGCGCGCCTTTAATTCGACTGAGTCCGATCCAAAATTCGCGGGCACGGTCACGTTAAAACGCATCGTAGCGCGACCTTCGTAAACTGACACCTTGCTCTTGGAGAATTTCAGCGTGCGTAGAGCAGCGCGCGGATAAAGTACCGGTCCAACTCTCATACCGCCTGGCGCCTCAATTTGCAGTTGCGTCGCGATTAAGAACTTCTCCAACGGCCGGCTTGAATTGACGTGGAAGCCAGAAGGAATATCCATCACGACCATTACCTGCGACGACCGTCCACGCCGCACATTTTCGCCGGAAAGACTCCCTCGGACGTCGATGTTTGGAGCTGATTGAGCTGGCTCTCTGGCAAGGAAAGTACCCGGAAGAGTTAGCAGCAGCAAGGCGAGCAGAACTTGGTGAAAGTAGTAAGTTGGTTTGCTCAGTTTCATGAATGAAATGTTACCCGGTTCCTGACCTTGACGCCATCTCAGCGCGTTTGGCGATGCAGTCGCTGGAATTTACGAATAGCGTCAGAATGATGCTTCGGATGATTAGTGTTTCGAGGTCTAGCGCTTTCGTTTCGTCGGTGGTCAAGGACGATCCACAAAGTTGCACGAAATTTCACGAAGAAAAGCTTCGTATTGTTTAATGTGGTTTAGTGGATCGTTTTCTTGTCTTTTCAATTAGGACACCATCGGCTAGCCGGCGTCTTAACTTTTCGCTTAGCCCGGGGCCCCACGCCGAAAGCCCACGTGGGGTGGCAGGTTATCATGACAAACTCTTGCTGCCCTGGTAGTGGGCCACATGATATTTTTGGACGATGCCACTTACGAACTTAAAACGATGCGACTGGGCCAGGACCGATCTTTCTATTCTCTATCATGATCGAGAATGGGGCGTACCGGTACACGACGATAGAACCCTTTTTGAGTTTCTGATTCTGGAGGGAGCGCAGGCAGGACTAAGCTGGGAGACAATCCTGAGAAAGCGAGACAGTTATCGCGCCGCCTTTGATAACTTCGATCCGGTAAAGGTGGCAAGGTACGACGAGCGGAAGGTAGCAAAACTGCTGACGAATGCCGGCATCATTCGTAACCGTCTCAAGATTGCGGCGGCAATTCAGAATGCAAAAGCGTTCCTGGTTCTGCAGAGGGAGTTTGGTAGCTTTGACAACTATGTCTGGCGTTTTGTAAACGGCCGTCCTCTCAAGCGGAAGCGCGGGGCATCAGTTCCCGCGAGTACGGCTCTTTCTGATTCCCTAAGCAAAGAGCTTGTGCAACGCGGCTTCAAGTTTGTGGGTTCAACGATCTGCTACGCTTTCATGCAAGCTGTTGGTCTGACCAACGACCACGACCTTCGTTGTTTTCGTTACAAAGAAATCGGCGACGGCAGGGAGGGTTCAGGTTGAATCCCTGGCGAGGACTGGGATCGCTTCCAAGAGAGGTCTGGCTTCTGTGCCTGGTGATCCTGGTCAACCGCGCAGGCACAATGGTGCTGCCCTTCCTGACTCTTTACCTCACAATAGACCGGCAGTTTTCCGTAAGCACGGCCGGATTGACTCTCACCATCTATGGTATCGGCTCCATCATCGTAGCGCCGCTGGCAGGAAGGCTATCTGATCGAATCGGCGGACTTCGCATTATTAAGCTTTCTCTACTTCTAAGCGGCCTGATCCTATTTATCTTTCCTTTTGCAAACAACCTGACCAGCATCATGACGATTACTGGCCTGTGGGCCATCGCCAATGAAGCCTTTCGTCCCCCGAGCATGTCGCTGATTGGAGAGTTCGCTGGACCCGTACAACGCAAGGCAGCTTTTGCACTTTGCCGCCTGGCGATAAATCTTGGTATGAGCATCGGACCTGTCATCGGCGGGTTCCTTGCTTTGTACTCATTCAAGTTCCTGTTTTATGTGGATGGAACGACTACATTGCTTGCGGGCTTGCTTCTTTCGGTTTTGCCCTGGCGAATCAAGCTGCAGCGTGACAGCCGCACCCGTGAATCCGGCCTTGCTACTATATTGCCTACTGAGTCGCGTGTTAGTGAGCTGCAGAACGTCGAACCCGCACTGCGCTACTCGAGCGTTTTAACCAACCACCGCTTCATCTATTTTCTGGTTGCCATGTTTCCGCTTCAATTAATTTTCTTTCAGCAGATGGCCGCAATGCCTTTGTTTCTGGTACGCGATCTCCATATGACCGAAGCGGGGTACGGAATGCTCTTCGCCGTTAATACGTTGATTATTATTTTGCTGGAAGTGCCGCTGAACATGGCAATGGCAAACTGGCCGCACCGGTTGTCACTCGCATTGGGAGCGTTTCTCGTCGGAACAGGTTTTGGTGCATTAGTTTTTGTTGACAGCGCGCTCGGCGTCGCAGCGACCGTCGTGATCTGGACGTTCGGCGAGATGATTATCCTGCCTGCGAGCGCTGCCTATGTTTCAGACATCGCACCGCCCGCACAGTCGGGCGCATATATGGGCCTCTATACAATGGGCTTTAGTCTGGCGTTCGCGCTCGCTCCGTGGTTAGGCACGCAAACGATGGAAAGATTCGGCCCCTCTGTGCTCTGGCTCGGCACCTTTTCCTGCGGATGCATAACAGCAATCATGATGTGGTTCCTACGGTCACAAGAAAAGGGTATACAAAAACCTGTGCGGATACATGAAGAAAGCTATTGACTCATAAGGCCGATTCAGAATATTGTCAGGCACACATTAACGGCGACCCAAACCGCGACACTGGCCACGCATCGAGCTGGATGCGGATAACAACAATTCATGACGATTCCATGGCGAAACGAAAAGGAGTCTGCCCCATGCTTCGGAGTTTGGTGTTTGCTCTTCTGCTCATCCCCGGCATGGCATCGCTTAGTTGCCGATCGTATACAACTGGTTTGGAACAAAGCTCCGTGCGCATGGATGAAGCAGCCGCGCTTGCGACCCTGCGTGCAATTGGCCGGGCCCAGACCACGTATAACGTAAGTAACTCTGGCGCCTACGGCACTTTCGAGCAATTGGCCGCAGGGGGTTACCTCGACTCGCGTTTTGATGCGCGCAAGCCAAAGATCTATGGGTACGTCCTCACAATGAACGCTAACTCGGGAACGGGCTCTGCCGGCGAGAGTTCTTATGCTTGCAATGCGGATCCGGATCCATCAGTGAATCGATCCGGCCGGCATTTCTATCTGGATTCCGCTTCGCCGCTAATTCACGTGAATGCGAGCCAACCTGCATCGGCTAAGGATGAAACGATTAATCCGTAGACGTTTTCGCCCAAACGTGAACATGGGTACGCGGTAAGCAAATCTAAAATGCTTAGCCAATTTCCGCCCCAGCCGTATGGAGCCGGCCGTTTTCTTAGTAGGGGCGTTCCTCCGTGTGTGCCCCCTGGCCGATCGGGGTTGCGCCTTGACCGAACGGGGGTGCTTCTTGACCGAGGAGGGCCGCCCGTTGGCCGGCCGGGGGCGCCCAGGGACGGACGCCCCTACAACATTCTCAGGCTGGCTGCTTTGATCTCGATCTTTCTGGTTCTTTGTGGCTCTTGCTACCGAGCGATCGCTCAGCAAAGCAAAGTCAGGGAATATCGCGTCGCAAATGAACATCGCATATTCGATGAGTTCGTCACACTGCTTTCGATCCCCAACGTCGCTTCTGATCGAGACAACATCCGCAAGAATGCCGGCCTCATCCTGCAGATGATGAAGAGCCGCGGACTCAACCCGCAACTGTTGGAAGCAAAAGATCTCAATGTCCCGCCAGTCGTGTTCGGTGAATGGAAAGTTCCCGGCGTGACACGAACCATAATTCTCTATGCCCACTATGATGGCCAACCGACCGATCCGAAACAGTGGACCGGAACTCTTCCCTGGCAGCCCGCTCTTCGTACCGCCTCACTGGAATCCGGCGGGACAGTTTTGCCTATGCCAGGGCATGCTGAGCGCATCAATCCGGAATGGCGCCTCTACGGCAGGTCGGCGTCCGACGATAAGGCAGGTGTAATGGCCATCCTCAGCGCCACTGATGCACTAAAGGCGCAAGCTGTGACACCCACTTCGAACATCAAGTTTTTCTTCGAGGGTGAAGAGGAAGCAGGCTCATCCCATCTTGGCGAAATTATTCGTCTTCATCGGGCGCTGTTAGAGGCGGATGCGTGGCTAATCTGCGATGGTCCAGTTCATCAGTCAGGGCTTAAGCAGGTGGTTTTTGGAGTGCGTGGTGATACTAACGTCGATGTCACTGTTTACGGTGCCCGACGGCCGCTTCATAGCGGCCACTATGGAAACTGGTCGCCCAATCCGGCGCTGATCCTGGCGAAACTGCTCAGTTCGATGAAAGACGAGGCGGGACGCGTGACCATCGCTGGCTGGTATGACGACGTTGATCCGCTTGGGGAAGCTGAGCAACGTGCGATTGCAGAAGCACCTCAATACGATAGCGAACTCAAAGCCCAATTAGGCCTCGCACGAACAGAAAACGCCGGCCGAAGTTTGCTCCAGGTGATTAATGAACCCTCACTCAACATCAACGGGATGAGCAGCGGAGATATAGGTGAACTGGCACGTAATGTGATTCCCACAACTGCGAGCGCCGTTCTCGATCTGCGTCTGGTGAAAGGGAACGATTATCAGCGGCAGGTTGAACGTTTAATCAATCATATCCGCAAACAAGGGTTTTACGTTATCGACCACGATCCCAGCGACGAGGAGCGCCGTCATAATTCCTTAATCGCGAAGGTCGTCCACCGACCCGGAGGCTATAACGCCGAGCGCACTGCCATGGATTTGCCAATCTCACAGGCAGTGCTGGAGGCCGTTCGAACCACTTCTGCGGAACGTATCGTGAAACTGCCGACCTCCGGCGGCAGCCTGCCGCTCTCAATCATTACCGCCAACCTGCGCACTGTAACGATCACGGTTCCTATTGCCAACTACGACAACAACCAACACGCTGAAAACGAGAATATCAGGCTGCAAAACCTCTGGGACGGGATCGAGACAATGACTGCCCTCATGACAATGCCGACGTCTTCACTCGCAAGATAACTCGGATCAAACAAGGCACAATTTCTCCGTTAAAAAATGAAATGTAGCCACGGCTGGGATGTCTAAAACTTCCTGTCCCTGGATGACCCCAAACAAAGAAGTGGCGGGCGAATGTGTTCTTGTGTGAAGATAGTAGAAATTTCACCACGGAGGCTTATCTTGTGAAGAAAACTTTGGTCCAGTTAATCGCATTCATCTTGCTGGTTTTGACGGCGAATGCGTCGGTGATCGCCCAGAACAGCCAGGCTCTTGCTGTGAACGGTCCAGCAAGCGCGTCCCCTTTTGCTGCCTTTAGCCAAGCCGGACTTACTTCTCTGTCAAATCTGCCTGAGGCAGACACTTTTACGTTTATCAATCCGCGGCGCATTCTTAACGAAGCCGCTCCCCGCTTGATGTCTGAAAAGGAGCTTGCCGAGATGCGTGCGGCCTTTGACCAGGCCAAACAGTTTGCAGGCATAGATCCTACCAAGGTGGACTACATCGTATTAGCAACCCGATTTAGAAAACCGTCGGCGGAACTCACTTTCATGCCACCGGAATTCATGATAGTCGCCAGCGGCGAGTTCAGTGCTGATTCTCTCCTGGTCCTTGCGCGCGCCGCTTCAGGCGGCAAGCTGCGAGATGAGACCTATGGCGCGAAAACTCTTAGCCTTTTGACGATCGACGCGATCGCCGGGGAAGCCGAGAAGAATCCCGTGCTCAAATCGTTCTCTGAAGTTGCGATAGTTTCGCTCAGTCCTTCGACCATCGCGTTCGGTACGACTGCTTATTTGAAAGCGGCAGTCGATGCCGCGGCAGGTAATGGACGCATCAGCCCCGAGAGCCTGGCTTCACTGCTGCGCGATCCTAATGCGTTGATCAGTTTTGCCGGCTCACCACTAACTTCGTTTAGCAAGAGCATTGGGCTGCTTGGGACAGAAGCGAATGCCAGGGCCCCGCGCTGCGATTCAAAGTTTGGTGATTTTTACGCGGCCATAACGATGGATGCTACAAACTTCATGTTACGTGGCGCGATGAATGCCGATAATCCCGATACTGCCAAAATCATCAACAGCTTGATCTCCGGGCTATTGCGACAGGCAACTTCATCGGTGCCGGATATAACGGCACAATCGGTATTCAAAGCTCTCACGGTCACTGCGCAGGAGAACGAACTAGTGTTGCGAGCAGATATACCGCAGCAGATGGTTATGGATTTCATCAAGGAGAAGATGAAACCGAAAAAGCAGGAAGCCGTGACAGAAAGCACGCCGCAGGTCAAGAAGCCGGCCGTAAGGAGACGCACACGCCGAGGGACCAGGCCTTAACGGCGGTTTCAATCGCCTAATTAGTACTGTTCACTGATTGATTGAACCCGA
>Ga0137372_10006414_pt1 | contig 11406 bp, 9 predicted proteins | sample SagtaG_6_FD_104911 | JGI IMG/M metagenome (GOLD analysis project Ga0137372, IMG submission 104911) | Vadose zone soil microbial communities from Sagehorn Ranch, Mendocino, California, USA - Sage1_R_60_16 metaG | ecosystem: Environmental > Terrestrial > Soil > Vadose zone | place: USA: California...
ATGGATTCCAGGTGTTGGAAATTGACATAGATGAGCGCCACGGCCGGCAGCAAGACCGCCAGAACCAGGGTAAGCATCAGCCGGAAGCGGTGGCCGTGGCCCCAGAACCTGTTTCTCTTCGACCTCATCTCGCCCTCCTCAGGGTCTTGCGCTGCGAGCCAAGCATACGCCGCGGTGTGTCACGCTGTGTTAAAGGCAAGTAAAAAAATGTTAAGAGTTGTGAACTTTAAGTTTTCAGATACAATTCAAGAGAATTTTGTGGTCGCCGAATCCTCTCGCTTCTGTGATGTGGTGTTGCTCAACACACATAACTATCTTAACCTCGTCGGGCAGGAAAAGACGTCCCCGCAGCTATGACTTAAGTTTGCATCTATGCTCAGCCTAAACAAGCACCTGACATTCGTTTATAGAATCGCCGCAAGGGCCGTGTTCCTGATTTTCCTGTTCATAGTAGCAGGCGCCTTTCAAACCGCGCCGTCACAGACGGCTTCTTCGCCGCAGACAGCGTCCGATCACAACGAATCGGAACGCTCAGACAAGCTAACAGGCGGGCACATCGAGCTTGCTGATTTTGCGCCTGACGAACCGGACATTCGTATAACCCTTAACGTGCCTTCTTTTCGTCTTACCCTTTGGCAAAACGGCAAAGAGGTGAAATCTTATTACGTCGGCGTGGGCATGAAGGAACACCCGCTTTACATCGGCGACCGCGAAGCGACCGAGATAATCTGGAACCCTGCATGGATACCTCCGTCTAGTGATTGGGTGAGAGACATAACGGGCGTCCGTCCGGGCGAGATCATCAAGGCCAGCGATCCGCGCAATCCGCTCGGCAAGATGAAGATCCCTCTGGGCGACCGCTACCTCATTCATCAGGCGGCAAAAATGACGGACGTCGGCAATCTTGTCTCTCACGGCTGCGTCCGTCTGCCGCGTCCCAATCTTTACGACCTCGCCGAGAAAACAATTGCGGCAAGGAGTGTGAAGGTCTCTCGGAAGCGAATTGAGGCAGCAAAGAGGGGCTCCAGGACGCTGGTCGTTCGTCTCGAAGAACCGGTTCCGGTCGACATCAACTACGACACGCTCGTCGTCGAAGATGGCGTTCTTCACATCTACCCGGACGTGTATGACCGAGGCACAAACCGCCCTTCTCGGCTGCGTGATGAACTTGAATCGTCAGGCGTGGACGTTTCAAATCTTAGTGAGGCCACCGTAAAACGAATGCTGCGGAAGGTGACGCGCCGGACGCAGTTCGTCGTAGAAACACAGAGCATCGCCGAGGGTCATGCACTCGAAGACGGACGATTGATTCCTCTGATCCCAAAACCGGAAGGCAGAAAGCATCAGGCAGCCAAGGGAAACTGATTCTCCATTTCTCATTTTTCATTTCGCGAATTCAAGTTCAAAGTCCAACGCAAGTGTTTTTCTCAGATCATGTTAACTCTCATTAACACCTGGCTTCAGCCAGGTGTTTGCAGCACAAGCAGACGTGGGAAACCGTTCTAAACGGTTTCAGATTAGTTGCAGACTCCGTTCACCTGGCTGAAGCCAGGTGTTAATGAGAAAAGTACCGCAACTTTTCCGACTGAATATGCAGTTGCACTTCAAACTTGAATCCACCAATGACAATTGAAAAATGAGAATGGAAAATGATCTCAGAGCTTTCAGCTTTCTGCCTATTATTGCTTCAGCGGACGTATTCCCAGTGCCATGGTTCGTAACAGTAAGGGCGAAAGCCGAAACGCTCCGCGTTGCGCACGAGCCACTGATACACAGGAGTCGCAACCTGCAATGTGCGGTTTGAATCCCTGGTGTCCACGGGTTCGCCACCGACGTAGAGATCCAGGGCACGGCCGGTAGAGTGTGGACTATTGACTGCCAAACCGGCGCTTCCTGCGTTGGGCGATTCGCGCCGAAGCTTCTGCTGATACTCCGGGGAGCGGAACGCGGAGATGATCTTCAGGTATTTTTCGCCGGCTGCCAGTTCGCCATGAGGAGCATGGGCGAGGCCAAGTGAACGGTCGGAAACTGCTGCCGCGACCATGCGCTTGTAGGCGGCGTAGGTCCGCAGCTCCACCTGCCGGAGATCTTCGGCGCGCGTTGGATCGTAAAAATCCGAGGTCGGAGCGGTGAGCAATTGATCCGAGGCTGCCACGGAGCGATCCTTTAGTCGCGCGTCCTGCCACCTCTTGATCATGGCGTAAAGTGTTTCTTCATCAAGCACGCCGCTGGATTTCAGGCCAGCTTTCGCCTGCCACTTCGAAAGCGCTCCGGCAAACTTCGCGCTTGCGGGATCCTGTTTCGTGTCGATAAGCCGCTTGATTAGTGTCGTGTAGAGATACCAGCCGCGTTGCTGCTTGCTGCCAAACTTCCAGTTTAGTTCGTTGCTAAGCTGCCCGTTAGCGGTTGCAGCTTCTTTTAGGGGCGAATCGGTGCCGGTTTTCTCGTGATTGTCTCGACTCTCACCGGTGGCCTTCAGTACCCGCTTTACCTTTACGTCGTCTTCCGACTTCGAGTTTGACTGACTAAGGCTGATTCCGGCGATAAACGAGACCAGGACGAGTGACGCGACGAGATAGATGACAAAAATTGCCGTGTGTTCCTTTAAACGCTTCATGCGATCCCAATCTTCGTGAAATTCGAGCGACGCGCCCTCGTGCAGCCTAAAATATCAGATGCGCGAGCGGTAATCACGGTTCGACGCGCACTGATATTCTACCTAAAAACTTCGTGCTACTCCGTGTTGCTCCGTGCCGCATACAATGACGATTTTAAATCCGCCGGAGCCCAATGTTCATTGGAATTAAGTACGACGCCCCCACAAATACTAAACCGGGAGCAGTATAGGCTGTCTGAAAACTCGACTCTTACGCCGAAGGCGTTCAATAATTCCAGCCCAGGGTAACACCCTGGGGAAAAAGCACAACCACCCGTTCCTACCCTGAAAGGGTTGAATACGATGTTGCGGACGGTTTCGTTTATCTCACCCTTCAGGGTGATGGAATCATTGATTGTATCGTTCACCCAGGGTGTTACCTTGGGCTGGAATTATTCAACGCCTTCGGCGTAAGAGCCGAGATTCTGGCTAAACTCCTGTAGTTCTTTGCGAATACTTCGCGGTTTATGGCAGTAAGTGGGACATGAACTCCACCAGGTAGCTGAGGGCAAGGCTTTGCAATCAAAAATTGAGCAGCGTGGGATTCTTACGTTGCTGTCGCACTGACAATATCCAGCAAGACACCCTTTTCCAGGTGTTGCTCGCGTGCAGCGAACCTGGCCGCGTGAGGATCGTGCGTGACCATCACGACTGTCTTGTCCAACTCCCGATTGAGAGTAGACAAGATATTCAGAATCTCCTCTCCGGAGCGTGCATCGAGATTACCGGTCGGTTCATCGGCGAGAATCAAATCAGGATCAGTTACAATCGCGCGCGCGATAGCGACACGTTGTTCCTGTCCCCCTGACAACTGGCGAGGCTGGTGGTGCATACGGTCGGCGAGTCCGACCAGCTCCAGAGCAGTTTCCACATTTTTGCGTCGCTCTGCCCTGGATAACCTGGTCAATAACAGTGGTAATTCGACATTCTCAAATGCGGTAAGCACGGGAATCAGATTAAAGGTTTGAAAGATGAATCCGATGTGACTATTGCGCCAGGCTGCTAGTTGGCTTTCTTTCAATCTGGCAAGATCGGTTCCCAGTACGTCAACCTCGCCTTCCGTACAGCGGTCAATTCCCGCCAGCAGATTCAGCAAGGTGGATTTCCCGGAGCCACTGGGACCCATTAGCGCAAGAAACTCGCCCGGCTGAATATCAAGAGTGACGTGATCAAGCGCGACAATCTCAAATCCATCACGCGCGAAACGCTTGCTCACGTTGCGAACTTGCACAATTGGTCCTGCCATATTCTTTAAGCCCTCGTCAATTTATCTTAACGCGATCACCATCTCGCAGCTTATCAACACCCGTAGTAGCCGTGGATTCGCCACCGCTCAATCCCTCCAAAACCTGGTAGAACTCTCCTGCTTCGTCACCCAGGCGTATAGCACGTTGCTCTACCTTGCTACCTTTGATCACAAAAACAAAAGTGCTGCCATCTTTCCGAACCACGGCAGCTTTAGGCACCAGCACTCGAGTAGTGGACTTACTCTCTCTGCGTGTCTCGTCGGCCAGAAAGTTGACACGAGCATTCATTTCAGGACGCAACTGCTCATCCGGATTATCCACTTTCACTTTGATTTGTACCGTAGCCTTGGCGCGATTTGCTTCCGGCGCAATCTCGGCAATGTAACCTGTGTACTTCAAGTTAGGAAAAGCTTCGGGGATGACCTCAGCTCGTTGACCCATCTTCAATCGCGCAAAATCTGTTTGACTGATATCCAACTCGATCTGCAGATCGTTGAGATCGGCGAGAGCAACTACTGACGTGCGAGCGCCCGATTCGCCGAACGCCGACGGGCTGACCATCTCACCTCGTTCCACAATCCTTTGCAACACTGTTCCTGAAACAGGAGCCTTAATCTCTGTCGCCGCTAGTTGCGTCTGTGCATAATCCAGTGCCGCTTTCATCTGCTGAACCTGGGCCTCAGCAGCGCGAATCTCTTCAGTCCGCGGTCCGATATCGGTCATAGCACTCGATTGACTCGCCGCCTCAAATAAAGCGCGCGCTGTATCGCGTTGAGCAAGGGCGCGGTCCAGGTCGGCTTTCGAGGACACTCCCGCCTGATACAACTTCCTGGTCCGTTCGTAATCCGCTTCCGCATTTTTCAAGTTTGCGTCGGCCTGCAAGACCCCTGCCTTGTCTTTCAACTTTTCCTGTGGCCGCGAACCGGTGCGCAATTGGTCGAGTCGGGCCTGGGCAGCAGCAAGATTGGCCCGTGCCTGGTTTGACTGAGCGCGAAACTCGCTATCTTCGAGCCGAACGAGCACCTGTCCCTGCTGTACCTTGTCGCCCTTTTCTACCCCGATCCAAGCGACGCGGCCCATCACCTTTGCTCCGACAGCAGTCTTGTGATGGGCTACCACGTATCCGGAAACAGAGAGTACGGAGTCGCCCTGCGAACCCGAGCTGCTTTCTAGTTTGACTTCTGCTGCGGAGATGCTTTTCGGGGCAGCGAAAAAATAGAAGTAACCCATGGCCGCAAGCGCGATGAGCGCCGCTAGCGCAAGTAACAACATTTTGGGTAGGCGGTTTACGGCAACCGACGCCGGCGTCGCGGGCGCACGATCTATCTTTAAGCTCCTTAGACGCTCATTAAGGTTCTCCTGATCTTTTTGACTCTTGGGATTCGTAACCATTACAACTATCTTTCACAGACGCCTGTGCGTTTAGAACTGTCCGGATTCCTGACGACCATTTATGAGGCTCGCAAAGCATCGACAATCCGGAATCGCGAGGCTCGAATTGAAGGCAGCAGAGAGCCCAGAAAACCTATTCCGGCGCCGAAAATCAAAGCCGATAACATCAAATCAGGGGTCACGCGAAAATTAAAAGCGATTTCGCTGAATGTCGCAAAGTTAGACGTACCGGTTGAGACGAAGTTCAGTGGCAGGGCCAGCAAGATACCGATTCCGACACCGACGACCGCGATTGCCACCGATTCCAATACGAATGCAGCCAGGATGCTGAGGCGGCTGAAGCCCAGCACGCGAAGCGTGCCGATCTCTTTCGTACGTCTGGCGACTGCCGCATACATCGTATTCATTCCGGCAAATCCAGCGCCGACGGACATGATAAAAGCTATGAAAATAGCCAGTCCTTTCAGGAGTCCTGACGCGATGCCCTGTTGAGCTTCATAAAACTCCCGCTCCGGCACGGCCTTCAAATGCAGTCTCTGATCGTCCGAGATTCGTTTTGCCAGGGACTCCAACGTCGTCCTATCCTTTGTACGCAGCAGAACCGAGGAAAATGAATCGCGTTTTGTTGAGCTTGCCAGCGAATTCCCATCCACCCAAATCTCTGATTCAAAAGCCTTGCCGCCCGCGTCAAAGAAACCTACGACCGTGTAGTCCGTCGTCTGTATGCGGAATTTGTCGCCCAAATCAAGACCCTGAAATCGTTCGGAGATTCGTTTGGAAACAATCGCTTCAGTGAGACCGGGTTGAAACGTCCGACCGGCGATAGTTCTAAAGCCGGAACGCAGTTTGGTTGACATTGGGCCAACTCCGCGAATGACGACATTCGATCCCTGGCTCATTCCCTTTCGGGCTTTATAGATGAGAGTTACGGTTTCTGGCGCCGCCAGTGGTTGATCGCCCTCGCGTGAGACTCCGTCGAGATAGATTAGATCGTTGAGGTTTTCGCGTGATACGGTGCTATTCAATTCCGCCGTACTTCCCTCACGAAGCACGATCAAATTCAGTGGCTCTCCGCTGCTGGTCAGAGTGAGATCAATTCCACGCGCCAGCGACATCACCATCAGGTAAACGCCAACGGTCAAACCAATTGTAAACGCCGTGGCCAGCGTGCTGGATTTGCGCACCACTATATTGCGGAAGTTGTATTTGATTGGTAACGCCATTATTCAGTACTTCGCAGAGCCTCAGCGATAGTCATGCCAGAGACTCGATAGGCCGAATAAATCACACTGATTATGCCCACGAAGATCGCCAGGCCAAAAGCACTCAACAATGTCCGCCCGGTTGGTACAAAGGACTGAACATTTGGAACATAGAGACTAAGATCGACGGATTTGTAAAGCAGTAGTGCTCCGCCGATGCCAATTAGCGCGCCCAGCGTGGTAACGAGCAGCGCTTCACCGACAAATAGTCGCGCAATAGTTCCGCGCTGGAAGCCGAGTGCTTTCAGCATTCCGACTTCTCTGGTTCGCTCGCGTACGGTCATCGCCATCGTGTTGCCCATAACCAGCAGGACCGAAAACGTGATCGCCGCCATGATGCCGTACATAAACTGCTTGACGCCGCCCATCATAGTCTCAAAGCTCATCGCAAATTCGCGTTCACTTTCTGTCTTGGTGGGAGCATCAGTGTTAATAAACAGTGAGTCCACCGCCTGCGAAATACGCGGCACGTCGGCCGCAGAGTTAGCCAAAATACTGAAGGTGCTTACCTTATCTTTGGCCCAGGCCGGTACTAGTTCATTAATGTAGTCATGATGGAAAAATAGGGTCTTCTCGTCGCCTCCGGTACAGATACCACGCACAATGAATTCCACACTTCTGTCGTAAATCGGGCTCCTTAGCGTAATCCGCTGGCCAAGGCTGAAACCATATAATTTCACAAGCTTTTGACCAACCACTGCGCCCTGCCGGTCATTGATGAATGATTGCCACTCGCCGTCAGACATCTTTAGCTCCGTCAAAATATCCCGCATTTTGCTTGCATCGACGGCAAAATTGGCGAAGAAGTTCTTCTCGTCTTTGTAAATTCCGCCGAACCAACTAAATGGCATTACCTGCTTAACGCCTGGCACGGAGGCAATTCGCTGCTGGTGAGCGGCGGGAAGTACGAACCCCAGCGATACGGCATGACGAGTTACCAGACGCAGGGGATTCGCTTGTTCGCTGCCGCGCGAAAATTCGGTCAATATCGTTGCCAGGGTAATGATCAAAAATAAGGAGACCACCAGACTCGAAATAGTAAGCAACGTGCGTCGCTTGTTGCGCAGGATGTTCTTCAGGATCAATTTGCTGAATTTCATAGAGGCCTCCTGACTGCCAATCAAATACTCATCAGCGCCGTACCACGTATCTGTCGGATACGTTGTTCAGCGCAATAAGGTTCAACAGGAATATCTCCCGCAGCGCATCGCGTTACGATACGGAGAATGCCGACTGAGCGCAAGGCAAAGGCTCGACCAGGTAGTAGGTCAGTTTGGAGTTAGCGAGGTCGATTGCTTTACAGAACCGAGCGCGGTAGCGCCGGATGCTGGAGTCAACTTCCGTCTAACCAGGATGCACCCCAGCGTAAATTGGATAAACTTTATGCGGCTCCCTTGCAAAGCAATGAGTCTTCCGTGAACCCTTGTATTGTCTACCGTCATCCAAGTTGACTCCAACATCCGGCGCTACCGCGCTCGGTTCTGTAAGAGCGCCGGTTTCGCCAACTCCAAACTGATCCACTTCCGCTCGACCATGAAACAAAAGCTGTAACAGCACGTTCAGATTGAAACTCACAAATACGACAACCACCAGTCGCGGCGCCGAGCTTTAACTCCGGCGAACCATTTGCAGAGCGGATAGAGCAACAACACGCCAATAATCCAACAAACGTAAACAACCCACAGTGGGAAACCCACACCCGAGGGCGCGTAGGTCTGGCTAAATTTAACGATCGGACTTTCAAACTGCCAGGCCACGCTTTGTCCGGCAATCAACCCGGCGACAACTGCGATTAGGTGAGCTATGTACCATTGAAGCAAATAGAAAAACAGCGGCACGCGTCCAAAGGTGACCAGTGCGTTGCGAAGACCATCCGCGAAAGTCTTATGCGTCTCAAACCATGCTAAAGCCAGCAGCGCCGGACCCAGAGTCATAAGCAGGAACAGTAGTGATGGCGGATACTTTGTTGTGTTCAGAAAAGACAGCAAAGTAAACAGCGCATTCTTCTGCGGCAACCATCTGGATGGATCACCATAGACATTGATTGCGCGCAACACAATAAATAGCGCGGTCGCGACTCCGCCTATGATGAGTAGCCAGCGTCTTCTTTGCGTGCTGTCTTTCTGGTACAGCGATCCCAACGTGTAGCCCAACGCCATCACGCCAACCCAGGGAATCAATGGATAGATAAGGACGACGACAGGACTGGGAAAACCGAGGATAGGAAACGCATTGAAGGGCTGGTGCAGAATGATCCACAACTTTGCGCCCACACTCGGAACCGGACTAGTTGGTCCCTGCCATCCGTGTACGCGAAGCCCGTCCAGGAGATTGTGTAAGGCGATCATCGCGATTCCAAAGCCCGCGGTCACCTTTAGCGGCAGATGGATCAAAGCCGCTAGGATAATCATCGAGATGCCAATCACCCATATGACCTGAAGAAAGCCAAAGAACCGGTAATCTAAATTAAAGAAGACTCCTACCCGGACAACCGTAAGCTCCAACACTATTAGCCACAGGCCACGGGTTAACAGGAATTTCGATAATTCGCGTTTGGTCTTGCCGCGGGCCAACTGAAGATAAGCTCCCGTTCCGGCGAGAAACACAAAAGCCGGCGCGCAAAAGTGTGTGATCCAGCGTGTGAAAAAGAGGATCGGAGTGGTCCTCGTTAGATCGGTGGGATCGAGTGTTAGACCACCGGAATGAACGAAGTCGCGTGTGTGGTCGAGCATCATGATGACCATCACGATGCCGCGCAACAGATCGATGGAATCAATTCGGGTGCGCGCCGGCCTGATTGGCGCAGGTGGCGCATCGGCTTGCGATTGGGGAATATACTCAGGGCCGGAAATCGGAGAGGAAAGGGATGTTGACATGAATAATCCTGGGCAATCCAAGGCTGTCAGTGTTGTTTGTACAGGTCCAAAACCCATTGAGGCGTTTCCGGATCGTTTGCGAAGCTGATATTCATTCCCTTGCTCTTCATCCAACGCCACAACCATGTTGGACCACTCTTGCTGACATGCGTGACTTTCGTCTGATACGCCGGATCTGCCATCGCTTCATCCAAAGTAACAAAGCTATACCCGCGTGCTGAGAAACGCTTCAAGATTTCGTCCAGACATTCTGCATTGATATCGTTAGCATGTATTAACAATGTCTGTGTCACTTCACGGCCGAAGATTTGTGGCGATATGCGTTCAGCAAATTCAGTTGTGGCAATCGTGAAATCCAGGTAGGCCTCGCGCAATCGCGTGACCATGGCCTCGTCCTTATTGCCTAGTGCGCTAACATAAAGAACGTTGAAGATGAAATCTGAATTCTCAATCGTATGCGGCGTGACTTTATAACCGCGCGCTGCAAGAAAAGCTTCGATCGCTTCTTGCCTGCTTTGCGTGTCGCCAATATGCGTCATCGGATGGCGAAAATAGAGCTGATAGGGCCGGTGCCCCCGCATCAGGCGACGAGTGATGACCTCGCCTTTGACAATTTCGTCTTCAAACTGTTCAATCGTGAGCGTGTTGAAATCAGGGTGCGAGTACGTGTGATTGCCCAAAATCATTCCAGCATCAACCCACTGCTGCAACAAGGCAATTCGCGCGTCCACCTCTCCTGGTATCTGCAGCTTTTCCTCATTCACAAAACCGACGGCCGGTGCATGGTGCGCAACCAGAACGCGCAAGATTTCTTTCGTTACGCGTTGAGCGTTCCGTAGATTCGGCTGTGCGGCAGCAACATACGGCAGATCGTCAATCGTGACTGCCATCTTGCGTGAAGCATGGTTGGTCTGTGCAGCAGTGCTTAAGCTCAGAAAAAGAATGACAACTAATACTTTCAAGTTCATGCCACCATCCATTTTGACTTTCGACCCACCATAGACCTCGGGACTTAGGGTAAGGTTACGCGCTAAAGCTCAATCTCACGGGCCGAGATAACCTGAGTTAACAAACGAAGCGAGTGAAGAGTTTCCTGATCGAGGGCGGCGTCCACTTCGATCACTGCCATCGCTTCCCCGCCCCGCTCGCGGCGTCCAAGATGAAAGCGGCTGATGTTTACTCCGCGTTCGCCGAGGATCGTTCCTACGCGGCCGATAACTCCCGGCACATCGCGATTGCGCATTACGAGCATGTGACCATTGGGAATTGCCTCGATGTGGAAGCCGTCAATTTCAGTGACGCGACCTTCGCGAGTTTGCTCCCCGAAGCCAAAGATGGTACCGGCCAGCGACTGTTCCCCGCTCCCGGTCACCACCTGCGTCCGTATCGCCGGTACGAAGTCCGCAGCCGCGCGTAAGTAACTCGTAGTAACCTTGATGCCGCGTTCTTCAGCGATGAGAAATGCGTTGACTGCGTTCACTCGCGCGCTCACATCGCGCAGTAATCCGGCAAGAAATGATCTCGTCACTGGCGCTGCATTGACTTCAACTATTTCTCCCGCGAACTCGAGCTTAACTTGCCGCACGGCGCTGTCGACGAGTTGCGCCTGAAAGCGACCCAATTTTTCGGCGAGTTCGATATAGGGCCGCAGTAAGGCTAATTCTTTCGTACCCAGTGACGGAACATTAACTGCACCTCGTAAAGCGCCACTCAATAAATAATCGCGCATCTGTTCGGCGACTGTGTAGGCAACACCCTCCTGCGCCTCCGCGGTAGAAGCACCGAGGTGTGGAGTGGCAATGACTTCATCGAGTGCCAACAAAGGATGATTGGGAGAGGGCGGCTCCTCGGCGAAAACGTCCAGCGCGGCGCCTGCGACCGTTCCCGATGTTATCGCGTCATACAACGCCCCTTCGTCGACCAGGCCACCGCGAGCGCAGTTGATAATGCGTACGCCCTGTTTCATTCGGCCA
>Ga0137372_10006416_pt1 | contig 11406 bp, 9 predicted proteins | sample SagtaG_6_FD_104911 | JGI IMG/M metagenome (GOLD analysis project Ga0137372, IMG submission 104911) | Vadose zone soil microbial communities from Sagehorn Ranch, Mendocino, California, USA - Sage1_R_60_16 metaG | ecosystem: Environmental > Terrestrial > Soil > Vadose zone | place: USA: California...
CGCAGATTCTGTTGCTCATCGCAGGCGGGGCCGTGCTGGGCGGATTCGGCGGCCTCCTCGCCCGTGGCCGGGTCGTGGCGTGACCCGCGCCCTCCGGATCGTCCTCGGCTCTCTTCTTCTCGTGTTGGCCTTTACCCTGCCCGCGGTGGGGCAGCCGAAGAAGGACGGCGCCGACCTCGGCGACAAGGAGCACGCGCTCCAGCAGACGCAGAAGCGGCTCAAGGAAGAGCGCGCCAGGGCGGCGGACGCGCGGAAGCGCGAGGCGGGACTCCTCGCCGAGCTCGAGGCGATCGATCGGCGATTGAGCGAGAAACGCAAGCAGGTGGCGATCCTCGATGGGCGGATCCAGCGCTCCCAGGCGGAGATGAGCGAGCTTCAGCGCGACATTGTCCGTCTCGAGAGCCAGCGGTCCGGCCAGGAAGATGCCCTCGCCCAACGTCTGAGGACCATGTACCGGTTACAGGTCCAGGGCGGCGCCCTCCCCGTGCTCCTGTCGGGCGACGACCCCGTCGCGCAGGCCGTCCGCCTGCGCCATCTGGCCACGCTCGCCACGGTGGACGCCCGATTGATTCGAGAGTATCGTGTTACTTCTGAGGGTTTGGCGGACCGGAAGGACAGACTGGAGGCCCGGCGCAAGGAGATGTCGGCCCTCAGGGGCGAGGTCGAGGGTGAGCGGGCCGAGGCCGACCGGGAAGCAGGCAAGCGACGGGGGATCCTGGCTCGAGTCAAGGACGAGCGGGTCTACCACGACCGCATGGTCGGCGAGTTGAGCGAAGCCACCCGGCGACTCGAAGCGTTCGTTCGGGATCTCCAGGAGCGGCGCCGGGTCGCGAAGGTTCCCCCGCCCACGTCGAAGCCGCCGAAAGTAGCGCCCAGCGAGAGTGCGCCGCCGGGGGTGGGATTGGGAGCGATGCGCGGCCGGCTCGTGTGGCCCGCTGAAGGGCGCGTGGTCGAGGAGTATGGCACACGCGTGAACCCGCGCTTCGGAACGAAGACGTTCCGGAACGGGATAGACATCGACGCCGGCGAAGGGTCGAACGTCCACGCCGTCTACCCCGGGCACGTGCTGTACACGGGGTGGTTCCGGGGCTACGGGAACCTGATCATCGTGGATCACGGAAGCGAGTACTTCACGCTGTATGCTCACGTGGCCGACATCAAGGTGGCCGAGGGTGACGACGTCAAACAGGGACAAGTGATCGGTACGGTCGGGGATACGGGCTCGCTGCAGGGGCCGCGCCTCTACTTCGAGGTGCGCTACCAGGGCAAGCCTCAGGACCCCGCCCAATGGCTCAGACCACGAGGTTAGGGGACAGGAGAGAACTCGATGGGCTCGTTCCGGAACGTGAAGAAGGCGGGGATGGTCGCGGCGGTCTTGCTCCTCCTCACCCTGTCGCTCGGTGGCGCAGTCGCCAGCAAGAGCAATGACCAGGCGGCGACCTACGAGAATCTGCGCCTCTTCACCGAGGTGCTGTCCATCATCCAGAGTCAATACGTCGACGAGATGCCCCCCAAGGAGCTGATCTACGGCGCCATCAAGGGCACCCTCCGCGGCCTCGACCCGCACTCCTCCTTCCTCGACCCCGAGATGTACCGCGAGATGCAGGTTGAGACCTCGGGGAGCTTCGGGGGCCTCGGCATCGAGATCACCCTCCGCGACGACATCCTCACCGTGGTCACCCCCATCGAAGGGACGCCGGCCTATCGCGCCGGCATCCTGCCCGGCGACCGCATCGTGAAAATCGAGGGGATCTCGACCAAGGACATGCAGCTGGCCGACGCGGTCAAGAAGATGCGCGGCAAGCCGGGAAGCAAGATCGTCATCGCCGTCATCCGCGAGGGATGGCAGGAGCCGAAGGACTTCACCATCACGCGCGAGCAGATCCGCGTCCAGTCCGTGAAGAGCGGCGAGCTCGAGCCCGGCATCGAGTACATCCGTCTGCGCCAGTTCCAGGAACAGACGGGGACCGACATCGAGACCGCGCTGGAGAAATACAACAAAGCCAAGCCCATTCAGGGGCTCGTGCTCGACCTGCGCAACAATCCGGGCGGACTCCTCACCTCGTCCGTCGAGGTCGCGGAGAAGTTCCTCGAGCCGGGCAAGCTCATCGTCTACACGGAGGGGCGCGTGCGGAATCAGAACATGCGTTTCCAGGCGAGCGGCAAGCATACCTATTCTGACTTCCCCATCGTCGTTCTCGTCAATCAGGGCAGCGCGTCGGCATCCGAGATCGTGGCCGGTGCGCTCCAGGACTGGGGGCGCGCGGTCGTGCTGGGCACGCAGAGCTTCGGCAAGGGCTCCGTGCAGACGATCATTCCGCTGTCGGACGGCTCCGGCCTGCGCCTGACCACCGCGAAGTACTACACGCCGAAGGGGCGCTCCATCCACGGCAAGGGCATCACGCCGGACATCGTGGTGGAGGCGCCCAAGCCTGTGGCGGCCCCGCCGGGCGACGCGGCGCCCCAGCCGCCGATCGACGAGCAGGCGAGGCTGAACGATCAGCTCAAGAAGGACACCCAGCTGCAGCGCGCGCTGGACCTGCTCAAGGCGATGAAGATCATGGACAAGACCACCCGCCCGGCTGGCGCGCCGGCGCAGACCTCGGCGCGCTGACCCGGCGGCATGCCGGCGCGAGTCTGGACGGCTCTCGCCGGGCTCATCACGGTACTGTTGGTCGCCGTGGTGGGGCTAGACCAGTGGCAAGCGCGGCGCGGCGAGGCTAGCCTCTTCGGTCTGCCGTGGCATGCCTCGCCGCCTCACGCAGCAAGCGCTCCGGTACTGCCGAAGCCCCGGGAGTCGGCGGCGCTCGTATCCTCCTCCCCGGTCCCGCCGGGCCTGGCGGGGGCGCCTCGCGTCGCCGTCATCGTCGACGACCTGGGCAGCCGGCGCGACGTCTTCGACGTGCTTCGCGACCTTCGCCGCCCCTTGACGGTTGCGGTGCTGCCGGGTCTGCCGCTGTCCGAATGGACGGCCCGCGAGGCGTCGCAGGCGGGCATGGAGGTCCTCCTCGATCTCCCGATGGAGCCCTATCGCTTCCCCGAAGTGGACCCCGGGCCCGGGGCTCTGCTCATGGCCATGAGCCCACGAGAGCTACAGGCGCAGATGGGTGCGCACCTGGCGAGCGTGCCCGGCGCGGTGGGCGTGACCAATCACATGGGGTCGCGCATGACGGAGGATCGCACGCGCATGCGCAGCGTGCTCGAGGTGATGGCAGGCCGACGGCTCTTCCTGGTGGACGGACTCACGAGCAATCTCTCCGTGGCCTACGACGAGGCCAAGGCACAGGGCCTTCGCGCCGGGCGTCGGCAGGTCATCGTGGATCACGCGGCCGGCGAGGCCGGCGACCGGGTGCGGTGGGACGAGGTCGCGTGGTGGGCGGAGAGTCGCGGCGAGGTCATCGTGATCGCCCACGGTCATCCGCTGACCGCGCGGCTTTTGCGCGAGTACGTGCCGCGCTGGGAAGCCCGCGGCATGCGACTCGTGCCCGTGTCGCAGATCGCGCGGTGATTCACGTGACGGCGGCCCGTTCATGATCGTGCTCGGGATCGAGACCTCGTGCGACGAGACGGCCGCCGCCGTGCTCGACGGGGGCCGCAAGATCCTCTCGAGCGTGGTGGCGTCGCAGGACGATGTCCACGGGCCCTACGGAGGGGTGGTGCCCGAGCTCGCATCGCGTCGACACCTCGAGGCGATCGTGCCCGTCGTCCGCCGGGCTCTCGCCGAAGCCGGCATGGGACTCTCGGATCTCGACGGCATCGCCGTGACCCAAGGGCCGGGCCTCGTGGGCTCGCTTCTCGTCGGCTGCTCCGCCGCCAAGGCCCTGAGCTGGGCGCACGGCACCCCGCTCGTCGGGGTGAACCACCTCGAGGGGCATATCTATTCCGCCTTCCTCGAGGAGCGCGCGCCCGAGCACCCCTTCCTCGCTCTCGTGGTGTCGGGCGGGCACACCGCCCTCTATGTGGTCGAGACGCCCCGGCGCTACGTGCGGGTGGGACAGACACGAGACGACGCCGCCGGCGAAGCCTTCGACAAAGTCGCCAAGCTTCTCGGCCTGGGCTATCCGGGCGGCCCCGCCATCGAGCGCGCGGCGCAGGGCGGGAACGCCGCGGCCATCCGTTTCCCCACGGCCAGCATGAGTGATGGCGCGCCGGACTTCTCGTTCAGCGGAATCAAGACCGCGGTGTCTCTGCACGTGCGGAAGGCCGGCTCGCTCTCGACGGCGCAGGTGGCCGATGTGGCGGCGTCCTTTCAGGCCACCGTGGTCAAGACCCTCGTCGGCAAGAGCCTGCGGGCGGGGCAGCGCCTCGGCATACGGCGACTGGTGCTCACGGGGGGCGTGGCCGCGAACACGGCGTTGCGCCAGGTGCTCGGGGCCGAGTGCGGCGAGCGAGGCTGGGAGCTCTTCATTCCGTCGCGCGCGCTCTGCACCGACAATGCGGCCATGATCGCCGCGGCGGGCCACGATCGCCTCGAGGCGGGCGAGCGGGCGCCCCTGACCATGAACGCCGACCCCGGCATGACCCTCGCGTAGTGGCCATGCCCCGACTGGACTACGAGGCGCTGGTGTCCGGGTTGCCCGACGCGCTGGTAGGGGTGGACGCCGATATCCGCGTGGTGTTGTGGAACCCGGCGGCGGAGCAATTGCTGGGCCGCTCCGCGCGCCGGGTGATCGGCCGGCCGCTCAAGGAAGTGTTCCCACCCGATACGTCCCTCGTGCGGCACCTCACGGACACTCTCGCCACGGGCGAGAGCCGCTCCGAATCCTCGGCGGTGATCGAGGGGCAGGACGGCCGGCCCGTGCGCGTGAGCATCGTGACCGCGCCCCTCGCGGGTCGAAGCGGCGCCATCGATTCCGCGGTGGCCGTGGTGCGCGACATCACCCGGCTGCATCAGCTCGAGTCCGAAGTCCGCCGCGGCGAGACGCTGGCCGCGGCCGGGCAGATGGCGGTGGGGCTCGCCCACGAGATCCGCAACCCGCTGTCCGCCATACGCGGCGCCGTGCAGCTGCTGCAGCGCGAGCTGGGCGACGAGGCGCGTTGGGGCGAGTACACGGACGTCCTCCTCAAGGAAGTGACACGGGTCAACGGCATCATCGAGATGCTCCTCGACCTGAGCCGCCCCGTCATGCTCCGCGCGGTGCCCCTCAATGTCCACCAGCTTCTGGAGCGCGTCGCCCTCCTCCTCGAGGAGATAGCCGTGGCACGCCAGGTGTCCTTCGTGCGCCGCTACGATCCCAGCCTGCCCCCCATCATGGCCGACGAGGATCGCCTCGTGCAGGTCTTCCACAACCTCATGCGCAACGCCATCGAGGCCATGCCCGCGGGCGGCAAGCTCACCCTGGTGACGCGTCTCAGCATGAACCCGCTCTTCGCCAAGGTGGACCTGGGGCAAGGCCAGCGGACCATGGCCGAGATCCAGGTGGTCGACGAAGGGGCGGGCATTCCCGCGGCCACGCGAGAACGGCTCTTCACGCCGTTCTTCACCACCAAGGATCGCGGTCTCGGGCTGGGCCTGGCTCTCTGTCACCGCATCGTGGAGGAGCACAAGGGCGCCATGCAGGTCACGAGCGAGCCCGGGCACGGCACCGCCTTCTCATGCTTCTTGCCCATTGCCAAGTGATGCGCGCTGAGCGAGGCCGGAGGCACGGAGAGTAAAATGGCCGGCATGGCGGACGGTCGCATCCTCATCGCCGACGACGAAGACGGTCTGCGCTGGGTCCTCGAAAAGGGATTCCGCGGGGCCGGTTACCAGGTGACCGCGGTGAAGGATGGCACGAACGCCCTGCGGGAGGCCGAGGCCCAGCCCTTCGATCTCATCCTCCTCGACATCCGGATGCCGGGTATCGACGGGCTGACCCTGCTCGGTCAGGTGCGCGAGAAGCGGCCCGATGCCCAGGTCGTGATCATGACCGCGCACGGCACCGTGGAGACCGCCATACAGGCGATGCAGCGGGGCGCCTACGACTATCTCGCCAAGCCTTTCGACCTCGACGAGGCCCTCCTCCTCGCCGAGCGGGCCCTGACCGCCCGCCGCCTCTCCCAGGAAGTCACCTCGCTCAAGACGGGCCTCAAAGAGGTCTGGGAATTCGGCGCGCTCGTCGGGCGACATCCCACGATGCAGGAAGTCTACAAGACGATCGGGCGCGTGGCGGCGAGCGATGTCTCCGTTCTGCTCCGGGGAGAATCGGGCACGGGCAAGGAAGTGGTAGCGCGCGCCCTCCATCACTACAGCCGCCGGGCCGGCCGGCCCTTCGTGGGCATTTCTGCCGCGGCCATTCCGGCCACCCTCCTCGAGTCCGAGCTGTTCGGCCACGAGAAGGGCGCATTCACCGATGCCAAGGAGCGGCGGCTGGGCAAGCTGGAGCTGGGGCACGGCGGTACCGTCTTCTTCGACGAGATCGGCGACATGCCGCCCGAGCTCCAGGTCAAGCTGCTCCGCGCGCTCCAGGAGCGGGCCTTCGAGCGGGTGGGTGGTCACGAGCTGATCCGCATGGACGTGCGCGTGCTGGCGGCGACCCACCGCGATCTCGAGGCGATGATGAAGGCGGGGAAGTTCCGCGAGGACCTTTTCTATCGGCTCAACGTGGTGACGCTCTCCCTCCCCGCCCTGCGCGAGCGTCGCGGCGATACTCCACTCCTCGTCGAGCACTTCCTCTCGAAATATGCGGAAACGCTCGGGGAGCGCGTCATCGCCCCCGACACCATGGATCGCCTCGTCGGCTATGAGTGGCCGGGCAACGTGCGCGAGCTCGAGAACGTCATCCAGCGCGCCATGGTCATGGCCTCGGCGGGGGTGATCTTGCCCGAACACCTCCCCATCGGGCCCGTCTCCGCGGCCGCGGGCGTGACGGCCGATGCCTCGCTCGAAGAGATCATCGAGCGGAAGATGGTCGAATGCGTGCGCGGCATGCGCGGCCCGGCATCGGCCAACCTCCACGGACTCATGGTGGGGCTCGTCGAGAAGCCGCTCCTGCGCGCCGTCATGCGCGAGACCAAGAGCAATCAGGTGCGCGCGGCCCAGCTCCTGGGCATCAACCGCAACACGCTGAGGAAGAAGCTCAAGGAGCACGGCATCGACCCCGACACTCCCTAGACCGGGCTGCTGAAAAGGGCCCATCTGCTTCGTTGGCGCCCTCGGCTGCGGGCTCAACGTACCAGGGGTACGCCTCGCCCGCGGCCTTCGGGCGCCGCCTCGCATCTGGGCCCTTTTGAGCCGCCCTATGCCGCCAGGCCAAACGGAGAACGAATGCGTTTGAGCTCTCTGCGCCGTCTCCCTATTGCCATCACTGTTGCCGCCGCCGTGCTGTTCGCTCCTGGAAGCGGGTGGGGGGCGGAGGGGAGCATGACGTGGGGTGTGCACGTGTCGTTGACCCCGGCGTTCTTTGATCCGGCGGATGCCACGGGGACCGCCCTGCCCCTCATGGTGTACTACGCGGTCCACGATGCGCTGGTGCGGCCGCTGCCCGGGACACGCATGGGGGCGGCGCTCGCGCAGTCGTGGGAGGCGAGCCGCGACGGCCTCGTCTACGAGTTCACCCTGCGCAAGGGCGTCCGCTTCCAGAACGGCGACCCGCTCACCGCGGAGGACGTCAAGTTCTCCTTCGATCGCTATCGCGGGGCGAGTGCCGGCCTGCTCAAGGCCAAGGTGGCGGCGGTGGAGGTGGTGGATCCCCATCGGGTACGCTTCCGCCTCAAGCAGCCCTGGCCCGACTTCATGACCTTCTACGGGACGCCGGCCACCGGCGCGGCGTGGATCGTCCCCAAGAAGTATGTGGAGAAGGTCGGGGACGAGGGGTTCAAGAAGGCGCCGGTGGGCGCAGGTCCGTACAAGCTCGTCTCCTTCAAGCCGGGAGTCGAGCTCGTGCTGGAGGCTTTCGACGGGTACTGGCGCAAGAAGCCCGGGATCAAGACCCTGGTGTTCAAAGTCGTGCCGGACGACGCGACACGCCTGGCCGCCCTCAAGCGGGGCGAGGTGGACGTGGCCTACGGTCTCTCGGGAGCGCTCGCCGAGGAGGTGAAGCGCACGCCGGGGCTCACTCTCAAGGCGGCGAAAATCCCGGTCACGAACTGGCTCGTCTTCGCCGATCAGACGGATCCCAAGTCGCCGTGGCACGACCGGCGCGTGCGGCTCGCCGCCAATGTCGCCATCAACCGCGAGGCCATCAACACCGCGGGCTATCTGGGCCTGGGCCGGATCTCCTCGAGCTTCATCCCGCAGAGTCTCGAGTACTACTGGCCGCCGCCCCTCTATCCGTACGATCCGAAGCGCGCCCGCGCTCTTCTCGCCGAGGCGGGCTATCCCAACGGCTTCGAGGCCGGCGATCTGAGCAGCGAGCCCTTCGCGGGCTCGGGCATCGGCGAGCCCGTCGTCAACGACCTCAACGCCGTGGGCATTCGGTTGAGGCTGCGCCTCCTCGAGCGGGCGGCCTTTCTGAAGCAGTTCGCCGACAAGACGCTCAAGAACGTCATCCTCGCGGGCAGCGGGGCGGCGGGCAATGCGGCGACCCGGATCGAGCAGTACGCGGTCACCGGCGGACTCTACGCCTACGGCAGCTATCCGGAGGTGGACGGCCTCTTCAATGCCCAGGCCGCGGAAGGCAATCCGGTGGCGCGCCGCCAGATCCTCGCCAAGATGCAGCAGCTCATCACGGAGCGCGTCATGTTCGGTCCCGTGCTCGAGTACGCATACTTGGTGTCCGTCGGCCCCCGGGTGGCGGTGGACGGGGTGAATGCCCTGCCCGATGACCCCTACACGGCTCCCTACGAGGACCTGAGGCTCAAAGCGAAATGACCAAGCGCGATCGTGTGTCGGCGGCTCTCCGCGGCGAGCCCGTGGACCGGGTGCCCGTCGCTTTCTGGCTGCACAATTTCGCCACGGAGAACTCGGCGGAGGGCCTCGCCACGGAGACCCTTCGCCTCGCCCGGACCTTCGACTGGGATTTCCTCAAGCCGCAATCGCGGGCCCAGTGCTTCGCCGAGATGTGGAGTCTCCGCTACGCGCCGTCGCGCGAGCGGGCCGTGCCGTACACGGTCACCCACGTCCCGCTCGCCACGGAGGCCGACCTGACGGCGCTCGCCCCCGTCGACCCACGCGCGGGCGCACTCGGAGAGCAGCTGGAGGCGTTGCGAAGGATCCGCGCGGCGGTGGGGCCTGACACGCCGATCATCTGGACCGTCTTCGCGCCCCTGATGGTCCTGCCTTTCCTCATGCCGGGAGGGAAGGATCAGGCCCTCGGGCTCATGCGAAGCGCGCCGCGGGCCGTCGAGCATGCCCTCGGCGCCATGACGGAGACGCTGGCCGCCTATGCCCGCGCCTGCGTGGAGGAGGGCGCCGACGGGCTCTTCTACGCGACCAATGTCGCCACGCAGTCGCTCATGTCGGCCGCGGAATGCCGGCGCTTTCAGCGCCCCTTCGATCTGCGCGTGCTCGCCGCCGTCGACGGCGCGCCCTTCAACCTGCTCCACGTCTGCGGCGACGGCATTCTCTTCGATGAGTTCTCGAATTATCCCGTCACGGCGTTCTCGTGGGCGACGGTGCCGGGGAATCCCACGCTCGCGGACGGCCATCGCCGCACCGGACGGGCCGCCGTGGGTGGCTTTCCCGCCAAGCCGCACATCGCCTCGGCGACGGGCGAGGCGCTGGCCGGCCGGGCGCGGCAGGCGATCGCCGAGATGAAGGGTCGCTGGCTCCTGCTTGGCCCCGACTGCTCCATCAATCCCGATACCCCTGAGCCCCTGCTCCACGCCGCAGGCGCCGCCGCCCGCGAAGCGCGACCAGCCTGAGGGAAGAGCCCATGACCCCGCTGATTCCCAAGAGTGACTTCGTCGGCCTGGAGAAGATCGCCCACTTGTGTACTGGTGGCGAGGCGCCGTGGCTCCGCTCACACGACCAGGCGTCCGCGCGCATGGGCGCCTTCAAGAGCGCGGGTATGGCAGGACGCCATCAGCTCTTCGCCGTCTACGAGCGGGCCAAATCGCGCGCGGCCCGGATGCTGGGAATGGAACCGGCGCGCGTGGCCTTCCTCGCTCATGCCTCCGAGGGACTCAACCAGGCGGTGAAGTCCGTGGTATGGCGCCCCGGGGACAACGCCGTTTTCGCCGACCTCGAATATCCGTCTCTCATCTACCCGGCGGCGGTGCTCCAGGAGCTCGGCGTCGAGCCGCGCGTGGTCAGGACGCGCGGCCACTATCTCTCGCTCGACGAGCTCGCGAAGAGCGTGGACAGGCGCACCCGACTCGTCCTCGTGAGCCAGGTCAGCTACCTCACGGGCCAGCGCGTGGACCTTGCCCGTTGCGCCGAGATCGCCCGCGGTGCGGGCGCCTGGCTCGCCGTGGACGCCACCCATGCCCTGGGGGTGGCGCCGGTGCCCGGCGAGCTCTGCGACTTCGTGGTGTCGAGCTGCTACAAGTGGCTGCTGGCCACGCATGGCGTCGGCATCTTCGCCTACGATCCGGCCCGGGTGGGCGACATCGAGCCGGCCACCATGGGCTGGCATAGCGTGTTCCACCGGGACGGCTTCGACGATCCGCTCAAGATGCCGCTCCGCCCCGACGCCTCCCGGCTGGAGGCGGGGAATCCGAATTTTCTGGGTCTCTTCGTCCTCGACAATGCCCTCGGTGTCCACGAGGGCCTCGATCGCGCGGCCGCGCTCGACTACGTGCTCGATCTCTCGGGCGAGCTGCGGCAGGGCCTCGTCGAGCGCGGTTTCCCCGTGATCACGCCCGAGCCGCGCGAAGAGCGCGCGGGCAATGTGTGCTTCCTCGAGCCCGACGCGCAGGGGCTGGCGGATCGCCTCGCTCAGCGCGATGTCCTCGTGTGGGGCGGGGACGGGCGGATTCGCGTCTCGACCCACGTCTACAACGACCGGGAGGACGTGGGCCGATTCCTGGAGGCGCTGGACGCCGTAGCAGGTCGAGCTGCGAGGGCGTCGGCCTGACCACGCGACGAGTCGTGCTCGGCGTGCTGCTCTCGTTTGGCGTGGCGACTCATGCGGGAGCCGCGGCTCCTCCGAGCGTGGCCGACCTGCCGCCGGCGCTTCGGGAGGCCATCACGAGCCTTCATCCGGCCGCCGCCGTGCTGCGGGCGGACGAGGTCCTCGTCGAGCGATGCGGCACGGAGCACCGGCGCGACCAGGTGGTGCGGGCGGACTTCAACGGCGATGGCCGGGCCGACTACGCGGTGCTCCTGCGCATCGGCGAGCCGAAGGCCGTAGCCGGCGAGGCTCTCAAGAGCGCATCGGTATGGGCGGTGGTCTTCCTCGCCCGGCGCGACGGACTCTACCGGTCGTTCATACTGTCCAAGTCGGACGAGGTGATGATGCCTTCGCGGCAGGTAATTGCTCTTCGGGCGCCGGGGCGGGTGCAGGTGGGGGGGCATCCGGAGCGCTCAGTCACGCTCAAGCAAGC